>JACXTT010002173.1_pt1 | contig 31433 bp, 28 predicted proteins | sample 9270951 | NCBI WGS metagenome assembly JACXTT01 (sample SAMN15532306, study PRJNA645909) | rock metagenome | isolation source: weathered quartz diorite | place: Puerto Rico | collected 2017-06-21
TGCTCATGCTGGCCTCCTGTAAGTAAGTTCAACTCGTCATTGACTTGCTCACTCTACCCCCGGCTCTTGCCGGAGGGGAGGCTGGCTATATGATTATCAAGTCTGGTAAACGGACACGGTCTGAACCGTAGTCCGCCCTCCTTGAGGGTAACGGCTGAGCTTGTGTCCGTTTGCCAGACTTGACCGTCTCTTGGCCCCTTGCCTTTGGTGTCTCGTCCAAAACCGTGGGCCGTGGGGAAAGGCTGAGGGTCAGGTCTGGCAAACGGACACGGACTCGGCCGCTCAGCGAGGAAGCCGAGGGTCAGGTCTAACAAACATACATAAGATCGCCTGTCCGCTCTGTGGTGCTCGTCTGGTTAATGGTTCAGCCTACCACTGTTGGCCGCCTCTTCGACCGTGCGTATGGGGAGCTTCGGCGGTCGCGCAAATAATACTCATATCGCTCGGCTCGTCCAAGAGGCTGAGGGTCATGTCTAACATTCATACATAAGCTCGCCTTTCGGTGACGCAAACTGGCTTAGTTGCAACCGAGCCCATGTATGTTTGTTAGACGTGACCCTCGGCTTCTGACCCTCGGCTTCCTATGTTTGGGAGACCTAATCCTCAAGCGTAAGCGCACGCAGCGCACGCAGCACGCGCGCACGTAATCGGCGCCGTGACGCACAAGCTCACGCGCTTGATCTACGGCGTAATTCGAACCGGTAAGCCATTCGACGCAAATAATTTGGCGAATTGGCTTGCAATTCAAGACGGTATCTGAGCCATTGCTTTCAACAATTGCCGTAAATGTAACAGTTACATTGTCGCCATTTAAGAACAAAACTAAGATTTCGTGACTGTTTAGAACAAATTCCAAGCGACCTAATGTAGTATGAGATTGCAGAAATGCAACTAAATCTAAAGGAAAAATGAAACCGTACAAATAAAAAGCACGAAAAAATAAAACTGCATAGCAAGTCATATCTGAACGCGGGTGCGGAAGGTTCATTCCGTTTCACGGACAGGTGCTCAACCGTCCCATGAAAAGATTTCAATCAATAGCGCTAGGTCCCAACAGGCTTATTGCCATTAACCGCTCGCCTTGGAAATGCGGGCGGCCAAGTATGGCAAGTGATAGTTTACATGCCTAGAACTATTGCCGAAAAAATTATTAATTCAAATAACGATTAGGAAAAAACATGGCTCGCAAAACATTTTATAGCTTCCACTATGTACCAGATAATTGGCGCGTGTCGCAAATTAGAAACATTGGAGTCGTAGAAGGGAATCCCCCAGTATCAGATCATGATTGGGAAAGCATCAAGAATGGCGGGGAGGCCGCTGTGCAAAAATGGATCGATGATCAGCTCGCTGGACGGACGTGCACAGTTGTACTAATCGGCAGCGAAACTGCAAACCGCAAATGGATCGATTACGAAATCAAAAAGTCATGGGCAGATAAAAAAGGTATCCTAGGGATTAATATTCACAACCTGAAAAATGCAGCTGGCATTCAGTCAACCAAAGGCGCGAACCCTTTTTCAGGATTTACGTACGGCTCCGACAAAAAGCCTTTAACTACTATTGTTAAGACATACGATCCACCTTATACCGATAGCAAACTGGTTTATGACCACATAAGCAAAAATATCGCACAATGGATCGAAGACGCAGTGGCCGCGCGCAAAACTGTCTAACAATAAAGATTGGACCGGCAAAAATGAATTTCGACAGAGAAATTGAAGCATTTATAAAAAATTTCGTCAAGGATCTTGACGCTCGAAACGTCGCAATATTCGCTGGCGCCGGTATGTCGAAAATGGCCGGTTACGTGGATTGGCGAGAATTGCTGCACGACATAGCGGAAGAGCTTGGACTAAAAGTTAACAGAGAACACGACTTGATTTCGTTGGCGCAGTTTCACGTTAATCACAAAGGAAGCAACTCCGCGCTCGCGAAAAAAATTCTTGAGGAATTCTCAGAGCAAGCTGAAGAGTCTGACGTGCACAGAATACTGGCTCGCCTGCCTGTACCCGCGTTCTGGACTACGAATTACGACTCAACGATTGAGGCTTCGCTTGAGAAGGCATTTAAAGTAGTTGATGTTAAACACTCCGTTGCCCAACTTACCGATTCAAAGCCAAAACGCGATGCGGTAGTCTATAAAATGCATGGGGACGCTACTCTTCCAAGAGCAGCGATAATTTCAAAAGAGCAATATGAAGACTACCATCGGACACATGGTGCATTCATAACCGCACTCAGCGCAGATTTAATTTCAAAAACTTTTTTGTTTATCGGATTCAGCTTCTCCGATCCGAACTTGGACTATGTCCTGAGCAGATTGCGACTGAGCGCGCCGATTCGCGACCATTACTGTTTCATGCGGAAGGTGTCTAAATCGGATGACGAAGACGATGAACTATTTTCATATCGAGTTCGGAAACAGGATCTAAAGATTGCCGATCTTAAGCGTTACCGTATTCAAGTTCTGCAAGTGGAGGAATATACCGACATCGCGCAGATACTACTTGAGATCGAGCGTCGTTTTAGAAAAAAGACGATATTCATTTCCGGTAGTGCGGAGGAATATGGGAATTGGGAACGACAAACCGCCCAATCATTTATTCATACGCTTGGGCGCCAACTTGTTGAATCGAACTTCAGAATCGTTAACGGATTCGGCTGGGGTGTGGGAAGTGCGATTATAAACGGAGCGTTGGAAGGAGTATACACAAACCCTAAGAAGTTTTCGGAAGATCAGTTGATAATTCGACCATTTCCTCAATTTGAAACGGCCCAAAAGAAACTTCCGGAATTGTGGGAAGACTACAGGCAAAGAATGATCGGCCTCGCCGGAATCGCGCTGTTCATTTTTGGGAATAAGAAAGGTGAAAATGATCAAGTGATCAATGCTGGCGGCGTGATTCGCGAGTTTGAAATAGCTCTGCAACACAATCTAATTCCTATTCCAATAGCGCCCACTGGTTACGCATCTAAGCAAATTTTTGATATTATCGAAAAAGATCCGACTAAGTTTTACGGAGATGACGCATGGATCTTTGAGAGTATCAAAGGGTTTTCGGACCAAAAATTGACGCCTAGCGAATTACTGCGAAAAATCAATGAACTTTTGAAGCTGCTAACAAAATAAAACAGCGAGGGACAACGGTCAAGGGACGAGGGTGAGATCTGGCAAACGGACAAAAGCTCTGCCGTTACGAAGAAATCTAGCAGTATGCGGCTCAGATCGAAGGCTGAGGGTCACGTCTGGCAAATGGACACGGTCTCGACCGTAGGCGGCCGGCTTAGACGGTCACGGCCGAGCTTGTGTCCGGTTGCCAGACGTGACCCTAGGGGACCACGAACTGACCTAACATGCGCACGCCGACGGCTGGGTTAATAAATGGACAGGTTCGAAACCGGATGGACCGAAATTTTGGAGCGTTGCGCAATTTTTTCCTAAATTTCGGATTGACCGCTTTCTGCGCAGAGGTTAATAGACTGTACATTTCTCGATAAAGGAGGAACTATGGCAGCATGGCCGGATTCCGGAACGCTGAGCACGATCGCAAGTGTCATCGCGGCCTTTAGTATTGCGATGATTTTTTATCGCGTTCAGCGAGAAGTCGCTATGCACGAGAGAGGTGAGATAGTCTGGCTCCCATGGGCGGATTATCTTTTATTAACTGCGGCACTGCTTGCATTGTTTGGTGTCATTCTGCCGCTTGTGGCGGCGCACCCGAGCTCCTGGGCGTTTCGTAGCATTCCAGGCCCCGCGTGCTCTGCCGCCACTATCCTAGTGGGTTTATACCCGGTTGCTATTCTTGCCCACTACCGCATAATTTTTGGTACTGAGCGCACTGGCCCTCGAGTTAATCCAGAGCCCGCCGAGTTGATTACCGTAGTTTTAGCCGTGTCAGCGGCGGTTGTTACTTGTGCTTGGTCGTATAAATTACATGCTGGCTGAGATCCTTGAAGAGGAGGTGCGTATTTCGGTCAACGTGACCGCTCATTCCGGTCTATCGTGACCGTTGCGCATGAATTGATGTTACGCGGTTAAATTGTAATGTCTGCGGTCACGATGGGTCGATATTTATCTCCTTTTTGCGGGTCTTGGGCCGTTCGGCGCGCAGCGAGTCTCCGGTCAGCGTGAAGCGGTGGTTGCGCTGCATGATGCGGTCGAGGATAGCGTCGGCGATGGTGGCATCGCCGATCCAGGCATGCCAGTGTTCGACCGGCAGCTGGCTGGTGATGATGGTGGCCTTGCTGCCTGCGCGGTCATCGATGATCTCGCGGAGAGAGTAGAGGGTCAGGTCCTAAAAACGGACACGAGCTCTGCTTGATGGTCCAGTCCAGCTCGGCCTGACGGTGCTCTGCAAATGATTCTTTCCATTAATTTTTGCTGGGCTCCTGCGCTCAACTGATCAATCACAGTGCTACGGTTCCGTCGCAGCGTAGTCTTGTCGAGATGACCAGACCTCTCCGACTCCAATTCCCCGGCGCCCTGTACCACGTCACATCGCGCGGCAACCGCCGCAGCCGGATCTACCGCGACGATACCGATCGTCTCGCCTGGCTGGATGTGCTGGCATTAGTATGCGATCGCTATCACTGCGTCGTCCACAGCTTTTGCTTGATGTCCAATCACTTTCATTTGATGATTGAGACCGTCGAACCGAACCTGGCGCGGGCGATGCGCCATCTGAACGGAGAATACTCGCAGTATTTCAATCGGCGTCACCATAGTGTCGGGCATTTGTTCCAGGGACGTTATAAAGCCATCCTCGTGCAGAAGGAAAGCTATCTGCTCGAATTGAGCCGATACATCGTATTGAATCCGGTGCGGGCGAAGATGGTCAACTCGGTCGAAGAATTGCCATGGAGCAGCCATCGTTATTACATCGGTGATGCGCCACGACCGATTTGGCTTGAGTGTGATTGGGTGTTGGCGCAGTTCGGGAATTGCCGGACGGCGGCGGTCGCCGCATATCAGGCATTCGTCGTTGCAGGCATCGACAAAACGAGCCCGCTCGTGGAAACCCGGTATCAGGTTTTGCTGGGGGACGATGATTTCGTATCGGACCACCAGCATCTGCAACTGTCCGAAGATCTCGTCGAAACCCTGCGGGTTGAGCGCGCCGCGGTCGCACTGTCCCTGGCCGAGTATCGCAGTCGCTTCCCAGACAGGACGGAAGCGATGGCACGCGCCTACCTGTCGACCGCCTTCACCATGCCGATGATCGCACTTGCCTTCGGTGTCTCGGCCAAAACCGTGGGCCGTGCGGTGGCGGCGTGGGAAGCGGGAAAGCAGCGGGTGGGGACAGCTGAAGCGAACACGAAATTGGTCGGCGGAAGCGGGGTGTAAAACGACAGTCGAGCTTGTGTCCGTTTTTCGGATCTGACCCTCGGCTGCCTTTCTCAACGTCTCCGGCCCCACCGCGAACCCCCATCACCTACCGGGGCTCGCCGCAATGCGCGGTGTCGACCGACACGATATCGAAGCGCGCCAGCAGCACTTCCGCCCAAATTCGTGCTGCCACGCCGGAACTACTGGCTGGAAAACACAACTGGCCTCCTGTGCTGGTCCTGAAGTTGACCGAGCGAATGCTGCCAGATAAAGTGATCCTTACATCAATTCCCGACGAAGCCGCGCTGCTGCACGAAATTGAACTACGCGCCTTGAAGACATCAAGCACGGTCTCCTCCACCTCGCCCATCGCCCGACGTGGGGCAATTGGCTTAATTAACCGAGTTCGAAAGCGCGCTAAATGAGTAACCGGCCTGGCTTGCTATCAATGCTGTTGGCTTTATCAGTCAACCTTTCGCCGGCCCATGCGAGAATGGAGCCGGTATGCGATCCCGATGCTGCACAAAAATATATTTTGATATCAAATTTTGATTTGGCTTACGAAAAATTGAAAAGTTGTGAACTCGTCCAGGGTTTATCTGGCGACACCTATGGCAGGCTCGCCGTTCTCATTACCCGTGGTCATGGAAAGTACCCAACGTTCGAGGCGCGTGCCGAAGCTGCAGTCCGCTTATTTATCGAGTCGGCTGCCCAGGACAGTGAGCATGGAATGAACGCCTTAATCTCGGAATTTGACAATTTCGAAGACCAGGGCGTAGTGAATTGCTTGCGCACTTTTGAGACTGCGCACGGTGAAACACGAAGGCGCGGCGTGTATTCGTGCCTTCCGGCTCGCTACAGAAATGAGAAAAGATAGCGCTCGCGGGTGGTGGTGGGAGTCGCGGGTGGCGCGGTTCAGGTCTGCCCTTTGCTGCGCGTTCTCGGCGGCTCCGCACGTCAAGAATTTGTTCGTTCAGTGCGCCTGATGCAAGGCCGGTTCACGGTACTCCCAGTTGCACCGGAAATTGCTTCTTGCCGATCCACTGGCCAGTGAGTTGGCCGCCTGCGACGGTCAGCTTCACGGTGGCGCCGTCCGTTTCCTCTTCTCCCAGCTTTTCCGTCAGCGTCAGAACGCTGCCCTGGCGCTTGCCGCTCAGCGAAATCGGCTTGCCGACCTTGTCGTAGATGTACACGCCGTCGATCGCGTCACTGCCGCTGTCGTTTCGAAGTTTCATTGTGATGGCGATGTTGCCATTCAGGTGGCCGCGCAGAAGCTGGCCGTAGATGCCGGTGGCCTGCCCCGCACCGTCGCCGAGCAGCAAGGCTTTTCCGTAGCCGGTCAGGTGCGGACGCAATTTTACATACGGGATGGTGATGCTGACGTCGCCGACATCGTCGAGGGCGCGCATCGCATGGTTGCTGCAGCGGCCGGAGCTCAGCACAAGCGCGTTGCCGGCGTGCTGCTGGGTGTAGTACCGCAACGCCGCGGCCAGCCCGGCATCGTCGGCCAGCGCGCTCTGTTCGCGCGCCGCGCACTCCAGGTTGAGCTCGCGGCGTTCGTCCAGATCGCTGAGCACGTCTTTCGTCAGCGCTTGGCCCTTTCCCTTGGCCGTTTTGATTGTTGCTGCGATCTCCGCCAGCTGTTTCTTGAACTGCCTGAGGCGCTCGGACGCCATCTGGCGCGCGAGCTCGCGCTTGCCGCTGGCGGTGAGAAGATCGTCGTTGTTCACCCTGCGGCCGGTCAACGTGTCGTAGTTGGCAATCTCGTGAAAGGTCTCGCAATACGCGCCGCAGCCTTCAATCTCGAAGTTGACAGAAAGCACGGGGCCGCCCTCGCCGGAGACGGCGATGTTTTCGATATTCCGCTCGATGCGGTGAGCGGCAACAATCGACTTACCGGGATTTTTCGGCGCGAGCATGCCGAGCTGCTCGATGAACAAGTCGTCGTTGATCTGCACGGCCACCGTCTGATTGTCCGCGCGCACGAAAGGCATCTTGAACCGCACATCGGTCGATGGCTTTTGCAAGGCAGTTTTGCCCCTGACCTCGAGCATGTCGATTTTGATGGGTGCCGGGCAGGCGCCGGCTGAGGAGAGCGCCAGCAGGACACCGAAGGCCGAACGGATTTTCATTCGCATGGGAGGATATCGCGAAAGAGAAGTTAATATTTCTCGATAGTAAAGAGAGTTGCGGATCGCTACAACTGGTTTTCGTGCCTCTCCGGCACAGGCTTCGCACGACAGCAGCTGTCGAAGAAACTTACAAACGCCTGGGTAATGAAGATTCGGCATTTTATAAGAAGTTGATTTTTATACCTTATTAATAGTTGGTATATTTTTTGCATTTACTCGACTCGCCATTCAAACCTGGGGAAATTAAAAATGACATCTAATCGAATCAAGCAATGCGAATCGCCGGCAGCCTGATATTGGCGGCCGGGGCGGCAAGCGCCGATATCGTCACTGCAAGCGGCAGCTTCACCAATGCAGGCGGCAGCAATCAGGGCGCGGCGGTTGCCGGCGCCACCGGCTGGTATTTCAATAATGTGCGGGCGTCCGGCACGATCGGCGTCGACGCCACGCATGCCCGCTCGGGCAATGGGTCGGTGTCGATGTCCGGCCCGGCCAACGCCAAGGCCGATCTCGAATACCTGGCGAACGCAAACGGTAGCGGCGGCAATTACACCGCAACCGGTTCGCTGGGAGCGCTTTCGGCCCTGTCGTCGATGAGCTACGACTGGTACCGCGACAGCAGCAGCACTGCCAGTCCCGATCAGCACGCGTCATTGCGGGTCTTGATCGATACCGACGGCAATCTCGCCACCACGGGCGACCGCGGCGGTCTGGTGTTCGAAAGCGTCTACAACACATCGAATACGACCGTCGATGCCTGGATCAGTGAGGCTGTTTCGGACTCGACCTATATGTGGAACTTCGGCACCCCCGCAGGGTTCGGCGCCAATATCAACGCGTCGCCCTACGCTTACGATGCCACGCTGGCGGAGTGGAAGGCGTTTTTCCCGAATGCAGTGATTGTCGGTTTCAGTTCCGGCATGGGCAGCGGCTGGCAAAGCTACAGCGGCGCGGTCGATAATATCGGTTGGACCATCAACGGAGTCACCACGCTGAGCAACTTCGAACTGGCGCAAGCCGACGAATTGCCGGAGCCCGGCTCGTTCGCCTTGCTCGCACTCAGTGCGATTGGCATGGCCGCGGCGCGGCGCCGCAGGTAACGGCTGTCTGCAAGGCTCGGCAACCGCACTGCCGAGCACACAGAGAGCCCGGCCGTGTCATGTGGCCGGGCTCACGCCGGGTATTCCCAGGGCAGTGGGCATGCACATCGACCCGTCGCGCCCGCTTTCTGGTCGGCTGGTTTGCGAGCAACTTGCATGAGTTCTCTAGCAGGGCCTAGCACCGCGACCCACTGCATCGCGGGCCGAGGTTCGGGTCAAAGGACGCCGGCAATGGGGCGGATCGACTCATCGATTAGCAGGAAGCTGAGGGAAGCTGAGGGTCAGGTCTCACAAATGTACATAAGCTTGCTTGGCTGCGATACAGGCCATTCATTTTGCAACCCTACCCATGTATGTTTGTGAGACCTGACCTTCGGTCTCCCTTGCCGGCCGTTCACTTCGCAACCGTACCCGGATGTTTGCTGGACCTTACCCTCGGCCGCTCGCATGCGGCCTGTCGCTGAGGATGTTCCCGATCGCCGGCGCCGCCCCTGGCTCTTCCATTGCGCATATACTTCCTCACCGCCACCACCATCGAAGACAGCGTATGACCCTGAACCGCCGCGGCTTTTTGGGCGCCTTGCCGATCGCCTCGCTTGCGCTGGCATCGAGCCGCGCGCAAGCGCAGTATGTGTCCCCCACTATCCCTGCACCGGCTACAGCGGCGCCGCAGCCTGGCCCGGACTACGCCACCCTGGTCCAGCTGTCCGGCGACACTTTGCCGCGGGATCCGATGGCGGAACCGGCGCGCCTGCAGGCGCTGCTCGACCGGCATGCGAAGCCGGTGGACGGCTATCTGGCGGGCGGCGCGGTGGCCGAGTTGGAGGCCAGGTTTTCCATCCTCCTCGGCAAGGAAGACACGGTGTTCATGCCGACCGGAACCTTGGCCAATCACGTCGCACTGCGGCTGCTGTGCGGCGAATCGAAGCATGCGCTGGTGCAGCAGGAGAGCCATGTGTATCGAGACGAGTCGAACACGGTGACGACCCTGAGCGGCATCAACCTGGTGCCACTGGCACCGGGACGGGCGGCGCCGACGCTGGATGAAATCGGCGCCGCGATCGAGCGTGCCGAGCTGGGGCCGTATCCGATCAAGGTCGGCGCCATCTCCCTGGAAAGCCCGGTGCGGCGGGCGCAGGGGGCGGCGCTGTCGCCTGCGCTGGTGGCCGGCATTGCCAGCTTGGCGCGGGCAAAGAACATCAGGTTGCACCTCGATGGCGCCCGCCTGCTCCTGATGAGTGGGATGCCCGGCTTCAGCGTACAGTCGTATTGCGCCCATTTCGACACCGTATACGTCTCGCTCTACAAATACCTGGGGGCGCCGTTCGGTGGCGTGCTGTCCGGCCCCAAGCCTTTGATGGCGCGCGCACGCGAGCTGCGTCACCTGTTCGGCGGCACCATCTACCATGGCTGGCAGGCGGCTTTGCCGGCCCTCGATGCCCTCGATGGCGTCGAGCAGCGCTTCGCCGACGTGCGCGCCGCGGGCGCACGCCTGCTGGCAGCGCTGGAACGCACACCGGGCTTTAAGGTGCAGCTGGTGGCGAATGGCAGCAACCTAGTAATGCTGGAGATTGCGCCGGAGCGCCTGGCCGGTCTGGAAGAGCGTTTGAAACGGGCCAATGTGCGGATCGGGAAGGTCAGCGAGGGCAAGGTGCAGCTGGGCTTCAACGAGTCGATCCTGCGCCGGGACACTGGATTTTTGCTGAAGGTTCTGGCGGGCTGAGAGACTGGGCGCTGTCAATCGGAATGACAGCAGAGATGAGCAGAGAGCGAGTCCGAAAAACGGACACATGCTCAGCCTTTCGGCCCGGCCGAGCTCGCGCCTCGGTTTTTTGAAACGCTTCAGTCGGTCAATTTTTGCCGCGCTCCGGCGCGCAGTCGCGCCAGCCAGGGTCAGATACCGCTCTTGAGCGGCAAGTTATTTAACGGCTCAGGAATAGGTCCGCTTGCGGGTCACGTTACCGGTAGCCAGTTAAATCCTTTCGTCTGAGGCTCAACTTGTGACGGAGCGCAGCGTTGTCAGCTGGGCGTGATTTCGCCAGCATGCGGTGTATTCTGAAGACGCCGCACGTCATCGGGAGAATCTCGTGAGCAAGCCCACCGCCTGGCTAAAAAGGCGCGGCCTTTATCCTGGATGAGCAGGTCAATTCCGGCAAAGCCCGAATGCATTCCTGCAAGGCGGAGCAAGCGCCCGGAGGCCAAGCTGCCCCGGTTTCCTTTGCTACACGGACTGCTTGCGACGCCCCACAGCGACCATCCCCAACAACCCCAAACCCATCAAGGCGACCGACGTCGGCTCCGGCACCGCAGTGTTCGGCAGCACCGTGTTTACCATGTGCTGACCGTTGGATGCATTTACGGAATTTGCCGTATAGAGCAGATTGCCCGATGCGCCGAAAAATGCGACGTTGTAGATATCGCGGTTGCCGCAGCAGTCGGAGCGGCCGTACACCGTGAAGCTGGCCAGCTCGGCCACCGAGGCGAAGGTGATCTTCAGGTTGCCGGTGGTAAATTCCGCGTTGTGGTACATGTTCGGGAAAGTCAGGTCGGAGAAGGCGCCGTCGATCGCTTTGCCCGGGTTCGAATCGGCGCTCCATGAGCCAGAAGTGGTGCTGGCCGTCGCGCCGGCGCTGGCCAATGCGACGTTGAAGCCGGTGTTGGTCTGGAAGGCCTGGAACTCGGCAACTTGCAGGTAGTCGTTGACGGCGTTGGTGATGAGCACCGACTTGACGCCGATCAGACCGGCATTGGCGGAGCCAGCGAAGCCGAGGGAAGCGAGTAAAACGGTGGCGAGGGCCGACTTGAGCATGTGATTCTCCGCAAACGATGATGTAATAAAGTTAGGTGATAGCAATTTTCGTTCCAGAAACGAAACTTTATTAAAATCAATGAGTTGGAGAAATAACCGTTGGGCGGGAACGTAAGCATGTAAAGTCTGCCGACAAGCGCTCCGGTAGCTCTTCGTCAAATTCTTTGATGCGTGTTGCCCCTCGCGCTGTGCTTCACCTCCCTGGCGGCCGCGGGCGCGCCATGCGGAAAAGCTGCTCTGGGCCAATCGTAAAATAATCGGCAGGGCCGCCGCCGCGCAACACGTGGCCGGCGGCTGCCGTGTCGTAGACGCCGTCCTTGAGCAGAGCGGTGTCGATATGGATGCCTACCACTTCCCCCAGCACCAGCCAGGTCGGCACTTTCACGCCATCGGCGCCTTGCAGTTGCACGATCTGGGTGAGCCGGCATTCGAATGACACCGGGCTTTCCGCCACCCGGGGCGCGCCGATCAGGCGGGAGGCCTCCGGTGTCAGGCCGGCCAGTTGAAATTCGTCGACCTCCGGCGCCACCGCCGCGCAGGTCTGGTTCATGCGATCGGCGAGCGGCGCGGTGACCAGGTTCCAGCCGAATTCGCCCGTTTCCTCGATATTGCGCAGCGAATCCTTGGCGCCGATGCTGGCGAAGCCCACGATCGGCGGGGTGTAATTGAAGGCGTTGAAAAAACTGTAGGGCGCAAGATTGAAATTGCCGGCTGCGCTGCGGGTGGAAATCCAGCCGATCGGGCGCGGGCCGACGATGGCATTGAACGGGTCGTGCGGCAGGCCGTGTCCCTCGCGCGGTTCGTAGAAGTGCTGGTTTCCGGCCATGGCGGGCATTCGAAGTGGAAAACGCCACCATAACCGATATGGCGGCGTGCTGCGGACCGAGCCCGGCGGCGGAGGGCACGCTCTGCCGCGCAGTCTCATTCTCGCTATTTTCGGGGCTCAGCCGGTCAAGCCGTCATCCTTCGGCTCGCTTCCCACAACGGCATCCTGCCGCCGCACCACAGCCAACCCCTCGTCGCGGTCCTTGATCAAACCCTCCTTGACGAGTTGGCCGATGATGCCGCCGCTGGAGCGGCCCAATTGCAAGGCGATCTGCCGGATGGTGGCGCCGGCAGTGTGCAAATCGCGCAATGTCTCCTTGTCGGCCGCTTCCCATTTTTTGCCGGCGTTCGCCGATTTCGGGTGCGCCCGAGGCGCGCCCTGCATGACTTTGCCCCTGACTTCGCCCGCAGTCGCGAGCGCGCCTTTCGCCATGAACAATGCGCGGATCACGGTTGGGTCGTGAAACACGCTTTCTTCCAGCGGCGTGCCCGAACTTGGGTCGATTCCAAGGGCTAATTTTTCGATGATGTCGTGTGCGAACGTGGCGTCCATTGCGGGTTCCTGCGCGGTTGAAAATGAACGACAGTACGCGTGCGGCGCGGCACGCGCCATCAGGATGATCAAACGTGCGGTAGACAATCCGCGCCGGTATGCGCACTGACTTCGCCAAGAAGCCATTACTTCGCTTTGATGGACGCCGCAACGCCGGTATTGACAGGGACTGGCGAATCGATGACGCTTGTCTTCGGCGAGCAAGGCTGACAAACCCACCATTTGCATAGAGGGAAAAACCATGAGCGATGCCTACACCGGCGGCTGTGCCTGCGGCGCAATCCGTTACGAGATCACTGGCGAACCGGTGTTCATGAATCACTGCCAGTGCCGCGACTGCCAGCACGAGAGCGGCACCGCGCACGCCTCGTATCTCACCTTTCCGGCGGCCGGCGTGGCGCTCACCGGCGTCGCCACACATTGGGAAAAGGCCGGCGACAGCGGCAATATCAAGACCCACGCTTTCTGTCCCACCTGCGGCTCGCCGGTCTACCTGCGCTTTTCCGCGATGCCGCGCATCTTTACCGTCCACGCCGCCAGTCTGGATGATCCTGGCCGGTTTACACCGGAGGTGGTGACTTATCGCTCGAGCGCGCTGGCGTGGGACGATATCGACCCTGGATTGCCTTTCTTCGACAAGGGACCGTCGCGCTAAGCCAAGGCTTTGGACGAATGCACGGCGCTGCGGACGCGGCGTGAACTGAACAGCGAAGTGGCACAATGACACACGGTCGCTCAGGCATTTTATTTTTTGTCGAGCGCGTTGCAGACGCCGCATTCGATGCCGCGCTTCATGTTGCGATAGCGCGTACCGACAAACAGTGCCGAGGCGACGACGGCCCACAGAAGCGATGACGGCCATGCCCGTGCGAAGGTTTCTCCACGGATCGCGAGATCGACGATCAGCAACAAGGCGAACATCGAAAACACGGCAATGAGGTATTGGGCGATCCAGTGTGACAGCTTGGGCATGATTTGATCCATGGTAAGGTTTCAGAATTGGCGCGGAGAGGACAACGCTCGGTAACTTTCGCGCCCCAGCACTCGGACGCCTGTAAAGTATGCTTTACATACTATCAAACAAAATCCGAATGTCAAATATGCTTTACATCTACCTGTCGTCACGCGGCGATCTGTGCTTGATGATCGATTGATCGACTCCGGAAACAGCCCGCCGCCATGAAACGCCTGTCTCTCGCCATTTGCCTTGCAGCCCTGGCCCAAGCCGCCTTCGCCAGCGACGCCGACGCCCTCATCACGCGCTATGACAAGGCATACCGGGCACTGGACATGCATTACCTGGTGCTGCCCTACGCCGAGAACGTCGCCAACCTGGTTCGCGAAACCGATATCCCCGCGCAGAAAACCTTGTTTACGGGCGTCGCCAAAGAACTCGCCGGCGTCGACCGCAGCAAGCTGAGCGCGTGCCAGAAGCTCGACCTGGACCGCATCGCCTTCGACACCAGCCTCAACTTGCAAAAGCTCGCCGTGCTGGAAAAATACGTGGCGCTGGGCGACAAGGCAGATGTGGGCGACAAAGGCCTTTACAACGCGCCGCTCGGCCGCGACTGGTACCATTATTTCATCAAACGCTGGCTCACCAGCGACGTTACGCCCGAGGAATTGAAGGCGGCCGGCGAAGTGGAACTGGAGCGTGTGCTGGCCCGCTACCGCAGCTTGCAGGCGCAGATGGGCTACGCCGGCAAGGACCAGGCTTTTTATGCATTCCTGAATAGTCCGCAATTCATGTACCCGCCGGGCGCCACGCCGAAGGCGGATTACGAGCGCCGCCAGCTGACCGTTTTTGCGAATCTTCAAACACTGTTTCCGCCCCATTCATTGACGCCGGCGATCGTGCGCGAGTCCACGCGCGGCGATGCGTTTCCGGCCGATGGATATTACGACTCGGCTTCGCGCACCTTTTACTTCAACAAGAACGGCCCGGGCTACCAGAAGCGCAATGTCGACATGCTGCTGCTGCACGAAAGCACGCCCGGCCACCATTTTCAAAGCCATTACGCGGAGCAGGCACGCGGCGCGTGCCCTTCCAAACTTGCTCCAGCCTACAACGCGGCGTTTTCGGAAGGGTGGGGCGCCTATGTCGAGGAATTCGGCGCGCAGCTGGGCCTGTATCGCCAGCCGTCCGATGAGCTGGGCGCCATCGAATGGGACCTGGTGCGCTCGATTCGCGTTGTGCTCGATGTCGGCATCAACATCGAAGGGTGGAGCGAGCAGCAGGCGTATGACTACTGGCACCGCAAGCTGCCGATGCTGCCGCAGCTGGCGCAACGGGAAATCACCCGCGTTCGCAACTGGCCGGTGCAGGCGATCACCTACAAATATGGATCGGCGGTGATCCGCCAGCTGCGCGAAAAAGAGCGGGCGCGCCTGGGCGCCAGCTTCGACATCCGGGCGTTTCACGATACCTTGCTGCGCAACGGCGCCTTGCCGATGGCCGTGTTGCCGAGCTTGTTTGGAGCCGAGACCGGGCGTCGCCCCGGGCAGTCCGGCACGCGCTGAACGGCAGCCAGACATCGATAGCCAGGTGTACTTATCCTGAAACAGTGGCCCCAGATAATTGGCACCGGCTGGCGCTACCAATGGGCCTGCCCGATCGATAAGCTGGCGCCTTCTCCCTCGGGATACGGCACAGGCGACTGGTATGCGACTCTTCTTTCTTGCATTGATAACGGCCCTGGCCTGCGGCGCGTCGTGGGCCGCCGTCCCCGCCCGCGACGGCAGCCACGACTTCGATTGGGAAACGGGCCGCTGGGACACGCGGCTGCAGCGCCTGCGCGCGCCGCTCAGCGGCAAGATCGAGTGGCTGCACTACGCCGGCTCCACCGTCGTGCGGCCGGCGCTGGGGGCGCGTGCCAATCTCGTCGAGCTCGACGTGCAGGGCGCGACAGGGCGCATCGCCGGCGTGTCGCTGCGGCTGTACCATCCCGGCAGCGGGCAGTGGACGCTGCATTTCGCCAACCTCGCCAATGGCGAAATGAGCGAACCGGTGCACGGCGGTTTTATCGACGGGCGCGGCAGTTTTTACGGCATGGACACAGTCGATGGACGCCGCGTACTGGTGCGCTTTCTGATCATCCCGCTCGGCCGCGCCCAGTGGCGTTTCGAGCAGGCATATTCCGCCGACGGCGGTGTTAGCTGGGAAGACAACTGGATCGCCATCGACACGCGCCGGCCGGCGTCCGCGGTGCCGGATCGCTGACGCCGCGCTCACTGATCCGCCACAGCCTCTCATGTTGTACAGTAAGCATTCGCCACGAGGACCCGCACCATGCTCGCATCGCCACCATCCGTCGTTCGCATTGACGCCCTGGACACTGCCGTCATCCGTTTGACGATTGCCCGTTCCGCCATCCAGGCCGTGATGGGGCCGGCCATTGCTGAAGTTCTTGCCGTGGTCAGAGCGCAGGCGGTCGGGCCGGCCGGCCCGGTGTTCGCGCACCACTTCGCCATGCACCCGGACCGCTTCGACTTCGAAGTCGGCGTGCCGGTGTCAGCGCCGGTGTCGCCGGCCGGGCGCGTGGTCGCAGGCCAGTTGCCGGCAGGCAGGGTCGCACGGGCCGTGCATCAGGGCGGCTATGAAGAATTGGGCGGCGCCTGGGAGAGCTTGCTGCAATTCGTCGACGCGCACGGTCTGCATACCGGGACTGATCTATGGGAAACTTACTTGGCCGGTCCCGCAGCCGGCTCCGACGCGGCCGACTGGCGCACCGAATTGAACAAGCCCCTGACCGACTGACGGGCTCGCCCCCTCCTCCGCGCCTTGCATCGATCGCCATTACCATCACGCCATTGCCCATGCCACGAATCCTCATCCTGATCTTCCTGCTCGCCATCCACGCGCTGTCCGCCGCCGCGCCCTTGAGCATCGGCGACACGTTTATCATCGACTCCGCGGTGCTCGGCGAACAGCGCCGCATCAATGTCTACATTCCGCGGGGGCAAGCAGGCAAGGCTTTGCCGGTGATGTACATGCCGGACGGCGGCATGGACGAGGATTTCCTGCACGTGGTCGGCCTGCTGCAAGTGGGCGCGGGCAATGGCACCAGCCGGCCGTTCCTGCTGGTCGGCATCGAAAACACCGAGCGCCGGCGTGATCTGACCGGCCCCACCGCCAGCGCCAAGGACCGCGCCATCGCCCCGCGCGTGGGCGCGTCGCAGCGCTTTCGCCAGTTCCTGCGCACCGAACTGATGCCGCAGATCGCCCACCGCTACCAAGTGACGGGCGAGCGCGCCATCGTCGGCGAATCGCTGGCCGGCCTGTTCGTCGTCGAAACGCTGTTGCTCGAGCCGGAGCTGTTCGACACCTACATCGCCATCGACCCCAGTCTGTGGTGGAACCAGGGCGCGCTGGCGAAACAGGTGAGTGCGGCGCCGCCTTCGTTCAAGGGCAAGGCGCTGTACATCGCCACCAGCGCCGATGCCGGCCTGTTGATTGAGGGCGCCGACGCCGACGCCGCATTTGCCAGGTCGTCGGGGCTGCGCTACCGCTACCGCGCCTGGCCCGGCGAAACGCACGCGACGATCTATCATCCGGCGGCGCTGGCGGCGTTTCGCGAGATGTTGCAGCCTGCCCCGGTGCCGACGACGCTCCTAAACTAGTTTCATCCCCCGGCGCACGCTTCGGGCGCCAATTCCCCGACCATCAAACGCAAAAAAGCCGCCCGAAAGGGCGGCTTGCGGGTTGAACGACTGCCGAATTATTTGGCGCTTTTGCGGCGTGCCATGGCCAGACCGGCCATGGCGATTCCCAGCAAGGCGACACCGGTTGGCTCAGGCACGTTGCTGACGCGCACGTTGTCGAGGCCCTCGGTCGAGATATAGCCGCCTGCACTCACCGTCTGGATGGTGGCCTTGGTAAAAGTGTCGCCGGCGGTGGCGATGATGCCGAAGAAGCCGCTCGAGGTGATGGTGAAGACGGTGTTGCTCACGCCGTTCACGGTGACCGAATACGAATCGGTCACATCGGTGTTGAACCAGTCGAAGCCGAAAGCAGTGGTTGGCTTGTTAAAGGTAAAGGTGGTGGTAGGACCGACGCCGCCGTCGTTGCCCTCACCCCAGCCGTAGAAATTCTGGCCGTTGAATGCTGCTGGAATCACAGTGTCGTCGCCGCCGTTCGCAATGGTGCCCTGCGCAATGCCGGACCGATCGCCATTGGCGACCGACGTCAGCGAAAAGCCCTTGAAGGCGCCGCTGTAGTTGCTGGTGCTGAAACCGACAGTTGCGTTCGAAAAGGTTTCGACGGTGGTGGCGCCGGAAGCGGCGTTGAACGCGGCCAGGTTGGTATAGGTGACCAAGGCGGCCTGGGCAGGCAAGGCAAAGACGGCGGCGGTCAGGGCAGCGGCGATCGAGAGGGTTTTGAGCGTTTTCATGGTCATCCTTATTGGTTTTGGCAGGTTTGCTGTTTACGTTAGCGTTGCCTTTAGATAAGCAATAGTTGTGCCAAGCAAGTATTTTTCATTTAAATCAATGACTTGGTGTTCACTCGCGATTTATTGATGGGGAGAATGTAAAGTTATTCGACAGAACTTATTATTCTTTTTAAGAAATATCGCTGTTGCATGATCGGCATGGCCGTTCCCCTTTCCACCCCGGACTTTTGCTAGTTATTTTTGCGCGCCTGCCACGCTATCTTCTACATGGCTACGCCGCCGCGCAGCCATGCATCGCCAGGATCGGCCCAACCCGCATCGCCTGTGCGATTCGTCTTCAACGCCTATTTGAAGGAGCACGAACATGCCGGGAGTAATCGTCTTTAGAGGAAGTGCGTCGACGCCGGACGTCAAATTTGTCGAGGGATTTTTCCCTCGCCATGCGCGCAAGGAAGGTGTGGAAATTCAAAAGGGCGGGCAAATGATCGGCGGCGTGTCCACTGCAAAGGAGCTCGAGCCCGCGGTGCGGTACGCGGCGGCCTACACCGGCTGGGTATATGTCGCTTATGTGACGGACGGCATCGACGTCCTCGATTACATGCTCAAGCGAAGCGAAGCCTGGTTCGGCGGCAGCGAGTGGGCGGCCGGTATTCCCAACGCCAGGACCCAGGCGGAAATTGCCGCCCCTTCCGTTCCTCCCTCTCAAATCATTGCCGCCAGACAGGCGCGGATCAGTGGCGAGAATGCGGAACTATTCGGCAAACTCCACCTGAACTGGACCATCGCCACCTCGGTCACGGCGGTACCACCCGCGGCCGCCATGGACGCCATCCGTCTGCTCAGCGGCGATGTCGCCGTGCCCAAGGATTATGTGGCGTAGCGCTGACCGGCATACCGAACTTCATGGGGCGGCGTCCGACTGTCCATGATTGATAAATCTCAAATCCAGGCCCGAAGCGCCGGAATTGCCTCCCACCGCGGCTAGACTGACTTATCGCCCGCGCAAGCATGCTTGCCGGGCCATCGTCCAGTTTGCGAGGGAGTGACCATGAACAAACCTTCGAAAACCAGGCGCCGCGCCTGGACCGTGGCGGCGATGCTTGCATCGGCGGCGGTATCGGTCGCCGCGGCCGCCAGTCTGCGCGATCTGATCGACAGCGAAAATCCCGTCAAGCGTGGCTACGCACTGGTCCCGCCCGGCGTGGTGTTGAATTTGCAGGGCAAGGATCATTTGTTGGTCGGCCTGGGCAGCTATATCGTCAACACCAGCGGCTGTGTCGATTGCCACAGTTATCCGACCTATTCTCCGGGCGGCGACCCGTTCAAGGGGGAGCCGGAGCGCCTCAATGCCGAAGAGTACCTGTCCGGCGGCCGCCAGTTCGGACCGATCACGGCGGCGAATATCACCCCGGACAACGCCGGCAAACCCGCCGGACTGACGCGCGCGGAGTTCATCCAGTTGCTGCGCACCGGCCACAACCCGAAAGATCCACCCGGCACCATCGTGCAAGTCATGCCGTGGCCGGTGTTCGGCAAGAAAACCGAGCTGGAGCTGATCGCCATGTATGAATACCTGCGGGCGATTCCTTCCTTGCCGGACAACACGCATCCGGGGCCCTGAGAACATGCCGCGACGCCCGTTGTCGCGCAGATCGCAAGCGGAAGGCGCCTATTTCTGATCGAGATAGGTGCTGAGAAAATGGTCGGCGCTGCTTCGTGCGGAACCGGCCCGACGCACGCTACTTTGATAGAGCCTCCTGCGGCGCGCCCTTGACGCGTCCCCGCACCTGCCGCTCCCTGCTATCCCCGCTTCATTCCCAAGTTTCCGCCTTTGGTCGGATTCCCCGCGCGGTGAAACCGGCGCAGCTCTACAGTGCCTCCATCGACCACCGCACCGGAGCCGCCCCATGCTGCAACTACAAAACGTCACCAAACAGTACGGCAAGGCTGTCACCGCCGTCGACGACCTGTCGCTGGAGCTGGGCAAGGGCGTGGTCGGCTTGATCGGCCATAACGGTGCCGGCAAGACGACCTTGATGCAAATGATCGCCACTCTGACCAGGCCGAGCGCCGGCCGCATCCTGTTCGACGGCGTCGACATCGCCAGCAAGCCGGACGCCATCCGCGCACGGCTCGGGTATCTGCCGCAGGACTTCGGCGTTTATCCGAATGTGTCGGCGCTGGAATTCATGCAGTATTTTGCCGCGCTCAAGGGCGTACGCGATCCGGCCCGCATTGCCCGCTTGCTCGAACTGGTCAACCTGCACGAGCAGGCGCGGCGGCCGGCCAGCGGGTTTTCGGGCGGCATGCTGCGCCGCCTCGGCATCGCCCAGGCGCTGCTCAACGATCCGGACATCCTGGTGGTCGACGAACCCACCGCCGGCCTCGATCCCGAAGAGCGGCTGCGCTTTCGCAACCTGCTGGCGGAACTGGGGCAAAATAAACTGGTCATCATGTCGACCCACATCGTCTCGGATGTCGAAAGCATCGCCGGGCGGCTGGCCATCATGCGCAGCGGGCGCTTGCTTGCCTGCGATACGCCGGAGGCGATTTTGCTGCGGGCACGCGGCACTGTGTGGGCGGCCGATGTCGAGCACGACGAGTACGCGCGCCTGCGCGACGGCGGCCGCGCCGGCATCCATATCCTGCACGCCCAGCGCCTGGGCGAGCGCATGGCCTTGCGCATCGCGCACCCGATTTCTCCCTGCAGCGGCGCCCGCCTGGCCGAACCCAGCCTGGAAGAAGCCCTGATGGCCCAGCGCTATGCGGTGCGGGAGGCAGCATGAAACCGCGCCTGGATTTATACGCCTTGCAAACGGTCGCCATGACCGAACTGCGGCTGCGCCTGCGCCGCACCGCCACCCTGGTGACCGTGCTGGCGGTGATGGCGCTGAGCTGGATCATGATTTCCGATCCCGCCGGCGGCAGCACACTGATTGCCGTGCATGGCGCGCGCGTGCTGTACACCAGCACCGCGCTGGCGCTGGGCACTGCCGGCCAGACCGTCCTGCTGTTCGGCCTCGCCGGCTTTTATTTGTTGCGCGGCCGCGCTGCCCAGGACCTGCGCAGCGGCGTCGGCGGCGTGATCGGGGCCAGCGTCGACGGCGGCGCCCTGTTCGTGCTGGGCCGCTGGCTGGGTGGGGTGCTGTACCTGTGCGCGCTGCTGGCCGCCTCGCTGGCCACCGTCATCCTCGCCCATGCCGTGCGCGGCGAGGGGCCGATCGAACCGCTGGTATACGCATGCAGCTACTTGCTGGTATTCGCCCCCGCGATCGTCTTCAGCGCCAGCTGCGCCACCCTGTTCGACAACTTCGCGCCGCTGATGGGCAAGGCGGGAGACCTGCTGTTCTTTATCGTGTGGATGGCGCAGTTGTCGGTGCTGCCACAACTGACCTCCGGACACCCATCTCCCGTTTTGTGGGTGCTGGATTTTTCCGGCCTGAGCGGCGTGATCATGGCGCTGTCCAGCCAGCTCGATGTGGCCACACTGTCGCTCGGCATCGCCGATTTCGACCCCGCCAAGGCGCCGCTGGTGCTGGCGGGATTTCCCTGGACCTTGCAGATGGCTGGCATGCGCGCCGGCTCGGCACTGCTGGCGCTGTTGCCGCTGTTGCCGGCGGTGGCCTTGTTTCACCGCTATTCTCCCGACCGCGTCAAACCCGGCAGGGCTCGCTCGCGGCGTTCGCCGCTGGCGCTTCTCAACGGCTATCTGCGCCCCTTATCTCGCCTGTGCCGCCCGCTGTTTTCGCTCGCGGCAAACGTGCCGGGCGTAGCGGGCCAGGTGCTGGCGGATGCCGCCCTGACGCTCGCCGCGTCGCCGGCCGCCATCGCCGTGTTGCTGGCCGTCCAGGTGTCCGCTTTATCGGTGGGCGCCAGGGCGCTGGCGCCGCTGCTGCTGGGCTCCGTGGTGTTTTGGGGCATCCTGGTGAGCGACCTCGCTACCCGCGACAACGATGCCAATTGCGCCGCGTTCGGCGCCGCCGTCCCGGGTGGCGCCGCCAGCAGGTACTGGCGCCAGCTGGCCGCAGCCCTGTTGCTGGGGCTGATGTTCACGGGTGTGGCCGGCGTGCGCGTGGCGCTGCTGCATCCCCAACTGGCAGTGGCGCTCGCGGCTGGCCTGTTCGCGCTCTCGGCTCTGGCCAGTTTCCTGGGCCGCAGCAGCGGCAGCGCACGCACCTTCATGGTCCTGCTGCTGGCGTGGCTGTATGTGTGCATCAACGTGGTCAAGCTGCCGTGGGTGGACGCGATCGGCTCGAACGGCGTGGCCACCAGCCTGTCCATCGCCGCCTGGGCCTGTGCGGGAGCGGCCGCCGCGCTGGCGGGCCACATGGTTGAGCGGAGCGTCGCACGCTGGTCTTGAAGGACGGGATATGGTTGAATACGCAGCCCATTCAACTTAAAAAAATCGCCGATGTCGCGCTCCCAACGCCTGCTTGATTTGCTGCAGATACTGCGCGGTCACCGTTTCGCCGTCACCGGCGTCGACCTCGCGGCAGAGCTTGGCATTAGTGTGCGCAGCCTGTATCGCGACATCGCCACGCTGCAGGCACAGGGCGCGCGCATCGATGGGGCACCCGGGCTCGGGTTCATATTGCGTCCCGGCTTCATGCTGCCGCCCTTGATGTTTTCCGTGGAGGAAATCGAAGCGCTGGTGTTGGGCTCGCGCTGGGTGGCGGACCGGGGCGACGAACGCTTGGGCGCCGCTGCCCGCCAGGCGCTGGCGAAAATCGCGGCGGTATTGCCGGACGATGTGCGCCATGCCGTCGATGGGGCCGCGTCCCTGGTCGGCCCCGGCGCCCCGGTCGCCGCCGCCGGCGTCGATCTGATTCAGGTGCGCCAGGCCATCCGCGCCGAACGCAAGCTCGATATCGGCTACCGCGATCTAAAGGGGGAGCAATCGTTGCGGCGCATCTGGCCATGCGCACTCGGCTATTTCGATCACCTGAGTGTGCTGATCGCGTGGTGCGAACTGCGCCAGGGTTTTCGGCATTTTCGCACCGACCGCATCGTCTCCCTTGCAAGCGTCGACCTGCGCTACCCGCGGGGCCGCCAGGCCTTGTTGAAAGAATGGCGCGCCATCGAAGGCATTCCGGCGCAGTCGTGACAGGCTACTGACAGAATTTGGTAGCGGCATTACTTAGCATGGTCTGAACCCGGCGCCGTTGCCGGTTCGTTCATCCACCACTGCGGAGTATTGCCATGACCAGCCCCAATTTTGTTATTTTGTATGTCGCCAACCCGGCCGCCAGCGCCTGTTTCTATAGCGCCTTGTTCGGCAAGGAAGCGGTCGAAGCCTCGCCGACCTTTGCCATGTTCGCTCTCGAGTCGGGCATCATGCTTGGGCTGTGGTCGCGCGATACGGTCGCACCGCCGGTCGCCGCCATGCCCGGCGGCGCCGAGCTGGCCATGGCTGTTCCGGGCAAGGCCGGCGTCGATGCGCTGTACGCCGAATGGTGCGACCGCGGCCTGGTAATGGCGCAAGCGCCGTGCGAGCTCGACTTCGGTTACACCTTCGTCGCGCTCGATCCCGACGGCCATCGGGTGCGGGTGTTCGCGCCGTCCGGCCGTTAGCGGTCGCGGCGACGGTCCGCCAGGGCGGACTCGGCGCGTTGTTCACCGATGCTGCAGCGCGCCATATTTATAATCGTTTGTTAATGTTTTCAAAGGCCACGCCTCGCGCGTCGAGCAGCAGATGGCCCTATAATTTTGCGCTTTGACTGCGCGAGTACCTATGCCTTCCTGTTCTTCCACCGCCTTGGCCTTGCTGCTCAGCGCGTCCTGTCTGCCGGCGCTCGCCGCCGATATCGACGTGGTCTACGGCGACGACATTGCCCGCCGCGGCGAACTGGCCGTCGAACTGGCGGCGCGCTGGGCGCAGACCTCGCGCAGCAGCGAGCTGGGCGGCCGTCCGCTGTGGCAGGGCGTCGGCGAGCTGGCCTACGGCGTCAGCGACAATCTTAATATTGGTATCAAGCTTCCGGTGGCGCGCGCCGAGGGCAGCTGGCGCGCGCATGACGCATACGCCGAGATGAAATACGTCGCGCCGCACGGGGCCGAGGGATTTTATTGGGGCGCGGAACTGGAAGCGGGCAGTATCAAGCCGGCCGGGGAGGAGAGGTTTCTTTCCATCGAGGCGTTTCCGATCCTCGCTTACCGCCACAAGCGCTTGCACCTGATCGCCAACCCCGGCGTCGAATACAGCGCCGAAGGCGAGGACAAGGGCTGGTCCTTCGTGCCGAAGGCAAAGCTGGCGTACAGCCTCAACGATCAACACGCGGTGGGCCTGGAATACCATGTCGATGCCGGCAACATCCGCCACCTGGCGGCGCGCGCCAGCCGGCTCGAAACCGCGTATCTGACCTGGGATGCCAAGGTGGCTGGCAAGCAAGTGAGCCTGGCGCTGGGCCACGGTACCACCCACCGCTCCGACCGTTGGGCGCTGCGTGTGGGAATCGAGCTGGACGACTGACCCGTATTTCGCGCATTCGCGGCCAAATAGAGGACTTTCTCGATTCGCTTGTGCGTTGCTTCATGAAAAATGAATAGTGGATATACTCCGAGTTAATCTATTGTCCACAATCAAAATTCCATGAAATTTGCACCTTCCCTGATCTGCACGGCGACCCTGCTCGCCATGGCGCACGCCCACGCCGCCGAACCCGAACAATATCTGCAACGCTGCGCCGTCCTCGGCGACGCCAGTGCTCGCCTGGGATGCTACGACGCGCTCGCCAAGGAATTGGAAAAGGCCGAGCAAAAGGTCGGCGTGCCGGCGGCCGCTTCGCCCGAGGCGGCCAACGCGGTGGCAGCGGCGATGCCGTCCAAGCCGAGTCCGAAGGTGCAGGCGCCGGCCACGCCGATTTCCCGCATGAGCCAGGATTGGGAGCTGAACAACGACGCCAACCGCGGCGTGTACGCGGTGCACCCCTTCCGCGACAATTATCTGTTGATCGCCAACCAGAGCAATTCCACCAACGACCGCCCCTACCGCGGCTTCGTGCCGGACGGCTACCAGGCCAAGCACGTCGAGCTGACCTATCAGCTCAGCTTCAAGGCCAAGGTCATCGAGGGCATCGCCGGTTCGCCGATCGACCTGTGGGCGGCCTACACCCAGCAGAGTTTCTGGCAGGCCTATGCGAGGAAGTATTCCAGCCCCTTCCGCGAAACCAATTATCAGCCGGAGATCATGGCAGTGCTGCCGATCAACAAGGAACTCGGTCCCGTCAATTTGCGCTTCGTTTCGGTGGGCGCCTCGCACCAGTCGAACGGCCAGGGCACGACGCTCTCGCGCAGCTGGAACCGGGCCTATGTCAGCTTCGGCGTCGAAAGCGGCGATCTGCAGGTGACCACGCGGGTGTGGAAGCGCCTGGACAATGCCAAGTCGGACAACGACAACCTCGACATCACCGACTTCATGGGCCACGGCGACGTGAAAGTTGCGTACTACAACAAGGGCTACGAGTATTCGGCCCTGGTGCGGCGCAATTTCAGCACCGGCCACGGCGCCCTGCAAGTGGGCGTGGCGGTGCCGGTGGTGACCAATCTGAAAGCCTACATCCAGGGCTTTACGGGATATGGTCAGAGCCTGATCGACTATAACTATGCGCAGAAATCGCTGGGCGCGGGAGTGATGCTGGACTTTTAAGCGGTCTGTTCCGATCAAGGCCTGGCCGCCGGCTTATCCCTGGCGCGCCAGGCCTTTTTCTATGCCCGTCTCCATCGCTTTCAACAACACCATGCTGGCGTTGGTGCCGCGCGAGGCCGGGGTCCTGGCCAGGTTGGTGTAGGCGCCGCTGTATGAATTGACGGTGTTGCGGTGTTCGCCGAAGCCGGCCATCTTGACTTCCCAGCGCCACTTGCCGGGCACCGGCGGCGCCCCTTCCGACTGGTCGACATCGGCGCTGGCCAGCAGGATGACGAAGGTGGCCGGTTCGTCCTGCGTTTCCGGCATGCGGTAGGCCACCGATGCTTGGTAGGTGCAGCGTGCCGGTTTGAGGGTGCAGGTGTTGGTGATGGCGGTGCCGTCGACGATGGTGGCGTTCAATCTCTCCATGGCGGCAGCCACCTGCCCGGTGGACAATTCGGAATTGAGTGCCGCCAGCATGTGATTGGCGAAGCGGGTTGGCCGGTTCTGCGCATACCAGGCCGCCGCCGCGGCGAACGCGGCAAGCGTCAGGGCGCCGATGCAGGCATAACGGGTGAGCGGGCGCATGCGCAAATTCCTCGGGAATGGGGTGATCGACGCCAGTCTACGCGAGTTGGAAATCTTGTCAATAAATACAGCATCGCTACAACAGTCCGGCGGCTGTTGCCGCGCATAACTGAAGACTTGCCGAAGCATAAATGCCGCGTCGGCGGTATGCTGGAATGGTGCCGGCATTGGTCCCGGCGGCCATTGCGATCGGATACCACCCTCATGCGTCATCACACACTCGGCAAGACCGGCTTGTTCGTTTCGGAACTGTGCCTCGGCACCATGACCTTCGGCGGCTCCGACGGCATGTGGGGCAAGATCGGTCAGCTCCAGCAGTCAGAAGCCGAATCCCTGATCGGCCAGGCCATAGACGCCGGCATCAATTTCATCGACACGGCCGATGTGTATGCGGGCGGCGCCTCCGAGCGCATCGTCGGCCAGGCCCTGAAAAATTTGGCGATTCCCCGTGAGGATGTCGTGATCGCCTCCAAGGTGTTCGGCGAAATGGGCAAGGGGCCGAATGCGAGAGGATTATCGCGCAGCCACATCATCGACGGCGTCAAGGCCAGCCTGCAGCGCATGCAGCTCGACCACATCGATCTGTACCAGGTGCACGGCTTCGATCCCGCCACGCCCATCGAAGAAACCTTGCGGGCACTCGACACCATGGTGCAGCACGGCCACGTGCGCTACATCGGCGTGTCGAACTGGGCCGCCTGGCAAATCGCCAAGGCGCTGGGCATCTCGGAGCGGCTGGGCATCGCCAGCTTTCAGTCGCTGCAGGCGTATTACAGCGTGGCCGGGCGCGATCTGGAGCGGGAACTGATTCCCATGCTGCAAAGCGAGGGCCTGAGCTTGATGGTATGGAGCCCGCTGGCCGGCGGCCTGCTCAGCGGCAAGTACGGCCGCGATCAAACGGCGGAAGCGGGCAGCCGCCGCGTCGAATTCGATTTTCCGCCGGTCGACAAGGAAAGAGGCTGGCAAGCCATCGACGCCATGCGGCCGATCGCCGACGCCCACGGCGTCACGGTGGCGCGGGTGGCGCTGGCCTGGCTGCTGCACCAGCCGCAAGTGACCAGCGTCATCATCGGCGCCAAGCGGATCGAGCAGCTGCAAGACAATATCGCCGCCACCGCGCTGCGATTGAGTGCCGAGGAACTTGCCGCCATCGGCGCCGCCAGTGCGCTGCCGGCCGAGTATCCAGGCTGGATGTTCGAGCGGCAGGGAGAATTTCGCCGCGGCCAGTTGGCTGCAAGCACATCAACGTAAACGGAGGACCTATGCTGGGAGACAAGGAAGCGGTGGCCATGGTGGCCGTCAAGGACATGGCGAAGGCGACGGCGTTTTATGAAGGCGTGCTGGGTCTGCAGGTGCTCGAGAAAGAAGGGGCGGAAGTCGTCACCTACCGCTCGGGCAGCTCGAAATTCAATGTGTATAAATCGGAGTTCGCCGGGACCAACAAGGCGACGTATGCGCTGTGGAATGTCGGCGATGCGATTGCCGAGATCGCCAAATCGCTGGCCGCGAAGGGCGTCAAGTTCGAGCATTACGACATGCCGGATTTGACCCTGGAGGGCGACGTGCACGTGGGCGGCGGCATGAAGGTCGCGTGGTTCCGGGATCCGGATGGGAATATTTTGAGTATCGTTGGCGTTTAAAGCAGGGGGTCTGGCACTCGTTGTTGTCTGACCCCATTTTGAGATCAGGGGCAAAATTTGCTTTTGGCCGATGTTTCGGTGCGAAAAACGATATCCTGAATAGGGCGGTTGCGGAGACCAGAATGGGGTCAGGCGCCAAGCGCCAGACCCCGATACTAATTCGCACCAGCTCTGATCCGCCCAAACGCATCGCCCGCCTTCCAGGCCGGCATCTTCGGCGCATCCGCCACCATCCTGCCCAGGTTCAGGGTAAATTGCGCCTGCTGCACCATGCCGGACATATCCCAGTTCGGATCGTATTCGTCCGTTACCTGGTGATAGCGTTCCTCGCCATACACCTTGCGGCGTGCCGTGGCGGCTGCGCCGTCCTTGACGTAATCGCTGCCGCCGCCCACCGAAAACGCCGGGATGCCGGCCTTGGCGAACGAGAAATGGTCGCTTCTGAAGTAGCCGCCGGACAGGTCCGGTTTCGGCACCGCCACCGACAAGCCCATGGCTTTGGCGGTGGCGACGGCCATCGCGCCCAGTTCGGTTCTCTCGCTGCCGCTGGCGCCCATGTCGCGGGTGCGGCCGACCCAATTGAGACTGTCGAGATTGAGATTGGCGGCGGTTTTGGCTGCCGGCCACAGGGGAGACGCGGCGTAGGCGGCGCTGCCCAATAAACCCTGCTCTTCGGCGGCCACCCACAAAAACATCTGGCTGCGTTTGGCGGGCGACTTCACCGCTTCCTGCGCCATGGCCAGCAAGGCGGCCGAGCCGGAGGCGTTGTCGACGGCGCCGTTATAAATATTGTCGCCGCCGGCGCCCTGCTTGCCCAGGTGATCCCAGTGGGCGCTGTAGATGACCACTTCATCCTTGAGTTTCGGATCGGTACCGGGGACGATGCCGGCGACGTTGAACTGCTCTATCGTGCGCACGGCGGCGCGGGATTCGCCGAGCACGCGTGCGGCCAGCGGCACCGGCCTGAAATCCTTGCTTTCCGCGGCAGCGCGCAGGGCGTCGAGGTCCTGGCCGGCGTCCTTGAACAGGGCACGTGCGGCAGCATCGGTCATCCAGCCCTGCATGCCGCTGCCGAGGTCGGCGGTGGCCAGTTGAAAACGTTCCGCCATCCAGCTGTTCTGCACCACGCTCCAGCCGTAGGAAGCGGAGGCATCGGTGTGGATCAGCAGCACGCCGGCGGCGCCGTGGCGCGCCGCTTCTTCGAACTTGTAGGTCCAGCGGCCATAATAGGTCAAACCCTTGCCATTGAAACGGTCCGGCTCGGCGGCGGTCGGCTGCGGATCGTTGACCAGCACCACCAGTATCTTGCCGCGCACGTCGACGCCCTTGTAGTCGTCCCAGTTGAGTTCCGGCGCCGAGATGCCGTAGCCGACAAACAGCAACTCGGCATTCATCTCGTGCACAGCCCTGGCGTCGCCCGGCGCCCACACCCAGTCGCGGCCGAACACCAGCGAACGCTGCTTGCCCTGGATGTCGATGCCGACCTGGCTGTCTTCAGGCAGCGCCTTGACGCCGGCGATTTTCACGCTCTGGCGGTAACTGTTGCCATTCGCCGGCTTGAGCCCCGCCACCATTGCCTGGGTTTCCAGGTAAGCCACCGTCAAATCGCCGCCACGCTGGCCGGTGCCGCGCCCCTCCAGCAAATCGCTGGACAAAAATTGCAGGTGGGCGCGCAGCGGCGCTTCCTGGACAATCGGCGCCGCGGCCCAGGAGGGCGCTGCGGACAAAACGGCGATTGATAAAATCAGCTTGCGCATGGAGGCCTGCAAAGGAAGAGGTTAATGAAATGCCCGAAATGGTTCGAGCAATCATTGTACCGTTCCTAACGGAACACCAAACTGTCGGTGGCGATGGTGGTGGCCGTCATCGGCGTGAACGGTGGCCGCAGGTTGGTCGGCCGCTCGGTCGCCGCGTGGGCGGGCAAGCCCGGCGTGCGTTCATGCACCTCGATGACGGCACGCTTGTCCGATTCGACGTCGAATTTGAAATCGAGCGTCTGGCCACCCATGCCGTACAAGCTCAGTGTGTAGCTGGCCGTCCTCTCGTTCGACAGCGGGCGGCCGTTGACGCTGGTGCGATAAGCGTCGGCGCCGCTCAGCGTCAAATCGACAAACGGTACCGAGGGTTTCGCCTGCAGGGTAAAACGCACGTGGCGCAGATTGCCGTCGTCGACATCGCTGACCGATGCCATCGCCGGAAACTCGACCTGCGTTCGCGGCGCATCCGCCAGCCACATGGCCTTGCTGTTCCAGCCGAAGGCGTCGGCCTGCACTCGCGCGTGGGCGGCGTTCGGGAAGAAGCTGCGCGACCAGGGATCGAGCGGCACATTCGGCATCATCCAGTACGCCCGCCAGGTCGCCGCATCCTTGAGGTACACCATGCGGTTCGGCTGTGGCAGGGGAGACGCACCGTAGGGCGCGGCAGTGCCGGCGACCGTAAAACAGGCGATGCCGGCGACACCGAGGCCGCGCACGATAAAGCGGCGCTGCGCCGTCAGCAGCACGCTGGCCATCCCCAGCAACAGGGCCAGCACGATCATCGGCAGCTCGCTGCGTTCGGGCGAGGTGATGGTGTAGACGTCCTTGAGCAGCGGCGCGATGATGAAGACGGCGGGAATGGCGCCGGCGGCGAGCAGCGCGGCGCGCCTGATGCCGGACATGCGGGTGATCTGCGGCGCATACAGCACGCCATACGCCAGCAGGGTGCCGATCAGGGGCCAGGCCAGTACATAACTGGTTTCCGGCATCTGCCAGCTCAGCACCAGCAGCAGTACCGTGGCCGCCAGCAGGGGCCCGAGGGCGGCCGCCGCATGACCGACCGCGCGCCGGAAGCCCCGCTGCAGCACCACGAACAGGGCGGTGCCGATGGCGGCGAAACCGCCCAGGAACCAGATATCGCGCATGCCGGCGCCGTAGTTTTGGGCGTCGTAACCGCGGTGCAGGGAAGGCAGCAGATTCCACACCATGGCAGCGGCCAGCACCAGCAGGGCGGCGATGGCGACAAAACCCAGCGCGGCATCGACGATTTCGCGCACGGTGACGTCGCCACGCTGGATCGCCAGGCAGCAGACGATGGTCAGCATCAGGCAGGCCAGGCGCGTAAACGCCCAGACGCCGGCCAGCGAGTAGCTGATCACGCCAAACAGGGGCAGATCGAAATACAGCACCGGCGACTTGTCGGCCAATGGGCCTACCGTCATGGCGGGGCCGTCGCCGAACTGGCGCAGCAGCGCGTACATCGTTTCTCCCGTTTGCTCCAGCATGGCGGGCGTGACGCGGTCGACCGTGTCGCGCGAGCCGATGCCGCTGCCGTTGCTGCCTTCGACATTGGCGAAATGCAGGCGCGCGCTGCCCAGTTTTTCCAGGTCTCCCATCTGCACGCCGGGCAGATCGCGGTATAGCGATTGCAGAGCGGCGCCGCCGTGCGGATGCGGCGCCGCTGCC
>JACXTT010002174.1_pt1 | contig 31420 bp, 17 predicted proteins | sample 9270951 | NCBI WGS metagenome assembly JACXTT01 (sample SAMN15532306, study PRJNA645909) | rock metagenome | isolation source: weathered quartz diorite | place: Puerto Rico | collected 2017-06-21
AAGCCTCCGGCGTGCAGATCCTGCTTACCGACCGGGAACCCCGCCTGCACAATGGAGTCCTGTGGCTGAAACGCCCCGCCGCGTTGCAGCCGCCCTCGCTGCCGAACCTCTTTTCTGAGGCCGAACTCCCCAAACCCAAAGAGCTCAAACGCTGGCTTTCCGCCTTCCGCCAATATCCCATCGAGTTCGCCGGCCTTACCGGAGGCGCGCCGCTGTTGAACTGGTTCAAGCTGGAACCCGGCGAGACGCCGCTCGCGCCCATCGTCCAGCACGTGCTGTCGCGCGAACTCACCGAGCCGGAAGTGCTGAAGAGCCTGGAATCGAACCGTACGTATCAGGCCGAAGAGTGGCTCTGCGACACCAGCGGCTTTGCCTTCTGGGCCATCAACAACCAGGGCGTTTTTGAAATTGGCGACCAGTTTCCGCTGCAGGGCAACACCCGTATGGAGGCCCGTTTGCCGGTTTCGGGCTTCTTGCGTCTCTACCGCAACGATGAGTTGGTTCATGAGGCGGCCGGCATGACGATGCGTTTCGATGCGAAGCAGCCGGGCGCGTATCGCCTGGAAGCGGACCTCGACACGCTTGGCTCCAAACGCCCGTGGATCCGCACGCAGCCCATTGTCATGTCTGCCGCTGAGCCGTTCAAAATGCCCAGCATGCTGAGCAAGGACGATGCGGTGGAAACGGTTCGCGACATCGCCTATGTCGAAAACGGCGACGGCAAACAGAAGCTCGATTTGTACCTGCCTAAGGGCAAGAGAAACGCACCGTTGTTTGTCTTCATCCACGGCGGCTCCTGGGCGACGGGCGACAGAAGCCTGTACGCGCCGATCGGCGTGATGTTCGCCAAACGCGGCATCGCGGTGGCGATTCCCAGCTACCGTCTGATGCCGAAGAACCCATATCCGGCGCAGATTGACGACGTGACCGCGGCATTCGCCTGGGTCGCCAAGAACATCGGCAACTATGACGGCATTGTGGACCCCAAGCGAATCTTCATCGGCGGCCATTCCGCCGGCGGCCAACTTGCCGCGTTGGTCGCGCTCGATACCAGCTATTTGAAACGCTTCGATGTCGATGCGCATATCATCCGCGGCGTCGCTGCCCTGAGCGGCGTCTACGACCTGCGCCTGCTGCCGATGTTCGGCGATGTGGCGGCCCGGATCAAGGCTTCGCCCCGGGAATTCGTCCGCAAGGACGCCCCGCCTTTCCTCGTGTCGTACTGCCAGTGGGATTACCTCGGGTTGCCTTATCAAGCGAAAGATCTCGCCGATGCCTTGCGCAAAGCCTTTGTGCCTTCCAGGCTTCTCTATGTGCCCGGCCAAACCCATATCACTGAAGTTATCAGTATGCTAAAAGACGGGGACCTTACCACCGAAGCGGTGATCCGCCTCATTGAAACCGGTCAACCTTAGTTACTCCATGGTAGAGAAAACATTCGACGTGGTCGGTGTCGGACTCAACGCCACCGACACCCTGATCCTGCTGTCCCACTTTCCCGCCTATGCCGGCAAAGTCGCTTTCGATGCCGAGATGCTCAGCCCCGGCGGGCAGGTCGCCTCGGCGATGGTCACCTGCGCGGCGATGGGCCTGCGGACCAAATACATCGGCACTGTCGGCGACGATGAACGCGGCCGCATCCAGATGCAAAGCCTCAGCGGCACGGGCGTCGACATCTCCGACGTCGAGATTCGCGAAAACACTCCCAACCAGACGGCATACATCCTGATCGACAAAACCACCGGCGAACGCACCGTCTTGTGGAGCCGCCCGGATGGCCTGACTCTCGCGCCCGAGTCGATCACGCCCGAAAAGATTCTCTGCGCGGAACTCCTTCATATCGACGGTCACGACACGCCCGCCGTCGCCCGCGCCGCGGAAATCGCTAAGCAAAACGGAATGCCGGTCACCGTGGATGTCGACACCATCTACCATGGCTTCGATCAGGTGCTGCCTAACGTCACCCATCTCGTCACGAGCAGTGAATTCCCATCCCAGTGGACCAATGAGCGCGATCCGTTCAAGGCTCTGCAGCGCATTCAAGACGAGTTCAAGATGCCCGTCGCCGCGATGACGCTCGGCGCGCACGGTTCGCTCGCCCGAACCGGCGGACGCTTCTACTATTCACCGGCTTTTGTCGTGAACTGCCTCGACACCACTGGCGCGGGCGACATCTTTCATGGAGCCTTTTGTTACGGCGTGCTGAAAGGGCTGTCGATCCAGGACACGCTGGAACTTTCAAACGCCATGGCGGCGCTCAACTGCATGGAAATCGGCGCTCGCGGAGGCATCTCCACACTCGAACAGGCGCGCGAACTGATGCGGAAAACCGACCGGCGCACCAACAAAGAGTACGAGGCTCTGTGCCGCACCAAGGCGTAGAAGAAGTCGTCGTTTCCCACGATTCTTTGCGCGAACTTGCCTGCGAGCTCCTGACAAAAGCCGGCCTGCCGCCAGACGACGCCTGGCTCACCGCCGATTCGCTGGTTGCCGCCAATCTCCGCGCCGTGGATTCGCATGGAGTGCAACTCATTCCCCCGTATGTCGCGCAGATCCTCGCGAACAACATCAAAGCCGGGGTTCGCGGCGAGGTTGCCAGCGAAGACGGCGCCTGCATGGTCTACGACGCGCAACACGGGGTCGGTCAAGTGACGGCGAACGAATGCTGCAAGCACGTGATCCGCATGGCGAAGCAATTCGGCATGGGATCCGTGACTGCTCGCGAAGCGAACCATTTCGGCGCCGCGGCGTATTGGGCTCAGATCCTGTCGCGCGAAGGCCTGATGGGCATGGTGTTTTGCAACGCGACGCCTCTGGTGGCCCCCTGGCAAGGCCGCGATGCGCGGTTTGGTACCAATCCCATTTGCGTTTCGCTGCCCGGCCCGAATCTCTGGCTGCTCGACATGGCCACCACCACCGTCGCCATGAACCGCATTTACGAGGCGCAAGCAAGCGGCGACCCTGAGGTCCCCGTTGGGTGGGCGCTCAATGCCGAAGGCGAACCCACCACCAGCACCGCCGAAGCGGTGAAAGGCTCGCCAATGCCCCTCGGAGGCTACAAAGGCAGCGGGCTCTCGTTCCTGATAGAGATTCTGTGCTCGGTGCTGTCCGGCGGCGCGATGAGTACACAGGTTGGCGGCCTGCGCGTGATGGACCGTCCCATTCGCACCAGCCAGTTCTTCATGGCGCTCGACGTCGCGCGCTTCATGCCGCTGGACGAGTTCACCGAGCGCATGACGTTCCTGGTGAATCTGGTGAAGGCCTCGCGGCCCGCCAAAGGTTACGACGAAGTGCTGGTGGCGGGTGAGCCGGAATGGCGCGCCGAAGCCGAACGTCTTGCCAACGGCATCCCGATCGCGGCGCCGATTTGGCGGAGCCTCCACGACCTCCGCGAAAAGCTTATGAACCCCACCAACTCTCGCCCGGCGCCAGATGCGCCTTCGCGACATCCGGGTTGATTTCCACTCCCAGGCCCGGTTTGTCGCGAATCCGGTAATACCCGTTCTCGAAAATCGGCCCGTCGTGAATCACCAGATCCTGCCACCAGTCGATGTACTTGGCCAGTTCATGCACACGGAAGTCTCGCATCGACGCGGCCGCGTGCGCGGAAGCGATGGTCCCCACCGGGCTTGCCGGATTGTGGGCCGCCGTGGCGATGTAGTGGCTTTCGGCGAAGTCGTGGATGCGCTTCGATTCCAGCAATCCGCCGGACTTCGGAATATCGATGTGCACGATATCGCAAGCCTGCTGGGCGATGAGCGGCCGGAACTGGTCGCGCCCGTACAGATTCTCACCGGTGCAGATCGGCACGTTTGACGCATGCGTGACGCGCGCCATCGCCTCGATGTTCCCCGGCGGAACCGGGTCCTCGAGCCACATCGGCTTCACCGGCTCGATCACCTTCGCCATGTTGATGGCGTCGCGCACATCGTACTTCCAGTGGGCTTCGACCGCGAAATCGATATCCGGACCCAGAGAATCGCGCACCGTCTCCATCGCCTTGCCGATCACCCGCAGATCCTTGGCCGTGAGTCCGCGAGTATAGAAGTCGTGACCAGGCAACTTGTATTCGGGGTCGAGCTTGGGCGGAATGCCGTCGCCCTGAAACTTGAATGCGGTCCAGCCCTGCTTTTCCGCTTTCGCCTGCTGCACCTGCTCGCGCCAGAGCGAATAATCCTCAGGCGTATCCACCACCTGCATCGTCCGATAGAAACGGATACGGTCGCGGAACCGGCCTCCCAGTAGATTGCACACGGGCGTTTGCAGGATGCGGCCCGCCAGGTCCCACAACGCGATCTCGATGCCGCTCGCGGCGGTCATCGTCACGCCGGCTTGCGAACCTGCGCCCGCCGTCCGCATGAGCATTTTGTTGTAGAGCTTGTCGACATTGAGCGGATCTTCGCCGATGATATGCGGCGCCAGCACATTCAGCGCGAGATCTTTGACGCCCGCGCCCCAATAGGCCTCGCCGATACCATAAAGCCCCGAGTCCGTCTCAATCTTGATGAGGTTCCAATCCCATGTGCCGCGCACGATCATGAGCTTGACCGCGGTGATTTTCACCTTGCCCTTCATCCGTTGCTGGGCGGCGAGGTGGTGCAGCGGCAGCGTAGCCGCGATGGTGTTGAGAAAGGCGCGTCGCGAGAGCATGCATGGACAGTATACATTGGAGTTCATGCGCGTTTTTCTCGCCGCGGTGCTCGCATCGCTCGCCCTTTTTGCCGAGCCCAACTGGCCTCAGTGGCGCGGTCCCGCGTCCGCCGGCGTCTCCGAAGAGAAGAACCTGCCAGTGGAATGGAGCCCGACCAAGAACATTGCGTGGAAGACCGAAATCCCGGGCCGCGGACAATCGTCGCCCATCGTGTGGGGCGATCACATCTTTCTCACCTCGGCGATCGAGGGTGAAAAGGTGGAAGGAATCACGCCACCCATCCACATCCAGGAAGGCAAGCCCTTCCGGCATCCGGATTCCCGCGGCGCGGACATCAAACACAAGCTGATGGTCTACGCGGTCGATCGCAAAAACGGCAAGATCCTCTGGGAACGCCTGGCATACGAGGGGTTGGTCTACGACGAGTATCACAAGCGCGGCAGCTACGCGGCGCCGACCCCGGTCACGGACGGAAAGCACGTGTTCGTTTACTTCGGCAGCGCGGGACTGTACGCCTACGACTTCAACGGCAAGCTGGCCTGGAAGCTGGCGATGGGCAACCTCGGAACGGTCGGCATGGGCACGGGGACTTCGCCGATTCTCGAAGGCAACCACCTCATCCTGCAATGCGATCAGGAAGAAGGCGAAGGCTCGTTTCTGATGGCCGTGGACAAGCGGACCGGCAAGCAGTCCTGGAAAACATTGCGCAAGAACGGCGCCACGTGGGCGACTCCGGTGCTGTATAAGAACGGCGCTCGCACCGACCTGATCGCCAGCGGGCTCGAGTCCACGGTGGCCTACGACACCGCTACCGGTAAGGAAGTCTGGCGCGGCCCGGGGCTCGATGGCAATGCGGTTCCCACCTCGGTGATGGGCCACGGCATGGTCTACGTCAACACCGGCTATCCGAAGAAGAACACCCTCGCGTTCAAGCTGGGAGGCGCGGGCGAGTTGAAAGAAGTCTGGTCGTACAAGAAAGGCGGCGCCTACATCACCTCGCCGCTGCTCTATGGCGACTATCTGTATCTTTCAACCGACAAGGGCATTCTCACCTGCCTCGACGCCAAGACCGGCGAGATGAAGTACGAGAACGGGCGTCCGCCTGCGCCTTCCACGATTTTTGCCTCGATGGTTGCTTACGACGGCCGGATTCTGGTGACGAACGACGAAGGCGACACCTATATGATCAAAGCCGGACCTACCTTCGAAATCCTCGGCAAGAACTCGGTCGGCGAAGTGGTGCAAGCCTCCCCGGCCATCGCGAATGGCGCGCTCTTCATCCGCGGCGCCCAGCATCTCTTCTGCATCAAGCAACAATAATAATGAGCAAAATCTACGCAGGAACCTCAGGCTTCGCCTACGACGCATGGAAGCCGGATTTCTACCCGGCGGATGTCCCGTCAAAGAAATTTCTCGGCCATTACGCCACGCGTCTGAACGCCGTCGAAATCAACTACACCTTCCGCCGGCTGCCCTCGGCCGGCACGCTCGAAGGGTGGGTGCAACAGACCCCACCGGGCTTTGCCTTCGCGATCAAAGCGCATCAGAAGCTCACGCATATTCTGCGCCTCAAGCGCAATGAGTTCACCGAGGTGTTTTTCAAGGCGATCGACCCGCTACGGGTCACCGGACGCCTCGGGCCGGTGCTGTTCCAACTGCCGCCGAACCTCGCTCTGAACCTCGAACTGCTATCGGACTTTCTCGAGGACGTCCCTTCTGACATCCCGCTCGCATTCGAGTTCCGGAACAAGAGTTGGTTCGCCGAACCCGTGTATGAAATCCTGGAGAAGCGCGGCAATACGGCTTTGTGTCTCGCCGAGTCTGAGAAGCTGGTGGTGCCCGAACGCATCACCGCGAACTTCGTCTACTTTCGTCTGCGCAAAGAGAACTACACGCCAGACGAAATCGCCGAGGTGCGGGCGAAGTGCGACGCACTCCTTGCCGCCGGCAAAGACGCATATGTCTTCTTCAAGCACGAAGAAGATCCGGCGGGCGCGTTGTACGCGGAATCTCTATTGAAATAGCCCATTCGAGGCGATCCGATATGGCGGCTCGAGTGGGCTCTCGAGAACTTTGAAACGGAAAAGACGCTGGCGAAATGATAAGCTCTTGGAGCCGGATCTTCCAGCCAAGTTGTAGCCATGTTGACTCTTCCATTTCTGTTTTTGGCGGCCGCCGCCGAGCCTACGGCGACGATTCGCCAATACTGCTTTCAGTGCCACGGCAGGGCCGGTGCGAGCGCGGGCTTGAACCTCGAACAGCTCACCTCCAAGACTCCGGGCGACCAGTTCCTTCTCTGGGAAAAAGTCGCCGCGGCCATTGAAAACAAGCGGATGCCGCCGCCCAAAATGCCGCAGCCGAGCGATGCGGAACGGCAGAACTCCGTCTCCTGGATTCGCGCCTCGCTCAAGGATTATGCCGCGAAACATGCCGGCGATCCCGGCCGGGTCACCGTCCGGCGGCTCACCAGCGGCGAGTACGGCTACACCATTCAAGATCTCACTGGCATCGAAATCAAGGTGGATCGCGATTTCGTGAGCGATTCGGTCGGCGGCGAAGGCTTCACCAACTTCGGGGATGTCCAGTTCATGCAGGATGCCAGCCTCGAGCGCTACCTGCAGACGGCGAAGCACGTCGCGGACCATGCGGTCATCGGCGCCGGGCCCATCCAGTTCTACCCGGACCCCGGCAAGAGCGGTCTCGAGCTTTCGGCCATCCACCGCATTCAGGACATCTACACCACCTACGGTTTCCGCGCGACCTCCGGCGAAGGCGGCAAGCCCTTCGGCATCGACAAGTACGGCAAAGCGATCTTCGCCCTCTGGCAATACCAGCACCGGGCCCGCCGCGGTGAATCCGCAGCCACGCTTGCGAGCATCGCCAGGCGCGACGGCGCAAGCGTCCGCTTCGTCGAACACCTGTGGACCGTGATGCACGAGAGCGCTCCGTCCTATCCGACCTCTGAGGCCGTCTCGCGCTGGCAGAAACTCGCAACTGTAACCGACGAAGCCCAAGCGCGCGCCGGCAGCACGGAATTGCAGAACTACATCGCGAATTGGCCGCGCTTTCTGTTTGGCGCAGGGGCGCCAGCGGAAGGCGGGCTTGGCGACGAGCGTGCCCTCGTGATCACGGATGAAGCCGTGCAGGCGGCGCCGAAACAGAAGCTCAGGTTCAACGTCATTGGCCGCGCCCGCGAGCGTAAGAAGTTCGAGCGCGTCTTTCTATCGACCGTTTCGGTAAACCCGTCTTCCAAGGACAAACCCATCGTTTACTGGCGCAATGCCAGTCTCCGCGTTCGCAAGGCGGACAAAGGCTTTGGATCGCCACAGACCCTGGCATCGACGGTCGACGCGGAAACCGTACAGCGCCTTGGCTTCGGCGCCAATGGACTTCCACCCACGGATTTCGCCACCAACGGCGATGTTGCTACCTATTTCGACATCCCGATGCCCGACACCGGAGGCACGTTCGAACTCCAGATCAGCGCGGAAATCAACGCAGGCGACGCCGTAGTCCGCTGCCTGCTCTCGGACAAGGAAGACATCGCGCAAGGCCGTCCGGTCTCGGCGCTTGTGGCCGATGCCGCGGGTCCGTCGTACAAGGTGTGGAAGGCGAACATCATGCACTTCGCCGAAAACCTGCCCAGCGCTTCGCACGGCGAACCGGCCCCGGCGGATAAAGACGGAATCCCCGCACCGTACGACAATACTTACAACCAGCCCGAACGCGACACGTTCCACGCCAAGGTCAAGTATTACCGCCTCGACCGTTTCATTTATGAGAAGATCCTCGACGACGCAACTCGCAAGCGCGTCGATCAGGCGTGGGCGGATCTGCTCGGGTCGTTTGAATATCACGACGCTTTCCTCGACTTCGTGGCAACGAAGTTCAAGCTCGACCTGCAGGGGAAGACGATCGGCCAGCTCGATGAGGCGTGGGTGCGGAACCTGCCAGCCGAACCTCGCAAGTACGTCGAGACTCTTCGCAACGAGTTTCTTGCTGTCCGCGACGCCGGGCTTTCCGCCCAACCGGGCCACGTCAAGGATTGCATCGAGTTCGCCGGCAAAGCCTGGCGCCGCCCTCTTACCGCTGGCGAAAAGCAGGACTTGCAGGCCTTCTACACACGAATGCGCGAGCGCGGCAAGCTCGATCACGACAAAGCCATCCGCGCCCTGCTTGCCCGCATTCTCGTAGCTCCGGACTTCCTCTACCGGCTGGAACAAACCTCGTCGTCGAGCGCTAAAGGGCTTTCCAGTTGGGAACTCGCCAGCCGCTTGAGCTACTTCCTGTGGTCTTCTGTACCCGACGAAGAACTCCGCCGCGCAGCCGCCGCGAACGAACTCGCGGAACCCGCGCAACTCGTCAAGCAGGCCAAGCGCATGCTCGCGGATCCAAAGGCCCGGCGCTTTTCGAACGAGTTCTTCGGCCAGTGGCTCGGCTTCTACCGCTTCGACCAGTTCACCGGCGTGGACAGCGGACGCTTTCCGGAGTTCAATGACGACATCAAAGCCGCTATGTACGACGAGGCTGTCTCGTTCTTCGAATACATCGTGCGTGAAAACCGGCCCGTCGGCGAGATCCTAACCGCCAACTACACCTTCCTGAATCAACCGCTCGCCAAGCACTACGGCGTCAAACAGCCTGTGAAATCTGCGAGCGAGATGGAACGCGTCGAGAACGCCGACAATCGCGGCGGCGTGCTGCGCCTGGGCGCCGTACTCGCCGGAACCTCGGCGCCGCTGCGCACCAGTCCGGTCAAGCGCGGCGACTGGTTGCTGCGCCGCATTCTCGGCACGCCCACGCCTCCGCCGCCTGCCGACGCCGGCTCGCTGCCCGCCGATGAAAAAGCCTTCGGCGGACTTTCCCTCCGCGAAAAGCTGGCTGCGCATCAGCGCAACGCCACCTGCGCCGGCTGCCATTCCCGCATCGATCCCATGGGTTTCCCGCTCGAGAAGTACGACCCCGTGGGCCGCATCCGCGAAGCCTATTCGGACGGCAAGCCTGTACAGGACACCAGCACCACTGCCGATAAAACGGACATCAAAGGCGTGGACGGCTTGATTGCGTATCTGAAGAACCACGAAGAACAGGTGCTCGGCACGATGTCGCGCAAGATGCTCGGCTTTGCGCTGGGCCGCACCGCGATCGCGTCTGATCAGCCTCTGGTGGACCAGATGGTGAAGGCGGGAAGCAAGACCACAGTCGCGGAACTGGTTGCCGATGTCGTCGCAAGCAAGCAGTTCCGCTACCGCCGCGAAGACGAGCCCTTGACTACGCCAGCGGGTAACCGCGCAGTCGCCGCGTTGCGTCCTGACAGAAAGGAGCAAGGTCCCAAGCCATGAACCGCCGCCATTTTCTTCGCGGAACCGGAGTAGCCCTGGCGCTGCCTTGGATGGAGTCACTGACGTCCGCCGCCACTACCGCCAGCAACAAGCCGCCGACGCGGTTCGCTTGCATCTATTTTTCGAACGGCGTCGAACCCATTCACTGGTTCGCCAAAGGCAGCGGCGCGACGATGGAAATCGGCCCCGGCCTCACGCCGATGATGCCGCATCGCGCGGACATGACCTTCATCCGCGGGCTCTACAACCATCAGGCCTTCGTTTCCACCAGCCCCCACCTCGGCCGCAATCCGAACCTGCTGTCAGGCGCCAAGGTAAGTCTCGACCCCGCGGACATCCGCGTTGGCACGTCGTTCGACCAGGTGCTCGCTCGCGAAATCGGCGGCCACACCGCGGTCCCCAGTCTCGTGCTGGGCATCGAGCCCAATGAACTGCGTCTTGAAGACGGCCTGTCGATGGTGTACGGGTCGTGCATTTCGTGGACCTCCGCCACCAAGCCCGCCACCAAAGAAATCTACCCTGCGCGCGCCTTCGACATGCTGGTGGGCGACGGCAGCGGCCGCGAACTCGACCGCAGCATTCTCGACGCGGTGCTCAAAGAAACGCATGAACTGCAGCCGCGCATCAGCCGCGGCGACAAGACCAAGCTCGACGAATACCTCGAGTCGATTCGCGACATCGAAAAGCGCATTGAGCGCGCCAAGCGCGAAGAACGCATCGAAGGCTGGCGGCCCACGCTCGCAAAGCCCAACATGCCTCGCCCGGCGGATACGATTCCGCAGGACATCCCCGCCCACATGAAGTTGATGCTCGACATCATCGTGCTGTCCTTCCAGATGGACAAGACTCGCCTTGCGACGTGCATGCTCAACAACGATCTGTCGCAGATGAATTTCAAGTTCATCGAAGGCGTCAAGGGAGCGCTGCACCTCGACCTGACGCACAACGGCAAGGCGCCGGCCGCCGAGGCGATGTACCTCAAGACGAACCAGTATCACGTGCAGCAGTTTGCTTATCTGATCCAACGCATGAAAGAGATCGATGAGGGCGGCCAGTCGATGCTCGACAGCTCGATCCTCATGCTGTGCTCGAGCCTGTTCGACGGCGACACGCACGGCGCCGACCAGCTTCCGATCCTGCTTGCCGGCAAGGGTAATGGAACCCTGCAGCCCGGCCGCGTTCTGGATTACCTGGACAAAGGCGACGAAAACCGCCGCGCCTGCAGCCTCTATCTCTCGCTGATGGACAAGATGGGCGTCAAGCTCGAGCGTTTCGGCGACGCCGACAAGCGCCTGCAGGAAATTTAGTCCGCAAAAGGAAACTGGAGGCGCAGCGTTTCGTTCGGGGCCGTCTCGAGCCAGAGCCTCGTGAAACGTGCGCGCAAGGCACGAACCCGCTGCAGTTGGTTGGCGGTGAGAGCCAGCCCCGTTGCGTACTCGTTGAACTCTTCGGCGGTCCATAGAGTGTTCGAAGCGCGTTCCAGATCGAGCGCGCCGACAATGCGCTCGATTTCTACCGCTTCAGGTGGCAGGGGACCTCGCGCACCCTTGCCGGTGGTATCGTCGATTTCCCAACCCTGCTCGATCAGGCCGAAAAACGCGTTGCGGCAATTCAGCGCCGACTCCACCGCCAGATGCGTCAAGTCGTGCAGCGCAAAAAATGCCGCCGTGCGAACGGTCTGTTTCTGCCACGTGGACGAACCGTCCTCGCGAACGCATCGCAGCACGCCCCGGCCATCGGCCTTCTTGGCGATCTCAATTCGAAGCATGGATTCGATACAATTCTATCCTCCATGAAACGACGGGATTTCTGCCTTTTTACAGCAGCCGCGGCTGCCGCCGCACAGACCACTCTTCGCGCGGATCACATTCTGACGGGGGCCCGATTCTATGCCGGCCCGGAACTGCAACCCTTCGAAGCGATCGCGCTTGCCGGAGATCGCGTCTATGCCTACGGCGCGCGTTCGGAGGTCCTCGCGCTCGCGAGCGCCGGCGCGAAGAAGACAGACCTCGGCGGCGCGACGGTTCTGCCCGGTTTCATTGACTCCCACACGCATGTCGCCAGTTCCGGCCTGAATCACCTCGTTCAGGTCGAATGCGATCTCTCGTCCATTGAAGCGATCATTTCCGCGATTCGCACGCGCGCCGAAAAGACCACGCCCGGCAAGTGGATCTACGGCTTCAAGTACGACGACACCAAGACTGCGGAAGGCCGCAAACTCACCAAAGAAGACCTGGACCGCGCCACAACCAAGCACCCCGTGGCCATCCGCCATCGCGGCGGCCATTCGCTCTACGTCAACTCGCTCGCCTTGCAGGTGCGGGACGTCAATGCGAAGACTCCAGATCCCTCCGGCGGCTTGATCGTCAAGGATGCCAAGGGTCAACTCACGGGCGAACTCCGGGAGACCGCCACAAGCCTCGCCATGGGGCCTCGCGAGGTGGTGACCGGCAATCAGCGCCGCGAGGGCGTCAAGCGCATCACCGCGTTGTTCGCCAAGAGCGGCATCACATCGGTGCACGACGCCTTCGGCTCACCCGACGATCTGCATGCCTATCAGGACGCCTACCGCCAGGGCGAGTTGTCCTGCCGCGTGTACGGGCTGCAGGGCTACCGCTATATCGACGACCTGATCAAGGCCGGCGTGCGCACAGGCCTCGGCGACGAGTGGGTGCGGGTAGGCGCGATGAAGATGACTTCCGATGGCTCCATCAGCGAACGCACCGCACGCATGAGCCAGCCGTACACCGGGCGTCCGGACGATTTCGGAATCCAGGTGATGAGCGAGGAGGAACTTTACAGCTATGGCGTCAAGGCGCACAAGGCAGGCTGGCAGATCGGCACGCACGCCAATGGCGATGTGGGAATCGACGTGGCCCTTCGCGTTTACGAACGCCTGCAGCGCGAGACGCCCCGCAAGGATCCGCGCTTCAGGCTCGAACATTGCACTCTCGTCAACGAGAACCTGCTGAACCGCATCAAGGCGATCAACGCAATCCCGACGCCGTTCTGGACCTACGTTTACTACCACGGGGAAAAGATGCGCGAGTACGGCGCGCAGCGGCTGGGCCAGATGTTCGCCATGCGCAGCTTTCTCGACAAAGGCATCCGTGTGGCCCCGGGCTCGGACTACGTCCCTGGACCCTTCGATCCCATGATGGCGCTGCAATCCTGCGTCACACGCACCGACAGCAACGGCACGGTGTGGGGCGCAAACCAGAAGATCACCGTGCGTGAAGCCATTCTCGCCAGCACGCGCAACGGCGCATATGCCTCATGCGAAGAGCATCTGAAAGGCAGCCTCGACGCGGGCAAGCTCGCGGATCTGGTGGTGCTCGATAAGGATCCCCATGCGGTGAATCCCAGCGAGATCATTCGCATCAAGGTGCTGCGCACGATGGCCGGCGGGCGTTGGACTTTTGAATCATGATTCGACCGGTTGACCTAAAGGACGACGGCCTTTGGTCCATGTTCCAAGCCTGCAGGTCAGGCGACTTCGATCTGGTGAAGGAGCTGGTTTCGACGCGTCCGGACCTGGCCTGCGCTGAATACAACTACACCCCGCCGCTACACTTTGCCGTGCGCGAGGGCCATCTCGACCTGGTGCGGTTTCTGATCGAGCAAGGCGCCGACGCCGTGACCTACCGTACCTATCCGTTCCTCGATTCGCTGGCGACGATGGCGCAGGATCGCGACCGCCACGAGGTTGCCGGTTTTCTTGTCGAGCTGTTGTCGAACCGCTTTCCCGTCATGGAAGGCATCGCCGGTTTCCTCGACGCCGCCCGCCGTGGCGATGCGGATGCGATTGCGCGCAACCCCGCGTTTGTGCGCGGAAGCAACGATATTGGCGATACGGCTTTGCATCAGGCCGTCACAGGAGGCCATCTTGCGGTAATGAACGCATTGTTGGACGCAGGGGCCAGCGTGGACGCGGTTCGCGCGGACGGTCTGAAGCCCATCCACTGCGCGCTGCGAAATCATCCGGAACTGGTGGATACACTGCTCAGCCGCGGCGCCGCGTACGACATCTATCTTGCTGCCGTGCTGGGCGACAGCTCGTATGTTCGCGATGCGCTGGCGCGCGATTCGTCGCTGTGCAACTACCAGGACAGCTCGCAGCATCGCCCCATTTCGGCGGCCGCGGCGAGGGATGACCTCGAGATGGTGCAACTGTTGCTCTCGCACGGCGCAAACCCGAGCCTGCCGGAGCACGGAGCGCCGCTGGGACAGGCGTTGTGGCTCGCCGTGTACCATCAACAGGTCGAAATGGCGCGCGTCCTGCTCGAACATGGCGCAAATCCCAATACGGCGCCGGAGTCCAGTGGACCCGCGATCCTGCACGCTCGAAAGCATCCTGAGCTCGAACAACTGCTCCTGCAGTACGGCGCACGGAAAGAATCGGACGTCATCAAGCGTCGGCAAACCTGGATTACGGACAACGATCTCGCCAAGGTGGAGGAATGGTTGCAGCAACCCGGCGCGCTGGAAGAACAGGATCTCTACTTTTGGGGCGAAGGCATCCTCTCCGGCCCTTCGAACAACCAGCATCGCGAGATGATCGAACTGCTCGTTCGCCATGGCGCACGGGTCCCAGGCGTGAGCAAGTGGGGACCCGAGTATTACTTCAAACACACCGAGATCGCGGCGCTTCTGCTCGAACGGGGAATGAATCCCAATCATTCGAACTGGCATCACGTCACTCTGCTGCACCATATGGCCGCGAAAGGATTCCTGCCCAAAGCAAAGCTTCTCGTCGAGCACGGGGCCGATATCAACGCCGTCGACGAAGAGTACTGTTCCACACCTCTCGGGTTCGCGGCGCGATGGGGCCAGCGGGAGATGGCGGCTTACCTGCTGGAGCGCGGCGCCGACCCGAATCTGGCGGGCGCCGCGTGGGCGACGCCTCTTGCCTGGGCGATCAAGAAAGGGCATGCGGAGATCGAAGCCGGCCTCCGCAATGCAGGCGCCGTGGCCTGATTTAGCGGGTGCGCCAGCGGTTCTGCAGCGCGTCCAGCTTGTCTGCCATCGACTGTTGCTGCGGCTTCTGTTGCGGCGGGCGCTGCCTGTTGGGGTTCGCCCCGGCCTCGAGCGCTTTGATCGAGAGCGCGATACGCTTCACCTTCGGATCGGCGCTGAGCACTTGCACCTTGACGATCTGGCCCACCTTCACCGCTTCGTTCGGATCTTTGATGTAGCGCGCCGAAAGCTCGCTGATGTGCACGAGCCCGTCCTGATGGACGCCGATATCCACGAATGCGCCGAACTTGGTCACATTTGTGACAACGCCTTCGAGCGTCATGCCGGGGCGCAGGTCCGAAATCTCGTTGACGTCCTCGCGGAAGCTCGGCGCGACGAACTTGTCGCGCGGGTCGCGGCCCGGCTTTTTCAGTTCCTCGATGATGTCGTGCAGCGTGTACGCGCCTGCCGCGAGCCCCGCCTTATCCACCTTGTCCACCAATGCCGGCTGCTGGATCAACGCCTCGATATTGACGCCGAGCGACTTCGCCATCTGCTCGACGACCGGGTAGGATTCCGGATGAACCGCCGTCACGTCGAGAGGATTCTCTCCGCCCCGAATCCGCAGAAATCCCGCCGCCTGTTCGAACGTCTTCGGCCCCACGCCCGGAACCTTTAGAAGCTGCCCGCGCGACCGAAAACGCCCGTTTTCATTGCGGAAATCGACGATCTTGATCGCCGTGCGCTCGTTGATGCCGGCCACATAACGCAGCAGCGCCCACGACGCAGTGTTGAGATCGACGCCTACGCGATTCACGCAGCTTTCGATCGCCGTCTCGAGCGATTGATGCAACTGATGCTGGTCGACGTCGTGCTGATACTGGCCCACGCCGATCGACTTCGGATCGATCTTGACCAGTTCCGCCAGCGGATCCTGCAGACGCCGCGCGATGGAAATAGCCCCGCGAACCGTGAGATCGAGATCCGGGAATTCCTGCCGCGCGATGTCGGACGCGGAATACACCGAAGCCCCGGATTCATTGACCGAAACGCTAAACACTTTGTCCAGCCCTTCGTCTTTGAGAAACTGCCGCACCAGCGCTTCCGTCTCACGCCCGGCCGTGCCGTTGCCGATCGCAATCGCGCGCACGTTGTACTTGGCGATGAGCGTTTTGAGCGTCCGCGCGGAACCCACGCGATCCATGCGAGGCTCGTGAGGATAGATCACTGTGTGATCGAGAAACTTGCCGGTCTCGTCCACAACAGCGATCTTGCAGCCGGTGCGGATGCCGGGGTCGATGGCGAGCACCGACAACTGTCCGGCGGGCGGCGCCAGCAGCAGGTTCTCGAGATTCTCGCGGAACACCTTGATCGCTTCGGTTTCCGAACGCTGCTTCAATTCCATTCGGATTTCGGCTTGAATGGATGAAAATAGCAGCCGCTTGTAGGCGTCTTCGATGGCCAGTTCGAGTTGCGGGGTCCAGTCGCCGTGCTGCCGCAGCAACTTCTCGCGCAGCAAATACACGGGCCGAGCCGCGTCGAGTTCAATCTGAAAATACAGCACGCCTTCGTTCTCGCCGCGGCGAATGGCCAGCATGCGATGCGACGGAATCGACTTCGCGGCCTCGCGATAGTCGTAGTACATCTTGAATTTTTCCTGCGGATCTTTGGGCGGCTGGCCTTCCGCATTCGCGATCTGGCGGCTCACCACCATGCCCTCGTCGAACAGCGATTGACGCAGCGCCTTACGGCAGTCTGCATTTTCGCTGATCATTTCGGCGACGATGTGGCGCGCGCCTTCGAGCGCATCCTGCTCGCTCGCCACGCCTTTTTCCGGATCGATGAACGTCGCGGCAAACGCCTGCAGCGGCAGCTCAGCGGGCTCCTGGTTCCAGATGTACAGCGCGAGCGGCTCGAGTCCTTTTTCACGCGCGATGGTTGCCTTGGTGCGGCGCTTGGGCTTGTATGGCAGGTACAGATCTTCGAGTTCGCTCTTTTCGAGAACAGCCTCGATGCGATCGCGCAGTTCGGGGGTGAGTTTGCCTTGCTCCTCGATGGAGCCGAGAATCGTCTCTTTGCGACCGGCGAGTTCGCGGAAGTATGCGAGCTTCTCTTCGATGGCGCGGATTTGCACTTCGTCGAGATTGTTCGTCGCCTCCTTGCGGTAGCGCGCAATGAATGGCACCGTGCCGCCTTCATCGAGCAGTTCGATGGCGGCGACAAGGCTCTTCATCGATACATTGAGCTCGCGGCAGATGTGCAGAAGGACTTCAGGCGAAAGGGACTTGAATTCGGGCATGCAAAAGGTGTCTCTTCATGGTCGCAGAACAACGGCTTGGCGTCATCCGTTTTCTTCGTAAAGTCCTTGACCGATCCGCTGCCATTCGCCTAGCATAGCCGTATGAAGATTTGGACCGCCTTTCTGCCGTTTGTGTTCCTGTTCAGTGGTTGGGTGGTTCAAGCGCAATCCCGCACGTTCGCCTCAGGAAGGCTGATTTCACGCGAAGTTCGCGTCACCTCGAACTGCATCAAGGCAGCGGATCTACCGCCCGTGCAATCGATGGGGCCGGGGCTGAGCATTCCGATTCCGCAACTGACGCCGTGTGACTACACCTACGCCAACGGCGTTGCCGCCGATCCGAAGCCGACGCTACGGTATACCGTTTTCACGATCGATCATCCGCTGCAGACGCCGCCGGGCACGATGACGCCTTCCGCGAGCGGCGGCGGAGCGATTGCTTTTGCACAGCCTCTGACGGCGAAACTGACGACCTCGGCGAACTGGGAACTCAATGCCCCGGTCGGACAGGATGTGGGCACTCACGCCGCTTCCTACGAAAACACCATCGAAGGCGATCCCGCCTCTTCCTGCGCGGGCAGCGCAACCTCCGCCGCGCCCATCGGCGCCCTGGGCTTCGACGCCGCGTGTTCGGTGAGCACAACCGTCGGCGCATGGAACGCATCGGCCGGGACCGCGACCCTTACCATCACCACCAACGTCGGCTTCCGCTTTGGCAACAACAACGGTTTGTTCAACATCATCGTGCGCGCGACATACGGCTTCTCCCGCCTCGACATCGACCACATCGAGGTGCTGCAAACTGTACAGACCGCAGACAATAGTGTTCCGCTCGTGGCGGGCAAGCGGGCTTTGGTGCGGGTGTTCCCCGTTTCATCGGCTGCCGGCGCGGCGCAGATTCGCCTGAAAATGTTTCGCGGCGACGAGCTGCTGCAAACGTTCGAATCCGGAGCCGTGCCGGTTGGGGGCGGCGCCCCGGTGCGCAGCGATCTTTCGAAGAGCGCGAACTTCCTGATCCCCGCCGCAATGGCGCTCGCCGGACCCGTGCGATTCGAGGCGGAGATCCGCGAACCGCAGCGCGACTACACGGGCAAAGCTACGTTGAACGCGACGTTTCAGCCCGCTCCCGGTTGGACTTCGCCGTACCCCGTGGTGTTCGCCACGCTCTGCGATTCGTCTACTGCTGGTTGCCCTCCCGGCGCCACGGCGGGCGCTTTGGCGCAGGCCGAGTTCCTGCTGCCGGCCGAACGTCTCAGCATCTATTCCCCGCGATTCGATGTGCGATCGCCCATGCAGGCGCTCTTGACTGCGTACCGCCTGCGCGCCGCCATCGAGAGTGAGACGGCGCTCGCGCAGTGGCCGCAACAGTACATCGTTCACGATCTCAATCCCGACCCAACGGATCCGCTGTGCCCCGATGGCAGTTGCGCGATTTCCGATCCTTTCGCGGCGCCAGGTCAAAGAAAGATCGGTTATGTCGGCGGCCCTGCGGCCAATATGGTGGCGTGCGTCATTGGCGCGAACCTCGGCCTCATGCGCCAACCCGGCGCGATTGTGGACCCGAGCGTGACGGCAGGCGGCACGCTGCTGGATCCCTCTGCCGCGGACATCATGAGCTGCTTGAACTCCAACGGCGCGGGCACGGCGGGCATTAGCGCCTCGAATGCGCTTGGCCTGTTCAACGCCTACGGCAGCAAGCCAGGCGGGCCAAAAGCCACGGATCCGGTGTACATGACGCTCATTTCCGGCGCCCTGCGCGCCGATGAATCGGCTGTGAGCTTCGATCCGCTCTATAACGTGCGGTCGCTCACCGATTTTGGCGCGAGCCAGGGCGCTTATTGCCTGCGCATCTCCAAAGCGGGCGCGTCCGCTGGTCCCGATGTCTGCTTCGACATTCCTCAGTCGGTGGGCGGCGCGGATCGTCCGTTCGCCGTACGAACGATTCTGCCCGATGGCGTGGATCGCATCGCTCTTGTAACGAGCGGCAATGAACTGGGTTTGATTACCAAGTCCGCCAGTTGGCCTTCTGTGCAGATCACATCCCCGGCCGATGGCGCCGCGTTGACTGCGCGGAACCTCAACATTTCCTGGAACGCCACCGATGCTGACAGTTCGGGTCCTCTGCAGTCGCAGGTGTGGGTGAGTACGGATGGAGGGCAGAACTGGATGCCTGCCGCGCTCGATCTGACCGGTTCGCAATTCACGCTCGACACTTCGCGCTTCAGCGGAGCGGACACTCTTTATGTGCAGGTTCGCGTCAGCGATGGCTTCAACGATACGAGCGCGACCGCTGGACCGATCGCGTTGAACGCTGCCCCTGCGTTGGATCAGCCCGCCGCGGTCCGGCTGCCGGATACTCGTGTGGGCGAAGGCCGCATAGTCCTCGTGCCCATCAACAACACGGGTGGCGGTCCGCTACGCATTACTGCAGTGGAGTCCACGCTGGCTTCGCTTTCCTATGCCGGAAGCCCGCTGCCATTGGTGATTCCGGCCCAGCAATCCTACGATCTGCCGGTGCAGTTCCTTGCCACCGGCGCCGGACCGGTTTCCGCGACGCTGACCATTCGAAACAACGACTCGGCGCGGCCTGCAGCCGTGGTCCCGGTCACGGGCACTGTCTTCACGCAGACTGGGCCGGCGGCGGAAGCGAACGCGATCGCTCTCGATTTTGGCGCTGTCAACCTTGGCGCCACGTCGGATCAGAAGGTCCGTATCACCAATCGAGGCAGCGAAACGCTCAACCTGAGCAATATCGCAGTGAACCCTCTGCAGGTGTTCCGGGTGACCGGCGCGTCAAATGCCGCGGTCGAGCCCGGGGCGTTCACTGAGATCACGATCCGCTGCGCGCCGTCAAACGGCGCATTCACGCCGGGGACGTTGACCGCCGCCACCAACGATCCGGCGCGTCCGCAAATCAGCCTCGCTGCCGGCTGTTCCGGCGTCAGCCCCTCGCTCGAGGTTCCCACGGGCGGCGTGGATTTCGGCACGGTCGCCAATGGCCAGAGCCGTACGCAGCAAATCATCATCCGCAACATCACATCGCAGGCGATCGTGATCACCGGCGCGGTGTTCACCAACGCGCAGTACCGGCTGGTGACGCCCCCGCTGCCATTGTCGATCGCCGCGGGTGCATCGCGGACCCTCGACATTCAGTTCTCTCCGACCGTCGGCGGCGTGGCGGTCGCAACGTTGACGCTTACCACCAATAACGATGCAGTGAGCGCGCAGATCGCGCTTCGCGGCACCGGAACGGGGTCGAACCAGACGAACGGCAAGCTGACCTACGAGCCTTCACAACTCGTGTTTGGCGACGTAGTCATCAATCAGTCGCGCACGTTGACGCTCACGCTTCGCAATACAGGGACAGGGTTATTGACCGTAACGAAGATCGAGTCGAACAATCCCGCCTTCGCCGTGACGGGCATTACGATTCCGGCGTCGATTGGCGTTGGAGCGTTTGTCGAAGCGCAGATTCGATTCAGCCCCACGACAACCAGTTCGTTCAATAGCGTTCTCACGATTTCCAGCGACAACGTCGTCGGCAGCGACGATCGCATCTCGATGACAGGTTCGGGCCTCCCGATCGCCTCGACCACAGTGTCCACGCTCTCCGCGCCGCTGCGCCAGGATTTTGCGTCACGCGCGTTCCTTGTCAGTTTTGGCCCGGATGACGCGATCTTGCGTTTTGTGCGGTTCGACGCCTCGGGTACGCAAGTGGGCGATACCGGGTTGACGATTCCCGCGGGCTCGCAGCTTCGCCCCGACCTCGATAGCGGAGCGGGCTGGGCGCAGGTGCGCGTCAGCAGGGGATCGGTGGAAGGCTACCTGCAGTACGCAGCGCAACAGGCGCAGACGTTCGACGTGTTGCCGCTGACTTCGACCCTCGCCACCAAGCTGCTGATGACCGGCCTCGAACGCGGTTCGGACATCATCCTGAACAATCTCATTTCCGACAACAATCCCGTGATTCTCGAGTTGCGCACGAACAACGGGGCCGTGGTTGGCACGCAGAACGTCACGCTTGGCAATCGCGCCGCGCTGACGCAACGGGTGGAGCAATTGTTCCCGAACGCGCCACAGGGCTTTCAGGGCTATCTCGTGATCACCGCCGCGTTGGGCCTGCAGGCCACGCGCACCAACAATGGCGCGACTGCGATGGAGATTTCGGCGGCCCAACCGTTGCCCGCCTCCGCTGCGAGCAACACTGTGTTGTACGCGCCGCGATTGCAGGCCGGCAATGGTTGGCTGGCGCGATTGCAGGTGGTCAATCCGACCGATCGGGATGCGCGCATCGTGATCCGCGCCGCGGCGAGCGATGGCGGAACCATCTCGACTCCAGTCGAAGTGACGCTCGCTGCCGGCAGCGCCTACTGGCGAGAGTTCACGCAGATGTACGACCTTTCAGGGAATGTCACATGGAACGCGTCGCTCACCGTGCAATCGGATGTAAAGGGACTCGTTGGAGAACTGTCGTACGGCAACTCGTTCGCCCGCGCGGCCTATGCGTTGACGAGTATGGCGGCGAAGCAAAGCGTCATTCCAACGAACACCGCGTCGACGGGCTTCTACATTTTGAATCCCAATGCAACGCCAGTCTTTGTGGACCTTCGCAATCAGATGGAGGACGGATCGTTCGGCACGGGACGCCGGGTTACGATTCCCAAGGGTGGCTTTTACGGCGGACCATCGGGTCTCATCCAATCTCCCTCCGTGCGCATTGAAGCGGATCAGCCGGTGGTGGCGCATGCGACGGTGACTGCGGACCAGGTGCTCGACTTCGGCATCCTGCCGGCGATTAGCCTCGACGGTTCGTCAGGCGGCGGCTCTACCGGAAACACGCCGCGTTTGCAGGTGGATCCCCCGACGCTCGATTTCGGCAGCGTGCTCATCGGTCAAAACCGCGCCCTGACGCTGAGTATCCGCAACGGCGGAGGCAGCGTTCTTTCCGTGACCAGCCTGAGCAGCAGCAATGCAAGGTATACGGTGGAAGGCCCACTGCTTCCGCTGACGATTCAACCGGGTTCGACCCAACAGGTGCAGGTGCGCTTTTCGCCGACTGCCACGGGTCCGCAGACGGGAGTGCTTACGGTCAACAGCAACGATACGGTGACCGGCCCGGTGACGGTCGGCCTGAACGGTTCGGGAACCGCGTCGGATGCTCCGAAGGTCCGCATCGACGTCACATCCCTGCCGGTCGATTTTGGAGACGTGAATAGCGGCCAAACCAAAGACCTGCTGCTCGACATCCGTAACGGGGGCACGGATCCTCTGATCGTGAGCCGCGTCGATATCACAAATCCACGATTTCAATTGGTGGCGGCCACATTCCCCTTGACCGTCCAACCGTCGTCGCTTGCTTCGATCAAGGTTCGCTTTTCGCCGGCGGTTGCAGGGGTTCAGACGGGCACGTTGACGCTCGTCAGCAACGATCCGGCGAATCCCGCGGCCAATGTCGCACTGCGAGGCAACGGAGTGGGAACCGCGTCGAGCCCGATCATCAAGGTGAGCGTGGATTCTCTCGCCTTCGGCGTGGTGAGCGTGGGGCAGACTGGCGAAGGTCCTTTTGAAATTCGCAACACAGGAACCGCACCGCTGATCATACAGGCGTTGACGCTCGACAACCCGGCGTATTCGATTGGCCTTCCCGTTCCGTTCACGGTGTCGGCGAATGCAATCGCTGACGTCAATGTGGTGTTCCGGCCGCGAGCGCCCGGCGATGCGCCGGCAACGCTGCGGATTGTCACCAATGATCCGGTGAACGGCACGATCGTAATTCCGATCACGGGCGCGGGGCGGTAGGATCCGCCGTGCCGCGCAGGCGATCGTATAACCAGGCGCGTGCAAAACGCATGTGCCGGTCGACGGTCGCCTTGCCGACGCCCAGCAATCCGGCGGCTTCTTCGGCGGTGCAGCCAAGAAAGACGCGCAGTTCCACGGCGGATGCCGCCTCCGGCATCTGACGGGTGAGTTCCTCGAAGGCGGTGTGGACATCGAGCATCTCAGCGCTCGACGCGTCCACCCACGCGAGATCGGCGGCGAGCGGGACGCGTTCTGAAGCAATGCCGCGCTTGAGCGCCGAGCGGCGCCTCGCTTCGTCCACCAGAATGTTCCGCATCATGCGCGCCGCGAAAGTGAAGAAATGGCTGCGATCTTCCCACTCGACGCCTTTGATTTCGATGAGGCGGAGAAACAGCTCATGCACGAGGCCGGTGGCGTTGAGGTCGTTGGAGCCGTATTCACGGGCCACGTAAGCGCGGGCGACGTTCCGCAAATGGTCGTAGACAAGCGGCGCCAGTTGCTCATGGACGGCGGGATCCGGTTCCGGATTCGCGCTCCACTGCCGGAGCAGTACAGTTATGTCACCAGGCATTTCGCTGAGGGAAATGAAATGGTAGCAGGAGCGAGCTACAGCTTCACGCCGTTGCGAAGGACAGCGGCGCGCGTGGCTTGCGCCACGGACGCAATGCCGCACTGGCGCATAGCGAGATCGAGTTCCGTGCGCAGAATCTCGAACACACGCTCGACGCCCTGCTGGCCAAACGCCGACAGGCCCCAAACATAGGGCCGTCCGACGCCGACGGCTCGCGCCCCGAGGGCTAAAGCCTTGAGCACATCCGTGCCGCGGCGAAAGCCTCCATCGACAAAGACCGGGTAACCACGGCCCACTGCATCCACCACTTCAGGCAGAATGTCGATGGTGGCGCGGCCCGTTTCCGTGGCGCGTCCGCCATGGTTCGAAACCACGATTCCGTCGGCGCCATGCTCTTTGGCGAGCACTGCGTCTTCGGCAGTGTCGATGCCCTTGAGCAGCACCTTCATCGGGGTCAGTTTCTTGAGACGATCGACGTAGGTCCAGTCCGCGCCCACGGGATTGACGTTGCCCGAAAGGCCGTCAAACATGGGTTTCTTGCGGTTGCGCTGGCCGCTGGGGCCGGAAATCGGATGCGCCGGATGGCACGCCAAACACTCGCGTTTGTCGAGTCTGGCGGCGCGCATGCCGGTCTCCGCGTTACGCCCGAAGAGAGTGTCGATCGTCCAAACCAGCACCGGGCAGCCGGCCTTTTCCACGCGCTTCACGAGCTTCTCGGTTTCGGCCCAAGTGGGCGGCATGTACAGTTGATACCAGGGCGGCTGGCCAAGGGCTCCGGCGACATCTTCCACGCTCGTCGAAGAGTTGGTGGACAGCATCTGGATTACATGACGCGCCTTGGCCGCACGCGCAGTGCCCAGCTCGCCTTCCGGATGAAATGCACGCTGGCTGGCGAGGGCGGTCGCATAGACCGGCATGTCCCATTTGACGCCGAACACATCGGTCGAAAGATCCGCCTTGGCGAGGCCCGTCAGAAGCCGCGCGCGCAATTGATAGTGGGCCATGGCTTCGTGGTTGATGCGCAGCGTCAGATCGTCGTCAACGCCGGTCGCCAGGTAGCCCCAGTGTGCGATGGGCACGCTCTTGCGGGCGAGCGGTTCGAAGTCCATGATGCTCAGGACTTCTTTCGGGGACGCAGGCGCCGCGGCGGGTTGAAGATCCTGCGCCATCGCCGCGACGGCGGCAATGGGACTGCCGGCAAGAAAGCGAAGAAATTCACGGCGAAGCGACGGTATGCTGCTGCGGCTCATGGCTGGCCATTGTATCAGGCGGGAGCAACGCAGGCCGCAAAAAACGATACTCTGACAGAGCGGTGACTACTACGAACGACACTCTCAGGCGAATCGCGCTGTTGTTCGGACAATTGGCGGATCTTGCGCCGGAAGAGCAGGAAGCGGCCTTGCTCCGGCTGCGCGAGACCGAGCCGGAAATTGAAGCCGCCGTACGCCGTCTCATCCGCGCCGATGTAGAAGCGCCTGAATCGTTGGAGACTGAAACGCTACGCGCGCCGGGCGCCTCGGACGCAGGCGGCGCCTTCGGGCAATATCGCGCCGTTCGCGTCATTGGCGAAGGCGGCATGGGCGCCGTGTATCTGGCCGAACGATCGGACGGGCAGTTCACGCGGAAAGCCGCCATCAAGGTGATTCAAGGTTCGCTCGTGACCGATGAGATGCGCGCGCGGTTTGTCAGCGAGCGCCAGATTCTCGCGAGCCTGCAGCATCCGGGGATCGCGAACCTGCTCGATGGAGGCGTCACCGAAAAGGGCGAACCGTATCTGGTCATGGAGTTCATCGAGGGGCTGCCGCTCGACGCGTACTGTGACCAGCGGCGGCTCACCATCGCGCAGCGCGTCGATCTCTTTCTCGAGGTTTGCGCCGCAGTGGATTTCGCGCACCGGCATCTCATCATCCATCGCGACCTGAAGCCGTCGAACATCCTGGTGAATGGCGAGGGCAAGGCGAAACTGCTCGATTTCGGGGCCGCGAAGTTGCTGGGGCCGATTCCCGCGGATCGCACGAAACAGTTCCTCACGCCGCGTTATGCGAGCCCGGAGCAGATGCGCGGCGAATCCGCGGCCGTGAGCATGGATGTCTATGCGCTGGGCATCGTTTTCTATGAACTATTGACCGGCAAATGGCCGTTTGGCGACCCTGCGGACATGGCGTCGAACCTGCGCCGCGCTGCCGCCGATGTCGCTCCCGCGCCTCCCACGGCCACGCAAGAAGCTGCCTCGGTGCGCTCGACCAGCGAGGCAAGCCTGCAGAAGACTCTTGCAGGCGATCTTACCGCGATCCTTTGCAAGGCGCTCGAAACCAATGTCGCGCAACGGTACGGCAACGTCACAGAGTTCGCTGCCGACATCCAGAGGTTTCGCGGGGGACAGCCAGTGCTCGCCCGTCCGCAAACAGCCTGGTACAAGGTTCGCAAATGGATCGGCCGCAATCCGCTGCAGACCGCGGCGGCGGCGCTTGCGATTGCGGGGATTCTGACCGGAGTCGCCCTGCGCGAACAGCAGCGCCTGATTGCGTCCCAGCGGTTTGACGAGCTGCGGTCACTCGCGCGGTACCAGATCTTCGAACTGCAGGAGCAGATGTACTTCTACGGTTCGCCGTTAGCGGTGCGCAAGGCGATGGCGGAACGTTCGATGCAGGCGCTGCAGCAGTTATCGAACGAGTCCGCGCCGAGTTTTGAACTGCAAGCCGACCTCACGGAAGGGTTCACGCAACTCGCGGAATTACTGGGCAATCCATTTCGCTCGAACCTCGGCGAGCCGGAGCAGGGGCGCAAAGCGCTGGCGCGCGCCAAACAGATGAATGAAGTTCTGCAGGCGATGAACGGGCCGGTGCGGCTCAAGCAAGCAGCGAAAGCGAAGTTCGAATTGCAGGAGGCGATGTACGACCTTGGCGCGACGCGCACCAAGGACCGTCTCGACCGCGTGCGGCAGTCGATGGAAGCCTGGGAGGCGGCGTCCCAGCCGGAATCGATGCCGGCCGACGAGTTGGGCCGCATGGCTATGCTTTATCTGGTGCTTTCGGTGAATCAGGGGCAGATTCACGGGGTTGTGGACGCGTATCAGAAAGGCGATACCGCGCTGCCTCGCGCGAGAAGACTGATCGACCTGGCGATGAAAAAGGATCCGAAGAAGGCGACGTTGCGCTTCGCAAACCTGCAGATCGGCGTCGCCGAGGCCAACATCCTTTCGAACCTGAACAATCAGGCGGGCCGGCAGAAGCTGATCGACCTGGTGGGCGCCAGCGAGGGGTTTGACGCCGCAGACACCGCCGCCGAGCGTGTGCGGTTCGTGCGGGCCCGTATTTACGGCACTCTGGGATGGCTCGAAGGGCAGATGCAACTGTTTGAGCCGGCGCTGAATCACCTGGACCAATGCACCACGTTGTGGCGGCAAATGGTGGAAACGAATCCCACCCAATTGAACCTGCGCTACGAATTGGCGGGTGCGCTACGCGATCTTGGATTCGTCAACGCCTACGCCCAGCATCACAACGAAGCCGCGGCCGCCATGCAGGAATCGATTCAGGTGTATGACCGGCTGCTCGAACGCGGTGGGAACCGGTTGTATACGATTCAGCAGGGGGAATTGAGAATTCGCCTCGGTTCTGAGCTTCTTGCCGCGAACCGCGCGGACGAGGCTCGCGCGGTGATTCAGAGGGGTTTGAGCGATCTGGTGGGGCTGGCGAAGTCGGAAACGGCATCGCCTCGTGAATTGATGCAGGCGGCCCGCTACCTGATCGACGTGCCCTTGGCCGATTACCGCCGTCCAGCGGAGGCGCTCGAGTTTGCCGTGCGCGCTGACCGGCTTTCGCCGCGGGATGCGATGACGGTGGAGATGCTGGTGCGTGCGTATGCGGCGTCAGGCAAGCGTCAGGAAGCGCAGGATGCGCTCAAACAGTTCAAGTCGCTGATTCCAGAAACCAGCGATGTTGCGAAGAAACAAGTGGATACGCTTGCCGCCGAGATCGAGACTCTGCTGGCCGGCGCGACGCAGCCTAGCGCAATTCCGGCGGGAAAAACTCCTTGAGGGCTTCGAAGAGATTGTCGAGATCGACCCAGCCTTTGAGCCACGCTTTGTTGCCGAACTCGCCATCGATCTGTCCGGTCGAATAGAACTTGCGCGGGATGAAACCGGATTGCCAGCCGTTGCCCTGGCCGCCATCGGCGGTGACCCAGGTGTCGCCCACGGCGCTGATGATCATGCCGACGTGCTGAAACTGTGATTTGTCGGTGAATTGAGCAAGCAGGTAGATGTCGCCGGTTCTGGGGCGATTGCTGCCGGTGAAGTCCACCCAGGTCTTCTTTACGGGATTGAGCTTCTGATCGAGCGCCTTGGCGAGTTGTTCCCACTGCGTCGTCGGGCTCGTCAGGTTCAACTTGCCCGCTCCCGGAACATCGATTTCGAATGCGCCGCGCATACCTGCGCCCTTGACCGGCATGCGCCGCATCACACGGCCCGGAAACTCGCCGCACCCTGTCCCCTTTGCGTTCGCGTCCGGCTTGCCGTTCGACAGTGTGCCGGGCTTGGGCAGCAGGCCTTCGCAGATTTGCTTTGCCTTCAGGCGCACCTTCGACAGCGGCCCGGACGAAGAGGCGTTGACAGCCGCTTCGAGCGACGCCGAATGCCGCAATACGCGCCATTTGACGGAACAATCCTTGTAGGCCGGCAATGCAGGGTCGAATACACGCCCGGTACCGGATTCATGAGCGAGGTCGCGTTCGTCTTTCGGCGCCTCATGCAGAATGACGGTGCTGTTCTTTTTCGCGGAACCCATGCCATCCATCAGCCAGATGACGCCCCATGGTTTGACTTCGAACGTGCCACGGTCGGAATACATCACGCCGCCCCACTTCGCCCTGGCAGGCGGAATGGACCAAGTATTGGTGGTGTAGTTCAGTTCGAGCTCTGCGCCGATCGAGCTATTGCCCGAGGTGTTGATTTCAGCGGAAAGAATCATTTGCGGTTGGCCCTCAACCCTACAGGCGCAATTCGTCCCGAAATCTCGTCAATTCATTTACGCGATGATGTCCTTCACGACGTTTCCGTGGACGTCGGTGAGACGGAAGTCACGGCCGGCGTAGCGGAATGTCAGCTTCAGGTGATCGAGGCCGAGCAGGTGCAGTATGGTCGCATGCAGGTCGTGGAAGTGGACCTTGTTGATCACCGAATAGTAGCCGTAGTCGTCGGTGGCGCCGTACGAAAGGCCGGGTTTCACTCCGCCTCCCGCCATCCAGATGGTGAAGGCTTCCGGGTTGTGATCGCGGCCGTCGGAGCCTTGCGCTGTGGGCGTGCGGCCGAACTCTCCGGACCAAAGGACGAGCGTGTCTTCGAGCAGTCCTCGGGTCTTGAGGTCATGAAGCAGGGCTGCGATCGGCTTGTCGACCTCCGCAGCGTTTTGTTCGTGGTCGCGCTTGAGGTTCTCATGCTGATCCCACTTGTAGGTGTGGCTGACCTGCACGAAGCGGACTCCCTTTTCAGAGAAACGCCGGGCCATCAAACACTGGCGGCCGAAGTCCTCGGTGATCGGGTTGTCGAGGCCATACATCTTCCTGGTGGCTTCCGATTCCTGGCTGAGGTCCTGCAAGCCGGGCGCTTCGGTCTGCATGCGGAAAGCGAGTTCGAATGACTCGATGCGGCCTTCGAGCGCGCGGTCGGGTCCCGTGAGTTCGAGTTGCTTGCGATTGAGCGCCTGGGTGTTGTCGATTTCCATGCGCTGGATGTTGCGCGGGGTTTCGCTATTGCTGATGAAAGGGATTCTCGCGTCCCGCGAAGGAACGCCGACGGAGCCGATCGCCGTGCCAGCATACGGAGCGGGCAGGAACGCGGAACCGAAGTTGTTCGCGCCACCGTGCGATTGCGTCGGACAGATGGTCAGGTAACCGGGCATCGACGAGTTCTCGCTGCCGAGGCCGTAGGTGACCCATGAGCCCACGCTGGGGCGCACGAAGGTGTCGGAACCGGTGTGCAGTTCGAGCAGCGCGCCGCCGTGGCGCGAGTTGGAACCCCACATCGATTTGATGAAGCAGATGTCGTCCACGCGTTTGGCGATTTCAGGAAAGAGGTCGCTGACCCAGGCGCCGCTTTGGCCGTACTGCTTGAATCCCCAGGGCGATTGCAGCAGGTTGAAGGTTTCGCTCGACACCACTTTCGGGCGCGCGAAGGGCAGCGGTTTGCCGTGGTCGCGTTTGAGCAGCGGCTTGTAATCGAAGGTGTCGACCTGCGAGGGTCCGCCGTGCATGAAGAGAAAAATGACGCGTTTGGCGCGCGGCTTGAAGTGCGGCGGTTTCACGGCAAGAGGATCGGACGACGAACCGCCAGCCGTCGCGGCCGCCGCGGCGCGCGCCTGTTCCTGCGCAAGAAGACCGGCGAGCGCGAGGTTGCCGAAGCCGATGCTCGATGCCTTGAGCAGATCGCGACGCGAAAGCGTTTGATTGAGGTAACTGTTCCAGTGCCGGTTCATAATCTCTTCTCTAGTTCAGGTAAATGAATTCGTTCGAGGCGAGCAGGGACTTGCAGAAGCTCTGCCATGCCTTGGCTTTGTCGCCCTTCCATTCCTGTTCCATGCGGCTGAGGAAGGTTTGCGCCTGATCGATTTCCTGCGCCGTGGGCGGACGCGAGAGCGCCGATTCATAGGCATCGCGGATGCGCGCTGTGTTGTCGTTGCTCAGTTTGGCGAGGCGTTCGGCCATCTTTGCGCTGTGCTGCAGAATGACGGAGCTGTTCATCATGAACAGCGCCTGCGGCGCGACGACCGTTGCGTCCCGGTCGCCGTTGGGAGTGGCGGGGTCCGGCAGGTCGAAGGCGCGGAAGACATCGTACATCGAACTGCGCACGACTGGGATGTAGACTGCGCGGATGGGGCTGTCATAGTCGATGTCGCCGCCCTTGGAGGTGTTGGCGACGTACTGGCGGTCTTTGTATTTGAGAATGCTGCCGCCCGGGTGGTCATACGTCAGTCCTCCGGAGACTGTCATGATGCCGTCGCGGATGGCTTCGGCTTCGAGACGGCGGCGGGGCATGCGCCAGAGCAGGATATTTTCCGGATCCACCTCGTTGGCGCGCGCGTCGTAGTCGCTGCTCATCTGATAGGCATTCGAAAGCATCATCAGGCGATGCATGGCCTTGATCGACCAGCCCTGTTCGACGAAGCGGATTGCGAGCCAGTCGAGCAATGGTTGATTCGAAGGCTTTTCGCCGAGGCGGCCGAAGTTGTCGGCGCTGGGTACGATGCCGCGCCCGAAATGATTGCGCCAGATGCGGTTCACCATCACTCGGGCAGTGAGCGGATGATCTTTGCTGGTGAGCCACTCGGCAAGCTGCAAGCGGCCGCTTTCTTTGGCAGTGAGGTTGAGAGGCTTTTCATCGGAAATGGCGTGGATGAAGCCTCGCGGGGCCTTTTCGCCGAGGGTCCAATGGCTACCGCGGAGGTGGATTGCGACATCGCTTATTTGCTCGTTCTCGGTGACGCCCATCGCTTTGGGAAAGTCCGGCGTCGCGGCTTCGAGCGCCTTCGCTTCCTGATCGAGGCCCTTCAACTGTTCGCGTATTGCAGCAGTGAAGTAACGGCGTGCATTAGATGGGGGCGCGAAGGGACCGAACTTCTCGTGCAGGAACTCGTAGAGCGCTTTGATGCCGGGGTCCGCGGCGTTCTTGCCCTCGCTTTGCGCCTGCTGGCAGAGCGCCTCGTAACGAGCGGCGATAGCTTCCGGCGTACTTTCGGCGGCGAAGAGTTTCGCGATCGGCGAGACCCAGTCCGCCCGTTTGGCGTTTGCATTACCCTGGATTTCCC
>JACXTT010002175.1_pt1 | contig 31407 bp, 24 predicted proteins | sample 9270951 | NCBI WGS metagenome assembly JACXTT01 (sample SAMN15532306, study PRJNA645909) | rock metagenome | isolation source: weathered quartz diorite | place: Puerto Rico | collected 2017-06-21
CCAGACCATCGCTGGGGCGTGCGTCAATAAGTATGTCATCAAGCGGACCTACACGGCCACCGATGCCTGCGGCAACAGCAGCAGCCAAATCCAGACTATTACCGTCAACGACACGACCGGCCCGGTCATCAGCAGCATACCGGCGGATGTGACGGTGCAATGCGCCAGCGCGGTGCCGGCGCCCAACGACAGCGCGGTCGTGGCCAGCGACAATTGCGGCGGCACACCGGTGATTACGCATAGCGATCAGACCATACCCGGCGCGTGCGCCAACAAATTTGTGGTCAAGCGAACCTACACGGCCACCGATTCCTGTGGGAACAGCAGCAGCAGCACCCAAACGATTTCCGTCAACGACAATATCCCGCCCGCACTGAGCATTCCGGCAGACTTAACATTGGAATGTCCGGCAAATACCACCACCAACAGCACGGGAGTGGCGACGGCCCAGGACAGTTGCGGTACAGCCATGGTCAATTACAGCGATATCGTGGGCAACATTTGCGGCGGCGCCAAGGTGATCTCCCGAGTGTGGACGGCCACTGATCAATGCGGCAATGCAACCAATCGCACCCAAACGATCACTTTGCGCGACACGACACGACCAACGATCACGGTCCCGCCGAATTTGACATTGGAGTGTGGCGCGAGCACCTCGCCTAGCGCAACCGGCACGGCGACAGGACAGGATGCTTGCAGCAGCGTGAGCATCACCTATTCAGACTCGATTTCCAACAACTGCGGCGGCAGCAGAGTAATCAACCGCACCTGGACGGCCACGGATGCCTGCGGCAACAGCGCCAGCGGCCTGCAAACCATCATGGTGCGCGATACGACTCCTCCGTCGCTCACGCTGCCGGCGAACGTAGTGCAGCAGTGCCCGGGCGACACGCGCACCAATGTGACAGGCGTGCCGACCGTCTCGGACGTTTGCAGCTCTTTCGTCGTCACCTACAGCGACGTGGTCAGCAATAGTTGCGGCGCCACCAAAACCGTTTGGCGGACCTGGACTGCCGTTGACGCTTGCGGCAACGCTACGAATGGCTTGCAGACTATTACGGTCATCGACACAACGAAGCCAAGCATCTCCTGTCCGAGGATCTCCGTCCAATGCGTGAGCGACATTCCGGCGCCGTTTGCCAATCTGTCATCGTTCCTCGCCGCCGGCGGGACAGCTACCGACAGTTGCAGTTCGAACCTTACATTTTCGCAGACTAGTGACAGCGGATTGGTCGGCAGATGTCCGGGCACGGTGACGCGCGTTTATAGGGTGACCGACGCTTGCGGGAACTACTCAGAGTGCACACAGGCAATTACCGTCGATGACACGATTGCGCCCGTACTCACCTGTCCCACGAACTTAATCGTCGAGTGCGGTGCTTGGCTTGACCCGGCCAACATCGGCAGCGCGACGGCGAGAGATAACTGTTCGACAAACGTTACTCTTGCGTATAGCGACACCATAGTTCAGGGCCAGTACAATCTCAGCTTTTACGTCGCCGACCCCGACACCGGCACCGGTCCATATGCGCCGACATACCTTAAATTTGCACCGGGCAGCCTGCCTTGTCCTGATTCCGCACGGCTGACCGGCAGGGCGCTCGATCCTCTTCGCAATGCCGTTGCCTATGCGACCAACGGCCAGTTGGACGCGTTGACCTCCATCGGCAACGTCCCGATGGCTTTTGGACAAATTGTCCCATATGAAGTTGTCATCCAGGCCAGTGGCGGTCCGGGCCCGGAGCGTGGTACGATCGAATTCACCGCCGCCTGGAGCACCTATACAACGTCGAACAATCGGTTCGGATACGACACGAATTACATGGTCTATTGCGCGTTTGTGGATGCCGCCGACCCGGGCTCGATCGATCCGAACAACAATGCTCGAGTGGAATCGTACAGTTCAACTGTGATTAACCCGGGAACCGTCACCGAGGCGATTCAGGGCACGTTTCGGGTCTCCGGACTCGACGCTGGTGACCGTGTCGTCGTGGAGATCTGGGTCGTCCTCGATTCCGCAATGCCAGAGCACACCGGCGGCTCGGTGGCGGCGACTTTGGTGTCAGCTCAGACGGCTGCGAATCCGCCCGTCCCGATCACTGTTGGCGTCCAGACCGATTCGCTCGGTAACCTTTCCAAGATCTTTCCACTCCCGGCACCGCAGCAGCAGCCCCCGTTGGGACCGCTGCCAGTGCAGCCGCCGGTGTTGCCAGGTTCCACCATCAACGTGATCAGCCGCAGGTGGACAGCTACCGACGACTGCGGCAATGTCAGCACCTGTGTCCAGCAAATCACCGTACGTGATACGTCTCCACCCGCCCTCGTGGCGCCGCCGGACATGGTTCTCGATTGTCCGGCCACAGACACCAGCACGAACGTGACGGGCTCGGCCGTTGCGCCGGACGCCTGCGGCGGCTCCGTGAAAGTCTATTACAGCGACACCGTCACCAACGGCTGCGGTGCCACGAAAGTCATTTTCCGCACCTGGACGGCGACCGACGAATCCGGGAACACCATCAACGCGGTGCAGACAATCACAGTTCGCGACATCACCAAACCTAACCTGACCTGCCCGCCAGACCTGGTTTTGGATTGCCCTGCGAACACCGGCACCAACAACACCGGAGTGGCGACCGCTCAGGATTCGTGCAGTCAGGTGACGATACGCTACAACGATCTCGTCACCAACATTTGCAGCGGCTCGAGTATCACATTCCGCACCTGGACAGCCACGGACGCCTGCGGCAATTCGAGCAGTTGTGTGCAGTCGATCACCGTCCGCGACATCAGCAAACCGAGCCTGACCTGCCCACCGGATCTGGTTTTGGATTGTCCGGCGGACACCAGTACCAATAGTTCTGGAGTGGCGACCGCTCAGGATTCGTGCAGTCTGGTGACGATACGTTACAGCGATCTAGTCACCAACATTTGCAGCGGCTCGAGTATCACCTTCCGCACCTGGACAGCGACCGACCAATGCGGAAATTCGGCCAGTTGTGTTCAGAAGATCACAGTCCAGGACACGACCAAGCCAGCCATCACCTGTCCGCCGGACCTGGTTTTGGACTGCCCGGCGGCCACCGGCACTAACACCACGGGCGTGGCTACCGCTCAGGATTCGTGCAGCCAAGTGACGATCCGCTATTCTGATGTCGTCACTAACCATTGCGGCGGATCGACTATCACGTTCCGCACCTGGACGGCCACAGACGCCTGCGGCAATTCCAGCAGTTGTGTGCAGACGATCACCGTTCGCGACGTCAGCAAACCGAGCCTGACCTGCCCGTCGGATCTGGTTTTGGATTGTCCGGCGGACACCAGCACCAACAACACAGGTGTCGCGTCCGCTCAGGACACTTGCAGCCAGGTGACCGTCCGCTACAGCGACATCGTGTCCAACCTGTGCGGCGGTTCGAGTATCACTTTCCGCACCTGGACAGCCACCGACGCCTGCGGCAACTCGAACAGTTGTGTGCAGAAGATCACCGTTCGTGACATTAGCGGACCGAATCTGACCTGCCCGCCGAAACTGGTCCTGGACTGCCCCGCTGACACCAGCACCAATAACACCGGAGTGGCTACCGCTCAGGACTCCTGCAGCCAGGTGACGATAAGTTACACGGATCTCGTGACCAACGCATGCGGCGGATCCAGTATCACTTTCCGTACGTGGACCGCTACGGACGCCTGCGGCAATTCGAGCTCTTGCGTGCAAAAGATCACCGTGCGCGACATTACCAGGCCGAACCTGACTTGTCCGCCGGACCTGGTTCTGGAATGCCCGGCGGACACCGGGACCAACAACACAGGAGTTGCGAGCGCTCAGGATACCTGCAGTCAGGTGGCTGTCCGCTACACCGATGTCGTCACCAACATCTGCGGCGCGTCGAGTATTACTTTCCGCACGTGGACCGCTACTGACACCTGCGGCAATTCGAACAGTTGTGTGCAGAAGATCACGATCCGCGACACAACGCCTCCAACTTTATCCTGCCAGCCGGGCAAAACGGTCTCGGCGACCAACCAGTGGACGTTTGATGAGCCCACTGCCTCCGACACCTGCGGCGTCGCCACCGTGCAAGTGCTGAGCACGATGACAAATCGACCCGATACCAGCACTTTGACAGCCACGCGCACATGGGTGGCGAGTGATGCCTGCGAGAATACGAACACCTGCCAGCAAACGGTAACGGTCCTCCTGGGCCAGTTGCCCTTAATCACGTCTTTCCCGCGGTCGCAAATCGTCGCCGAAGGCTCTGATCTGACGTTGACCGTGACCGCTACAAGTCAAACTCCCTGCACGTATGCCTGGCAATTGGGCGGCGTACCTATCCCGGGAGCCTCGGGCACAACTTGCGCGTTCCACGGTATCCGGCTGACGAACGCCGGCGTGTATAGCGTTATCGTCAGCAATGCCGCTGGGGCGGTGGGCAGCCCGGCCGCGGTCATCGATGTAGGGGCCAAAGTCTCCTACCAACCGATTAGCAACCGATTAGCGCTTTCGTGGTCGAGCCCATATATTCTTCAGGCGGCTGCGGCCGTCACTGGACCGTGGACCGACGTTGCAGGCGCTACCAGCCCCTACGTGCCGACTGCCGGGGTCCCGAGGCAGTTCTTCCGGTTGCGGTCGCCAACGATCGTATTTACGACCAATTACTCCGGAGGCCAATTTACCCTTAGCGGACCAGGGGTACCGGGGTGCAATTTCATCTTCCAGGCTTCAACCAACCTGACCGATTGGGTCAATCTCCAGACCAACCCGTCGCCGATTATGTTTATCGACAGCAGCGCCTCGCAGTATCCGAACCGCGCTTACCGCGCTGTGACGGCGCAACCGATCGTCAACCCGACACCGCTGGTGCCGCCGGCGATCACGTCGGCACCGCTGGGCCAGACTGCGATTCTGGGAGGCGGCATGTTGCTCACGGCTTCAGCCATTGGTTCCGGTCCTTTGACATATCAATGGCAGTTGAACGGCGCGAACATCGCCGCCGCAACCGGCAGTTCGCTGAGCCTGAACAATCTCCAGTTCACGAATGCCGGGCTGTACAGCGTCGTCGTGAGCAATGGCGGGGGCATCACGACCAGCGCCGCCGCGGTCGTGAACGTCGGCGTGAATCTGGCTCAGCAGCTTTGGGGCTCGGCGCTTCAACTTACGTGGCCGGCGCCATACGTCCTTCAATCCGCACTCACGGCCCCCGGGCCTTATAGCGACCTCGCGGGTGTAGATAGTCCATATTCATACAACCTCGCGTCCGGTCCCCGGCAGTTCTTCCGGCTGCGTTCGCCGCAGTATCAATTCACATCAGCCCATTTGCCCGACGGTTCGTTCAGCATGAGCGGTCCTGGGGTTCCGGGTTACTGCTTTGTGTTCCAGGCCACGACGGATTTCGTCCATTGGGTCAATCTGCAAACCAATGCTTCACCGGTCTCGTTTGTTGACTCCAACGCCGCGCAGTATCCGAACAGATTCTACCGTGCAGTCGTCGCTCATTAGCACACCGTCGCATCTACGTTCGAGGCCGAGTCGCTCGGCCCCGAATTGAGTGGCGCTGCAGGTGAGGTCTTTACCAACGATGCCCGCCATGGAAATGTCCGCACCCGCGGCGATGGTACCAGCCATAGCTCCGATAGCACGGATACGCGTAGCCGCGACAGCCTGGGCCGATCCCAATTCCGACTAATGGTGGTGCGACCACTACCGGTGGCGGGACGTAATAAACGAGCGCCGTACAGACGGTCGGCGCAACGACGACCGGCGCTGGCCGGGTCAAAACAATTGCCGGGATTGGTGGAAGCGGCAATCCGATGCCGATGTTGAGGTGCACTCCGGCTTGAACAGCCGAGACTGCGTCAACGAGAACCGCAGATAGTAATAATATTTTCTTCATATACTCATCAGACGCCGGATTATCCTCAGTCTTATCTCAAAAAGATGACTCTTGAGAATTTTCCCTTGAATAAATGCACCTGGAATTCGTCACTATGCGGTCCGTCAAGACCCGGCGACGGTCCTCGCCGACCTCGATCCTAAACTGCCGGCCGGGAAATTTGAGCCGGGCTTTCGCTTCAATCTGCTGTTCCAGGGAATCTCGATCTCGCCTCGGCTGAACGTGACTGCGCGACCGCCGATGCCGACGCGATCACCGAGATTGCGGCAGAAAATTTCGCCGCCGCGCCGGGAGATCTGTCTAGCGAACAGCTCCTTCTTACCCAGACGCTCCGACCAGTACGGGATCAGAGAGCAATGAGAGGAGCCGGTGACGGGATCCTCCGGGATGCCCGCCGCCGGGGCAAAAAAGCGAGAGACAAAATCCACGTCATCGCCGCGAGCGGTGGCAATAATCCCCAGGCTGTCCAGTCGTTCGAGCCGGTCCTTATCCGGCTCGAGCGACGCCACTTCTGATTGGGAGCCGAACACTGCTACATAATCGCGCGCTTTCAACACTTCGGCAGGTTGCCTTCCCAGTCCGCGCAACAAATCTTCCGGAGCCGCGCATGGCATCGGTGGCCGGGCCGGAAAGTCCAGTTCAATGATGGTGTCGCGCCGAGCGGCAGTCAGCCGGCCGCTCCGGGTCTGGAAGCGCACGCTCGATTCCTCGTGGCCCAGCTCAGTGAAGAGGATATGGGCGGGCGCCAAAGTGGCATGACCGCACAGATCAACTTCTACAGTCGGCGTGAACCAGCGAAGATGGAAATAACCCGCCTCCCGCTTGAAGAAAGCGGTTTCGGACAGATTGTTCTCTGCCGCGATGCGCTGAAGAATTTCGTCCGGCGGCCACTGTTGCAACGGACAGACCCCTGCCGGATTTCCGCTGAAGACGGAGCCGGTAAAAGCGTCAACGTGGTAGTAAGGAAGAAGCACAGCGGCAAGCTTAAGTCCCATTTCCGAATTACGAAAGTCGAAACACGACCTAGAGCGAGGTCGGCGTCCCTGTAATCTGTGAAATCCAATCTGGATTGAGGTGTGAACTTAGCTTTGCGTCTGCACGAATCGTGACGCATTTTGGGCGGCAAGTGGATTCGCGATGCGAAAGAATTTGAGAATGTGGATGACGGCCCGGGCGTTGTTCCTGGCCGAAGAAATGTTGACGGCGTCGGCCGGTCAACTCGGGTTCTGCGCCGAGCACGCCGCTACAAACGGCAGCGCGCTCAAGTACGAGGAGCCGCGGTTCTTAACCGGAAAGATTTACGCAAAAGACGGCCACCGCAGAACTGTTTTGTTTAATTTCACTCGACGGGCCGTTCGCTCGGGCGCGGAGCTGCGGGTGGTTCGTGAATATACCTACCCCGATGGCAAACTGGCCGCCCGCGAACGGCTGGCCTATGTGGGTGATGACCTGGTCTCGTTTGAACTCGAGGAACTGCAGATTGGAGCCCGGGGCCGCGCCGAGATTCGGCGCGTCGCGAATGACCACGCCAAGGCCCGGATCTGGTTCGAGTACGCCAAAGATCCCCTGTCAGTGACGCGGCCGAAGACTGATAGCGAACCGCTGCAGAAAGAAGCGCTGGTCAACGACATGGTCGCGCCGTTCCTGGCCGCACATTGGGACGAGCTTGTTCGAGGCAGAGAGGTAAAGTGCCGTTACATCGTCGTGCCGCGAACCGAGACTGTCGGGTTCACTTTCAAGAGAGCGCCCGAGTCAGCGCAGCCAGGCGGTAGGGTGGTGGTGATCAAAATGGAAGCCACCAGCCCGGTCATTGCAGCACTCGTCGATCCACTCTTTTTCACACTCGAAAGAGACCCTCCGCACCGCGTGCTGCAATATTCTGGCCGTGTCACACCCAAGATCCAATCATCAGGCAAATGGAAGGATTTGGACGCCGTGACAGTGTTTGATTGGAAGTGATCAGGGAAAAAGGATCCGCGCTTCCGAGAGAGTCCGCCGACTGACGTCGGCGGCTACAAGCCATCAAAAATGCAGGCTATGGCGAGGTGACGCGCACGCGCATGAATCGTTGTGGCGATGACCCCAGCGGCGCATTTTCCCGAACGACGATAGTCTCCGTGTTCGTGCCGGTACGACTGACCTCGGTGGTGAGCACGGTGTTGGGGACGGCGCCCGTGGCGGAATAGGTCGAGCCGGCATTCCAACTCCCGAGGTCATCGGACAATTCGACTGTGTGCGTCACATTGCTAACCCCGGTGCGCCGGTTGAAGGTCAACGCCAGGTAATTGGTATTGCCGTTCGTCCGCAAAGTCAGGACCGGCGTATTCTGCGCCTTCCAATACTGGAGCAAATCATGCAGAGCCTGGGGTTCGTTGTTTGGCGGGCCGTTGATTCCAGTCTGATCGGTCGTGTTGATGCCGTGGCAATTCTTGCAAGTTCGAATTTCACCCGGTTGATAGGTAATCCAATAACGCTCCTTGACGATGCTTTCGTTGTTCGTGCCCAGTAACTGGTGTGTCATCGCCCGGCGCGCGGGCAGCAGCGCCGCGAACGAGCCGTCATCAGCGAGTTTCACAGTTCCATTTGTGCCCGCCGGATCGAGCACGTTGTCCGCAGCAGGCTCGTGTAGCTCGGTTGCCAACACACGCCGGCCCGGCACGGGATTGGTGCCGCCGCCAGTGTAACCACGCCGCTGGTCGGCCTGAAGAAACTGGATGTGAGCGATGTCGTAGAGTTTTGGGGGATTGTTTCCCAGCACTGCGGTGTTTGTCGGCCCCCAGGTAACATTGGTCGTGCCCGCTATTCTCAAGTTGAACGGCTGCTGCCGGTCGGCGCGGTCGCGGCGTGTGACATTGTGGCTGACGAGCAGCGCGAGGTTATTCACGCGCAAATATTTTTGAAAGAGACCGACATCCACGCCCTCCTCGTCGAAGACCTGCTGCTCGGTGCCATTGATCGAGTTTGTCAGGAGCGGCGGCGACGCGTTGCTGCGGACCTCGACCGGGTCCAATTCCCAGAGCGCACCAATATTCGTGACGAGCTGGCCGCTGATGTACTGAACCACATTCCCATTTGCGAGATTGTTGCTCAAACCAGGAGTCAGTGGCTGATCGGCCAGCCAGAGGCTGCCCGCCTGTTTTAGAGAGTAGAGGCGGAATGGGTACCGCGACTGCGGAAGCGTAGACGTGCCGATGTTCGCGTCGGTTGAAGGCGTATTCGTGGCGAACGCGGCCACGAGGGACCCGTCGCTCATCGGCAGCGGATTGCGGAACACACCATAAGGATTGGGAAAATTATTTGATTTCGGAGAGATGTAGCTAATGAAGCAACTGTCAGCGTTCAGCCCGAAAGGCGCGGTGATGGTAATGATTTGCCCGGCGGCGTGAGTGCCGAAGTCGGGCGCATCGACGCCAAAATAAACGCCGTTGGTCCGGGGGTCCTCGCGGATCCAGAAGAAATTATTCAGAAAATTCTGGGAGTTGGTGCGCGTCGCAATGTTGAAGTCGATGAGATTATCGTCGTTGGTAAAACTCCGCTTGAATGTTTGCAGAAAATCGTGCCGCCCCATGTGATTCAGCACTTCCTCGCCCGAGCCATCCGTAAACATCGTCCAGGGAAAGAAGGAATTGAAAGCATTGCCGTTGACCTTGAGCGCGGCGAGGTTTGTCCCGTCGAAGGTGCGCGGTTCAGGAAAAAACTCGGCGCGGTCGTTCAGATCGTAGGCGGAGCCGGCCGATTCATCGGTATAGTTGAATGTGCCGTTGATGGGGGTGCCATTGGTCATCGTGGCGATGCGGTCGTCGGTCGCGTTCCGGTCCTGCACGAGGTGGTCCCAGCGAATGAAGACCAGCCGACCGGAGCTGTCCACCGAGGGCGTGAAAACTCCGCTGGGAGTGTGGTTGAGCAAATGCAGATCGCCGCTCGCCGGGTCCAGGCTCCAAAGGCCGGTGACGGTCGGGAAGTCATTGTATTCGTCCAGTTGCGGATAGAGATGGGGCGAGCCGTCCCGAGGGCGGTCGCTGGCGAAAATGATGCGGCCTTCCGGGCTGTAACACGGCCCCACATTGTTATAGTTGGTCGGTTGTCCGGGAACTTTAGTGATCGCGTAGGGGCCGTCGGGCAGGCCGGTCAGTTCGTAGAGCTGCCAATAGAACCCATTGGTGTCGTTGGCGGATTGAGGTGCGCCGACCACCATGCTGAACAAAGCACGCGAGCCGCTCCAATGGACCTGCGGCTCGCGAACCGCGATGCCATTAGTATGTTGGATGCCGGCGGCGCCAAGACCCAGAGCGCGCGTCAGGTTTGTCAGCGTCAGGTTGGCGAGCGAACCATTCGGTTTACCCAGCCAGAGATCGCCGCCGCGCGGGGAATATAAAGTGCCTCCCAGGTGATTCCCGAACCCGGCGCCGACGCCCAGGAAAACATTGGTAACGGTGTTGTCGTTGACTTCATTTGCCTGCGGCACCTGGGTAACGAAGAGAATGGGATTGGCCGCCGGCGCCGGGAGTACCTGGAGCGCCCCGATCAGAGCCACTCCCAGCGCGCGCACAAGCGAGCTACCCATTCTTTGCCGGAATGCTAACCTTCCATTCATCGCTCCGTGCATAGCAGGACGAATACCATCCCTGACCCTTTTTCACTATTGAGAAGAAGACGGTGCATTGATACGGCGTGAACGATCATCTATTCTTGGCAGCCTTAACTTTCGCTCAACCGCCGAGCCGGTTTCTCATGCAGCATTTCGTGCGCTTCTCTCAAAATGGCCGGAATTCTGCCCGCAAATGGACTGCGGTCGAAAGCGCCATCGAGTTCGATATCCGCCACTTGTCCGGCGTTTTCGCCTGGGAACCAGTGATCGGCCTGACCCAGCAGATTGTAGCGCATCTTGGCCCAGCCAGTTAGGTCGAGAGTTTTGGCGAACGTCCACAACCTGAGAATCTCGAGGACATTAATTAGGCCAGGCATCGACAGATAATCAGGCAGACCTTCAAACCAGCGCGCGCACCAATCGGCCCCCAGCACGCGGTTCATTTCCTCGCGCAGACGCTGTTCAACGGGAGCTACCGTTTGGTTGATCCGATCATAATGCTCCAGGGCGCGCATGTGTTCGTCGAAATCTCCCGGCCGGCTGGCGCCGCAGCTCAGCGTGTGGACTTCCGGGCGGCTCAGGCAGTAAAGGTCATTGAACTGCATTGGCGTCAGCGGCGCGCACAACTTAACGAGCTTAGCCGGCGGTTCGTAGAGTTTCCCGCCTTTGTCATTCGGGCTGATGATGAAGACCCCCATATCTCGCGCGCGGGCCGCCAGAATCGCCGGCCAGTTCAGGTCGTTGACGAAATACCAGTGGACGTTGAGGTAATCGAAATCGCCGTGGTTGATCGCCTCCAGGATGATGTCGGTCGTGGCGTGCGTGGAAAATCCTACGAATCGTACGCGGCCCTGCTTTTGTAGTTGGCGCGCTGCCGCCAAACAACCGTTCGGCCTGAGGGAGTAATCGAGCAACTGACGGTTATTAATGCCGTGCAGCGCCAATAGATCCACGTAGGCCAGTCGCAGGTTTTTCTGCGAGGTGTCGAACGTCCGCAGAAACTCCGCCGCTGTGGGTTTTGGGCCGACCTTGGTTTGGACGATGATTTTCTCGCGAGGAAGGGACGGGAGAATCCTGCCCAACTGCATTTCGGAGGTGCCGTAACCGCGCGCCGTCTCGACATGATTGATGCCGAGGTCGAACGCCCGGCGGATGGTGGCTTCAAGATTCTCCTGGTTGTCGCGGGGGATCTTACCGGGCTCGACATCCTGCCATTGGAACTGGTACCGCATCCCGCCGCAGGAAATCACCGGCATCGCCAGTTCCGTGCGGCCGAAGCGGCGGTATCTCATGGGGCGCAACTTAAGCGGGCTGCGCCGGGTTCGCAAGCGATCCACTAGTCGTGAGTCGAGAGCTCGAACAACCGCGCCCGCATCGCGTTGAGACGTCGGATGGCGACTTCTGCCACCTGACACATGATCTCATGGCCAAACCGGAGATCCTCCTCACAGTGTTCGCGCAGCCGGGTTCCGTAGAAAAAGATGGCTTGAACGGGCTCGACTGCGCGGGCATCGAAACGCCAGGTGTATGGCGGGAACAGCCAGGACCAGCCCAGGACATCGCCTGCGCCGATCGTCTGAATCACAACCGGCTTCCTGTCCTCACCCAGTGCTTCCAAAGCTACCTTGCCGCTCAGGAGGAGATAAAACCGGTTGGCGATGTCCCCTTGCCGAAACACCAGTTGGCCCGACGCAAACTCCGTGCGCATGGCGTAGAGCGCCAGTGTGGAGAGATCCTGCGGAGGCATTCCTCTCAAGAAGGGATGGCTGCTCATTTGGACTTCGAGGCTCTCGAATTCAGCCTGGTGCCCATGGATTGTGTCTGACGTTGCAGATTTCATATGTGTTAACCTATATCGAGCGTTAATTGACTGGCGAGCCTTGCCACGTCGCTACCCGAACCCGGGAGGCAAGGCAGGATTCTGGCGCAACGTTCGCGTGTCCAATCATTCGTCTCGCTTCGAGGTTTCAGGCCGCCGGTTAACCCGAGTAACCGGTTCCATTCCGCCTGGTGGTTGCGGTTATAGTCGTCCAGGACTGCCGTAGGCGCGTCTTCGCGCAGGATTCTTCGCAGCTTGTCTGCCAAATCCTCCGCTTCGGACAAGCCGCTGTTCATGCTCTGCATGCCCACCGGGCCGGTCTGATGGGCTGCATCACCGGCGAGCCAGCAGCGCTCCCGTCCAAAAGTGCTGGCGAGCCGATGCTCGAATTCGACCACTATGCACCAGACCAATTCGTTAATGCTTGCCAAAAACCAGGGCGCGCGGTTTCGGGCTCGTTTCAACACGGAGTTCCGGATCGTTTCGTCCTTGCCTGGTTGCGCCAGGCGCAGCGCCACTCGGTCTTTAAGGGGAAACTCACTCGACACGTCCGAATGCAGCAACTGGAAGCTCCAGCGATACCGGTTGCCCGGCAGGGGCCAAAGCACGTCTGTCGAGGCGTCGTTCAGCACGACCCGGACCCGATGTTCACTATTCGCGTCCGACTCGAATTCGTACACGGCAAAAAACTCTGGTCCAGACAATCGCTTGTCTTCGATGCCGGCCCGTTGGCGGACCAATGAGCCACGGCCGTCTGCGCCGACGAGAAACCTGGCGGTCACGGCGGAGCTCTGCTTCACCACCGTTTCCCAGTGGGGCACAATGTAGCCGGTCGAGGTCCCGCCGAGTTTCTCAAGCCGGGCTATCACCGCGCTCTCCTTGGATTCAAATCCCTCCAAGCGATGGTTCCATTGGACCGTGACGCCTGCCTGGCGGAGCCGTTGCTCGAGCAGATTCTCTAGCGCGTTTTGCGACAGGGTCAGCAGGAATGGGAACTCGCCGCCAAGCTCTGACATCGAGATTTCAGCCTGCTTCAGCGAGCCATCATAAAGGGCGACGCGAGAGATCTGCAGACCCTGTTCCAGCACGTCGGCCGCCAGGCCGAGCCGCTGCAGCAATTGCAGCGTGCGCGGATGTAGCGCGCAGGCGTAGCTCCTGCCCGCCGGCCGGTCTTCCTGGTCGATAATCTTGACCTGGATGCCGGCCTCGGCCAACAGCAGGGCCGTCAGTAAGCCGACCGGCCCGGCTCCCACAACCAGAACTTCCGTTTGCTCTTCGCGCATAATTTCTTGTGGCTAGTCGTTCATCTCACCAGGGGCGCAAGGTTAGGAATGGAAATGGCCGGCGCTCGTTCCAACCGCTTGCCAGCAGCAGCGAGCTCGCGGGTGTTCGGCTGACGCTCGATCTGCGGACTTTCCGTTTGCAGCTTCTTGTCGTCGGGCAAGTCGTGGTCGAAACCGCGCCTGGCGCAAAGGTACATCCATGTGCTTCGCGCTTCGGACTCGCTGCAGACGGTTAATTCCATGTAGAGCCTTATCAGTGAGGGTTCGTCTCGGTGGCCACTTTGTTCACCTGTGCTCATTGCACCCTCCTGAATTTCCGACGAACACGACAGGGCAACACTCCATATTTTGCCAATCCCTTCCCATTTTTTGCGACTGCCTCGGCTCTGGGGAAGCCGGCTAGGGCCGCAGGAAGTGCCGCAAAAGACTGCCTGTAAGGGGTTGACACTCCATGTGGCAGCGGCTAGGCTTCCGATAGGCTTTCAATCAATTAAAACACACGCCATGTTGATTCGACTGAGTTTAGTCTTCGCAATCCTCCTCGGCTTGGGCGCTACGGCTCTGAATTTTGCCTTGCTCAAACCGAAGATCACTACCTTGCAGAGCGACCTCGCAAGAGAGACTGCCGAGCACAAGAAATTTGAGGACCAATACCGCCGTACCAAGAGCGATTTGGATAAGACCAACGCGGTGCTGAAAACCACGCAAGAGACCCTGAAGGCGACTCAGGAGGAAAAGGACAAGGCTGTCGCCACGGCCACCTCAGAGAAAAAGCGCGCCGACAAATTATCAGACGATTTAACCAAGACCCGAGCCGAGCGCGATACCTCTCAGCAGGAAGTGGCGGCTTACCGAGCGAGCGGCCTGAACCCCCAGCAAGCTGCCAACGCCAGCAAAGAGATCAAGCGCCTGCAGGACACGGTGGGAACAATGGAAACAGAAAACAAAGTGCTGCTGCAGAAGATCACAAAGGTCGAGAACGAATTGGCCGTGTACAAAAACCCCGAGTATAAGGTACTGCTACCTGCCGCTTTGAAAGGGACCGTGCTGGTAGTCGATCCGAAGTGGAACTTTGTTGTGCTGAGCGTCGGCGGGGATAATGGTGTGCTTCAATACGGCGAACTGCTGGTGAATCGCAGCGGCAAGCTGGTGGCCAAAGTTCGTGTGAGCAGCGTGCAAAAAGGAAGCTGCGTCGCCAACGTGGTTCCCGGCTGGCAATTAGGTGAAGTCATGGAGGGTGACGTGGTCATTCCCGCCAATCCAGCCTCGTGAAATGAAACGACTCGTCGGCAATCCATTCCTTCTTTGGCTTTTGTTGGCCGCCATGGTCGGCCTGGCGGGTTGCGCGACGACTGAATCTGAGAATCTCTCCGAGCGGCCCTGGAACGCGCCGAAAGGCTGGGAGACCGGCCTGCCCAGCACGATCAACGAAGGACGCTAACCCAAAAGCACCAAGCACCAAGCGCCAAGCGCCAGAAAAGTTCCAAAATCCAAACCCCAACCGGGAACCTGGATCTGCTTGGCCACTGAATTTGGAACCTGGTGTTTGATGTTTCGCTGGAGCTTGGTGCTTGGTCCTTGGTGTTTGTCTGGATGTTGGTTGTTGGAGCTTGGTGCTTTCAGTCACCGGTCAGAGCTCAATCCAGCGCGTCGGCGTCAAGATGCAATCCAATTCTGCGTCGTGCGGTTCCACCGGGATTTCGCCGACGATCTGTTCGTCGAAGGCGACGCCGCAGGAAGTGCCGCGCACCACCGCCAATAACTGGTCGTAAAACCCTTTTCCGCGGCCCAGCCGGCGGCCATGCAAGTCGAAGGCGACTCCCGGCACCAGGATTAAGTCCAGTCGGTTTGAGGGAAACTCCGCGCAACGTTCTACCGGTTCGCGGATGCCATATCGGCCCGGTTCGACGTCTCGCGCGGGTTCACGGACTTCGCATGCGATGTAGCTGTTGTCTTCCGGCACGAAGCGAGGCAGAGCAATAGTCTTTCCCGCGCCGAGAGCGTCCGACAGCAAGGGCCAAAGGTCGGGTTCTTCTGGCAGTGGAGCATAGAACAGGACCGATTTGGCCTGCCGCCACACGGCTTGTTGTTGCAGCAACGCCCGCGCCCGTCCGCTGGCGGCAACCCGTTGGGCTGGCATCACGCGTTTCAACTCGGCGCGGATACGGCGGCGAAGTGCAACTTTGTTGTCCTGGACAGACGTGCCCATCCGAATCGCTTTCTAAGAGTTGTTACCCCTCTTTGACTTTGGACTTCGGACTTTCAACCCTCCGCGGTGCTGCTCCTGAGGACGGGTGGACTTTGGACTGTTCGAGGAGCGTTCGCCACTTCTCCACTCGCTCCTTGATCTTCTTTTCCGCTCCCTGGTCGGTTGGCTTATAGTAGCGCCGCAGCGCCCCTAGATAATCCTGGGAGACAAAATGGCCGGCGAAATCATGAGCGTACTGATAACCTTCTCCGTGACCAAGCCGCTTCGCGCCCTGATAATGGGCGTCCCGCAAATGCTCCGGTACGGCCAGGGTGCGGCCGGATTCGACGTCCTTAATCGCCGCGTCAATGGCCAGGATCGTGCTATTGCTCTTGGGGGCCGTGGCGATGTAAATCACCGCCTCCGCCAGCGGAATCCGCGCCTCCGGCCAGCCGATGAATTCCGCCGCCTGAAAGGCGGCGCTGGCCACCACCAGTGCCATCGGGTCCGCCATACCGACGTCTTCCGCGGCGTGAATAACAATCCGCCGCGCGATGAAACGCGGGTCCTCGCCCGCGTGAATCATTTTGGCCAGCCAATACAGCGCCGCGTCCGGGTCGCTGCCGCGCATCGATTTGATGAAGGCTGAGATCGTATCATAGTGGGCGTCTTCATCATCATAGACCACCGCCTTTTTCTGGATGCTTTGCTCGGCCGTGGCCAAATCAATGCGGACAATTCCCGCGGCGTCCGGGGCCGTGGTCAGGGCGGCGATTTCCAGCGAGTTCAGCGCCTTGCGGGCGTCACCGTCCGAGAGCCTGGCCAGGTGGCGCAGGGCCGCCTCGTCGGCCTCGATTTTTATTGTGCCCAGGCCGCGCTCAGGATCGGCCAGCGCGCGCTCAAGCAACTGAAACAACTCCGCCTCGCTCAGCGGCCGCAGCTCAAAAATCTGCGAACGCGAGACCAGCGGAGAATTGACAAAGAAAAACGGATTATGCGTCGTGGCGCCGATGAGGCGGACCACGCCGCCTTCCACGTCCGGCAGCAGCACGTCCTGTTGCGCTTTGTTGAAGCGATGGATTTCGTCGATGAACAGGATAGTAGATTGGCCTGTGTTTTGGAGACGATTGGCAGCGGCCGAAAGGAGCCGACGCATCTCCGCCACATTGGATTCCACGCCGCTGATTCGTTCGAACTTGCTCCGGGTCTGACGCGCGATGATTTCCGCCAGGGAGGTCTTGCCCGTGCCAGGCGGCCCGTAGAAGATCAAGGATTGGATGCGGTCGGCCTCTATCGCGCGGCGCAACAATTGGCCCGGGGCGAGGATGTGCGATTGGCCGGCGAATTCCGTTAAGTCACGGGGCCGCATCCGCGCCGCCAGCGGCCGATTGCGAAACACGCGATCTTCTGCCGCTCCTTCCTGGCCTGGGGTCTCGGGTCCCGCCAGTGCGGCGAACAAATCGTCTCGTGGCATAGCCGAAACCTAGCAGCGATCCGCGGCAAAACCCAGTCCAAAAGCTCCCTAGCGACTATTTGATTGCTCTTCTGAGGAACGGCTCGAGGCCCTGGGCATTGAAGTAGAAACCAAGGGAGTTCGGGTGCACGCCATCTACCAAACCAGCAGTCTGCTGCGGGTTCAACATTTTGAGGCCGTCCACGAATCGAATCCAACGGTCACCAGCCTTGCGCCGCGTCTCGACAAACTCCCGGGTGCTGCGGCGCTTGTCCGACAGTTGACGAGCGACCTCGCCTGAGGTCTCCTCTCCCGGGAAATAGAAAGGGCTGGTCACAAGGATAGGCACACGGGGCAGTTTTTTGCGCAAGACATCCACGAACGGCGGAAGCGCTTTGGCGTATTGTTCCGCGGTGGGATTGCCCCAGAAGTCGAGCACGATGCAGGAAGGCGTCAGCTCGGAGATAGCTTCCGCCAGAGCCGGCTCGCCGAGTCCGTTACCACTGAAGCCCAGGTTCACAAAGTCGGCGTTGAGGCGGCGTTCGAGGATTGCCTGGCAGGAGCCGCCCGGGTTGGAAGCGCAACCGCCCTGCGTAATGCTCGAACCGTAATAGACGATCGGCTTCTGGACAGCATAGGGCGTGGCCGGCTCCAGGCGCGCGTCGGCGTCCAGACTCATCTCCTGCACCGTGACCGCCTTGTAAAGCGGCAGATAAAGGGTAATGTCGCGTATTTTGCGCTCGCGCCCGACCCGCCATTCCTTGGTGATTTTGCCCGATTCGTCTGGCCAGGCGCTGGCCAAATAGTCGCGGCCGACGTAGATGTCGAAGCCGTTCTCTCCCACGCTCGCCATGTGATGCATGTTCGAGAACTTGGGATTCTCGGCGACGATTCCGACTGTCATGGAGTCAGTTCGGAACCGGATCCGGCCGCCGCTAGGATCCTGGGCCAGGTGCCACACAGGCGGGCGAAACGTGTCTTTCAATCTGGCCGGCAAACGTCGGAGCGCGGACTTGTCTTCGTTGAACCAGGGCAGGCCATAGACTCTCAACCGGGGGTCAGGAAAAGCTATGTGTTGCCGCTCGGCCGACGCGTCGGCACCGGCGCTCGAGAAGGCGCATTCGAGAACAAGGAAGGTAAGAACGAGCAGCGATGAAGATGGTGGCATCAGCTTACCTGGGGTTGAGCCGCCTTGGTTTTAAGCTCCTGGAAAATCCGCCGGACCAGTTTGGCGGGCAGCGCGTAAGTTGTGACGCGGCTCGCTCGGGCGATGTTGAGGCCGATGGCCTTGCCGTCGAGGTTTACCAGCGGGCCGCCGCACAACCATGGCTGCAGTATGGTGTCATGCTCGATCGCCTGTTCGAATCCTTCAGCCCGCTTGCTCGTGCCGCCCGACAGGCGGCTGGAGCGTTGCTCGGGGAAAAAATCGCCTGAGTCCGGAACGGCACTCGGCAGCATCATCCGTACATCGGCATCGAACTGCTCCTCGGCGCGTTGAATGCGCAGCTTGATAGTTTGGCTCTCGCGGAACTCGCGGAGCATATCGACGACCTGCTCGCGGTTGGTCACGGTCGTGCCGTTCACGCCCAGAATGACGTCGCCCCGCTTCAGCCCTGCCTGGGCGGCGCCGAACCCGGCATGGATGTCCCCGAGGCGCGTGTCGGAACCATTCGACTCGAAGCGGACTCCAATGAACGCTCGCGACGGGCGGACTCTGTGCGGCAACGCGCTGACGATGCCGACGGCGTGCGGTGTCGGCGCAATTCCGGGCGTGATCGCCCACTGGCCGATCGCCACCTCTTCGTCCGACCAGGGCATCGGCTTGAGGCCCTTCGCCTGCACCCGAACCAGCGCCACGTCATCACTTTCGTCCGTCGCGACTACGTCGGCGTTCACCTCCTGCTCGGTCGCGAGCCAACAGGTCAGCTTGCCCTTCTTTAGTTCGCTGGCCTTCGTCAGCACAAGTCCTTTGGCGTCTGCCACCATCCCCAGCGCGACGGTTGTCCCGTCCACGTTCAATTTCACGATCGAGTTGCGCGTGGCTTCTGATACCGGCGCAAACGCGCGCAAAGTCTCCTCCCCGTTGCGAAAACGGCTGTGGGGGAGAGACGAAGCCGGCGACGAATCCTGCGCTGCGGCACCTGAAAAGAGCGACGCGAGCGCCAACACCGCGCATGTACACGATGGTGGAAGCAGAGCGAATTTTACCGAGGCTCCCAACCTGAATTTTTCATGCTCTTGCTTCATTGGTGCTGCGGATCTCTGACTCGTCGATTACTCGCACGCCGGGCGCTTTAATTGTGGCTCGGCAGCGCCTCAAGTTTCACCTCGAGCGACATCACCTTTTCGCCGCGTTTGATTTCGAGATTCAACGTCTCGCCGGGTTGGCCTTCCTCCACCCAACGCTGAAAAGCTGCCGCCGCCTTGATGTCGCGTCCCTCCACCTTGAGCACCACGTCCCCCTCTTTCAGTCCCGCCTTGAAGGCCGGACCTTGTTCGTCAATCGACAAAACGCGGAACCCCTCGGCCGCGTCAACACCGCTGGCGCCGACATATGCCCGCGACGACCGCTCCGACTTGCGCTCACCGTCTTGTTTCACCATTTGGTTCCAATTCTGCGTGAATTGGGTAATGGCCACATGAAAATTCGCCGTCAGCGAACTGCTGATGTAGCTGTGGATGCCGATGACCCGGCCATACATGTCAATCAACGGTCCGCCGGAATCGCCCGGGCTGATCGTGCAATCAGTTTGCACCGTGCCTTCTTCCAACCGGATTATCCTCCCCAGGCGCGTTACCAGTGAGCGCTTCAGATTGAATCCACCCGGATGGCCGAGCGCCAGCACCCAATCCCCGACGCGCGCCTCTTCCAGGTCCCCTACGGGCACATGCGGCCAGACGCCTCGGTCAGTGATCCGGATCAGGCCACTGTCGCTGTCGCGGGCAACTCCCAGTGTTTTGCCCCGGGTCTTCCTGCCGTCAGCAAAGGTCAACCGAACCTCGCGACCAGCTTCGCCGCCTACATGACCGGCGGTCAAAACCAGGCCGTCTTCCGAGATGATGACGCCGCTGCCACTGCCACCGCCGACTTCCACGTCCACGACTGCGGGAGTCACGCGCCGGACCAGGTTTTTGACCCTTTGCTCCATCGCTTTCAGGTCGGCGAGCGAACTCGGCGTGGCTTTGGTGAAGGCAGGCGCCAGGTCCTTGCTGTTGGCCGCGGCAGGTTTGGGAGCGCTCATCCATGCCGGGGCTGGTGAGCTGGCGTCAGGTCTTGCCGCGTCGTTTTCGGATCTTGGCCCTTGCTTGTTTGAATTGTCCGATTTTGGTGAAACGGCGGAAGGTTCTCCGCCCAGCGCAGTCGTGACTGTCAGCGCTGCAGCCAACAGCCAGCACGCCCATGGTGAGCACTTAAACTCGTTTTCGTCTCTCTGAGACATCAGTTTTGGCCTCGAACAGGCGATAACGACCAAAGCAAACATTGGGCCGCCGCCGTCAGGCTTCAACGCACTTTAACCTGCTGCATGCCACGGTCAAGCGACACGGGCGCAGTAAGTGCGTCGAGACTCGGGAGGGCAGGGGAACACCGCCGGGATTGGCAAAAGAAAAGGGGGCCTGGAAGGCCCCCTTGAAGTTCTCAAACCTCGAGCAGCGACTTAACGCCTTTTGCCCTTGTCGTGCGGCACGCTGACTGTAATGGTCCCTCGGGCGGTATTCCCCGAGTAATCGGCTGCCTGGATCGTGATTGTATAAACGCGTCCGGTACCCTTGCCCGACCGTTCGGCGCGCAGCTTCAGGGTATGATCGGCGGTGATTTGCCAATCGGTCGCTGTGTGGCCGCTGCCTTTTGCATCTGCTGATTCATTGCTGGTGACGCCGATGATCTTCCACGTGGCCGGACCGCAGGTGTCGGTCACGTGCGCCTGCACTCTCACTGTAATCATTTTGTGATTGGGCGGCCACAGAACATTTGGCGTGGCCTTAACGCTCTCGATCACGGGCGGGGTGGTATCGACGACCGTGATCGTCGTCGAGCAGGTGCTGGAATTGGTGGCCGTATCAGTGACTTTCACCTCCAGCGTATTGGTGCCGAGTGACAGATGCGCGGAGAAAGAAACGCTGGTTGGGTTTGTGCTGGCCGGCACGTCATTGGTCTGGATTGCGACGCCGTTGACGCTCCAGACGACCGTGAGCGCATCGCCATCCGGGTCGGAGACGACAGCGGTGGCCGTTGTTAGGCTGCCGCATTCGTTGGTGCTGGCCGCCGGGCAAGTGATGATCGTGGGTGGGCCGTTGGGGACTTGGGCTTTTGCTGCGAACGTGGACAGAGTTGCTGCCACGATTAAAACGAACGTTTTCTTCATACTACCTTTTACTTCTATTTGGTTGCTTCGGTGGGAACTCAAGCTGTTCCATAACACGAACGTGAGCGTCCCGCAAGCACTTTTTGGATGACTCTCCTAGCGGAATGGCGCGAAATGGACGCAAAAGAGTTGCGCTTGCGTCCTCCACTCATTATGGTCGGGGAAATGAAATTCTCCCGCCGTGAGTTTTTGAAATCGACGGGCGTGGTCTGCGGGGCGGCGGCGCTGCCCGAGTGGGTGCTGGAGGCTGAAGCGTCTGAGGCGGCTGCAGTTGACGAGAATCAGCTCGCGGACCTGGCGATCACCCGTGCCAAAAAGCTCGGCGCATCTTACGCCGATATCCGGATCAACCGTTACCGGAATGAATCCATCTTCACCCGCGAGCAACAGGTGCAGAATGTCTCACGCACCCAGAGTTTCGGCTTCGGCGTTCGTGTGCTCGTCAAAGGCGCCTGGGGCTTTGCCGCCAGCAGCCGGGTGACACCGGAAACGGTGCAGCGCCTTACGGAGCAAGCGGTCGAGATCGCGCGGGCCAACGCGGCTTATCAACACAAACCGGTCGAGTTGGCGCCTGCTGAAAAAGTGGTCGCCACTTGGAAAAGCGCCTTTGAAAAAGATCCGTTCGAGCGGCCGGTGGACGGCAAGATCGAATTCCTGTTGAAACTTAATGAAGCCGCCTTGCAGGCCAAAGGCGCCAGTTTCGTCAGCTCAGGATTGTCGTTTCAGAACGAGCAGAAATTTTACGCCTCCACGGAAGGCTCGCGCATCAACCAGTATATTATTCGCACGCTGCCATTCTTCCAGGTCACGGCCGTGAATCGCAGCGCCGGGGATTTTCAGACGCGCAGCAGCCTTGCCGGGCCGAAAACCATCGGCTACGAATATTTGGATGGCCCTTCGTGGCTGGAGGAAGCCAGGAAGGCGGGCGAGGAAGCCGTGGCCAAACTCAAGGCGAAACCGGTCGCACCTGGCAAGTATGATCTGATCCTCCATCCCTCGCACCTGTGGCTGACGATACATGAGTCGGTAGGCCACTCAACTGAGCTGGATCGCGCGTTATTATGGGAAGCCGATTATGCCGGGACCAGTTTCCTGACGCCGGAAAAAGCCGGCAAACTGCAGTTCGGCTCAAAGATTTGTAATTTCTATGCCGACCGCACTCAGCCGCACGGCCTGGCGACCGTCGGTTACGATGACGAAGGCGTGCCGGGTCAGCGTTGGCCTTTGGTCAAGGATGGCGTCTTTGTCGATTGGCAGACGACACGGGATCTGGCCCCGTTGATCGGCCAAAAGCAATCCCATGGCTGCCTGCACGCCGACAGTTGGGGCAGCGTGCCGTTCCCGCGCATGCCGAACGTCTCGCTCGAACCGGCGCTGGAGAATGTGTCACTCGAGAACCTTGTCTCGGGCGTGGACGACGGCATCCTGATCTACGGCAACGGCAGTTGGTCGATTGATCAGCAGCGCTACAATTTTCAATTTGGCGGCCAGACTTTCCGGGAAATCAAAAAGGGCAAAGTGGGCGAGATGCTGCGCGACGTGGCCTATCAATCGCGCACAACGGATTTTTGGAACTCCTGCGATGGGTTGGGCGGAAAGGCCACGTACGAACTGAATGGCGCGGCCAACGATGGCAAAGGCGAGCCGGGCCAATCCAACGCCGTGAGTCACGGTTGCCCTGTTTCGCGCTTCCGGCAGATCACAGTCCTCAACACGGCCACCGGCCCGCGGAAGGGATGACGAGCAAGCCATGCTACTCTCCGAAAAAGAAACGAAATCCATTTGCGACAAACTGCTCAACTACACACGGGCAGATGATGCGCACGTCAGTGTGTTCAGCGACGACATTTCACATCTCCGTTTCGCCGCGAACACATTCACGACGAACGGCCGCCGCGAGGATGCTTCTGCCTCCGTGACCGTTTGGATAGACAAAAAGCGCGGTTCGGCCAACGCCAGCGATTTGGACGATGCCTCGCTTAAGATGGCGGTTGAGCAGGCCGAGCAAATCGCGCGGATGTCGCCGGTGGACAAGGAATACCTTCCCACGCTCGGGCCCCAGACCTACAAGCCCAGCGGTGGCTACGTGGACGCCACCGTCAATGTGGCTCCGACAGCCCGCGCCCGCGCTATCGAGGAAATCATCCGGAGATGCGAACGGGAAGGGGTGATCGGCGCTGGATTTCATCACGCCAGCGGCACTGCTGCTGGCTCGGCCACCAAAAATGGGAACTTTTACTATCGACGCTCCAGTCTGGTGAGTCTATCCGTGACCGCGCGCACGCCGGATGGGAAGAGTTCAGGCTATTTTCTCCGCAACCATTTCGATATTGCCAAGCTCGACGCCACGCGAATCGGCTGGGAAGCCATTAAGAAGGCGCTCACGTCAAAGAATCCACGCACCCTCGAGCCAGGCGTTTATCCCGTGATTCTGGAAGCACAGGCTGCCGATGACTTGCTCCGGTTCGGGTTTGATGCCCGCAGCGCAGACGAGGGCCGCAGCCCGTACTCGGCCCCCGGTGGCAAGACCCGGCTCGGTGAGCAGATTTTCGACAAGCGCATAAACGTCTATAGCGATCCCTGGCATCCGGAATTGCCGGACTCGCCTGTGGCCCAGGACGGCATCCCGGCCCAGAAAATTTACTCCGTCCAAAACGGTGTGCTTGAGAACCTCTCCTACACTCGTTTTTGGGCGAAGGAAAAAGGCAAGGAGCCTACACCCGGCCCCGTTAATTCGATAATGGAGAGCTCGGCGTCTCCGGTCAGCGTCGAAGAGATGATCCGAACGATGTCGCGCGGCCTGTTAGTGAGCCGGTTTTGGTACATTCGCGGAGTCGATCCCCGTACCGCGCTTTTCACCGGGTTGACGCGCGATGGCCTCTGGTACATCGAAGGGGGAAAAATTCAGTATCCGGTCAGCAATTTCCGCTTCAATCAAAGCGTGCTCGAACTATTAGCGCCGGGAAATGTGGAACAGATTGGCCGCTCCGAGCGCGTCAGCAGCTCTGAAAGCCAGGGGCGCGGCGCCTCGCTAACGCCCGCGCTCCGCGTTAAAGCCTTTCACTTCACCTCCCAATCCGAAGCAGTGTAACAGTCACTTCTGACTGCTCACTGATGAGTGGTTACTAATTACTGCTCACCGATCACCGGTGTCCACCGAACCCGCCACCGGAGTGTCCGCCACCGTGAAAACCACCGCCGCCCCCACCATGGAACCCGCCACCACCGCCAAAGGAACGTCCGCCTGTCGCCCCGCCACCGTGGAAGCCACCGCTCGAACGGAAACCGCCGCTATAGCTCCCTATTGAGAGTGGGTGACCGGCTGCGGCGAACGAATGGTAGCCCATAGATTGGGGCGCCGGGCGGAATACCTGGCCCGAGGCGTAAGAACGGGCACCCATGCTCTGCACACCAGGGCGGAAAGCCTGCCTCGAAGCTGGAGCGTGGACGACTGTGGTCTGGCGCGAAGGTGCGTTGCGCATGCCCGTGGTTTGCGTTCCGGGATGGAGTGACTGGCTTGAGGCTGCACCCGCAGTCATAGCGCCTGCGGTTTGCGCCGCCGGGCGGAAAGCCTGGCCCGAAGTTGCGTGGGTGGTCATCGTACCTGAGCCGCTCAGCCCGGAGCCGTGAAGGCCGCTCGAACTTGCGAAATGATGGTGACCATCGTGATGGTCATGGAACGGAAAATGGTGGCAGAAAAAGGAGCTGTGGAAACCACACCACGAACCACAGAACCCCCAAAAGGGGTAAAAGCCGAAAGAGAAATACGGCCAGTAATAATAAGGCCAGGGATAGCCAAAGTAGTAATAAGGGTAATAATAACTGTAATCGTAGTATGGATACCCGTACGCATACACTGAGTAGCCATCGGCATACGGCGCATAAACGGCGGGCTGCGCGCTCTCGGCGTAGGGAGCCATGCCCGCCGAGGGTGCGGGCGTGGCAGGCGCTGCTGATGGAGCGCCGCTCGGCGTGCCCTGCGCGCGCAATTCTCCGCCGCGTTGCAGCATCGTTGTGACTACCTCATCCGATACTCCCCGCTCCTTCATCAGAACGACCTCGTTCGCGCTCGGACTGTAAGCCGTCGGTGAATTCCTGATGTACGCGGTAATCACGCCGGTATCCACCTTCGCCTCGGTCATCTTCAATACGTCGTTAATTCCTGCGGAGTATTGGGTCGCTGCTGCGGATTGCACGGTGCTGTTGACGGTCGCAGCGGCTACTGGAGTTCCTGAAACCAGGATCAGGGCGATTGCCCCTGGCAAAAACATCGGCATTAATGCGGCAAACGCAACGGCCCCCCAGCACCGACCGCGCTGCCCTTTGTTCACGTTCTTAATTCGCTCGCACATAGGACAAAACATGTTGACCGTTTCACTAGCGCTCGAAGTACCTTCGATCCCTCCTCCCATTTGTCAAGTCCGATAATTGGCATTGGATGACACATTCCTGGCGGCGAACCGCCGATAACCGACAGCCACGAGGAAAACTCCCACCAAGAGCAGCACCACCAGGGCCGCGCCGACCAATAAAAAGCGGGTGAGCAGGCGGTTGCCCGTGGCTTCGAGCGCGTCCCCAGCCTTCTGAATTTTCGGGAGGGCATTGTCGAGTGAATTAATCGCCGTATTCAACTCTTTGATCGTCGCGGTCACCTCCTTGGCAGCGGTGGCGTAATCCAGGATATCGAACGGGCGCGAGTTGGTGGCGGTAGCGGGCGGCGGCGCGTTCGTGCCGGTGTCGAAGCGGCCCATAAACTTGTCGAGCGATTTAACGGTCGCATCTGACGATTTCATCAGCTCGTTGCCCGAATCGAGCGTCTGTCGCAGCTCGACGAGGGTAGGGCGCAGTTTCATATCGTCGGCAGCGAGGCTGGCAATGAGGTTGGTGCGCTCGGTGGCGAGGCCGTCGAACAGCTGCTTTATGGCTGCTTCGCGCTGTTCGTTGACCAGCTTGGGCAACTCCTCGGCCGTGCGGGTGATAGCATTCGCCGTTTGGCCGAAGCGGTCCAGGTTGGTGAGGACCTGACCGGCCTCCGGCATGGAGGCCAGTTGATAGCTCAAGAGCTCGGTCTGCCATCGGAGCAGCAACGGCATGTGCTGCGCCACGTAAAGAGCGCGCTCGGCGAGGAGCCGGGTCTGGGCAATCTCGCGCGTGGCCGGATCGAGGCCGGCCAACGGGTCAAGCTGAAGCAAGTTGAAAACACTGGCAGGCCGTTCGGCGCCGCCGCCAAGCGCGCTTTTGTCAACCTGGCCGGCCAGGCCAACAGCGCGGATGTTGAAAACCATTTCCGAATCGCGATGCTTTTCGTAGGCAGTCCGGACCGCCGCGCGCAATTCCTCCGCTTGCGCCGATTTGACCACCGGAGCGGCCAGCCGCCAGATTTTTTCTTCGGCGTCGCGGGAGACCTCGAGCATCGGGCGGGCGGATTCGCCAAACACGTTCGGGAGCCAATAGTCTTCAACAGCGGTGCGCGTCATCGTGGTCAGGACCAGCATGTCGAGCAGGTTGGCAATGGCGTTCTGTCCCGAAGCAATTGCCAGCGTGCTGCCGGCAAACGTGATTCTCCATCGCGTCATTTCGACACGCTCGAGACTGTTTGTGCCCCGGCGCAAGGATTCGGCCGATGTCAACATGCCGGCGGTGAATTCGTCAGCAAAACGGAGCAGTTGCTGCTGCAGCTCGACCGGATCCATCTTCGGCTGCTCCTTTTTTCCGTGAGTGACCGTGCTGACGGCTTTACCGGGGAGTTCAGCGGTATCCTTGACGACCCGGCAGCCCGCCAGAAGCAATGCCAGGACCAGGATCATTCCGAACATCGACGAGATCCGTGTCCCGGAGAGACCTTTGGGAATAGCGCAGTTCGGACCGGTCGAAAGTGCTAGTCCCGAAGGTCTCTTATTGGTCGTTGGGCGCATGTCAGAAATCAATCCCCAGAGAGGTGATCAAGCGATAGTCGTCGGGAGTAGGGTTTGGGCTGCTGGGCTCGGTTTTCGGATCGGCGATGCGGTCCCACTCGAACGAGACATCGAGCTTGAGGTGCTTGTGAATTTCAAATTCGAGCTTGGTCTCAGCGTGGTGGATATTATTGCCGGATTCTTTTCTGGTGAGCTGGCCGCGGTATTCGAAGATCAGATTCAGTCGCTTCGTGAGCTCGGTGTCGAACCGCGTGGCGAACACCAGGGCGCCGGCACTGGTCGTCGAGCCATCATCAAACCAGTTGCGCTGCCAGGACGGGCTGGCAGTCAGGTTCCACTCTGTTCGCGGCGTCTTAACCAGATCGTAACCTACGCCCGCCCCGAGCGTGATCCGGTGAGCGACATTTATGAGCGGGTCGCGATAATACTCGATGTCGGGCAATCGCAGGTAGAGGCGGCGGGAGAGAAAATAGTCGAACTGCCCGACGAACCGTTGGTTCTGCTCCGTTTGTTCATCGCTGACTTTGCCGTAGTTGACCTCGTAATCGAGATACAAGCGGTTATCAGGAGTACGGCGCTGGAGAATAGCGCGAGCGTTCAGATCGATTTCCCGGGTGTTGCCGGAACGGAAACTCAGGCCCGCGGAGACTGAGCCTGACCACTTGTCCAATTCGCGATTGCCGGTGGGTGTGATGGCCAAAAGTTCCGAACGCGGATAGATGTTGGTGGCCGTCGGAGTGATGACCTGCACTTCGTTCGTCGTGACAAACACTGCACCATCCACCGGCTTGACCTTTTCGACCCGCACGCTGTTGAGCCTGGGTGAGTGCAGCGCGTGGATGTCCTTCCAATCAAATGTAAAATAATTCAACTCCTCGCTGTCGAATTCCAGCTTTTCCTCCTGCAATGATTTAATCCTGCCCTTGAGCCATTCGCCGGACTTGAGCTGAATCCAGTCGAACTCGTTGGTTTTGGCCAAACTCTCTGGCGTCAGCCAGGGGTAGAATACATTAGTAACCGCGCCGCTGGGCGCCGAGGGCGCGGCGGCCTGGTTCGTGGCAGCCGGAGAGGGCGCCGTCGCGTCACGCTCGAGGCGCTCGATCCGATCGCGCGCAATCTCGATCTTTCCGAGGGTCTGGGACTCGAACACGACTTTAGCAGGCTCTTCAGAAACGATTTTGCCAATCAGCTTTTCGCCGCCGCGCAGCCACACGGAATCGGCGCGGCCATGGAAGGCGAAGAACAGCGCGAGCGCGAGTGCCGCCCGTTTCGCCGCCGAGCGCGATTCGGCGCGCAGCTCTGATGGCGGTGCATTCATTGAGCAGGGATAGTAATGAGCGGCATGGGCTCCTTCTCGCCTGTCTCGGACAACGTGAAGAGCATCATTATGAACGCGAAAGCGCGTTTGGAGTTCAGGTCGCGGTCGTCAATCCAGAACCAATAGTTGCGGAACGGCACGGCCACGTAAGCGTCCGCCGGCTTGTCTTTCGAACTGTGAATGCGCACCAGGCGCTGGCGTTCGGGGACTTGCGTATTGGTGTCGAGGCCCGGTGTGGCGCGGCCGTCCGTGACGTGCTGCGCCGGCACTTCGACCTGCGCGGCCATGGTGTTGAGGATGTGCAGGAGCGAGCGGGTGACGATGGCCAGCTCTTTGTCGTTGCTTGCGGTTGGGCCAAAGACCAGGCGCAACTCGTTGGCGTCGGGGTCCAGCCGCAGCAACCGGCGCAACTCACGAATGTCGGACAGGGTCTGTTCGCTGATGTCCTTCGAACGGAACGTCACCAGGGTGGTCTGCTGCTTTTGCGCGTCCTGCTGGATGCGCATGCCCACAGCTCCGGAGAGTTGGATTTTTCGCAACAGCTCCAACGCGCGCACAAAGTCCGGGTCCGGCGGCGAGACGCCGGCGAGGCTGTTTTCCTGATTTTTCAATCCGTTCATCACGGCGACAGCGGCAAAGAACACAGCGTCGGCGGCATAACCGGATTGAACGGTGAAGAACACCGCGTCCGGGGGCAGCGGCGTCATCAGCGCCTTAATGAACTTGTTTCCCGTAAGCGGCGTGTAGGTGATGGTAGGCCGGTCGGTGAAGCGGACCGAGCCGCCCACAGTTGCCGTGTTGCCGCCTAGACCCGTCGTCTCGGGAAAACTGGCGCCTGCGCTCAGGCCGGTCTCCAGCGAATAGCCGGCCACGATTTGACCGACGTCCACGAATGTGGGCGGATCAAGGTAGCGAAGTTTGACGATATTGAGCAAGGTCTGGCGCTTCCACGATTCGGAGATCGAGGCGCTGTAATCGAACCGGTCGCGCGGCACGGTGTGCGGGCCGAGGCTGGTGCAGCCGGAGGCGGTCAGGAGAAGAAGGCAAGTAATCAGTGAGCAGTAATCAGTGACCAGTCGCCAGGGGCGAGTGGCCAGGGGCGAGTGGCCAGGGGCGCATGGCAAGTGAGATGAACAGGCCACTTTTCTTACTCTAATGCGCATAGGGCATGTGCTGTTTAATCTGGTACGGCTGCGGCTCCTGCGGGGCAGCCGTCACGCGGTACATAGAGGTTTCATAACTTCCGATTTTTGTCCGCCGCCCATACCGGCCATAGGCTGTCCCTCCGGCGCTGGTCGATTTGGTCTGAACCGAGGTGGCGCCCACCTCGACCAATTTGATTTGAACCGGGGTTATTTGACCGTCGCGGACTTGTACTTCGAACACGACAGGCTCTGCGATCACACGGTTAAGGAACGTGACTCGAAGTTGACAGTTGCCCGGCGCAAATGCCAGCCGCAAGATACGGTCCTCCAAGGGATCGAGATTGTAAAAAGCCTTTCTGAACCCGCTTCCAGCAGCGTCGCGAACCTGGACGTTCCAACTCAGTTCGCCGGAGGAATCAGCATGCAGATCGACGTAACCAGTCTGTGCTTGGGGCGAGGCCGGATTGACATTGGGCGATGCGCACCCGGAGGCCAAGAACGCTGTCGCCAACATGGCCACAGTGCTGAGCGAGCCGAAGCCGGCACCGCGAACGCGCACACCCAAAGCTCCAAGCTCCAAACACCAGGCTCCAGGGAAACACCAAGCTCCAAATCTCAACCACCGGTTTGAGGTTCTGCGGTGCTGGCGCTCTATTGGAGCTTGGGATTTGGAGCTTCCTTGGACCTTGGAGCTTGAAGCTTGGTTCTTCTGCTTCAAATGCTCCAGCCGTGGTGTCCCGAGCTGCGGCCGTCCTTGGTCCATATCGATTTCCGCCGCTAAAGACTCAAAGGCCAGCTCAGCCCGATGATGAAGTTGTTCACTTTGCCAGTGTTGCGGCCATCGAACGGAGTGGCGCATGAAAAGAAATACCGGCGACCGTCTCGGTCCGTGAAAGCCAGCCCGGTTTCGCCCATGTGGTAGATTTCCTGCGCCGCACGAGTATAGCTCAGGTTGATGTAATCCGAGGGCACACCGGCAACGCGGCCGCCGCTCAGATCGGGACCGTTGAGGTCATACAAACCCCGGTAGCCGACGTAGATGCTTAATGAGTTGATGGCCCAGTCGAACTTGAGTGTCTCGGAAAGCCCCGCCGAGCCGAAGATAGTCTGCGGAACGTGATTGTCGCGCAGACGGTAACCAAATTCGCCGTACACGCCGAACCCGGAGGGATAGAAGGTTTTCGTCAGCATCGCGGCCAATTCAACTCCCGAGGCCCCGTCGCCCGGCGCCATTGGGAAGTCGGCGTCGTAGCTGCCTTTGATGATCCCGCCCAATCGCACTGTGAGCGCCGGCAAATACCAACGCGAGTCCTGGGAATCGTTCAGCAGGAGTTGTTCTCTGTGTTGAAAAGTGTTTTTTCATAAAAGTTATTCACCGCTCTACGTTGCTGGTGTGTTGGTGAGTTTCAGGACCCAAGAGCCGTGCTTTTGCTGATTGCGGGC
>JACXTT010002176.1_pt1 | contig 31404 bp, 34 predicted proteins | sample 9270951 | NCBI WGS metagenome assembly JACXTT01 (sample SAMN15532306, study PRJNA645909) | rock metagenome | isolation source: weathered quartz diorite | place: Puerto Rico | collected 2017-06-21
ACGATCTGGCGGAAGGCGTGCATCTGCACGTCGCGCAACAGAACCGGCTGCTTCTTGCCGTCGAGTTCCATGTCCAGGATGGAGGCGTGGAACGCTTCCGAACGGAGCTTGTGGTAAATATCGTTATGGTCGAGCTCGATGACGGTGGCGTCGATACCGCCGCCGTAAACGATGCCCGGCACCTTTTCCGCGCGACGCAGGCGGCGGCTCGCACCAGTGCCCTGTACTTTGCGCGTTTCAGCTTTGATGGTGATTTCCATGATGACTCCAGTTACTTGCCGCAGACTGCGCGGCGGTTAAGGGCAACTCGCGACCAAATTACCCCGGGGTGCCTGCTTCACAAATTCCGCAGGCAGATTTGCTGCAACTTCAAAATCGTTAATCCGTAAACAGCGAGCTGACCGATCCGCCCTCGGCAATGCGCCGAATCGTTTCCGCCAGCAATTCGGCGGTGCCAATCTGGCGAATCTTCTTGCAGGCCACAGCTTCCGGCTTCAGCGGAATCGTATCCGTTACCACCAGCTCGTCGATCACCGAGGCTTCAAGTCTCTCGATCGCCGGACCCGACAGTACCGGATGTGTACAGTAGGCCAAAACTTTCGAGGCACCACGCTCTTTCAATGCACGCGCCGCTTCCGACAGGGTTCCGGCGGTGTCGACGATGTCATCCATGATCAGGCAAGTACGGCCTTCCACGTCGCCGATGATGTTCATCACCATCGACACATTGGCCCGCGGACGGCGCTTGTCGATAATCGCCAGGTCTGCATCCAACTGCTTGGCGATTGCTCTTGCACGAACCACACCACCTACATCGGGCGACACAACGATCAAATTCGGGTAATCATGCTTCCACACATCGCCCAGCAAGATCGGCGTGGCGTAAATATTGTCGACCGGGATATCGAAAAACCCCTGGATCTGATCCGCGTGCAAATCCATCGTCAGCACGCGGTCAACACCCACGCCGGTCAGCATGTTTGCCACCACCTTGGCCGAAATCGCCACTCGCGCCGAACGCGGGCGGCGATCCTGCCGGGCATAACCAAAATATGGGATGGCCGCCGTGATGCGCGCCGCACTGGAGCGCTTCAGGGCATCGGCCATCACCATGATTTCCATCAAATTGTCGTTGGTCGGCGCACAGGTCGATTGCAATATGTAAGCGTCCTTGCCGCGGACGTTTTCCATGATCTCGACCATCACCTCGCCATCGCTGAATTTGGCGACCTTCGCGCGACCCAATTGCGTACCCAGCAGCTTGGCCACTTCCTTGGCCAGCCTGGGATTCGCGCTGCCTGCAAAAACGCTCAAGTTATCAAAGGACACGCCGAATCCCGCTGAAGCAATCGATTTACCTTCAAATGGCAAATATCGAAACCGCACCAATTGCCGTATCGAGCAATTGCCATTTCCAACTGGCTGGGGAGGTAGGGATCGAACCTACGAATGCCGGAATCAAAATCCGGTGCCTTACCACTTGGCGACTCCCCAAACTGTTTCGCTGCGCCAAGGGTGCATCGCAATGAGCACTCGCTAGACGGCAACGCTTTGCCACGGATGTCGATCAAGTCCGCGTGCAATGAATCCCTGGTATTCCGGCGAGAGTTCGAGGAAAGCGTTACGGGCATCTGTCTCGGATTCGAAGGCAGCAAACACGCTGGCCCCAGACCCGGTCATGCGGGCGCCAAAAATGGATTTGGCACTCGCGGACTGTAGCGCAGCAAAGTAGCGAGCAACCACCGGAAACGCTTTCAGAACAACGGGTTGCAGATCGTTTCGACAATCCGCCAGCCGCATCGCTGAAAAGTCCGCTATTTTGAGGGGGATCGTGTCTCTTGTCAATTCTGGCGAGGCAAATACCAAAGGAGTCGGAACGCTAACCGGCGGGGTCAGCACCAAATACCACCAGGCTGGCAAAGGAACAGCATTCAATCGCTCCCCCACCCCCTCGGCAAAAGCATTGTGCCCAAACAGGAAAAAGGGCACATCGGCACCAAGCGAAAGGCCGAGATCGGAAAGTCGCGCGCGTGAAATGCCCAGGTCCCAGAGCTGATTGAGTGCCAGAAGCGCGGTGGCGGCGTCCGAACTGCCGCCGCCAAGCCCCCCGCCCATCGGGATTTTCTTGTAGACCGATATTTCACAGCCCTTGCGGGTGCCGCTTTCCCCTTGCAGCAATTTGGCGGCGCGTATCACCAGATCATCTTCCTGGTCGACCCCTGCCAAGGTCGACAAACGCAAGACTTGGCCGTCGGCCCGGGTCGCAAATTCCAGCTGGTCCGCATAATCGATCATCGCAAAAGCCGTCTGCAGCAAATGGTAGCCATCGGGCCGGCGCCCAATCACATGGAGAAAAAGATTCAGTTTGGCAGGCGCCAAGGCCGAAAACGCGACTCGTGAACTCATGTTTACAAGGCCCGCCATTCGTCGATGACCAGACGAATGGTAGTACCGGCGTTTATCGCCGTCAGGCGCGCGGCGTAGCGATGTGTAATCCCGGGACGTTCGGCCGCCGGAGCACCCTGCATGCGCTCGGCGGTTACTCGCCAGGTGCTGCCGTCATGAATACGCATTTCCCGCGCAATGCCATCCTCCAGCCCTACCCCCTGGATCCATTGGCCAATTTCATCGGTGTCCAGGCCTACGCCCAGCAAGGATTCGGTAAGCACCGCCAGCGATTCGGCGGCAACCAGTTCCTTGCCCTGCTTGAGGAACGCCCTGCCCCCTTCAGCCTGCCAAACCTCGGCCAATTGCGAGCCGAATGGCGTAAAGAATTGCAACCTTTCGTCGTGCCTATCTTTCACCCAAACCAGCTTGGCCGAATCCATGCGTTCGCCAGTACGCACACTGAGGCGTGCAGCTAGGGAAAAATGGCGCGCAATGACCACATTCGCATTCGGCGCCACATTCGCCACCGGCAGGGTTTCGCAGGCAGCGAGCAGCTGTGTCAGCACCAACCCGACAAAAAGCGCGCGCAGTGCCCCTCCACTGAACTTGGTTACCCGCCGCATCAGGGCCGATACTTGTCGAGCAGAGCCATCAGGGAATCGTTGCCGGGACTCTCTTGCAAGGCCGCACGCCACAATTTTTGCGCCTCCTCGCGTTGGCCGGTCGTCCACAGCACTTCGCCCAAATGCGCGGCGATTTCGGGATCCCGCCTGGATTGATAGGCTTTTCTCAGCGTCGCCAAGGCAGCTTCCGTATTGCCCTGACGAAATTGCACCCAGCCCATGCTGTCCTGAATGAACGGATCGTCCGGTGCGAGCGACAGCGCTTTTTGAATCAGTGCGTGCGCCTCGGCCAGACGTTTGTTGCGCTCTGCAAAGGTATAACCCAAGGCGTTATAGGCGTGTGCATAGTCCGGCTTCAGTTTGATCACCCGTTGCAAATCCGCTTCGAGCACGTCCAGTATGTCGAGCTTGTCGGCGACCATGGCACGGTCATAAAGCAATTCAACCGAATCCGGCGCCTTGTCGATTGCCGCGCTAAGGACGGAAAAAGCCTCGCCAAATGCCTTTGCCTCGCGCAGCAATTGCGCTTCAGCAAGGATCAGTTGAGTACGCACCTCGGGGGAATCGTCTTCCGATTCCTGGGCGTCGCGCAGGAATTTGCGCCCGGTTTGCAAGCCATCACGTTTCGCCAGCAATGTTGCCGATTTGAGTTTCGCACCGACGAAGTATTCACCCTCGCCGACCCGTCGGTACCAAGCCAATGCACCTTCGTCGTCCTTGCGCGCCTCCGCGACGACGCCGAGATTGAAGAACACAGGGTTGGCATCGCGGGGTTTCATTTCCAGCGTTCGCAGCAATTGCCTGTCCGCCTCGGTGTAGTCCTCCAACTGCTGGGAAATCAGGGCAATGGCATAAGGAATTTCCGCATCCGCCTCGTTGTAGCGCAGATTGTCGCGGTCGATGCGCAAGAACTGTTCGCGCGCCGGCAAATAGCTCTTCCTTGCCACCAGCAAACGCGCGTACGCGAGGCGCACGTCCTTGGCATCGTCATGGACTTTCAGAAAATCGGCCAGCAGAGTGGCAGCAGCAGCTTCCGAGGATTCGCGCAAAATCTGCGCTTTCAGCAATACTGCCTTGCTCCACCCTGGTTTAAGCCTTAACGCCTCATCAGCTTCCGTTGCGGCTCGAGTGGCATCGCCCACCATCATGGCCATTTGCGCAAGAGCATAATGGGCCTCGGGCAGCTGTAGATAGGGCCTGGCCAAATCGCGCATGGCCGTATCAATTCCCGCCTTGTCCGGGAAGCGCACTAGAACCAGCGGCAGCTGAACCAGCAATGTCGCGGCCTTGGCCGGTTCAGCCAGCCAGCGTGCAAACGAGGTCCTGGTGCTCTCAAGATCAGCCCCTGCCAGCCGACCCAATACTTGCCGTGCCAGTTGTGAATCCGGCTCCAACTGCAGCCAGAGGCTTGTCGACGCCAGCGCCTGTTCCATATTGCGCGCCTGAAACGCCAACTCTGTGGCGCGTCGGGCAAGACGCGGGTCCTGGTTTCGTTGCGCCATTTCGAGCATGCCGGCAAAGGCCCGGGCAAACTCTCCTCGCTGTCCCGCGAGCTCGGATAAAAAATACTCGCAAAGAAACTGCTGACCTTTATCCCTGCTGCTACAAGATTCCGCCCCCGAACGGGCCGGCACCTGAGTTTGCGCAGTTGACTCTTTCAGCGGCACATTTTTCCTGGCTGGCATCGGGACTGGCGTTTGTGCATCAGTCCGCGCACCCGCCAGCGTGAAGGCAATTGCGGCCAGGCTGATGCAGGGGATTGTAAGTTTCATGCAATTTTGCCGTTCTGATTGTAGGGATCGATGATAATGATATCTCTCGATTTGCGCTTCGTCATCTCTGCAGCGAACATGGAATGTTTCCTCGTGTCACAATTTATGCTTGAACTCTTTCGCCTGTATCGCCATGCCAGAACTTCCCGAAGTCGAAACCACGCGCCTAGGCCTGCTTGAGACCGTTGTGGGCCAACGTATCAGCGAAGTGGTGGTGCGCGAACACAGGTTGCGGTGGCCGGTACCGATGGATCTGGCCAGAAACATGCGCAATTCGACAATCGAAACGATTTCCCGCCGCGGCAAGTACTTGCTATGGAGGTGTGAAAAAGGCGAAGCAGGCGGTTTCCTGCTAAGCCACCTCGGCATGTCCGGCAGCTTGCGATCGCTATCTCCAGCGGATGGTAAATCGGTCAACAGGCACGACCATATCGACATTCGCTTGGGAAGCGGGCAAATTATTCGCTATACGGATCCTCGACGATTTGGCGCAATGCTATGGATTGCAGGCCGCCAGCCGGAACATCCTCTGCTGGAAACACTTGGGCCGGAACCTCTATCTGCGGAATTCGCTGCGCCACGCCTGTATCAGGCCTCGCGGGGGCGTACGGCAAGCGTGAAGGAATTCATCATGAACAGTCGCGTAGTTGTGGGCGTCGGCAACATCTATGCGTCCGAATCCCTCCATCGCGCCAAAATTCATCCCGCAAGACCAGCTGGAAGAATTTCACTGCTACGTTATGAAATGCTCGTTTCAGCTATTCGTGAAACGTTGAATTCCGCGCTACGCGCAGGCGGCTCCAGCCTGCGCAACTATGTAAAAGCTGACGGCGATGCCGGCTATTTCCAGATCTATGCCTTCGTATATGACCGTGAAGGCCTGCCATGCCGTACCTGCTCGACACCGATACGATCAATTGTTCAAGGTCAGCGCAGTACATTCTTCTGCCCCGTTTGCCAGCATTGATTGCGAAAATTTTCCAATGACACCCAAGCACGCCATAACTGAGCGCCTCGCCAATCTGCAATCATGGCGCTACGGCATCGAGACGCAAATGGCGCGTATTGCCGAAGCATTGCGTGACACGGGATTCCTGACCGCCGATTCGCAAAGGCGGATTGACGAGCTGCAAAGCCGGGTAAAACGGGAACGCGTGACCTTGGCATTTGTAGCCGAGATATCCCGCGGTAAGTCCGAGTTGATCAACGCCCTGTTTTTTTCGGATATCGGAAGACGCCTGTTGCCCGCAGGCTTGGGACGCACCACATGTTGCGTGACGGAATTGCGATTTGACCGCGATATTCCCACCGGCATACGTCTCCTCCCAATGGAGACTCGCGAGAATCCGCGCAGATTTTCCGACTTGTATGGCGATGCCGGACAGTGGCGCTCTTTCGGCTTTTCTGCCGATGATGCTTCTTCGGTCGCGCGTACACTGGCGGCCCTGTCCGAAACCAAGCGTATTTCACTTGCGGAGGCAGTAGCTTGGGGTTTGCATGGCCAAGGGGTGGGTGGATCGCCCGGTGCGGATGGTGGATCGTTCGTTGAAGTACCGCGTTGGCGATATGCAATCATCAATTTTCCTCACCCCCTGCTCGATGCAGGGTTGGTCATTATCGATACCCCCGGTTTGGCCGCATTGTCAGCCGAGCCGGAACTGGCGCGCGAAAGAATGCTGCAGGCAGACGCATTGTTGCTAGTATTGGATGCAAAGGCGGGCGTGACCAAATCGGATCTTGCAATCTGGCGCGAGCATCTGGGTGGTTCGCGCAATATTCGCGAACGGGATCAGGATTCCGACACCCAGGCGCAACTAGTGGTTCTTAACAAAATAGACGAACTGCAGTCTGTCACTGACGAAGGAATTGAAGCGGCAAGCCGCGGTTTGCTGCGTGAACTAGACAAGCGCGTAAAGGACGCGGCGGACCTTATGCGAATTGACCCAATTCGGGTGGTCCCCGTTTCGGCCAAACAGGGCCTCCTTGGCAGGCTTGCGGGCGATGCGGACAAAATTCTCAAGAGTCGCTTGTATCAGCTCGAGCGTATCCTGGTCGGAAATTTGCCGGCAAACAGGCAGGATGCTCTGACCAAGGAGGCGAGCAGCATGCTTTCCACCTTGGTTGAATCCGCCCAATCACAACTTGATCAGCAACGCTTTCAAGCGGTGAAAGGATTGAGTGAGCTGGGTGCCGTGCGAGCGAAGAATGAAAAATTCATCGGAGCACTCAGCTTGAGTGCCACAACGACGCAGGCGCGGCTTGACGCCACCTTTCTGGAGTTGCGCGGTGTCAAGGCTATCCACGGCCGGCTTGCGGAAGAACTTGTCGCCATAGTGGATATTTCTAAAGCGAAACGTGATATCGAGCTCACGCGCGATGCAATTGCCGCCAGCGTCACCCCCAGAGGGGCGCTTGAAAGTTGCAGCCGCTATTTTGAATTGACCGAGGAAAAGCTCGGCGCAATTGAGCTCAAGGTGAGTGAGATACGTACGTTCTTCAGCAGCGTACGCGGCAAAATTCGCAGGGATTTCGATTTGGGTGATGCCTATGCGCATGAAGCGCATCCCTTTGCAACCCATCGATTCCAGGCAGAGTTGTCTAAAGCCAAGGAAAAAGCCGAAGCCGAATTCGGCAAGTCCAGCAATCTTTTCGTACGCCGGGGCAGCGCTCTTGCCGATCAGTTCGACGAGGTGATTGCCAGCCGCGTATTGCGAATATTCGAAATTGCAAGCCGCGAGTCGGCGACCTGGATGCGCGGACTTTATGCCAATCTGGAACAACCCCTGATAGACCTGCGCGAGCGAGCGGAGCAACGGGCAACCAGCACCGAAAAGGTAAAAGCAGCAGAATTGGACCTCGCTGAACGCATTTCGGAATTGCAGGCGCAAATCGATGTGATCAAACAGAAGCACTCATTGCTCGCGGATACGCGACAAGGTTTGGAGCGCTTTATAGGCTTGCATGCACATGATAATGATACCGTAAGTGCAGGCATTGATTAGCTACAGTCGTGGCAGGCGGCCGGCACTAGGCATTGACTGTTTTTGTTTGCACGAGAGAAATAAATTTTGCCTGCAGTTGTTCGCGCGTCTCGACAATTTCAGGGTCAAGCGGAATACAATCTACTGGGCAAACCTCTTGGCATTGCGGCCTCGAGAAATGTCCAACGCATTCCGTACATTTGGCCGGATTGATCTCGTAAATTTCAACGCCCTGGTAAATGGCGCCATTGGGGCACTCCGGCTCGCAGACATCGCAATTGATGCATTCGTCAGTAATCTTCAGCGCCATAAATCAGCTACCTAGCCGACGATTGGCTTGGCTTCGCCTGACGAGAAAGGCATCGCAAAGCATTCATTTGCCAACTTTTGCATTCAGCGCAGACACCACCAGGGGATGGACGAAATCCCTGACGTCTCCACCAAGCGTGGCGATCTCGCGAACGATTGTTGCCGAAATAAACATGTATTTGTCCGAGGGGGTCAGAAACATGGTCTCGACCCCGGGATTCAGGCGACGATTCATGCCCGCCATCTGAAACTCATACTCAAAGTCCGAAACAGCGCGGAGGCCACGCAATATGACGCTTGCATCCTCTGCCTTGAGGAATTCCGACAGCAGACCGGCGAAACCGGTAACTTTTACGTTCGGGTAGGCAGACAGTACATCTTTAGCCAACCCAACGCGTTCCTCAAGCGTGAAGAACGGGCGCTTGGATTGGCTGTGCGCGACGGCAACAATGACTTCCCCGAACAATTTGGCGGCCCTGGCAACAAGATCCTCATGGCCCTTGGTCAGCGGGTCAAAAGTTCCGGGATATACGGCGCGAATCATGGGGCTACCTCGCCTGAAATCGATTGATTTTGTTCTTTGGATAGTAGCGCAAAATGCACCGCGCCCGCCTGTCCGTGCCGCATTACCTTCCAGCCATCCTGCGGGATTTTCGCGATGACTTCACCAAGGGGCTGGCGCCATTCCGCATATACGCAGCCGTATTGATCAAGCCGATCGCCGAGCTTCGCAAGAATTGCCGGCATCAATTCAGTCGAAAACGGCGGATCGATGAAAACAACGTCAAATTTGCCTGCAAGGGTATCGATTGCCTTGACGGCATCCTTTGCAAGGATCTGACACTGCCCAGCTGCAAGTAAAAGCTGGTTCCGGCGAAGCGCCGCCACGACCTCCTTGGCACTTTCCACCATGATTACGGAGGCTGCGCCTCTCGATGCCGCTTCGAATCCAAGGACACCACTGCCTGCAAACAAATCAAGGCAGCGCTTTCCCGCGAGGCTCTGCCCCAGCCAGTTGAACAGGGTTTCCCTGACCCGGTCAGGTGTTGGCCTCAGGCCGGGAGAATCGGGGAAGTCAATGATGCGACTACGCCAATTCCCACCAATGATGCGGACGCGATTCCTGCTGCGCAAGGTAGCTGGTTTGTGTTGTTGCAAGCGACCGGTCATTGAATTCAGGTGCAAAAGTACAGTTGAGATGCTGCATCATACCTTTCACCAACGCATCTAGCCTCTTGGATCAGGGCAGGAATTTTCACACTTCGCCGGTTTTGCCAAGTCTTTGCCTTAAAATGCAGACTTCTGATCCGCATGGAATTTTTTGCGTGTTTTCGATATTTGGCAGCAAGAATCCGGCGCAAGCAAGCAATGCCCAGGTCGGCGCCCAAACTTCATCGACTGGTTGGCTGGTGCGGCTCCGTGGCGGGTTGTCCAAAACACGCGCCCTGCTTGCCACTGACGTAACTGCTCTATTTCAAAAGCACGATGAAGTAGGAGATAGCTTATTCGACGAGCTTGAATCCATACTGATTTCGGCGGACGTCGGCCTGCGTGCGACGACGCATTTGATTGAGAAGCTCAAACAAATTGCCAAGCAAAAAAAGATCTCCGGCGCGACCGCGCTGCTGGCGGAGTTCAAGCTACTTCTGCTCGAACTTCTGTTACCCCTTGAGCAGCCATTGATAACGAGTACGGCGAAGCCTTTCGTGATTATGCTCACTGGTGTCAATGGTGCAGGCAAAACCACCACTATCGGCAAGCTGGCCAAGTATTTTCAGTGCCAGGGGTTGACGGTAATGCTGGCGGCAGGCGATACCTTCCGCGCTGCGGCAAGGGAGCAGCTGCTGACTTGGGGCGAGCGGAATAATGTCACCGTCGTCGCACAGGTTGGGAGCGATTCGGCAGCGGTTATTTTTGATGCCATCCAATCGGCAAAGGCACGGAATATTGATGTAGTTCTTGCCGATACGGCCGGACGATTGCCAACACAGCTTCATCTTATGGAAGAGATCAAGAAGGTCAAGCGGGTAATTGCGAAGACGGATTCTGGCTCGCCGCACGAGATCCTTTTGGTCGTCGATGCGAATACCGGTCAGAACGCAGCAACTCAGGTGGCGGCTTTTGATGATGCGTTGCAACTGACGGGATTGGTGGTCACCAAACTTGACGGAACCGCAAAGGGGGGCATGGTTGCCGCCTTGGCTGTTGCCCGCCCTGACCACATCATTCCCGTTCGCTTTATCGGTGTTGGTGAAGCTATCGACGATCTCCGGCCCTTTCGCGCTCAGGAGTTTGTCGATGCCCTGCTATAGTCGAAGAGCATGATCAGGCTCTCAAACGCGTTCAAGCGCTATGCCAACGGTTTTGAAGCGCTCAAAGGGATTACGCTGGGCATCGAAGCCGGTGAAATGGTTGCCATTACGGGGCACTCCGGCGCGGGCAAGTCAACATTGTTGAAGCTTGTGGCGGGAATCGAGGTCGCGTCCCGCGGAAGCGTTTTGGTAGGCAACCAGAATCTCAGCCAGCTTAGAGATGCCGGGTTGGCGGTCTTGCGCCGCAATCTTGGCCTCGTATTTCAGGATCACCGGCTCTTATTCGATCGCAATGTTTTTGAAAATGTGGCACTGCCGCTTTCAATTGCAGCGTTTCCGCGAACCGAAGTTGGCAAACGAGTCCGCGCCGCCCTGGACAAGGTGGGTTTGCTTACTCGTGAAAAATCGAATCCCATCACTCTTTCTGGCGGCGAGCAGCAGAGGTTGTGCATTGCACGCGCTATCGTGAATCGTCCAGCAATCCTGATCGCCGACGAGCCAACAGGGAACCTGGATCAGGAGTATTCGGCGACGATAATGGATTTGTTCAAATCGTTCAATCAGGTCGGCGTAACGGTTGTGCTATCGACGCATGATGAAACCGCCTTGCATCGCCTAGGCTGCAGACGGGTCATCCTCGATCAAGGGATGGTGGTCGAATGATTGCCTCTTGGTTCAGGGCAAATTCGCAGGCCCTCGAAAGGGCGTGCATGCGATTTTTCTCGCAGCCCCTGGCCAGTTTTCTGTCCGTCACGGTAATCGGCATCGCGATCATGCTGCCCATGGGTCTCTACATCCTTTTCCATAACGTCAAAGCGGCAGCCGGACGCCTGAATACCGAACCCAAGATCAATGTGTACCTCCAACTCAATGCCAGCGAAGCGGATACCCGTAATGTGGAAAAGATGCTCAATGCCCTCGCCAATTCAGCGAGCGTCAAATTCATCCCGAGGGAAGTCGCGCTTGCGGAGATGAAACAACTGGCCGGCGTTGCCGACTTGCTTGTAGGCCTGGAAAGCAATCCGCTGCCCCATGCATTTTCGGTCAAACCAAAATCAACGGACACGTCATCCATGGAGTCAATGCGCGCCGAAATAGCTGCGTTCCCCAAGGTGGAGGTTGTCGGCCTTGATCTAGAATGGGCCAGAAAGCTTCAGCGCTTTGTCGCCTTTGCCGAACGCTTGGTGAGCTTGCTGGCCTTCGTGCTTGCCCTAGCGGTCGTATTTATCATTGGAAATACAATCCGGCTGCAGATGCTCATGCACAAGGACGAAATCGAAGTAAGCCATCTAATAGGGGCCACAAACCGGTTTATACAACGGCCGTTCCTGTACTACGGCTCGGTACAGGGGCTCCTTGCCGGTCTCTTGGCGCTTTCCGGGCTAGCTCTGCTGCATTGGTGGGCAAGTCGCGAGGTGTTTGCGCTCACTACCTCTTATCATTATGATTTTAATATTGAATTTTTGACGCCTTCTCAATGTTTGGCTGTCGCGCTGGTTTCGGCAATGCTTGGCTGGATCGGTGCCATGGTCTCGGTCGCACTATATTTGCGGCGAAGCCGCAGCCTATAAAATCCGTTGCACTGAACTTCTCGGGCCATTAGCACTCAAACCAAGAGAGTGCTAAAATTCACTCATTGCGTTTAATTTTACCCTCCAACTAGGAGGGTAGACCATTTGTGGAGGCAGGGATAAATGACCACCGCTACAGTAAATCTCCCGGTTTTGAACGTTGCAAGTCTGGAAAACTACATTTCAGCAGTCAACCGTATTCCAATGCTTACGCCGGAGCGTGAGCGCGAACTTGGCGTTGCATTAAAAGAACGGGGTGATCTCGCCGCAGCTTCGGAAATGGTGCTATCGCATTTGAGACTGGTGGTTTCCATTGCCCGTAACTACGCAGGATATGGTTTGCCTCAGGCGGACCTGATACAGGAAGGAAATATCGGCCTGATGAAGGCGGTGAAGCGATTCGATCCGGACCGTGGAGTTCGGCTTGTTTCTTTCGCCATGCACTGGATCAAAGCCGAGATCCATGAATATATTCTGAAAAACTGGCGCATTGTCAAAGTGGCCACGACAAAGGCGCAGCGCAAGCTTTTTTTCAATCTGCGCAGCATGAAACCTAATTTTGGCGCTCTCTCACCGGCCGAGGTCAAGGAAGTGGCACGCCAGCTCAACGTCAAGGAAACCGACGTTTCAGAGATGGAGCAGCGACTCTCGGGTCAGGAAATTTCACTTGAACCCCTGAACGATGATGACGAATCATGGATAAGCCCGATCGCCTATCTGCAGGACGCAACCGTGAATCCCCTTGATAGGTTGACCAATATGCAGCGCGATGATGCGGCGACCGATGGCCTGAAGTCCGCCTTGGAAAGTCTTGATGACCGGAGTCGCCGCATTGTCGAAGCGCGGTGGTTGAAGGAGGGGGAAGAGATGACTCTGCACCAACTGGCAAATGAATTCGGTGTCTCAGCCGAACGCATTCGCCAAATTGAAGCGAAGGCCATGCAAAAAATGAAAGCGTCGCTGGATGGCTACGTCGCAACGCGCTAATTAAGTAGCTTAAGCATGTATCCGCAAAATAGGGCGCCTGAGGCGCCCTATTTCATTTCAGCGAGTCATACATACTCGCTCTATTGTGCTGCGATGACCTGGATCTCGACCTTGTACGCGGGATTAGCCAGCTTCGCTTCAACAGTTGCCCGTGGCGGGGTATTTCCTTGCGGAACCCAAGCATCCCATATTGCATTCATGGCCGGAAAATTCGCCATATCGGCAATATAGATGGTCGCTGAGAGAATTCTGGATTTGTCGCTGCCCGCCTCTCCAAGCAACTTGTCTATCGACGCCAGCACCTGCAATGTCTGCCCTGAAATGTCTTGCGCCGAGTCGTTTGCCACTTGCCCCGCAAGATAGATGGTGCCGTTGTGAATTGCCATTTCTGACAACCGCTTGCCCACATGGAATCGTTTGATTGTCATGCCCACTTCCCTGGTTGATTAGAGTAATCGTTTGATATCTGCCGCAATCTTCTCCGCATCAAGGCCGTAATTGACAAACAGGCGAATACGCCCTGCCGGGTCAAATATCAGCATGCCGGCGGAGTGGTCCACTGTATAGCTACCGGCAGCCTTGCCAGGAATTTTTCGATAAATAATCCGGAAATCCCTGGCAACCTTTGCGGTGGCAGCCTCATCGCCACCAAGGCCAAGAAATGAAGGATTGAACGAGGGCACATACTGCGACAAAACTTTCGGCGTGTCCCGTTCCGGGTCAAGCGTAATGAAAAGCACTTGCAGGCGATCCGAGTCTTTACCAAGAAGATCGGCGACTCGTTTCATGTCGGAAAGCGTAGTGGGGCAAACATCTGGGCAATTCGTGTAGCCGAAGAATATGGCGACCACCTTGCCATGGAAGTCCGCCATGGTGCGCGTTTTGCCGGTATGGTCTGCAAGTCGGAAGTCGGTGGCATAGGCACTTGCACCGGTTATATCCACGGCGTTAAAGGAGCTGCCTGCTGGCGTACAACCCCATACCAAGGCCAAAAAAAACAGGGGGGATGCGCGCCACGGCCACCGAATCATGATCTGCCCTCTTCCCGGACCATATCAGGCCAACACCAGTACCGCATAGTGGTCCACCAGCAGGCCCGCAAACAAGGCAGCGAGAAAAAAAATCGAATATGCAAAGGTTCGCTTGGCCAGCGCATCGCTGTATTGGCAGTAGAGCTTGATTGCCAGATACATAAAGTACGCATCCAGCACAAGCGCCGTCACAAGATAGATCAGTCCAACCATGCCCGCCGCGACAGGCAGCAAGGTACAAGCAATCAATATCACTGTGTAAAGCAAAAGCTGCAGTTTGGTGTATGCAGCACCATGCGTTACCGGCAACATGGGCACTCCGGCTTTCGCATATTCCTTGGTGCGGTATAAAGCCAGGGCCCAAAAATGCGGCGGGGTCCATGCAAAAATAATGAGAAAAAGCAGCATGGACTCTGGTGAAACCGTATTGCTCACAGTTGTCCACCCCAATATCGGCGGCATTGCCCCGGAGGCACCACCGATGACAATATTCTGGGGCGTTGCCGGTTTCAGAATGATCGTATAAATCACGGCATAACCTACGAACGTGGCAAGGGTAAGCCACATGGTGAGCGCGTTGACATAGTGATAAAGCAGCGCCATGCCGATGCCCCCGATGGTTCCGGCAAGTAATAGAATTTGCCACGTCCGGATAGTACCCGCCACCGTTGGTCGCGCACGGGTACGGGCCATCTTGCGGTCAATTTGCTCTTCAACGAGACAATTGAAGGCGGCCGCCGCGCCGGCCACCAGCCAGATTCCGATGGTCGAGAGAAGCATTAACCGAAGGTTCCATGGATCACCTGCCGGATAGGCCAGCATCATGCCGATAATGGCTGTGAATACAATCAACGCGTTGACGCGAGGTTTGGTCAATTCAAGGAATTGACCAAGAATGTTACGCCGCGTTTCGACCAGGGTTTGTTGAGACATTCTTTTGACTCATTTCGCCAAACGTAAATTAACAACCAGTAACCATGAAAACATTATCGCCGCCACACCATTGTGCGAGACCGCAACCGCAAGCGGCAATCCCAGCAATACATTGCTCAAGCCAAGCACAAGCTGAATTGCGAGGAGTGCAAACAACACTCGCGCAGCATGCCGGCCGCTTTCAAATCCCAAAAGGCGCCACGCGAACGTGCCTACGATGACGGTTGTAAGCACTGCCCCCAAGCGATGCGCCCAGTGAATGGCCGTCAAGGCGTCCAGCGTCAACAGCTTGCCATCGGGCCCGAGCCCAAGCGGTCGAACTACATGAAACGCATTCGCGAAGTCCATGCTTGGCAGCCAGACGCCGTGGCATGTTGGCAAATCACTGCAAGCCAAAGCGGCATAGTTGGTACTTACCCAACCCCCGAGCATGATTTGCATGAACAGTGTCGCAAGCGCGAGCAAGGCGAACACACGCATGCCGGAAGAAGCAATTATACCCGCCGTCCATTTCCCGCCTTGAGATTGGTGAAACAGTTGCCAAACAAGCAATGCCAATATCGTAATGCCGCCAATCAAATGCAAAGTCACGACCGCCGGGCGCAATAGCAGGGTTACTGTCCAAGCGCCCAGCGCCGCCTGAAAAATGACGAGTGCCGCGGTCAAAGTTGGCAGTAACGGCGAATGCGCCCACGCGCGACGCCGGTACCAAGCCACAAGCATGATTGATGCAATTAGTGACCCGACAACCATTGCAAGATAACGGTGAACCATTTCCTTCCAGGCTTTCGCCATGCTGACCGGGCCATGTGGATTGCTGGCTTCCACCGCTTTGATTTCCGCAAGTGAATGATGGGGGCTAAGATTCCCATAGCAGCCCGGCCAGTCGGGACAGCCCAGCCCGGCATCGGAAAGGCGCACAAACGCTCCAAGCACAATGAGCACCAGCGTAGCTAGCGCCGTTGTGGCAACAAGCTTTCGGTACCTGATGCGATCAGCTCTCGCCCAGAAGAAAATACCGGCAATGCTGGAGACCAGTAGCAGTCCGACTATGCCGTGTTCAATTGCGCCCATATTTCAAGTCTCAACTTCGTTGATTAGCCGATTTGCGATGCTTTGAGTACGCGCTGAAAATCCTGATTCATGCGTTTGATGTCCGGATCTGCCGTATATCGAATGAAAACATTTCCCAAGGGGTCGACGCCGTAAATTTGCGACCGACCGGATTGCGATGGTCCAGATTCTCCTTGCAGCAATTTTTTCCAGATTGCGGCCTCTTTCGAAACCCAGACGGTTCCTGTGTATTTCTGGCGCAAGCCGGCATCGGGTAGCGTTTCGTCGTCGATCAGGACCACCCTCAGGACACGGTCCTGCTCGCGGCCAAGCATAAGCCTCGCCTGGCGCATTGCATATATTTTCTTCTCACAAGCGGCGCCGCAGCCACCGCCGTCAATAGTCATCAGCAGCCATTTCCCGCGCAGGGATTTCTTCAAGTCGTCGCTGGAGGCTGCACCCGCTTCAACAACACCAAGCCTGATTTCGGGCAAGGAAACAATCGGCGAAATCAGCTCCCCATAGTTTGCCGTCGCAGCAGGCTTCCAGAAAACATAGACCAGCGTCGACCCCACAAAGGGAACCGAAAAAAGCAGAAAGATGAGGATAAATTTTGTGCGCGGGCTCATGGAGCATTACCTGTTTTGGGAATCGGTGAAGCGGCAGAAAACTTCAAATTGAGGGCAAACCACAAAATTAGTACAGTCGACGCCAATGACAGCCAGGTCAGCATGTATTCCACATGCTTGTCGACGCCGGCATCTGGCCGCTCGTCCAGCCTCTTCAGGGCCGGGGATGAATCCGGAGTAATCTTGCTGGCAAGAACGACGAAAGGGAGCACATCCAGCTCCCGGTTATGTCGATACCTGTCGATGGTGAGATTTTGCCAAACATTGCCCTCCATGCTGGTTGCCGACAGTTCCAGGAAATGTCTCGTCGGCAAGATAATCATGCCCTCCACCTCGACTTGGCCAGACGGCGTAGGTGCCGCGGGTGGAACCGGATACATAGGTCCACGTGCAATCCATCCGCGATTGACCAATACGGACTTCTTGGAGCCTTTAGGTTGCAGTGGTGTTATGACTTGATACCCTGCCACGCCACCGTCCGTTTTATTGTCGAGGTAGATTTGTCCCTTGGGCAACCATTGCCCCTGCACAACTGTGCGACGATATTTCAACGACTCCGCGTCCAACGCAGCTTCATCCACGATGATTGGCGAGGCTGAAATCCGCTCTTCCAGCTCATGCTGCAAAATGCGCTTCCCCGCTGCTCGTTCGCGCTGCCAGTTGGCAAGGTGCAGGGTAATACCGATCGTGAGTGCGGCAGCCACGGTCGGCCACAGGCCCGGCTTGAAACTGAGTTGTCGATTGGCAATTCGCATGTCGGTTTCAAAAAACAGCACAGCAGCAAGGCATTACAATGGCGCTTCGACAAGCATGCACACGATTGATTCGAAGGTTCGCAGCGAGAGACAATGAAAATACTTATCGGAATCCTGTTGCTGCTGGTATTGGTGAGCTTATTCAGCGGCCTGTACTTCATGTACAAGGACAAGGGAAATTCGCGTCGCGTGGTGAGGGCGCTGACCATTCGCGTTGCCCTTTCAATCACTATAATTCTGATTGTGATAGCAAGCTATTTTCTGGGGCTGCTCCCGCCGAAATGAATTCCTGGACTTCGCCGGCAATTAGGTTTGCTGAATAAAAGGGCCGCACATTTGTGCGGCCCTTTTATTGGCGGCTTAGGGTCCAACCCGTGTTCGGGGTTTATACAAATACGTACACAAACAAAAACAAACCAAGCCAGACCACGTCGACAAAATGCCAATACCAGGCAACCGCCTCGAAACCAAAGTGATGGTCGGGCTTGAAATGCCCTTTCATCGACCGGAACATGATGACCGTAAGCATGATCGCCCCCAGGGTTACATGGAATCCATGAAAGCCGGTCAGCATGAAGAAGGTTGATCCAAAAACACCCGAGTTAAGTTTGAGATTCAACTCACTGTAGGCATGAATGTATTCAAAAATCTGAAAGCCCAGAAATGTGAAGCCGAGAGCTACGGTCAGGAACAAGCCGATAACAAGCTGCCCGCGCTTGCCTGCCTTGAGCGCGTGATGGGCCCAGGTAACGGTTGCACCCGAGGACAGGAGAAGGATTGTATTCAGCAGCGGGATATCCCAAGGACTCATTGCACCGAACTGGTAGGCCGGATTTTGCTCAAAATAAGGTCCGACCGTTGGCCAGCGCGCATCGTATCCTTGCCAGATCAACGAGTTGTCCAGATCAGCAAGCCAGGGCACCGAAAATACGCGCGCATAAAAGAGGGCGCCGAAAAAAGCGACAAAGAACATCACTTCAGAAAAGATGAACCAGCTCATGCTCCAGCGGAACGAGGTGTCGACCTGTCCGTTGTACAAGCCACCTTCGCTTTCGCGGATAACCTGGCCGAACCAGCCAAACAACATATAAAGAAGAATCGCGAACCCGATGATCAAAGAGGTGAAGCCATAGGGTTGTATCTGGTTCATCCACATTGCCGTCCCGGCACCCATGAAAAACAGGGCCGTGGCGCCGACCACGGGCCACTTGGAAGGGGGGGCAAAATAATATCCGCCGGTTGCTGTACTCACGTGATTACTCCCAGTGTCAGGTTTTTTCTGTACGCTTATTTAGACGTCAGAAATCTCACCAAAAAAAACAGAATAAAAATGAAGGCTAAAGAGCATATAACTGCCGCTACAGCAATCTGCCAAAACTTGAGTTTGTTTCGGTCGTGTTCGTAACCCACGCTGCTGCGAATTCCAAAGAACGACCATAGCACTGCTTTGATAGCGTCAAACATCATGACTTCTTGGACTCATCAACCACATTGAAAAAGGTGTACGAAAGCGCAATGTCCGCAATTTCCTGCGGCAATGCAGTATTGACGTAAAAGGTAACCGGCATATCTCTTGTCTCGCCCGCTTGCAAGGTCTGGTTGCTGAAGCAGAAGCATTCTATTTTATTGAAATAAAGTCCCGCCTCCATCGGTGCAAAGCTTGGTACCGCTCGCCCTGTTGTCGCATGGGAGAGCGTATTGGTCACGCGATAGTTGATGGTGGTAACCGCACCGGGATGAACCTCGACGCGCTTTTGCAAGGGCTCGAATTTCCAGGCAAAGGTGTTGTTCAGATGCGCAACAAAATCAACCGTTACCAAGCGTGCGTTATCCACTTGAGAGTTCGGCAACACAGCGCGAGTAGAGGTAATTCCCAGCACTTGGCATATTTGCCGATACAGCGGCACCAGCGAAGCACAGAAAGCCAGCATGACCGGGATGATAAGCAGGAGCTTGAACAGCATCACCCGGTTCTGTTCACGAACGCCGCTGCCGGTGGTGGAACTGGCGGTCATTCCGTTAGCGGCTTCCGCCGGACAGTTTGTAAATCGTGAACACAAAGACAGAGACAACCCACACGACCAAAATAACCGCAGTGGTGATTTTGGCGCGGGTCTTGTCCGGCCGGGTATTGGAAATGCCTTGATCTGACATATGCGTTTGCGGTCGGCGGCTGGTTACTTGAGCACCGGCGCCGTCTCGAATGAATGATAGGGAACCGGCGACGGAAGATGAGTCCACTCCAGTGAATCCGCCGCTTCCCATTGACGATCCTTGGCCTTTTCGCCGGAGCGGATGCAACTCACCACATTCCACACGAACAGCAACTGGCTGAAACCGAGAATGAAGGCGCCGACTGTCGAAATCATGTTCCACTCCGCAAATTGCAGGGCGTAGTCGGGAATGCGACGCGGCATACCAGCCAGGCCGAGGAAATGTTGGGGAAAGAAAGTGATATTGAACGAAATCGCCGACAGCCAGAAATGCCATTTCCCCATGGTTTCGTTGTACATGCGCCCCGTAAATTTCGGCAGCCAGAAATAGACGCCCGCCATCAAGCCCCAAATTGCGCCGGGAAACAACACATAGTGGAAGTGCGCGACGACATAGTAGGTGTTGTGGAGCGTGATATCCACCGGAACAATGGACAACACCAATCCGGAAAAGCCGCCCAGCGTAAACATGCACAGGAAGCCGATACAGAACAGCATGGGTGTTTCAAAGCTTATCGACCCACGCCACATGGTGGCGATCCAGTTGAAAATCTTCACTCCGGTTGGCACGGCAATCAGCATCGTCGCATACATGAAAAACAGTTGTCCTGCGGCTGGCATGCCGACCGTAAACATATGATGCCCCCAGACGATGAATGACAGCATGGCAATGGAGGCTGTCGCATAAACCATTGAGGCATAACCGAAAAGGGGCTTGCGCGCGAAGGCGGGAATGATCTGGGAAACGATGCCGAAAGCGGGCAAGATCAGGATATAAACCTCGGGATGACCGAAGAACCAGAAGATGTGCATGAACATTGTTGGGTCACCGCCGCCCGCTGCATTGAAGAACGATGTACCGAAATGCCGGTCGGTCAATAACATGGTGATGGCGCCAGCCAGAACCGGCATCGTGGCGATCAACAAGTAGGCAGTAATCAGCCAGGTCCAGCAGAACATCGGCATTTTCATCAGCGTCATGCCGGGCGCCCGCATGTTCAGCAAGGTGGTGATAATGTTGATGGAACCCATGATCGACGAGGCGCCGAGAATGTGGATTGCCAGAATGGTCATGTCGACGCCGATGCCGCCCTGGGTAACAAGCGGCGGATATAAGGTCCAACCGGAAGCCGCTGCGCCGCCCGGCACAAAGAATGACGCAAACAAAAGAATGGACGCAGGAATCATCAACCAAAACGACCAGTTGTTCATGCGCGGGAAGGCCATGTCGGCGGTCCCGATTTGCATCGGAATCAGCCAGTTGGCAAACCCGACAAAGGCAGGCATGACAGCGCCAAAAATCATGATCAACGCATGCACCGTGGTCAGCGAATTGAAAACCTCAGGCTGAACAATTTGCAAACCTGGCTGGAAAAGTTCAGCCCTGATCATCAACGCCATCCCGCCACCGACGAAGAACATGAACAACGAAAACCACAGGTACATCGTGCCGATGTCCTTGTGATTGGTCGTGGTGAAGTAACGGGTCCAGCCGCCATGGCCATGATCATGATGCTCATGATCGTGAGCGTGGCCGTGGTCGATTGTGGTGGCAGTTGACATTGCTTTCTCCTGGATCTTGTCTTGGGCCGCATTCGGAGACATATCAGAATGCGGGTATGCAGCTATCTGGTATTAGGATTTTCGCGCGGCGCGAATGTCGGCAGGCTGGACAACTTTGCCGCTACTGTTCGCCCAGGAATTTCTCGTATATGTGATCACTGCGGCGATATCGCCATCAGACAGGCGGGCAAACGACTGCATGGCGGTGCCGGTACGTCCATGCAGGACAACAGCAATCTGCCCTTCCGCGGGTCCCTGAACAACCTTTGAGCCACTGAGGGGCGGGAATGCGGGCGGCATGCCCTTGCCGTTCAGCTGGTGACAAGCAGCGCAATTGGCGCCAAAGAGTTTTTCGCCAAGAGCTTTTGCCTCTGCCATTGTGTATTTCTTGTCGGCCCCCTCTGCAGGAGCCGCAGGTGCAGCTGCTGTCAAAGGCTTCACACCCCACTTGCCCTTCGCCGACTCGACCCACTTTGCGTAATCGGCTTCGGATTTGACTTCCACGGTTATCGGCATATAGCCATGCAATTTTCCGCAAATCTGGCTGCACTGACCTTTGAATATCCCGACTTTATCCGCCTTGAACCAGACGTCCTTGATAAACCCGGGGATGCCATACTGGTTCACGCCGAGCTGTGGCACGTACCAGCCGTGAATGACGTCATTCGACGTGACCAGCAGGCGGACTCGCTTCCCAACCGGTACAACCAGCGGATTGTCCACTTCAAGGAGGTAGTCCTTTTCCTTGTCAACCGCCGCCGGCGTGCCGGGTTGGCCAATTTGATCCCACGGTGTGGAAAGGTTCGAATAGAAGCCGAAATCATCAGCGCTGTAATCATATTTCCAGCCCCATTGATAACCTGTGATCTTGACGGTCAAGTCAGGATTGCTGGTGTCCTTCATGTCAAGCACGGTCTTGGTTGCCGGAATCGCCATGAAGAGCAGAATGATGAAGGGAATGATCGTCCAGATGATTTCTATCAGAGTGCTCTCGTGGAAGTTTACGTCCGGCTTGGCACCCGTCGATTTGCGAAATTTGTAAATCGAATAAAACATGACACTGAACACCACGACGAAAATAACCGCGCAAAATCCCAGGATATACATGTGCAGACCATATATCTGCTGGGATATCGGCGTTGCCGGGGGGGCAATATTGACTTCAAAGCCCGCCCACGCCGGCAAGGCAACCGCCCCAACGAGACCCGCCAGAACCGCAATTAACCGGCACCAGTTTGTGCGCAGCATATTTGTCAGAAATGCGAATTTTTTTTGCATGCTCGATTACTCGTCCTGTTTAAACGACCCTGATTGATCGTCATTTTACTTTTGGAGCGTCACCACCGGATATGGAAACACCATCCTAGCGCCATGCCCGGTTCAGACCGATACAATTTCTCGCTGAAAATACTTTTTGATTTCGAGCGAGAGTCTTTCCCGTTGCCCGGCCGTCATGAATCTGCCCATTTGCACTTCCCTGCCACCATAGCGGAGAAATAATTCCAAACCGCTTCCGCTGCTTTGCATTACCGCCCTTGCCCACAGGCGATTGCCGCTGATTTGCTGAATTCGCCCAGCATCACACTGTTCCCAGCAGAAATTCCGCCCTTTTACGGTCAGAACTTCGTAATCGCCGTCGTGTCGCGCCAGAACACCGAATGCGACCCAGACGAAAAGCACTTCGAGCCCGGCAAAAGGCAACACCATCCAGGCGCCAATGACCGCTGCCGCAATCGCCGAAGATATCGTCGACCCCGCAATAAGCGCAAGCCACATCAAACGACTATTGCGACGCAACGAGCGGTTCGGTCGCGACAAAAACAGTTCGAAATCAAACGCTTCGCACGAGGCGTCACTGTTTGTAACCGGCATTATGCCCGCCAATAGGAAAGCACCCAACGGCAAGTCCGAAATTTTATCGTAGTGCAACGTGCTGTGGCAAGGAAACCCTGTGTTTGCGCTTCATTCCTGTCGGATTTTTTCCTGCGGAATACAGTGTTTCGTCTGGAATATTGTTCCGGATCAATGGTTCGATGCGTCGGGTGGCGACAGGGGTCGCACGGAATCGCCTCCCAAGACTTGAAAGTCGTCGTCCTCAAGCGGCTTTCCCGGCACCGCATACTGGTCCGTGGCCCAAGCACCCAAATCAATCATCTTGCAGCGCTCCGAACAGAACGGTCGGAAGGCGTTTGCGGTCGAATACTTGGAAACCAGGCCGCACTGCGGGCATCGAACCTGGGGCAAAGTCTTGTTGGTCATAGATTGCAATGGGTAAGTTCAAATTCGACGTCTTGCTCAAAGAGTTTGGTGCGCTGTACGCTCCCGGGCAGGATAAACCGGATATTCAGCGCATATTTGTTGGCACTGATTTCCGGCACGCACGGCAGGGCCGCGTCCACCCGAAGTCGAAGCATATGCGCCGATCGCTCCATGGGCATTTGCTGGAACACTCCGCGGTAAGCGACCTGCGAGGCCGAGCGCCCGCTCTCGCGCAATACACGGAGCACTATTCTCAGCCCCGACGCAATCCCGCTCAGGGGCTGAAGCCATTCACGGAGATCGACGCGGCGCGCCTCGTCCGGGCGATGAAGCCAGTGATGGTAGGAAGGCAGATCAAACTCGCATATGCCCCCCGGAATTGCCGCTCGCTGCTTGATGGTCATCAGCCATTCATTTTCACGCAGATGCTGCCCGGTCTTGCCAGCGGACGCCAGCAAATGGGCGAAGGCCATCTCTATTTCGGAAACCACCGCATCAAGCTTTTCTTCGGAGATTGCCGGATTTGAACGCAGCGCCTCAAGCACCAGTCGCTGCCTGTCGAGTTCCTGCAGGAGGTCCGATTTCAGGTCACCGCGACTGGACACCTCAAGAATCTCAAAAATGCCGATTAGAGCCGCCTGATGATCCAGCGAAGAATCTTTGGCAAGAAAAAACGAAACCCGGTCAAACAGGTCTTCGAGCCGCAGCATGGTGCGAACTCTTTCATTGAGCGGATATTCGTAAATGATCACGTAGCGTTTTCCTGAGGTGCGCAGAATTGTGACCGATCGGAGCGCGGTTTACAAATTCACCGCCCCATTCCGCGGCTATGGCGCGAAAGAGTGACATAGCGCGCATGCAATATTCGTGCTGACGCCTCGAGCGCATCCTTTGTTCCAACATTGCACAAAACATCATCAGCAAGCTGCAGTCGCAAGCATCGGGGCGCCTGGGCGGCGATAATTTGCCGAATCTCCCCCACCGGGAGAGCCGATCGTTTCACCACACGGCTTATTTGCCTTGCCTCGGGACAGTCGACAACCGCGATGCGATTGACCATATCCGCATATGCACCGGTTTCAAGCATCAGCGGAATTACCAACACGGCATAGCCGGATTCTTCATTCGATCGGGATATTGCCGGCGCAGCTGTTTCAAGCGCCCTGCCAATCTCTTCGCGCACCTGCGGATGCAAAATTGCCTCAAGCCGCCTTTTGACACCGGCATCGCCGAAAACCAGCTTTCTCATATGCCCCCTTTCCAGGGCGCCGAATTCGTTCAGCGCTTCGCTGCCGAACTCGCAGCGGATCCGCTCCATTGCGGCGCCGCCCGCCGCAGTCAATTGGTGCGCAATGATATCGGCGTCAATAACAAAAGCTCCCAAGCCTTCAAGAAAGCTGGCGACAGTGGATTTGCCCGAACCGATCCCTCCCGTCAAGCCAACCAGAAATGGCCGACCTGGGTGAATGGGCACGTCATTGCGCGGCGCCGCGTCCGAGGTACCAGGCATTCAGTTGAGCGCCCCAGATCAACGCAATCAGACCAGCGGCTGCCAGATAGGGGCCAAAAGGCAACTTGGCCCCCTTGTCCCTGCCACGCAGAACAATTCCCGCAATGCCGATAATAGTGCCGGCAATTGCCGAAAACAGGATTGCCAATGGCAACATTTGCCAGCCGAGCCAAGCTCCAATTGCTGCAAGCAACTTGAAATCGCCGTAACCCATCCCCTCCTTGCCGGTAACCAGCTTGAAAACCCAGAAGACCGACCAAAGCAGTAAATACCCTGCGGCCGCGCCGATCACGGCTGCCGATATCGGCGCAAACAGGCTGTTGACATTCACCAGCAAACCCAACCAAAGCAAAGGCAGGGTTATGTCATCCGGAAGCAGGGTCGTGTCGGCATCGATAAACGCCAGCGCGATAATTGCCCAGGTAAAAACGACAGCAAATACTGCAGTCCACGACGCGCCAAAATGCCAGGCAACAAAGGCAGTCAACCCCCCCGTAAGCGCCTCAACTACCGGATAGCGGATGCCAATCGCGGCCTTGCACGCCGCGCATTTCCCACGCAGAAACAGATAACTGAGCACTGGAATGTTTTCAATGGCGGAAATCCTGTGCCCACATGCCGGGCAGGCCGAGCGAGGCGCGATCAAGGTGTACTTTGGTCTCGGTGGCACCTTTTCCAGCTGCTCCGGGTGCAGGAATTCGATGCACTGCTGCCGCCAGTCCGCCTCCATCATTTTCGGCAGGCGATGAATGACCACGTTCAGGAAACTGCCGACCAGCAAACCCAGAACCAGCATCGCGCCGACATAAAATCCGGGCAGCGCGCGAAATATATCGAACAAGTCCATGTATTGAGTATTGTAGTTATTGGACCGATTAAAACATCGGCGCTTGCCAAGTTCGCGAAGCTTAAACCACCTGGCCCATTTTAAAGATCGGCAAATACATTGCGATGACCAGTCCGCCGATGACTACACCAAGAACTGCCATAATAATTGGTTCCATCAAACTTGATAGCGCATCTACCGCATCATCCACCTCCCGCTCGAAGAAGTCGGCCACCTTACCGAGCATGCCGTCAAGTGAACCCGACTCTTCGCCAATAGCGCACATTTGGGTCACCATACTGGGGAACACACCGCTATTCTGCATTGCCACAGTTAAACTGGATCCGGTACTAACTTCAGACTGTATACGTTTAGTTGCGCTGTAATAAACGCGGTTGCCGGCGGCTCCCGCAACTGAGTCGAGCGCTTCAACCAAAGGTACGCCAGCCGCAAACATGGTAGATAACGTTCTTGTCCAACGGGCAATAGTCGCCTTGCGAATGAGGTCACCGAACACAGGCGCCTTAAGCATATATGTGTCCATGAAAATTTGCATCTTTTCACTACGTTTCCATGTGTTGAAGAAAAACCAAACAGAACTACCAATGCTTGGAAAAATGATCCACCAATACGCAGTGAATATAGCTGACAAATCCATTACGAAAACAGTTGGTGCCGGGAGTGACGCACCAAAACTTGAGAACAGCTCCTTAAATTGTGGGATCACGAAAATCATGATTACGGCCGTCACCACAAAGGCCACCACAATTATGGAAACCGGATAGAACAGGGCCTTCTTGATCTTCCCTTTGATCGCCATGATCTTTTCCTGATACGTCGCCAGGCGATCAAGAAGCGCGTCCAGGATACCGGCCTGCTCGCCGGCGCCAACAAGATTGCAGTACAGCGCATCGAAATAAAGCGGGTATTTCCGAAACGACTGCGTCAGGCTGCTGCCTGTCTCCACCTCGGTCTTGATGTCCAGCAACAACTTGGTGACCGACGGATTGCTGTGCCCTTTGGCAACGATATCGAACGCCTGCAACAGCGGTACCCCCGCTTTCATCATGGTGGCCAGCTGGCGCGTAAAGAACGCGATATCCTGCGGAGTGATTTTCTTGCCGCCCTTGCCCGAAACCTTCTTTACCTTCGGGCTGCTGATTCCCTGTCGGCGCAAAGTCGCATTGACGATGCTTTCGCCGGAGGCGCGCATTTCGCCCTTGACGAGTTTTCCAGATTTGTCCTTGCCTTCCCAGATGAAGGTATAGGCCTTGACGTCCTTTGCATCCTTGCCCTGAGCCGCTGTAGTAGCCATCGCCACTCCTTGATTTATCCTGCCGCGTCGGCGCAAAGCGCCCGCGCATTATTCGTTAGTGACCGCCTCGACTTCTTCCAGCGAGGTCAGCCCTGCCTTGACCTTGCGCAAACCCGACTGGCGCAAATCCGAAACCCCCTCGCGATCCGCCTGGTCGGCGATATCGATGGATGTGCCGTTCTTCATGATGATGCGCTGCATTTCCTCCGAAACCGGCATAACCTGATAAATGCCGCAGCGCCCTTTGTACCCCGTATTCTTGCATATGTCGCAACCGACCGGACCATAAGGCTGCCAAGTGCCGTCCAGTTGGTCCTCGCTGAACCCGGCGCGCAGCATTGCCTCGCGCGGAATCTCGATCGGCCGCTTGCAAGAGCACAGCCGGCGCGCAAGGCGTTGAGCAGTAATCAAAATCACGCTGGTCGCGATGTTGAAGGGCGCAATACCCATGTTCATCAGTCGCGTCAGCGTGGTCGGGGCATCGTTCGTGTGCAGGGTCGACATCACCATATGTCCGGTCTGGGCGGCCTTGATGGCGATTTCCCCGGTTTCCATGTCGCGTATCTCGCCAACCATGATGATGTCCGGGTCCTGGCGCAGGAACGACTTGAGGGCGGCAGAAAAGGACAGTCCCGCCTTGTCGTTGACGTTGACCTGATTGATGCCGGGCAAGTTGATCTCGGCCGGATCTTCCGCGGTGGAGATATTTATGCCCGGTTTGTTGAGGATATTCAGGCAAGTGTAGAGCGAAACTGTTTTTCCCGAGCCGGTCGGGCCGGTGACCAGCACCATTCCATACGGTCTGGCGATGGCCTTGAGCAAAGCTTCCTTTTGCTCAGGGTCATAACCCAGCGCCTCGATGCCGAGGGTGGCGCTCGAGGGATCGAGAATACGCATCACTATTTTTTCACCGAACAGGGTCGGCAGTGTGGATACGCGAAAATCGATCGCCCTGCTGGCCGAAAGCTTCAACTTCATGCGGCCGTCCTGGGGGATGCGCTTCTCGGAAATATCCAGGCGCGAGATCACCTTGATGCGGGAAGCAATTTTTTCCTTGATGGCAAGCGGCGGCTGGGCAACGTCATACAGAATTCCGTCGATGCGATAGCGAATGCGGTAAAACTTCTCGTAGGGCTCGAAGTGAATATCGGAAGCCCCGCCATTGATGGCGTCCAGCAATACCTTTTGCACGTATTTGACCACCGGCGCATCGTCGATCTCCTCGACAACTCCGCCTGCGCTAGCCGTTTCTTCGGTCGCGCCGCCGGCGTCTCCCAAATCGATGTTTTCCAGCGCCGTGTCGTCGCCCAGCATCTGATCCAGCGCCTTGGCCCCAGACTCGCCGAATTTCTTCAGCATTACCGCAAGCTTGTCCTCCTCGACAACCACCGGCTCCACGGTGCTGCCGGTGGCAAATTTCAGCTCCGAAAGCAGTTGATCATTGGTAGGGTCGGAGGTGGCAACGAACAGGCGATTGCCGCGTTTTTGCAGCGGCAGGACACGCTTCGCACCGATCAGCTTTGCATCTATTAAATTGGTGGGCAGCTGCTCCGAATCCACCGACTGCAGGTCCAGGAGGGGCATCCCGAATGTCTGCGCCGCAAACAGCGCAACCTCTTTCGGCGAAATCTTTTTCGAGGCAACCAGCTGCTCGATAAAAGTTATGCCCATTTTCTTGGCCTCCGCCTGGATCGCGTTGGCATCTCCCTGGACGAGCTTGCCCTGCTGCACCAAGGCGCGGCCCAGAGGACTAAAGGTGGTAGCGACAGCAGCGGCCATAAAACGCAATCCGATTTGAAGAAATTACATCATGCTCTTACGGTAACACATTGTAAAGTCTGGTTTATTTGCTCCCCAACAACTTTTCAATTTGTGTGACCAACTCATTGGACTCCGGTGCAACCCGGCTGGGGTAGCTGTTTACGGTTTTCCCGTCGCGAGCGACCAGATATTTATGGAAATTCCACTTCGGACGCTCGCCGGTGATCTTGAACAATTGTTCGAACAGGGGATTGGCCTGTCCAGCCAAAACAGAGGTTTTTTCGATCATCGGGAACTTGACCTTGTAGGTCCGCTCGCAAAAATCGGCCACTTCGGCATTTGAGCCTGGCTCCTGCTTGCCGAAATCATTCGCGGGGAAGCCAATCACCACCAAGCCACGATCCCGATATTTATCGTATACCGCCTGCAAGCCCTTGTACTGTTCCGTATAACCGCAATAACTGGCGGTGTTGACGACCAGCACAACCTTGCCGGTATATTGGCAAAGATTTTGCGGCTTGCCTTGCAAAGATTTGAACTGCTGATTGAGTAATGGTGGGCAGGAAGCGTCGCTTGCCGGACTCGCTGCGTCGCTGCCTGGCGACAGGATGCCGAGCGAAATCAGTGGGGCAAATATGCAAAATGCCCGGTACCACAATGAAAAACGCATGGAAAAGTTCCTTTGGTCGATTACTCATTGAAGCAAAGTCTACGCCAAGCGCGTTCCGGATTGCACAGGCGCGCAGAACTGCCGGCCAATTTGGTGCACAGATGAAAAAACCATTCACCGGCAACAAATCCTTCCTCCCCGAGAAAATCTGCCTGGGGTGCGGCCGCCCGATGAACTGGCGAAAAAAGTGGGCCAAGAACTGGGAAGAGGTCAAATACTGCTCCGACCGTTGCCGAAGCAATGGGAAGCGCCTGCCTGCCAGCTGATTTCACCATCCAACTTCTCGCAGACCGCCATTCAATACATGCCAAACAAGGCCAGACAAACCACCACTGCCAAAATTCGCCATCTGGTATTCATTCTGGGGGATCAGCTTGACGAGCGCAGCGCCGTCCTTGCCGACTTCGACGCCAAATGCGATCTCATTTTCATGGCGGAAGTACCAGAAGAATCCACCCACGTCTGGAGCAGCAAGCCGCGCACTGCCTATTTCCTTGCGGCCATGCGCCAATTTGCCGCCGCCCTGCAGGCGCGCGGCTTCAGGGTTGAATACGCGCGAATCGGGACGCATGGATTCGGCAGCCTTGCAGACGCCCTCGGCGAGGCCGTCAGTCGATGGCAGCCGCAAAAAGTGCTGATGGTCGAAGCAGGCGACTGGCGTGTCGAGCAGGCGCTCGGCAATTTTGCGGCAGAACAAAAAATCGATCTGGCTGTCCGGGAAGACTCGCATTTTCTGATTTCGCGCCTCGAATTTTCGGAATGGGCCGCAGGCTACAAGCAACTGCGCATGGAATATTTTTACCGCATGATGCGCAAGCGCTATCAGGTAATGATAGAAGGCGATGACCCAGTCGGCGGACGCTGGAATTTCGATGCGGAGAATCGCGGTGCGTTCGGCAAAGCAGGGCCGCAGAATATCCCGTCGCCCCCGCCTTTCGCTCCCGATGCCATTACCCGCGATGCCCTGTCCGATGTTGAAAGACATTTTGGAGCTCACCCGGGGTCGTTGGCGAAATTCAATTGGCCGGTAACGCGTGCCCAGGCCTTGCAGGCATTGAAGGCCTTCATCGATGGGCGCCTCGTCAACTATGGTGAATACCAGGACGCGATGTGGACCGCGCAGCCATTCCTCTATCACAGCCTCGTTTCCGCGGCGCTGAACGTCAAACTTCTCAACCCGCGCGAAGTCATTGCCGCCGCAGTCAAGGCGCTGAAACAAGGCAGGGCGCCGATCGAGGCAGTCGAGGGCTTCGTGCGTCAGGTGCTGGGCTGGCGGGAATTCATGCGCGGCGTCTACTGGCTGGACATGCCCGGCATGCGCGAGGCCAACCATTTTGACCACCGCCGCGCACTGCCGAAATGGTACTGGACGGCCGATACCGGCATGAACTGCATGCGCGCCACCATCGGGCAAACTCTGGAGCTCGGTTATGCCCACCATATTCAGCGCCTCATGGTCACCGGCATTTGGGGACTGCTGGCAGAAACCAGGCCACAGGAAATGGAAGACTGGTACCTGGCCGTCTACATCGACGCGGTGGACTGGGTGGAGTTGCCGAACGTTGCCGGCATGGCGCTTTACGCCAATGGCGGCCGCTTCACCTCCAAACCCTATATCGCCAGCGGCCAGTACATCAAACGCATGTCCAACTACTGCACGGGCTGTAAATACAAGCCCGAGAAGCGGGTTGGCGACGATGCCTGCCCGTTCACCACGCTGTACTGGAATTTTCTCGACAAGCATGAAAAAACGCTGGTCAAGAACCCGCGAACCTCCTTGATGGCCAAGAACATCACCCGCCTGGATGAGACGGAGCGACAAGCAATCCGCGACAAAGCCGCCAAGGTGCTGAACAAGCTCGATTCCCTTTAAGCCATCGCGGCAAGGACGGCACAGGGGCCGCTGTTATAATCCAGAGCAGTGTCGGCCCTGCTTGGCTGCC
>JACXTT010002177.1_pt1 | contig 31393 bp, 22 predicted proteins | sample 9270951 | NCBI WGS metagenome assembly JACXTT01 (sample SAMN15532306, study PRJNA645909) | rock metagenome | isolation source: weathered quartz diorite | place: Puerto Rico | collected 2017-06-21
ATGCCACATCCTGAGGGTCAGCAGATCTTGACCTTTAGCTCTCCTGAGAGGGTCGTCACCAGCCGGATACCACGAAAAACGCCGGACGGCAAGAAAACACCCATTCCCCGGATGAGCCTGATTTCGTCTCACCAATCAATGCGATAGAGCATCCAGTAGACGACCACGCCGGTGACCGACACGTACAGCCAGATCGGCAGCGTCCAGCGAGCGACCTTCTTGTGCAAGAGCCGGGCGTCGCGCAGACCCTGGATGGCGATGTAGATCGCCAGGGGGGCGACGAGAATCGCCAGGATCGTGTGCGACAGCAGGATCGCGAAGTAGACGTAGCGAACCGTCCCTTCGCCGCGGAAGCGCGTCGGCTCCATCTGCATGACCGCGAAGTGATAGAAAAGATAACTCGCCAGGAACACCATCGACACTGCCAGCGCCAGCAGCATCGCGATCTTGTGCAGCGTCTCGTAGCGCAGGCGAATGGCGATCCAGCCCAAAAGCAGCAGGATCGTGCAGGTCGAATTGAGCATGGCGTTGAACCAGGGAAGGTCGCTCCCCTGCACGGGGATGCGCTCTTCCAGCCGGCGGCGGATGCGCAATCGGTCGATTTCTTCCTTGAGCGCGTCGGCAGCGCCTTCCTTCGTTCCATCCACGTAGCCGACCATGTTCCCTTGCCAATCGAGGAGCCAAAGATCGGTGCGGTGGCTGATCATGTCGCCGGCGCTGGGATTCTTGTTGCGCAACACCAGCGTGTAAAAGCTCAGGCGGACCATGTCGTGGACCTTATCCTCGGGGCCGGTCACGAACAACCACTGTTTGGGATCGGCGCCGTAAGTGTCGGCGTACTCCCGGAGCGTTTTGGCCTTGACGTCCCACAAATCGATGCTCAGCAGGCGCACGTCGTCCTTGCCTTGAACGAGTTCTTGCAGACGCACCATGGTAGGCGTGTTCTTGCTGCAAAGGTTGCAGCCGGGATAGAAGAATTGCACGACCCAGATCTTGCCGGGCAGATCGCGATTGCGCAGTTGCTGGCCGCCGCGCTCTTCGAGGGTGAAATCGCCGACGGGCATCGGCTCGGCGAGTTTGGTGTACAGGGGAGTTGCTGCTGGCGCGTCTTTTTTTTCATCCTGAGCAAAGACCGGCAGGGCAACGAGGACGAGCAAGATCGGCGCGAACAGACGAACCATTGGCAAACCGTGATTTACTTGTCGCTGGGAGGCAAGGGAACCTGGCTGTCGGGGTACGCGTGCCAGGCGAGCGTGGTGTCGATCGACAGGATGATGACCATCATGACCGTCACGATACAGACCGGCAGGATGATGCAGTAGAGCCGGCCCCAGTCGAACTTCAGGTGCATGAAAATGCCGGCGACCAGCGTCGCCTTGACGATCGCGACAGCCATGATGATGCCGGCGGAGGTAAGCCCGTGCCCCAGGATGAAGTTGACGACGAACGACAGGGCCGTGCAGACGCACAGGGCGTAGAAGACGTTCATGTAAGTCTGAAAGCTGGGGCCGGCGTGGGCGTCGTGTTGATCGGACATGGAAAAGACTCCTTCAATTCGTTTAGCGCCCGCGTGGCGCCCTGCGGGCGCTAAACGAATACGGAATGTATCATACCAGGTACAACAGCGGGAACAGGAAGATCCAGACGATATCGACAAAGTGCCAGTACAGGCCGGTCAGCTCGATGCTGAGTTCGCTGTCGGGGCCGAACTTGCCGAATACTCCCGCCAGCAAGTAGATGCCGAAGACGACCAGTCCGCCCAGGACGTGGATGGCGTGGAAGCCGGTCATCGCGAAGTAACACGACGCCCACAGGTTGCCGTAGGGGATGGAGTACGACAGATGGGCGCCCGGATCGAGATCGAGGATGCCTTTGTCGATGTCCTTGGCGCCGGGCTCCTTTTTCGGCAGGTCGCACTTGTTGACCTTCTTGGTGCCGACGATGCGTTCGTTGACTTCCTTGGGGGTGAGCTTGCCGTCCTTGATGTCAGCGAGCAGCTTCTTGCACTCGGCCATGGCCTCATCGTTGACGCCGCCGTGCGCCTCGATATGTTCGAGCTGTGCCTTGACGTGCCGCACGTATTTGTACTTGACCGGATTGTCCTCGTTCCGCAGTTCGAAGATTTTGCCGGGCAAGATTTGGTGCTCGATCTTCGACTTGTATTCGACCGCCTTGACGCCGAGGAACACGATGCCGAGCGCCAGTGTGATGCCGAGGTACACGGTCGCTTTCTTGATGAGCCCCTTCTTGACGGTCTCATCGGTCGATTTGCGAGCCTCGTGCAGGCACCAATGGCACAGGACGACGGTCAAGCTGGAGCAGATCAGCACGAAGGTATTGAACGCGCCAATCCATTCGACCAGGTGCACGTCGTGCGGCGCCGGCCAGGGGGACGCCTTGGTCGGCTGGCCGTTGCGCAGCAGCATGTAGGTGCCGATCAGGGCGGTGAAGAAGGTGATTTCCGTCACCAGGAAGATCCACAGCGACAGCTTGCCATTGGGCAGGGGCAAGCCCATGTGGAGTTTCGGATCGTCCGCGACATCGTGTGCCATGTTTCATTCCCGATTTCGTTTAGCGCTCGCAACCATGCGCCGGCGGCCCGTCGCCTCACCGCGAACACCAAGCAAATGCCATTTACATCATCACATACCGGATCAATCGTTCCAAAAGCAACAACCCCATCACACCCGGCAAGTACACCAAAGAGGCGTGCAAAACTTTGCGTGCCCGAGCCTGGGCCGGCGCCGCCACGAATCCGACCACCGAGCGCAGAAAGAATACACCGATCCCCATGGCCCCAAACGCGTACATCGGGCTGGCCCCCAGCGCGAACGTCGGCAGCAGGCTGATCGGAATGAGCGCCAGCGTGTAGAGCAGCATTTGCCGCGACGTTGCGGCGCCGTCGGCATCGACCACTGGCAGCATCTTCAGACCGGCGCGGGCGTAGTCCTCGCGATACATCCAGGCGATCGCCAGGAAGTGCGGTATCTGCCAGAAGAAGACGATGCCGAACAGGACGAGCGCGGTGGTATCGATCGATCCGGTCAGCGCGGTCCAGCCGATCACCGGCGGCAAAGCGCCCGGCACGGCGCCGATCAACGTGTTCAGCGTCGTCTTGCGTTTCAAGGGCGTATAGACGAACACATAGCTGACCAGCGTCATGGCCGTCAGCACGGCGGCGAGCGGATGGGTCATCAGAATAAACATGTACGCAAGTCCGCCGGCGGCGAGCGTGAAGCCGAAGGCCGCGACTTCCACGTTCGATAGCCGGCCCGCCGGCAGCGGCCGGTTCTCGGTGCGGCGCATCCGCGCGTCGGTATGGCGTTCGAGCCATTGATTGAGCGCGCTCGCGCCGGAGGCGACCAGCGCCGTGCCGACGAGGGCGTGCAACAGTTGCAGCAGATCGAGCGGCGCCTGATTCGTCAGCAGCGCCCCGATGGCGACGGTGAACAGCACCAATAGGCCGATGCGCGGCTTCGTCAACTCAAGAAAATCGAGCCAGCGGGCGCGGACGACTAGCGGCATCGGCGCGCCGGGAGCATAAACGACCGGCGCGGCATCGACATAGGCGCTGGTAGCGGTCTTCATAGCGCGCCCTCCAGTTCACGTGAAGGAGCGGGCACGGCCTCGGTCGCAAGGACAACTTTGCGATGCGCGACCAAGGCGACCACCACCGTCGTCGAAAACAACAACGTTCCGATGAGATAATGCGCCGTCCGAATCCATTCCGCGTGCAGCGGCATTGGCAGGAGCTGCGGCAGGTCGGCCTGCGGCGCATAGAACTTCGCCAGCCACGATTCGACGCCGAGCCAAAGCTGCAAGGCCAGGAACGCCATGAGCAAGATGCGCTGGACCTTGAATCGATCGCGCGCTTCGCTGGCGCGGATCAGCTTCAAGAGCCAAACGACGGCAATGGTAACGACAAACGCGCCGAGCAGATGCCCGCGCGGGCCGAGCAGGTCTTCCTTGTGCCGAACCAGGCCGCCCAGAATGAGCTGGCCGAAGACCAGGAGCGCTGTGACGATCGACCAGCGCTGCAGGGCCGGTTCCGTGGCCGACTCCGCAGGCAGACGGGAATTTCTGTCCCACGAGATCAACAGCGCGACGCACACCAGCACCGCGAACACGAGCTGCGCGAAGACGCCATGCACCAGCGCGAAAGTTCGGCCGTGCAGCGCGTTGTAATCGACGCGGAAGATGCCAAGCAAGCCTTGAACGCAGATCATGGCAAGTGCGAGTGTCGCGATCCAGCCCAGCCAGGAGCGGCGCTCGCAGAGCCAGCAGCCGCCGGCCAGGCCAATCGCGCATAGGCCGACGAGAAAGCCGAAGGTGCGATGCCCGTATTCAAGGCGCATGCCGAAGCCATTATCTTGCAACAGACCGTTGAGGATATCCCACGGGAGCCGAAAACCCTGCGGATCGACCATGCCGACGCCGTGGCTGGTGACGCCGGCGCCGAGAAAGAGGAGCGGCAGCGTCAAGAGCACGGTCAGCACGGCGAGAGCGTGCAGCCAGCGCGGGGGAGTAGGAGATTTCATTTTATCCATCATGAGATTTCGTTCGCCGCTTGCGGTTTAGCGCAAAACCGCAAGCGGGTAATCAATGCGCTGCTGTGGCAGCCGCCTCTGCGTTTTTTTCGGTCTGCGTGCAATTGTCCTTGCCCGCGAATTCGCCGTAGACATACGGCCCATTGTGCACGATCGGCGGCGTGTCGAAGTTGCCGTGGCCCGGCACCGGGTCGCCGGTGGTCCATTCGAGCGTGTTCGAGTTCCACGGGTTGCGCGTCGCTTTCGGGCCAAGGAACAAGCTGTACAAGAAATTGACCAAAAAGATCAACTGCACCGTGCCGAGGATCAATGCCGAGATGCTCATGAACTCGTTGAGCGGCAGCAAGCGGTTCTCCAGGGCGCCGGCGGTGATATCCGGGATGCGCCGCCGCAAGCCCGCGACGCCGACCATGTGCATCGGGAAGAACGTGCAATTGCCGAAGATGAACGTCAGGAAGAAGTGGACCTTGCCGAGATTGTCATTCATCATGCGGCCGAACATCTTCGGGAACCAGTAATAGATGGCGCCGAAGATGCCGAACAGGCTGCTGGCGAAGAGGACGTAGTGGATATGGGCGACGATGAAGTAGGTGTCGTGGATGTAAATATCGACGGGGGTGGCGGCCATGAAGATGCCGGAGAGTCCGCCGATGATGAACAGGGAGACGAAGCCGAGGGCAAACAGGCACGGCGTGGTGAGTTGCAGGTTGCCGCGATAGATAGTGCCGAGCCAGTTGAAGACCTTGATGGCGCTGGGGAGGGCGATCATCATGGTGGCGACCATGAAGCCGGTGCCGAGGCGGGGATCCATGCCCGACTGGAACATGTGATGGCCCCAAACGATGAAGCCGAGGCCAGCGATGCCGGCGATCGAGTAGATCATGGCGCGGTAGCCGAATAGCGGCCGACGGCTGAAGGTGGAGAGGATGTCGGAGACCATGCCCATGGCCGGCAAGATCATAATGTAGACGGCCGGGTGGGAGTAGAACCAGAACAAATGTTGCCAGAGGAGCGGCTGCCCGCCGCCCGCCTCCAAAGAGTAGTTGCCGTAGATCAGGCCATCGGGCAGGAAGAAGGTGGTGCCGAGCGTCTTGTCGAGCAGTTGCAGGATTAGGGCGACGGTGAGAACGGGGAGGGCGAAGGCTTGCAAGATGGCGGTGATGAACATGGCCCAGATGGTCATCGGCATGCGATAGAGGGTCATGCCGGGGGTGCGCATGTTGATGATGGTGGTGATGTAGTTAACCGATCCCATCATGGAGCCGACGCCGACGCACAATAGCGACGTGAGCCAAAGGATCTGCCCGTGCCCCGAGCCTGGCGCCGCGGGGGAGTAGAACCCGCCGGTGCCGGCCTCGTCGGGATTCTTGAACGGCACGCCGACGGCGGAGAGCGTCGGATACCCGGTCCAGCCGGAGGCGGCCGCCCCGCCGTCCACGAAGAACGAGAACGAAATCAGCACGAACGCCGGCCAAAGGACCCAGTACGACATCATGTTCAACTTGGGGAACGCCATGTCGGGCGCGCCGATCATCAGCGGGATCGTGAAATTGCCGAAGGCGCCGGTAAGGAACGGGATGATCACGAAGAAGATCATCACCGAGGCGTGCATCGTGAAGAGCATGTTGTAGAACGATTCGGAAATCCGCCCGCCGTTGTCGGCGAAGTAGCTGTGGATGATCGGAATCTCGGCGTGCGGCCAGGCGAGCTGGATGCGCACCAGCAGCGCCAGCAAACCTCCGAGGCCGAGGAAGATGATGCTGGTGAACAGAAACTGGATGCCGATGATCTTGTGATCTTCGGAGAAGATATATTTGCGGAGGAAGCTCAGCTCGGGATGGCCATGAGCGTGGGCTGTTCCGGGAGTGGCGTGGGGGTCCATATCACAAACCTCAGTTTGCCGCTTGCGGCTTAGGACTCGCACGGCACCGCGCGAGCGCTAAGCCGCAAGCGGCGGGATTATTGATCGCGAGTCCGTTGGCGGTTGTATTTCTCCGCGTGGTCCAGCCACTTGGCGAAGTCGGCCTGGTCCTTGTGAACATAAACGCGGCCGATCATGCGGTAATGGCCCCAGCCGCACAGCTCGGCGCAGGGGATGTCGTAGATCAAGTCGGCATTTGCAGCGCCGGTGTCCGGATCGACGCCGTCGAGCCAGCGTTTCTTCTCGTCGCTCCATTTGGTGTTGGCCTTGGTCGGCGTGAAGAAAACCGGGATCAGCTTGCCGGGCAAGGCGTCCTGCTTGACGCGGAAGTTAGGCAGGTTCAAGCTATGGATGACGTCGCGTGAGCTGAGATGCACAACGACCGCCTGTCCCTTCACGATGTGCAATTCGTTGACGACATGAATGTCATCCGCTTGCGGGACCTTGCCGAACGAGACGAAGTCGGGGTCTTTCGGGTTCTTGTCGGCCATCCATTTCTCGAATCGCTTGACGCCGGGATAGCGCATGCGCCATTCGAACTGGCGGGCGCTGACGGCAATCTGCTGAGCGGCTTCGGCGTCGGCCTTGCCTTCGTTGCGGGCGGTGTACTTGATGTTGGCCCAGGTGTTGACCTGGGCGAAGGCGATGTAGAGCAAGATGACGGCCGGCACGAAGGTCCAGGCCAGCTCAATGCGGTGCTGATCGTGCAGGATATTGGCGAGCGGCTTGATGAAGCCGGGCTGCTCGGCGCTGCTGCTGACGGGATGCTTGCCGTCGGTGTTGCCGGCGTAGAGCCACATGAAAGCGACGAGGATGCCTTCGGTGAGGAAAAAGAAGAAGGCGGTGATGTAGAGGATGACATACCAAAGGAAATCGACGTCGCCGGCGTGGGTCGATACCCCTTCGGGCATCCACCAGCCGACGAAGGGAGCGATGCCGAACCCGATGGCGCAGGCCGCCATGACGACGCCGAACAGAACGCTCCACCATTTATTGCCCACGTTTGCAATCTCCGATCTTGGGAAGCTCATGGGTGAGGTAGTCCGAACCCATGGGCTTCTAACCCTCACCAATCAGTCGATCTTGATTCCGAGCTTGTCGCGCATGGCCGGGTACGGCAGCACCGAGACGAAGTTGACGACGTCCCAGAGGTACTCCTCATGTCCGGCGAAGGTGGCGCCGAAGGGATTCATTTCGGAGCCCGGAATGCCGGAATGGATGCGGTAGTAGATATCGACGGGCCGTTTGCCGCCGCGATAGACGCCCAGCGTCAGGTTGTTGGGCCGAACCAGCGTGCCCCATTCATCCCACTTGTACTTGGCCTGCCGGCCGTAATCGATATGGCAGGTGACGCACTTGACGCCGGCAATCGCGTCGGCCTTGGCCAGGAGGTCCTTCTCGAGCTGTTGCTTGAGCATCGGCTCGCCCTTGTCCACGTCCTGCTCAATCTTGATCTTGTCCTTTTTCACGCCGGCCTTGATCTTATCGTGATCCTTCTGCAACTCTTCCCTGATCTTGTCCTTCTCCGCATCGGTCAGCTCTTTCTTGTCCGCCTTCGCCTTGGCCTCAGCCGTCGCGATTAGTTTGGCTTCTGCGTCCTCAATGGCCTTCGCTTCGGCGTCGGTAAACGCCTTGGCGAGAGCGAGCTTCTTTGCCTCGACGAGCGCCTTCGGGAGGGCGCTGTCGAGGAAATGCTTCTTGAATTCCGGGGTGGGAGTGCTGTTGAAGATTATCTGTCCGCGCTTGACCGAAGCGGGAAGATACTCGGTCCAGAACTTGGGATCGTTCTCACCGAACGGAAACGGCTTGACGTTGATGGCCGTGAGCGGACTTTTCGTGGACGCCAGCCATCCTTCGGTCTTCTCCGCGCCGGCCTTGCCGGTGACAAACTGCTTCGTATAGCCTTTCACGTTCTCCGTCATGGTCCCCTCGTCGGGATTCCAGATCAGCTCGTCCTTTTTTGGATCGAATCCGCTGAAGGCATAGACGATCGTGGTTCTCTCGACGTTGCCGCGCACGCTCAGGTGAATGACATAGCTGATGAGCGCTTCGAGTTCTTCGTCCTTGAGAAGAGCGAAGGAGGGCATGGCGGTCCCTTCGATGCCGTTGCGCAGGGTGCGCAGCAGGTCAGCGCGGGCCGGCGGCCGGCCGGTGTTGGCAGTGCGATCGACCGATTGAAACTTGAACATGCCGCCGCGAAAATCGCGCGGGTGGGGATTGATCCAGCGTGCCGTCGGCCCCCGGCCGTCGCCGGGGACGCCGTGGCAGTGGAGGCAGTGAACACGATAGTGCCGGCTGCCGGTGGCCAGCGTTTCCGCGTCCAACTTGAGCTCCGCGAGTTTCTTCTCGTCGATTTCCGCCTCCTTGGCGTTGACGATGGGGCTGGCCGGAGTGCCGAACATCTTCTCCAGGGCTTCTTCCAGCTCCTTGCGCAACTTCTCCGGAACCTTGGTCGGATCACGCAGGAACTTGTCGTCGAGATTTTGACTCTTAGCATGGTAGGGGTGATCGAGATTCTGCATGTCGGCGAGCTTCATCAGAGGCAACAGGCCGGGGTGCTCGGGATCGTAGCGCTCGTCGCCGAGTTCCTTGGCGACCCGGACAATCGGGTCCTTGCGCAGGCCGTACTTGATGCCAGGCGAGTAGGCCGGGTGGTGGCCGCCGTGGCAGCCGCTCAGGCCGAGCGTGCAGACAACGATGGCAACCAAGGCGCTAGCAATCGATCGATTCATACCCATTCCTGAGAAGATGGGAGGGTTCGAGAACGTTTGGATTGTTCTGTTGTACGCCTCGCTAGTTGGCTGTCAAGAATTGCCGCGTCCTTTTAACGAGCCGCGACCGTCAGAGAGCAGGAATGCGACCGTTGCCACCGCTCCCTCGCGGTCGCGGCTCGTATAAGAAACCCTATGCTGTACAAACTGGGCCGCGTGTTGCAACTGATTGGGCTGCTCCTGTTGCCCATCGCCATCGCCGGCGAAGCGACCGAATCGATGAGCCTGGGCCGAATGCTGATGTGGGCCAGCGTAGGCATCGTCGTCTTCATGATGGGGCGTATGTTGCAGGGGCGCGGCGAATAGCCGCTGGCGGTTTAGCGTTGACAGGGGCCACCCGAGCGCTAAACCGCCAGCGGCAAACTGAATCGTGATGGACAAACCGCGTCCGCGCCCCGTATCATGGGAACGTCTCACTTCGAGTCTCCTCATGAAAAATTCACGCCGCCTGGGTGGTTTCCTGATGCTCGCGCTGCTCCTGGCAGCCGGGCCGACGGCCGCGCGCGCGCAAGGGCCGCCGGCGGTGCGGAAGACGATCTTGCCGAGCCTGGATTCGCAGGTCGCCGCCCGGCTGATCGCCCTGGACCGCAGGTTGAACCCGACGCACACGCCGAACCTGGCCGCCGGGTTGGCGGCACAGCTAGCCGTGTCGGGAACGCCGCTGGACGTGTTCACGCCGCTGTTTGCCGATCAACATAATCAGGATGTCTGGGAACAGTTGCCCGAAGAATATTACCGGATGACCCAGGAATCGGGCGATGCCCTGGTGACGCTTACGGAGTCGCCGCCGCACCTGGGGGTCGGTTGGTCGAGCGGGCAGGTGCGGCGGATTTGTCATCAGCGCCTGGCAGCGTTGCCGCGCGTCAGCCTGGAAACCTATCGCCAGCGCGTCGATGCCGAGGCGAAGGCGCTGTTGGAGCAAGGCCGGCGCGAGCGTTCGCCGGTGCCGCTGCGCCGGCTGGTAGACGACCTGTTTTGCAGCAGTCCCGGCGATCGGGCTCTCGACTTGCTGGGTGATCTGGCCTTCGAGAAGGGACAGTTCGACGAAGCGCGGCACTGGTGGAGCCTGCTGGCGCCGCTCGACGGAGAGCGCGACGACCGCTTGCTCTTCCCGCATCCGCAGGTCGATCTGGCGCGGGTGCAGGCAAAGCAAATCCTGGCGCTCATCTTCCAAGGCCGGCTCGACGAAGCGCAGTCAGCCGTGCCGGGATTCCTTTACCTGCACGCCAAAGCCAAGGGTTCGCTTGCCGGCAAGGACGACGCCTACGGCGTAATCCTGCAAAAAACGCTCGACTCGTTTGCCAAGGAGCGCCTGCGCAACAACGACGAGCCGTGGACGACGTTCGGCGGCGACGCGCAGCGCAATCGGACGCTGTCGCAAGGCCTGACCTGGCAGCTCTGGGAGGACGGCCCCGCCTGGCGCGTGCCTCTCCCCGCGCTCAACGCCAGGGACGCGCCGCCCGACCGCGCCCAGGCGTCGCGGCGGGCGGCGTTTCATCCGGTCATCGTCAATCACCAGGTGCTGATTGCCGATCAGCGCTCGGTCGTCAGCTATCACCTCACCACCGGCAAGGAGCTCTTCCGCTACGAGTCGAAGGCGCCGGGTTTGGCCGACGTCGTGCCGGGCATCGACGCCAAGATTGCGCTGCCGCGCTTCACGCTGTCGGCCGATCACGAGCGCGCCTACGTGACGCTCGGCAAACTGGGGATGGGTCCGAACCAGGAGGCCGCGAGCTGGCTGGTTTGCCTCGATTTGAAACAGCCGGACGCAGCCAAGAAGCGCGAGCTGTGGCGGGTGCGGGCCAACGCGGAGGACAAGTCGCCGGCGTTCTTCGAGGGTTCACCGCTGGTGCATGACGGCCGCGTCTACATCGCACTGAGCAAGATCGCGGGCCGGCGCGTCATGACGTCGATCGTGTGTTACGACGTGCATGGCCGACAGCGCTGGACGCGCGAGGTGTGCGATTGCCCGGAATTCGAGGAACATCCCAACGGACCGCGTTACCGGCAACATCTGTTGACGTTGGCGGGGGGTCAACTCGTCTATTGCAGCAATGCGGGGGCGATCGTGGCGGTCGATGCGTGGACGGGGCAGCCGGCGTGGGGCGTGCGTTATCCGAGCCGCGGCCCCTTGACGCAGGAGCATGAGCCGTCGCCGCGCGATCTGGCGCCGGCGTTGTATGCTGACGGGCTGGTGTTCGCGGCGCCGGTCGATTGCGATCGGGTCTTCTGCCTCGACGCGGTCACCGGACGGCTGCGCTGGGAACTCGACGGCGTTGAAATCGTCCACCTTCTCGGCGCCGGGCACGGCAAGCTCGTCGCAGCCACGCGCCATGGGGTGATGTCGGTCCACTCGGCAACCGGGCAGATCGACTGGACGCAGCCGACCGAGGGGCGCTTGCCGAGCCTGGGTCGCGGCCTGATCGCCGGCGGCTGGCTGATCTGGCCGACGCAGGATGCGAAGCTCCCCTACCGCGCCGTCACGCTGCGCGGCGGAACTCAGCAAAAGGACGGCGAGGCGAGAAGCGTCTTGCCGGAAGCCGACACCATGGACCCCGCGATGCTGCACACGCTGCCGGTCGGCAATCTCGCGTTCGGTGAAGGCTGCCTGGTGATCGCGGGCTTGAGCGAGCTGGTCGTCTACGTCCCCGGCCACAAGATGAAAGACCTGCCGCCGCCGGACACCCGGCCGCAGACGCGCCTCGAAACGCTCTATCAAAAGGCGCGACGCCTTGCCAGCGCGGGACGCGACGACGAGTCGGCCGAGGCGTATCGCCGATTGCTCGACGAGACGAAGACGCATTCGCACGCAGCCGACTGGCGTGCGTTGATCGAATGCCGACTGGGGCCGACGAGCCGCGAGGCTGAGCGACCGGAGGGAGTTACGACTACCAAGGCGGCTCCCAAGGTGAAACTGCCGCCTGTATCCGACGGCCCCGCGTTGCCCTTGGTGCGCGCCTGGTCGCAGCAGGATGGGCGCGTTTGGCCGACCGATGCGGACGAATATCGCGACGAATTCTTCTTCTGCACGCAGCCCGGCCAGATGACGTGCCGCAGCCTCGCCGATGGCACGCTGCGCTGGCAGACGAAGCTGAAATTCGAGCCGGCCTGGCTGGGACGCTGGCGCGATCTGGTGCTGATCGCCGGTCCCGACGCGGTCCAGGCAATGCACGTCGATAATGGCAAGGCCGCCTGGTGGTTTGCGGCGCCGTCACGTCGTTGGCGTCTGGCGAGCGTACAGAAGGGAACGCCCAAGCTTCTGAGTCCCGCCGCCGGCATCGTCCACGCGGAGCGTTGGGACGACACGCTGCTGATCTGTGACGATCACCGCTGCTTCTATCGGCTGCGCCTCGACACGGGCGCGATCGACTGGCAATACGCAGCGCCCGGCGCGGCCCTGCGTCCGCTCGGCGCTGCCGCGTTTGCGCCATTCATGACGCGCGTCGTCGATCGGCTCTGGGCGCAGAGTGTCACGGGGCAACCGTACTGGATTCGCGACAAGGCCTCGCCGACGGGCATGCCGTCGCGCCCCTGGCTACAAGCGCCGCTCCTGATCGGCAACGGCGTCGTCATGGCGGCCGACGGCGGACGCGTCGGCGCCAATGGCAAGACGCCGCCGCACGAACGGCTCTGGGAGTACCAGGCGCCGTGGCCCACCTCGCTCACCGGCGACCTGTGCCGGCTTTACAACAAGGGCTCCGTCCTGCTCGCACTGGTACCGCGCAATGACGGTTGCGAATGCGTCCGCCTGGACCCGGCACGCGGCACGGTCGTCTGGAGCATCTCCGCGCGCCACCTGCCAGCCGACCTTGCTTCGCTGTGCATCGGCGATCTGTCGTTTTACTCTGTCCACGACGGCAAGCTGCACGCGCGGTCGTTGAACGACGGCTCGCTGCAATGGACACAAACGTTGCCGACGCGGTCGCCAAGTTGTCAAGTGCGTTACACGAAGAACTACTTGACGGTATATCCTGGGTCGGGTGCGCGGGACGACGAGTTTTGCATTGCGTTCATCGATCCGTGGGACGGCAGTCTGATGCAGCGGTTGACGTTCCCGGACGCCCGCGGCCCAGGTGAGGTACTATTGACGCCGCGGCACGTGCTGGTTTCGGCCGGCGGCGCGATTTTCGGCTTTCGCAGCCTCGATCGTGAATAATGCGTGACCATGAACGAAGAATCCGGTAGCATGAATTTGAGCCGTTTGCGGTTTAGGGCTCGCATGGCGCCATGCGAGCCCTAAGCCGCAAGCGGCGAACAATTGAGAGAAACCCACATGAAATCGGACGTCGTGACCGTGCGTTGCAAGGCCTGTCAAACACCTCTGCAAGTTCCCGCGGGAGGCAAACGGCTGTGCGCCTGCGGAACCTGGGTCGCCGCCCCGGCCGCCGAGGAGCCTACTCTCGTCGTCAAGCCCGACGAACCGCGCCAGAGTGCCGCGCCGCCGCCGATTCCGACCGCCGCCGCGGCGCCGCCGCAAGCCACCTCGTGGCCGCGCATCGAGGGGGATCTTTCCGCCATCGAACGGCTCAACGACGGCTATCGCCGCATTCTCAAGGAACTCAACAAGACCATCGTCGGCCAAACCGAGGTCATCGAGCAACTTCTAATCGCCGTCTTCGCCAAAGGCCATTGCCTCCTCGTCGGCGTGCCCGGCCTCGCCAAGACGTTGATGATCCGCGCCCTCTCCGACGCGCTCAACCTCAGCTTTAGCCGCATCCAGTTCACCCCCGACTTGATGCCGTCCGACATCACCGGCACCGAGGTGTTGCAAGAAGACAAGGCGACCGGCCAGCGCGTCTTCAAGTTCCTCTCCGGCCCAATTTTCTCGAACGTCATTCTCGCCGATGAAATCAACCGCACGCCCCCCAAGACGCAAGCCGCCCTGCTCGAAGCGATGCAGGAAAAACAGGTTACCATCGCCGGCAATCGGCACAAACTGCCTGACCCGTTCTTCGTTCTCGCCACCCAGAACCCCATCGAGCAGGAAGGCACCTACCCCCTGCCCGAAGCCCAGCAGGACCGCTTCATGTTCAATGTCCTCGTCGATTATCCCAGCGAGGACGAGGAGTACAAAATCGTCGAGATGACGACCGCCATGCACTCGGCCAAGCTCGAGCGCATCCTGTCGGCCAACGACATCCTGGAGATGCAAGACATCGTCCGCAAGGTCCCGGTGGCGCCGTACGTGATCCGCTACGCGATGAAGTTCGCCCGCCTGACGCGCAAGGAAAAGGGTGAGGTGCCGGATTTCATCAAGGAATATGTGACCTGGGGTGCCGGCCCGCGTGCCTCGCAAAACCTGGTCCTTGGCGCCAAGGCCCGCGCGGTCTTGCATGGCCGATACTACGTCTCCTGCGAGGACATCCGCGCCGTCGCCATCCCGGTTTTGCGGCATCGCATCATCACCAACTTCAACGCGGAAGCCGAGGGGATCAAGCCGGAGACGATCATCCAGAGATTGGCCGACATCATCCCGCGCGACCCGAACGAGGAGGCGCTGGCGAAGGGCAAGGCGACGGCGGTGACGGCATAGATTCTGAAAACGAGCCGCGACCGTAAGGGAGCGGTGCAGAGCGTAGTTGCCATGATCGTCAAAACGAAACTGGCCAGAATTCAGGAAGTGGTAGCGCCCCAAGTCGAAAGGGCCGAAATCAGGGGCCAAGGTGCCGCTTCATTCATCTATGCGACGAATCGCGGCCGAGCCGTCGAAATCTCGGAACACAACGGCGGCTTCTGGCTCGAATTTTGGGCCGAAGGTGATGATTATGGTTCACCGACAAAAGAAATGACGGTTGAATCAGCCGATGACGCCATCCAGAATGCGTTGCGGTGGCTACGTGGAGCGTGAGTTTATTGTGATAGGATGAAATCATGGTAATCAAATCCACCTCCCCAACGGTCGCTGTCGAACCTGCCATCGTCAAGACCCCAGGCGTCTGTGGCGGCAGCGCGTGCGTTCGCACCACGCGCATTCCCGTCTGGAGCCTCGTCCTTTGGCGGCGTCAAGCGGTGTCCGACCAACGTCTCTTGAAGATGTTCCCGACGTTGACGCTGAGTGACCTCGACGCGGCCTGGAAATATGCCGATGCGCATCGTGACGAAATCGAACAGGACATTCAGGAAAACGAGGATGCCTGACGCCCATGGCGATGCTCTATGCGGATGAGAACTTCCCGCAGCCCGTCGTGGATGCGCTGCGGTTGCTTGGCCACGATGTGTTGACCGCCTTGGCCGCGGGACAGGCGAACCAGAAAATACCGGATGCACAAGTGCTCGCCCATGCAACATCGCTCGATCGCGCCGTGTTGACGAATAACCGCCGGGATTACATTCGCCCGCATCGCTCGTCCACAGCACACGCCGGCATTGTCGTGTGCACGCATGACCCCGACACGGATGCTTTGGCCCAGCGGATTCACGATGCGTTAGCCAAGATTTCCGATTTGCATGGGCAATTGATTCGAATTATCCGACCCCGAGCAACTCCATGACCCCCGCCACCAAAGACGACCCCCGCAAATACCTCGACCCGCGCACCCTCGCGAAAGTGCGCTCCCTCGAACTCAAGGCTCGGCTCATCGTCGAAGGGTATCTCTCCGGGCAACACAAATCGCCGTACCACGGGTTCTCCGTCGAGTTCGCCCAGCATCGCGAATACGTTCCCGGCGACGACATCAAGCACATCGACTGGAAAGTCTGGGGCCGCACCGGACGCTTTTACCTCAAGCAGTACGAGGAGGAAACCAACCTCGTCTGCTGGATCCTGCTCGACACCAGCGAGTCGATGCGCTACGGCTCCATCGAGGGCATGTCGAAATACGATTACGCCTGCATGTCGGCCGCCGCCCTGGCTTACCTGGTGCTGCACCAGTCGGACGCCATCGGCTTCGTCACCTTCGATTCCAAGATCCGCGATTACCTCAAGCCGTCGAGCCAGATGTCGCAGCTGAAAGAGATGGTCCACATTATGAACAAGGGGGTCGGCAAGGAAAAGTCGAACATGGCCCCGCTGTTTCACGACATGGCCGAGCGCGTCAACCGCCGCGCCATCGTCTTCCTTATCAGCGACATGTTCGAGGACCTGGAGCCGATTCTGTCGGGCCTGAAGCATCTGCGGCACAAACGGCATGAGGTGGTGCTGTGGAACGTCCTCGACGAATGCGAGCTGACGTTCCCGTTCCAGGAATCGACGCTGTTCCGCGGCATGGAGCTGTTCCCCGACCTGCTGACCGACCCGCGCGCCCTGCGCGACAGCTACCTGGAGCAGATCGAAGGCTTCCTGAAGGACCTGCGGCGCGGCTGCCGGGACCAGAATATCGACTACGTGCAACTGCGCACCGATACGCCGTTGAGCGTGGCGATGTCGAGCTACTTGGCGCATCGACAGAAGCGATCGCGATAAATAGGTTACCGCTTGCGGCTTGGCGTTTGCCCGGTGTAAGCTAATACATCTGAAACTTTTCAGCGAACGCAAAGCCGCAAACGGCGACCACGGACTACGGACCATGACCCTCTTTGCATTCCTTCCGCTCGGATGGGCCCTCGGCGCCGTTGCTGGCGCTGTCGCCATTCCCATCGTCATTCACCTGATCAACCGCAGGCGCTTCAAGATCGTGCCGTGGGCGGCCATGAAATTCCTGCTCCAGGCGCAGAAGCAGACGCGCAAGCGCATGCGCATCGAGCAGCTCCTGCTCCTGTTGTGCCGCATCATGATCCTGGTCGGCATCATCTTCGCGATGGCCAGCGTGATGGACTACGCGGAAAAAGTATGGGCATTCCTCGACCTGACGAAGCTGGGGCCGGGAAAGAAGATGGCGCAGCATCGCACGCATCACATCTTCGTCCTCGATGCTTCGTTGAGCATGAATCAGAAAACGGACGGAGACCAGACTGCCTTCGAGGTTGCCCGGCAGCAAGTCTTGCGCAAGATTGCCGACAACGCTTCGGGCGATGGCTACAGCGTCCTATTGCTCAAGGAGAGCCCGGTCTGGCTCATCGGCGAGGCGTCGCAGGATGCCCGCAAGGTGGTGCGCGAGATCGAGGCGGTCAAGCCGAGCCATGGCAACGCCTCGGTGCCCGCCGCCCTCACCATGATCTCCGGCAAACTCAGCGAGGCGAGCGGGCGCTTCCCGATGCAGGCGGTCTACTTCTTCACCGACATGCAGCAATCGACCTGGCAAGGAACGCCCCCCACCGACCTCAAGGCCGAGGCCGACGACAACCAGAAGAACCCCTATCTCGACATTCAGAAGAAGGCGACCACCGTCTTCGTCGATTGCGGCCCACAAAAGGACAATGGCAACCTGGCCGTCACGCATCTGGAATTCGACCTGAGCCGGTCCCCCTATATCACGACTGGTCTCGATCTCACCCTGCTGGCGACCGTGAAGAATTACGGCACGGAATCGAAGAAGGTGCGTGCGGACCTGCTGATCGGCAAGGCGAAGGACTCCACCGCCGATGGTCCCTTGCAGATGCGCGTCAGCGCCGATGAACCGCGCACCATCGAGCCTAACTCGCAGCAGACCATCGCCTTCGACAAGGTCCGTTTCGACAAGCCGGGGACCTATGCCGTCCAGGTGAAGCTCCCCGACGACGCGCTCACGCAGGACAACGCGCGCACCATTATCATCACTGTGCGCGACACCATTCCGGTGCTGCTGGTCAACGGCAAGCAGTCGGCGGATCGCTTCGAGCAGGCGGCCGAATACCTGCGGCTCGTCTTGAACCCGTTCACCAAGCCGGGGACCGAAGAGAAGTGGGCCCCGTTGCGCCCCAAGGTCGTGCTGACGTCGGAATTCATGCGCATGACCGAGGAGCAGCTGGAGCCGTTCGATTGCATCTTCTGGTGCGATGTGCCGGAGTTCGGCGTCAGCCAGCTGCGCAAGATCGACACGCACCTGCGCCGCGGCGGCGGGTTCGTCATCAGCCTGGGGGAGAAGTCGGGGGAGAAGATCGACGCGTACAATCAGCTCCTTTATAAGGAAGGGCACGGCCTGATGCCGGCGGAGCTGAAGAAACGCATCGAGGCGCCGCCGGAGCACAATTTCTACTTGCAGAACACCGACGCCAACGCCTTTTCGCTGCCGCCGCTGGCCGCGTTTAGCGATGACCGCGACCGCTTGACGTTGCGGTCGGCGCGCTTTCGGCAATACATCCAAGCGGTGGTGCCGGAAGGCAAGGCGCGGACGGTCCTGTGGTTCGCGCCGGAATACACACCGAGCGAGAAGGTGAAGCGGGACGACACGCTGCCGGCCAGTTCGCCGGCGATCGTCGAATGGAACCCGCCGCTGAGCCGGGCGCATCAGCCGGCGCCGGCGGTCCTCAAGCCGGGGCAGCGTGCCGAACGGCAGCAGGCGCTGCGTTATCGCGGCAAGGTGATCCTGTTGACGTCAACGGTCAACATGGACTGGTCGAGCTGGCCGAGCTCGCCGAGCTACGGCGCCATGATGCACGAACTGACGCGCCTGGCCCTGTCCGGGCGGCTGCGCGAGCAGAGTCAGCCCGTCGGCGGCGTGCTCGATGCGTTTCTCCCCGGCGGGGCGGAGTTGGCCGTCACCGTGAAATTCCCGGCGGAGATCGAGGGGGCGAAGCCGGGCAAGGTGCAGACGCAGCTGATCGACGATGTCAACTACTTCCGCTGGGCCGACACCGATTTCGCCGGCGTCTACCGCGCCGAGACTCCCGACGGGCACGAAATTCCGTTCGCCGTCAATGTGCCGACCTCCTCGGTGGACCAGAAAGGCTCCGAAAGCGACTTGACGCGCATCGACCTGAACAAGTTAAGGGAAGGCTACCCCGGCTGGGACAAGCTCCAGCTCGTCCGCGATCCGCTGCTGGCGATGCTCGGCGACAGCCCGGTCAACTCGGAGGCGGTCAACGTCCCGCAGCCGGTCGGCCCCTTCCTGGCCAACATTGCGCTGCTGATCGTGCTGGGGCTGCTGTTCATCGAGATCGTCATGGCCTGGCACTTCGGGCATTACACCACCACCGAAGGCGCGATTGCCCAGAGCACGCCTAGCCCGATCGTCACCATGATTGCCGTTGGGGTGGCCGTGTTTTCCGTGATCGTGGTCGGCATCGGGGCGTTTGTCCTGGTGCATGAGCGACAGCACGGGGATTTCCTGGGCTTCTTGCCCGACATCGTGCGCGCCTGGTTCGAGTTCATCATGAACATTCAGCCGCCGAGCGCCGGCGAAGGCCGGAACTGGCCGCTCGAACAGCAAACCTATCTGTTCGACCTGCCCGGTCCCGAACATTGGTACGCCGTGCTGATCAGCGTGGCAGCGGCGGTGACGATCTTCTTCACGTACAAGGCCGAGGCGCCGCGGGTGTCGCTCCTGTTCAAGATGCTGCTGGGCGCGGTGCGGTTGTGCCTGATCCTGGCCACGCTGTGGTTCCTCCTGCCGCGCCATCAGATCCACTACGCCCGGCAAGCGTGGCCGGACCTGGTCATCCTGATCGACGACACGCGCAGCATGGGCGAGGCGGACACCTTCCACGATGCCAAGGTCATCGACAAAGTCAAGGAGCTGAGCGCGAGCATCAAGGAGAAGCTGCGCAAGGACCTTCCCGACAAGATCGCCGCCCTGCGCGCCGAGATCGCCGCCAAGAACGCCGCCGCCGACAAGGAGCCCGAGCTGCGGCTCGATTTCAAGGCGGAGGCGGACGGCCTGCAGAAGCGCCTGCAATATTGGCAGAAACAGCAAGACGACCTGACCAACGAGAAATGGCGGCCGAGCCGCTTGCAGCTCGTCCAGGCCATTCTCGCCCAGGAGAAGCCACACTGGCTCAAGACCTTGCTGGCGAAGAAGGAATCGAAGATCCACATCTTCCATCTCGACATCACCGGCCGGGCGACCAAGCTGCGCGACCTCGACGGCGACGCCGGCGACATCGTCGATCCGACCGCGCCCAAGCAGATCGAGCGGGCGTCGAAGGCAATCGACAAGCTCGAGCCCTACGGCGAGGACAGCCGGCTCGGCATGGCGGTCCGCGACGTCATCAACCATTACAACGGCTCGGCCCTTTCCAGCGTCATCATGTTCACCGACGGCGTCACCACCCGCGAGGAAACCCTGTCCCAGGTCGCCGATTACGCCGCCCAGCGCGGCATCAGCCTCTTCTTCGTCGGCGTCGGCGATCAGAACGAGCAACGCGACCTCAAGATCCACGATCTCAATGTCGATGACCCGATCTACCTCGGCGATACCGCCGTCTTCGAGGCCCGCGTCACCGGGCACGGCTACAAGGATGTCACGGTACCGGTCATCCTCAAGCTGCGCGGCAAGGACGGCAAGGAACGCGAAGTCGCGCGCGAGAAAGTCAAGATCGATCCGGCGGGCAAGTCGGTCAAGGTTCGCCTGCGCCATCAGCCCAAGGAAATGGGGCAGCACCCGTACATCATCGAGGTCGAGCCCCCCAAGCTGGAGGCGAACGAGAAGCCGTTGCCCGCGGGCAATCTGCGCCTGGAAAAGACAATCGAGGTGATCGACACGAAACTGATCCGGGTGTTGTTCGTGGAAGGCCAGCCGCGCTACGAGTACCGCTACCTCAAGTTCCTGCTGGAGCGCGAGGCGCCGGACAAGAACAAGAAGAAATCGATCGAGCTGAAAGTGGTGCTGCTCGACGCCGACGAGGAGTTTGCCGAGCAGGACAAGACGGCACTGCGGAATTTCCCGCCGACGCTGGACGGGCAGGACGGGCTGAATCAGTACGACGTGCTGATCCTGGGCGATTGCGATCCCAACCACCCGAAGCTGCGCAATCGCCTGAAAGACATCGCGGCCTACGTGCGCGGCGAGGACGAGAAGGGGCGCAAAGCGTCCAAGCCGGGGGGCGGCCTGTTGTTTATCGCCGGGGCGTTCCACAACCCGCACAGCTACAAGGGAACGCCGCTCGCCGAGGTCATGCCGGTCGAGCCGATCCAGAACGTGCCGCCCAAGGAAATCAACCGCATCGACCGCATGCGCCCCGACCTCACCCCCGCGGGCAAGATGCACCCGATCTTCCGCTTTGGGCCGGACGAGGCGGAAAGCGCCTCCATCTGGAATCGGCTCACGCCCATGTTCTGGTACTCCGGCAAGTACCGGACCAAGCCGCTCGCCGAGGTGCTGGCGGTGCATCCCACCGACAAGGCGGAGTTCAAGAATCCGAACGAGGACGCCCGGCATCCGCTGGTCGTACAGCAGTTCGTCGGCACCGGCCGAAGCATGTTCTTCGGCTTCGACGAATCCTGGCGCTGGCGGCTGCGCGAGGATGAAGCCAAGTACAACAACTTCTGGATTCAGACCATGCGCTACCTGTCGCGCGGCCGTTCGACGCGCACCGAGCTGCGGCTCGATCGGCAGACGCCGTACCGCGTCGGCGAGAACATCAAGGTCACGGTCCGCTTCCCGGACAACACGCCGGGCGGCGGCGCCGGCGGCGCCAATCAGCCGGGGCCGAAGGTGGACAACAAGACCAAGGTCGAAGTCACCGTCGTCTATTTGCCTTTGGACGCCAAGGAGGGGGCGGGATCGGAAAAGGAAACGCTGCGGCTCGCCAAGGTGGAGGGGAGCTGGGGCACCTTCGAGGGGATCAAGGATCGCACTCGGGAAGGGAAGTACCGCTTCCGTCTGACCAACCCCGACGTGAGCTCGACGCAGCCCGACGGCGAGAAGCCGACCGCCGAGGCTGTCGTCGAGTTGCCCCCCGGCGAGCTGGATCGGCTGCGGATGGACTATCAGGAGATGACCAAGGCCGCCCACGGCACCAACGGCGAGTTTTACACGCTGGCGAATGCCGATAAGCTGCTGGAAGACATTCCGCGCGGTTCGACGGTCGCGATCAGCTCGCAGGTACCGCCGACGTTGTTGTGGAATCAGTGGTGGGTGCTGGTGATAATCGTCTTATTAATAACGTCGGAATGGGTTTTGCGGAAGATGAAGCATCTGTTATAGTAACATCGATATGGACGGTTAGTTTTTTACCAGCCGCGACCGTTAGGGAGCGGTGGCAAATGTCGGCTCCCGCTCCCTGACGGTCGCGGCTCGTTTCGGGTTCCGTCCGAATGGCTGGTTCATCCGTCTTAATGGATGGTAGGCGCTGCTGAATGTGATTTCAACCCAGGGTAACATTGCCATGAATCCCCTCTTGAAACGTCTCGCGTCGCTTCGCCGCAAGGTGCGATGGTATGACGGCTGGATCGGCATTGCCGCCCTGGCCGCCCTGGTGCTTGGCGTCGGCGTTGCCGAGGGGTTGCTCGACTTCTGGCTGCACATCCCCAGCCTCTTCCGCGCCGCCTTGCTCGTCGGCCTGCTCGTCAGCGCCGGCTTCTTCGTCTACCGCTTGCTCATTCGGCCATTCGCCGCGCCGTATGACGATCTGAGCCTGGCGTTGCGCGTCGAGGAGGCTTACCCCGAATTGAACGATTCGCTGGCGAGCACCGTTCAATTCTTGACGCATACACCCGAAGATCAGGCCCGCCTCGGCGGCTCGGAGGCGATGCGCGAACGCACCGTGCGCGACGCAGTCCAGAATGCGGATCAGTGCGATTTCGGTCGGGTCCTCGCTGAGAAACGCCAGGTGGTCTTTCCGCCGATCGTGCCGGCGCTGTACGCGCTGGTCGGCATCCTGTTTCGGCCCAAGCAGGCGGTCGAGCTATGGTGCGCCTTGTGGAGCAAATCGAAGGCGACGTTCGCCGGCGCGCTGATGTACGGCGTCCTCATCGCGGCAACCGCCATCGTGTCGATGAACGTCTATCGCAATCCCTACGTCGGCATCGCCTTCTGGCGCTTCGTCGAGCCGTTCGGCATGCACACCTGGACGCAGGTGACCGTGGAACGGCAAAATGCGGACATGAATTTCGTGCTTCTCGATCCGCACGACCAGCGCAAGGACCGCATCGCCGAGAAGCGGCCTTACTTCATCAAGGTCAACCTGCAAGGGCAGATGCCGCCGAAGAAGGAAGCGAAAGTCGAAATCGTCGGCCAGTCCCGTTCGGACAAGATGGTGCCGCTGAACTTCAGCGATGACGGGCGCTCGGCATGGTTCACGACCGGCATCAACATGACGGAGCAGAGCCAGAAGTTCAAGTTCAAGGTGATGGCGAACGACGGGACGTTTCCGCCGCGCGCGGGGACCTGGCACGAGGTCGAGGTGGTGCCGCCGCCCAGGCTGACCGCGCCGCCGCAGATCACGATCTACCCGCCGGCGTATACCGGCTTGAAGTCTCCCGAGGTGCTCGAAGCGGGCACGAGCCTGGTGAAGGTGTACGCCGGCAGCACGGTGGTCCTGCGCGCCTGCGCAAATCGACCGCTCGACAAGGCCTGGATCGAATACCAGCCGCAGCAGCCTGGGCTGATCGAGGCGGCCAAACTGGCGTGCTTCCGCCAGACCGAGCCGCTGCACGCCGTCGGCTCGCTGCTCGCCGGCGCGACCGTTTGGGACCGCATCCCCGCCGAGTTCGACGCCGACGGCGCGAGCTTCCGCATCACCTTCACGCCGGTCGTCACGGGCAAGTTCGTCTTGCACCTGCGTGAAGACGAACGGCTCGAATCGGAGCTGTCCACCGATCTCGACGTGGTCCTTGACCCGATTCCGGAAGTAAAGCTGCTCAGCCCGCGCTCGAGCATGAACGTGCTGCCGACCGCCGACATCAACTTCAAGTTTCTTGCCCAGGATGAGCAGTTTGCGATTCGCTCGGTCTACGTCGAATACCGCCGCAAGACGGCCGGGGCTGAAGCATTCGACAGCCCGGAGCGGACGGTGCTCTACGACGCCGCGGTGTTCGGCAAGCTGCTGCCGAGCCTGTCGGCGCGCATGGCCCGGTCGCCGGTCGCCGGGGCGCACCCGCTGATGGGCAAGACCCCGCTGCAAATTCCAAACCTGAAGCTGCGCCACCAGAAGCTGGACGTGGACATGGTCTGGTCGCTGCGCAATGAGTTCAAAGTGGGCGATCTCGTGGTCGTCGAGGTGTGCGCCGACGATTTCTGCGATATCTACCCGACGCGCGAGCCGGGCCGCAGCCACGCCGTCGAGCTGCGCATCATCAGCAAGCGGGACATGATTGACATTGCCGAGAAAACGCTGACCGACATTCACAAGGACCTGCAAAAGGTGGTGAAGGTCGAGGAGAAAGCGCGCGACACGGTCAAGGAAACCCAGAAGCTCGACAAGAGCGATCAGAAAGTCGTGGATAACTTCAACGAGAACGCCGAGGCGCCGCAGCGCGACGTGCAGGACCGCGTCGGTAAAACGTCCGACGAAGGCATCCGCCGGGACGTCAAGGAAATTCGCAAGATGCTCGAGCAGAACAAGCTCACCGGCACCCAGGCCTACCGCGATGCCACCAAGATCCAGGGGGCGCTCGACAGCATCGCCAAGAAAGAGCTGCAAGAGATCGACCCGAAGCTCCTCCAGGCCCGCGAAGAGTTGACCAAGAACGAGAACATCACCCCCAAGACGCAAAAGAATCTTGGCGACGCCGCCAAGCTGCAAGACCGCGTCGTCAAATCGCTCAACGAGTTGATCCAGGAGCTGAACCCCGAAGCCAAGATGAACGAGCTGCGCGACGAGATGCGCAAGCTGAGCCAGAAGGAGAAGGACCTGTTGCAGCGCAGCGAGGATCTCAACGAGCAAAAGCAGGCCAATGACAAGAATCCAGACCTCACCAAACAGCAAAAGGACGACTTCAAGAATGATCAAGAAAAAGAAATCAAGAAGCTCCAGAAGGAGCAGACCGAGCTGGCCGCTCAGATGGAAAAGCTCGTCCAGAAGATGAAGGATGCCAAGCAAGATTTCGAGAAGCACGGGGACGAGCGGAACGCCAAGAAGATCAGCGACGCCCTCAAGGAAGCTGGCGTGGAGCAGCAGAAGGACAAGCCCATGCCGATGCCGCTCGACAAGAAGGAGCCAATCAGCGGCGAGATGAACAAGATCGCCGACGAACTGAAAAAGAAGGACGAGGTGCAGAATCAGACCCTCGACAAGCAAAAGAACGTCGTCAAGCAGATGGAGAACGTGCTCGACGCCCTCGAAGGCAAGAACGACGACGGCATCAAGCAGGCAATGCAGGAACGCAAGGACGCCGAGAAGAAAGTCGACGACATCAACAAGAAGCTCGACAAGCTGCGCGAACAGACCAAGAAAGCCGAGATGATCGAGGACAAGGAGGAACGCCTGAAGAAGAAGGAGGAGCTGGCCAAGCAGCACGAGCAGCTTCAGGAGGAGATCGAGAAGACCCGCCGCGAACTGGCCCGCCTCAATGAACAGCGCGCCGCCAACGATCTCGCCGACGCCGCCAAGAACGTCGAGAAGGCCGGCAACGACCTGCAGCAGGGCAACAACCCCGATGATGCCCAGAAGAAAGCCCAGCAAGACCTGAAAAACGCCAAGAACGATCTGAAGGAGGCGCAGGAAGAGCTCGCCCGCGAGATGCTCGTCAAGATGGCCGACCAGCTCGATGGCCTCAAGAAACGCCAGGTCGCCTCCCTCGAGCGCTCCGACGCCCTCCACACCAAGATCATGGACAAGAAGTCATGGTCCGATGCATTCCTCGACACCATCGACGGCAACATCGACGCTCAGAAGGACATCGGCGCTGAAACCGACACCCTCAAGGACAAGCTCAAAGAGGCGAAGGTCTTCCACAGCGTTCTCGACAAGGCCAAGAAGTCGATGGACGACGCCGGCGAGGTCATGAAAATTCGCCGCGAGGAAGGCAAGGATCGCCGCCGCATCGAGATGGGCGAGAAGCTCGACGCCATGGAGCTCAAGGATGAGACGGGCTGGCACAACGACACGGTCAAGCATCAGATGGCCGCCGTCAAACGGCTCGACATTTTGCTCGACTCGATCAAGGAAGAGATCGAAAAGATGGACCGGAAGAAGAAAGAGCGCGAGGAGAATCCAAATGGGGACAATCCCCCCGACGAGCCGCCGCAGGGAGGTATGAGGGCCCAGGACGGCATCCCGCCGAACGCCCAGCTCAAGGCCCTGCGCGCCTTGCAGCTCGACCTCAACGAACGTACTGCCGATTTCGCCAAACGCGTTCCCGATCCGGCCAAGGCCAACGAAGATCAGAAGAAGGAATTGCAAGAGCTTTCCGACGAGCAGGCGGCCATTCACCAGCTCTTCCAGCAAATTCTTCCTGCACAGCAGCCCGAACTGAAAGAAGGAGCCCCCCAATGATCCGCTACTTCAGCGTCACCCTGGCAACCTTCGCGTTCCTCGTCGCCCTCGGCGTGGCCCAGGACCAGCCTGCGCCCAAGAAAAAAGACGCCGGCGCCAAGGAGGTTGACAAGAAAGATAAGAAGGACCTGGACGGTAAGGACGTGGACAAGAAGGACAAGGACGCCAAGGACCCCGACAAAAAGGGCGACGAAAAAGCAGAGCCGGCGGAAGATCCGCAGAAGATCATCGAACGCCTCAAGGAGAACTTCGGCAAGGCGGAGGAAGCGCTCGAGAAGAAAGACCCCGGCGAAGACACCCGCAAGAAACAGCAGCAGATCATCGACGACATCGACAAGCTCCTCAAGCAGAACAATGACGACAAGGGTGGCGGCGGTGGCGGCGGTGGCGGCGCCGATAACAAGGGTGGTGGCGGCGGTGGCGGAGCCGGCAATAAAGGCGGCGGTGGCGGCGGAGCCGGGAACAAGGGCGGGGCAGGCAACAAGGGTGGCGGCGGCAACGGCGGGGGCAACGAGAAAAAGCCCATGGGCCTCGATGACAACAAGGACAAGAAGGGCGGCGGCAACGACGAGGCCAAGAAGGACAAGGACAAGCAAAAAGACAAGGAAGAACTCGCCAAAAAAGACCAGGGCGGCAAGGGCGATGCCAAGGATGAAAAAGGCGGCGGCAAAGGCGCCGGCGGCGTCCAGGGCAAGAACGACGACGAAAAAGAAAAGAAGAACACCATCAACGATCTCAAGCTCGACATCTGGGGCCATCTCCCTCCCCATCGCCGCCAGGAGATGGACGCTCTTTCGCGCGAGCACATGATGTCGCGCTACCAGGAAATCCTGCGCGCCTACTATCGCAACATCGCCGAGGGGAACCGGCGCAAAGACGGCGATTGAACGGCCGACTGGCAACACCGGGTATGGGTTTCGACGAACGCAACGGAGGTATCGCCATGTACCGGGCCGTCATCGCGCTGCCGATAGCCTTCGCGCTGCTGACATCGGCGCATGTCAGTAGCGCTGTGCCGTGTCAGGCCGGCGCGAGCAAGAAATCCGATCAAGCCGCCCCTGCCGACTCGAGACAAAAGATCGTCGAGGAGATCAACGCCGACTGCGCCAAGGTGGTCGATCACTTGAGCAAGAGCGATCCCGGGGCAGCAACGCGAGCCGGGCAAGACCGCATCCTCGCGAACATCGACCGCCTCCTCAAGCAGCAAGACCCTAGCCCGCCCCGCAACAGCAGCCCGCCCGCGTCGAGCACTCCCCGTCGCCCGATGGATGAACCCGACCCCAAGCCAGGCGCCGACACGCCGAAGAATCAGCCGAAGCCCGCCGCGCCGGCGAATCCGCAGAAGGAACCCAGGGTCAAAGCGACGATCGGCCAAGGCCCCAGCAGCATCGAGACCCTGAAAGCGGAAATGAGGTCGGAAGATTGGGCAAAGATGCCTCCACGCATGCGGCAAGCAATGGATGGCGTCGCCCGCGAACGCTTCATCCGCAACTACGAAGAATTGCTCCGAGCCTACTATCGCAATATCGCCGAGAGCAGCCGTCGCAAGGACGCCGATTGACTCCTTGACCCCTGACTCCCGACCCTTGAGGAGAAAGCCATGGACCGACGCAGCTTCTTGACACGCGGCACCGGGGCCCTGCTCGGCCTGTCCGGCGGCGGCATGCTCCTGCGCGCCCTCGGCCAGGACGCCAATCAGGCGGCGGGCATGATCAACACGAATACCCAGCGGGCTATCGATGGCAGCCTTGCCTGGCTGGCGACGCAGCAGCATCAGGACGGCTCGTTCGGCACCGGACAGTACTCGGGCAATGTCGCCGTCACCAGCCTCGCCGGACTCGCCTTTATGGCCGGCGGCTACCAGCCGGGTCGCGGCCGTTACGGCCAAAATGTCGCCAACGCCGTCCGCTACATCGTCCGCTCCGAGGACCCGCAAACTCCGGGCTTCCTCAACAACAATCGCGGCTTCGCCCACGGCCCCATGTACGGCCACGGCTTCGCCACCTTGTTCCTCGCCGAAGTCTACGGCATGGTCAACGAGCAGCCGCTGCGCAACGACCTGCGCGCCGTCCTGGGCCGGGCGATTCGGCTCATTGTCGGCTGCCAGAACCAGGACGGCGGCTGGCGCTATCACCCGCGCCCACAAGATGCCGATCTCTCGGTCACGATCTGCCAGATCATGGCGCTGCGGGCGGCGCGCAACGCCGGCATCAGCGTGCCGATCGCCACGCGCAACCGCTGCGTCGATTACGTCAAGCGCTGCCAGGACCCCAACAGCGGCGGCTTTCGCTACCAGCATTTCGGAGGCGCCGCGGGTTTCGCCCGCAGTGCCGCCGGTGTCGTCGCCCTCAACAGCGCCGGCATCTACCTCGAAACTCCGCGCGAAGGCGATTCCGTGCGCCGCGGTCTCGACTACATCAGCCGCTTTCGACCCGGCGCCGGCGGCGGCGGCGCGTTCGGCAACATGGAAGCCAACATGCACTACTTCTACGGCCATTACTACGCTGTCCAGGCCATGTGGATCGCCGGCCCGCAGTACTTCCGCGTCTGGTACCCCGCCATCCGCGACGAATTGCTCGGCAGCCGCCGCGCCGACGGCTCCTGGCAGCAAGGCATGATGGTGGAATCCAACTACTGCACCGCGATGGCCCTCATCATCCTCCAGGTCCCCAACAACTACCTGCCGATCTTGCAACGCTAGGAATCAGGGGTCAGGAGTCAGAGGTCAGGAATCGGGGGGCAGCCCCTTGGTTCCTGGCCCCTGGTTTCCAATTCACATCATGCTCGCCAAAGACTTCCTCTTGTTGGTTCTCGGATTCGGCCTCGGCGTCGCGTGTACCGGCGCCGACGGACAAGAGACGCCGCGCTTCACCATCGAAGCGCTCACGCAGGCGCGCTCGGGCTGCACATTGACGGCGCTGGAGGCTGACGGCACGCTCCGCTTCGACGATGCCGGCGAACGCCGTACTGTCAGCCGCTTCGTCGAAGTTCGCCAGGACGGCAAGAAGCTGCCGCACTTGCTGACGCGGAACTTCGTCAGCCTGTCCAACGGCGATCGGCTTCCGCTCGATCCCGACGCCGCGGCCAACCTGGAGGACGGCCGAGTTCGCGTTTGGCCTGCCCGGTCCCTTGGGGATGCCCACGCCAAGGGCCTGAGCCTGTTCGCGCCGAATGTCGTCCTCCTGTTCTGGACGCTCCCCGACGGCATCGACGACGCCGAGCGCTTCTTCGCCCGTCTGCAAGACGAAACCCGCAAGCGCGACGCCGTCTATCTCAAGAACGGCGACCGTATCGAAGGCACGCTGACCGCTCTCGACTCGAAGACCGGCTGCGTCATCGCCGTCGCTGGCCGCAAGGTGGTCACCCCCTGGTCGAAATTCGCCGGCGTCGCCTTCAATACCGATCGGCAAGCGCGCTTGCGCACCAAGAAGACCTACACCCGCGCGGTCCTGGAGGGGGGCGCCCGCGTCAATTTCCTGGAGCTGTGTTTCGAGGAGAAGGCACGCCGCTGGATCGGCAAGACTCAATTCGGCGTCAGTCTGGAATTGCCTGAATCGGCCCTGTTGGCGCTCGACGTTCGCCAAGACCTGGCCATCGACTTGTCGGAGCTGACGCCGACGCGCTACGAGCATCGCCCTTTCCTGGGCGCCTCCTGGCCGCTCATGAAGGACGCCGCCGCCACCGGCGGAAACCTGCTCTTGAATGGCAGCACCTATGAGAAAGGCCTCGGCATGCACGGCGCCTGCCAGCTCGCCTACCAGCTCGACGGCCAATATCAGCGCTTCGACGCTCTCGTTGGCATCGACGAATCATCGCGCCGCGGCCGGGCCAAGGTCGCGATCGACCTCGACGGCAAGCGCATCGATCTGAATGAAGGCAAGGAGCTGACGAGCCAGACCGCGCCGCTGATGGTGCGCCTCGACGTCAAGGGCGTTCGCACCATCACGCTGATCGTCGAGCTGGGAACCTTCGGCGACGTGCAGGCCGACGTGAACTGGGCCAAAGCACGGCTCATCAAGAAAGAATAAAGCCAGCCACGGATGAAACACGGAAGAAACACGGATGAAGAGAAAGAGAGAATGCTGTCACCGAGAGCAATACACGTCTTTTTTCTTGTCCGTGTTTCTTCCGTGTTTCATCCGTGGCTGGTTGACTTGCGTTTCCACCAGCGCCGCACGCCGACGAAGCCGATGCCGCACAGGCCCAGAAGCAGCGTGGACGGTTCGGGATTGGCCATCGGCGCGGCGGTCGGGCCGATCAGGCCGCCGCCGTCGAGTGGGATCGGATCGTCGAGCGCGATCGGCGGCGGCGGCACGCTGACGGCGGCGACGTGGCTCGACAGGTCGAAGAAGTCGTCGTTCAGGTCAAACCCGCCGATGCGGCCCGCGAAGAAGACGGAGCCGTTGAAGGGCGTGTCGCCGCTCGAGTTCTTCGAGGGAACGACAAAGTTGTCGAGCGTCGCGTTCTTGCCGAGATCGGTGATGGTGATGGTCAAGGGGCCGGCGAGGACGCCGGGATCGCCGTAGGCCTGCCAGCGGAATTGGCCGAAACCGCCCCAGCTCCCCATGAAGCGATTGGCGCGCAGCTTCCAGCCGGCGGGAATCTGGATCTGCGCGTCGTTCAAGTCGAGCTTCGCATTGAAGCCGAGTTGCTCGAAGCCGAAGCTCGAGCCGAGCGGTCCGTAGTCGGCCAGCGGGGCGGCCTGAAAGGTCATGCGAACCTGCCCGGCGCCAAGGCCATTGAGGGCCGGGCCGACGCCGTTGTTCGCTTCGATGACCGCGCTGCCGAAGCTCAGGCCCATCGGCAACGAGTCGGACAGGTCGAACTGGTACGATTGGCTCACATAGTCGGCCCGAGCGGACGTAGCCCAAGTTACGCTATTCGAACCAAGAATGCCCATCGAATAAGGACTTGCGTCAATTTTTCGGGAAAGTCTTCACTACAATTCGGCCGCGGGCATTTGTTGGCGCAATCGTCTGGGC
>JACXTT010002178.1_pt1 | contig 31389 bp, 28 predicted proteins | sample 9270951 | NCBI WGS metagenome assembly JACXTT01 (sample SAMN15532306, study PRJNA645909) | rock metagenome | isolation source: weathered quartz diorite | place: Puerto Rico | collected 2017-06-21
AACGCGGGGCCGCTCGTCGGGATGCGCTGGGGGTGGTGGCCGGCCCCCTGTGGTTGCGGGGGATCCTATGGTTGTTGGCGGGTTGGGCCTATTTACAGCCGCTGCTGTTCGGCGGCTTCTTCGGCGATTCGATCGCCGTACGCCCGCCACATGATGTGCTGGCCAGACTGGGTGAGGACTTCCACAGGGTGCTCGAGATGGTCGTGCACGCCCCCGGCTCTCCGCCGTTCTGGCTCGCCGTAGCGGGGATAGCCACGGCCTGGTACCTCTATCTCAAACGCCCCGGGCTGCCGGACGTCGTCGCGGCGCGCATCAAGCCGTTGTATACCGTGCTCGTGAACAAGTACTACTTCGACGAAGCCTACCAGGTGCTGTTCGCAGACGGAACGCGCAAGCTCGGTACCGCGCTGTGGAGGTTCGGCGACCTGGCCGTCATCGACGGGTTTTTCGTGAACGGCGCCGCGCGCGTGGTGGGTTGGACGGCCGCCATCATCCGTCGCTTTCAGTCCGGCTTTATCTATCACTACGCCTTCATGATGATCATCGGCGTGTTCGTGTTGTTGACGCTGTGGTTCGCGCGCATCTGACCTAGCATCCAATGGTCCCCGGCCTCCCCCTGCTGAGCCTCGCCATCTGGGTGCCAATCGCTGCTGGACTCGCGATTCTTGCCGTCGGCTCGGACCGAAGCGCGCAGACCGCCCGTTGGCTGGCTCTGGGCGGTGCCGTGCTTGGGTTCGTGGTTACAGTGCCGCTGTACGCCCGGTTCGATCCTCAGGCCCACGGCATGCAGTTTCAGGAGCTGGCCTCCTGGATCCCGCGTTTTCACATCAACTATCACGTCGGCATCGACGGGGTTTCGCTGCTATTGATCCTGTTGAACAGCTTCACCACGATCCTGGTGGTAATCGCCGGCTGGCAGGTGATCCAGACGCGCGTGTCGCAATACATGGCCGCCTTCCTGGTTCTGTCCGGTGTGATGAACGGAGTCTTCTCCGCGCTCGACGGCGCCCTGTTCTACGTTTTTTTCGAGGCTACCCTGATTCCGATGTTCATTATCATCGGCGTCTGGGGCGGCGAGAACCGCGTCTATGCCGCGGTTAAATTCTTCCTCTACACGCTGCTCGGCTCGCTTCTCACGCTGGTCGCGCTCATCTACCTCTACAACGCCGCCGGCGGCAGCTTCGCCCTCCTCGACTGGTACGAGCTCCACATCGGTATGACCGAGCAGGTGCTGGTATTTCTGGCGCTCATGGCGGCGTTTGCCGTGAAGGTGCCGATGTGGCCGGTCCACACGTGGCTCCCGGACGCACACGTGGAGGCGCCCACCGGGGGTTCCGTGGTGCTGGCTGCCGTGATGCTGAAGTTGGGCGGCTACGGCTTCATCCGGCTCTCGCTACCGGTCGTGCCAGATGCGAGCCACGCGCTGGCCGGCTTTGTCATTGCGCTGTCATTGATCGCGGTGGTCTACATCGGTCTGGTGGCGCTGGTGCAGACCGACATGAAGAAGCTGATCGCGTACTCGTCGATCTCGCACATGGGCTTCGTGACGATGGGGGTGTTCCTGTTCAACGGGATGGGCCTGGAAGGCGCTGTCCTACAGATGATCTCGCACGGCTTCGTTTCCGGGGCATTGTTTCTGTGCGTCGGTGTACTTTACGACCGCATGCATACGCACGTGTTAGCCGAGTTTGGCGGTGTGGTGAACCCCATGCCGGTGTTCGCCTCATTTTTCATGCTGTTCGCCATGGCGAACGCGGGTTTGCCTGGCACGACGGGTTTCGTGGGTGAGTTCCTGGTGACGCTGGGCGCGATGCAGGTGAATTTCTGGTACGCCGCGCTGGCCGCGACCTCGCTGGTATTCGGCGCCGCGTACACGCTGTGGATGTACAAGCGCGTTGTTTTCGGGGCGGTGGCCAACGATCACGTGCGGCAGCTCAAGGACATCAACCTTCGCGAGGTACTGTTCCTGGCGCTACTGGCCGCCGCTGTGCTGGGAATGGGTATTTGGCCGCAGCCGATGAGCGTGGTGCTGCACACCTCGGTCAATGATCTCCTCGCGCATGTCGCTCAGAGCAAGCTATGAGGCCAATCCCGGACAGCGCTGAGAAGCCTATGCGTACAGGTTGTTCCATATCTCGACACGCAAGCGTGCACCGAGGGGGCGCGCTCAGATGACCATGAGCGCCACGAGCCTGGCAGCGGCTGCGCCCGAGATCTTCCTGCTGGCCCTGATCTGCACGATACTCGTCGTCGATCTGTTCCTCGACGACGCGCAGCGCCACTGGAGCTACGGCCTTACGCTGCTGGCCTTGGCGGGGACCGCGCTGGTCGCGCTCAGCCTTGGTCCCGGCACGCGCTACGCCTTCAACGCGATGTTCGTGGACGATGCGATGGCGCGCGTGCTCAAAGTTTTCGTGTGCGTCTCCGTCGCCGCGATGCTGGTCTACGGGCGCGCGTATTGCCGGGAACGCGCGCTGTTCCGCGGCGAGCTGTTCGTGCTCAGCTTGACGGCGACGCTGGGCATGCTGGTCATGATCTCCGCCAGCCATTTTCTGACGTTGTATCTCGGGCTCGAGCTGATGAGTCTGAGCCTGTACTCCATGGTCGCGCTGTCGCGCGATTCGGCCACGGCCACGGAGGCGGCCATGAAGTATTTTGTGCTCGGCGCGTTGGCCTCCGGCATGTTGTTGTATGGGCTGTCGATGATATATGGCGCTACCGGCGGGCATGGAGGGGCCCCGACCCTGCAGATTGCCGAAGTCGCGGCGCGCGTGCTCTCCAACCAGGCGAACCAGACGCTCCTGATTTTCGGTCTGGTGTTCGTTGTCGCCGGTGTGGGTTTCAAGCTGGGGACGGTACCGTTCCACATGTGGGTGCCGGATGTTTACCAGGGCGCTCCCACTGCCATCACTTTGCTGATCGGCAGCGCGCCTGAGCTGGCCGCGTTCGCGTTTGTGCTGCGCATTCTGGTCCAGGCCCTGGGCACGCACCCGCTGCTGATCGAGTGGCAGCAGATGTTGATCCTGCTGGCCGTTCTGTCCATGGCTATCGGCAACGTGACGGCCATCGCGCAGTCCAATATCAAGCGCATGCTGGCCTATTCCACGATCTCGCATATGGGGTTCATGCTGCTGGGCATCGTCAGCGGGTCGCTCAACGGCTTCGGCGCTGCGATGTTCTACATGGTGACCTACGTGCTGACGGTATCGGGCGCCTTTGCCATGATCATGCTGTTGTCGCGTGGAGGATTCGAGGCCGATAGCCTGGACGACTTCAAAGGGCTGAACCAGCGCAGTCCCTGGTATGCCTTTCTCATGTTGTTGATCATGTTCTCGTTGGCGGGTGTGCCGCCGGTTGTCGGTTTCTACGCCAAGCTTTCGGTGTTCCAGGCGGTGATGGCGGCCGGGATGACTTGGCTGGCGGTGGTGGCGGTCTTGTTCTCGCTGATCGGCGCTTTCTACTATCTGCGCGTGGTCAAGTTAATGTACTTCGATGACCCCCAGGACCGCGTGCCTCTGGCTCCGACCGCCGACGTGCGTGCCTTGCTGACGATCAATGGCGTGGCCGTGCTGGTACTTGGCTTGCTTCCAGGCGGCCTGATGGATCTTTGCCAGCGCGCGATCCAAAATTCTCTGTGAGCGCGCCGGTTCCATAGGGAGGCGCGCGATGTCCAACGACTATACCGAGACGCCGGTATCTTCACGCACCGGCTACGAAGGCAAGCTGCTGACCCTGAAGGAAGACAAGGTGGCGCTGCCGGACGGGAGCACCGGCACGCGCGAATATGTATTGCACCAGGGCGCGGCCATGGTGATCCCGCTGTTCAAGGACGGCAGCGTACTGCTCGAACGGCAGTTCCGCTACCCGCTGCGCCAGCATTTCCTGGAGTTGCCCGCCGGCAAGATCGATCCCGGTGAAAAGCCGTTGGCCACTGCACGGCGGGAGTTGTTGGAGGAGACGGGATACGCCGCTGGTGAATGGCGCCATCTCACTACGTTGTACCCTTGCGTAGGTTACTCCAACGAGCGGATCGAGATGTTTTTGGCACGCGACCTCAGACACGAGGGGCACCCCGGCGAGGACGGCGAATTCCTCGAATGCGTTCAGCTCGCTCTGGACCTGGCCTTGGAGCTGGTGGTGGCGGGGGAGATTGGCGACTCGAAGACGATTCTGGGGCTGCTGTGGGCGGACAAGCTGAGAAAGGGCGAATGGAAGTAGACGGTGGAGCAGCAAAGGGTGAAACCTGAAGCGCCGAAGACTTTCACGACCTTATAAATTCAATGCGCAATCATCCGCGCGCGAGTGCCAGCTTGTCCGGACTCTGTTCCCACAGAGGCGCTGGACGATGGAACAGGAACCCCTGACCGTAGAGCGTCCCCATATCGGTCAGGATCTTCATCACTTCGCGGTCTTCGACCCACTCGGCGATCACCTGCTTGTTGAGCGCCTGCCCCACAGCGCACAGGGCCTTCACAAAGATGCGACTGCCCTCGTCCCTGGCCAGATCCCGGACGAAGCCGCCGTCGATCTTCAGATAGTCCACGTCGAAGCGCTTCAGGTAGTAGAACGAGCTGAACCCGGCGCCGAAATCGTCGAGCGCGAAGCGACATCCCATCTGCTTCAGCTCGCGGATGAACTGCTGGGTCACGTCCACGTCCGACATCGCAGCGGTTTCAGTGATTTCGAACACCAGCTGATTGTGGGTGATATTGCTGGCGGCCAGCATGCTGTGGAACTTGCGCGCCCAGTGCCGATCTGAGATCGACACCCGCGACAGGTTCACAAAGTAGCGAACCTTCTGTCCCTGCTGTTCCGGCTGGCGCAGGTACTCGATGAGCCGCTCGACCACGCGCATGTCTATCTCCTGCACCATGCCGAGCGCCTCTGCGTACTCCATGAACTGGCTGGGGAGAACGAGATTGCCGTTGTCATCGCGGATGCGCACCAGGATCTCGCGGTGGACCACGCGCATGTCGGTCAGGCGCACGACCGGCTGGCTGTATAGGACGAGGCGGTTTTCCTCCAGCACTTCGCGCAGCTTGTTTGCCCATTGCACCCGGTGGTGGGTCCGGCGCAGGCTCTGCGCGTCTTGATCGTAGAGCACAAAGCGGTTGCGGCCGCCGTCCTTTGCCTGGTACATCGCGATATCTGCATTTGACAGCAACCCAGTCACATCGCTCCCATGGAAAGGGTACAACGCAATGCCGATGGAGGCGGTGAGGGCGGCGATCCGCTGTTGGTTGGTCGATTGAAAGCGGTAATGGCGCAGAGCGTCGAGCAGGTGTTCCGCCACCTTCATGGCGTGGCCTCGCAGCGACTCCGGCAGATGTACGGCGTACTCGTCCCCGCCGAGACGAAAAACTTGCCCATTGAATTCCTTGACCCCTTCTTTCAACACGCCGCTAATGCCCACGATCAACTGGTCCCCGGAGCGATGGCCCAGGTTGTCATTGATGTACTTGAAGTGATCGATATCGATAAATAGCATGGCGCCAAGCTCGCCCTGCTCCATGGCAAGTTCGAGCGTGCGCTGGAGGCTGACGCGGTTCGGCAGACCGGTCAGCGCATCGTGGGTCGCAAGGTGTTCGATCTGGAGGGCCGCTTCGTGCTGTTCGGTCACGTTGCGAGCGGTGCCGCGGATGCCAGAGAGCCGACCGCTCTCGTCGTGGGAGACGCGGGCATTGATTCCGACCCAGCGATCGCTGCCGTCGGCGGCGAGCAGGTGGGTAATATAGTTCTTGACTTCGCCGTGCCGGCGTAAAGTCGACAGGAAGCGCCGGTTGGAAAAATGCGAGGGCCGCGCCTCGAAGTCGAAAAAGCAGCGGTCCAGAAGTTCCTTCGGCTGCATGCCGAAAATGTCGAGAGCGCCGTTGTTGAGGTAAGTGAAGCGCCCCTGCCCGTTGGTGGTCCAGATCAGGTCGTGAGACGTCTCCACCAGATCTCGGTAACGGCTCTCGCTCTCCAGGAGCAATTGGATGATGCGCCGCTTTTCGCGCAGAGTCTTGCGCGCCGTGGCGAGTTCATCCTCGTATTTGTCGTTGAGTGTCCCTAGCGACGAACCGGCCAGCCCGTCGATGATCTCGCGCGCGTAGCGACGGTGTCCCCCCTCGGTCCGGCGGGCCACAAGAACACCCTGGCTGTCCCAGCGGCGCAGTTTCTGGACCGGTACGCCGAGCTTGGCCGAAGCTTCCTGGATTGAGTATTCCGACGGAAGCCGAGACATGACACCCCCAACTGGCTAAGGCCTGCGGCGCTACCGCCGCAGAACGCACGTCCATAGTCTAGTGTATTTGGCTGGAGGCGAGCATGTCGTTCTGCCGCGACACTAGACGCTGCATCAGTTTGCGGTCACGACTGGTGAGGCGCAACGCCGCGTCCACCCACAAGTGGACGACGTCCATCAGTTCCTGATGCGTGATGCCTGCAACGCGGCGGCGCGCCCCTGCAATCCCAACCAGCCCGTTCCGGCTGCGTCCGTTGCGCCTGACCAAGGCCGACACTTCCGCTTCGCCCTGGCCCCTGTCAACCACGGCATCGATCACCCCGAGTGTCAGCATATCATCGGCCGAATAGATCTTCCCAGTCGACAACAGCTCCTCCGTGATCCTGCGCCCGACCCGGCGGTTGAGGAAGGAGTAGGCCCCCATGCCTGGAAACAGGTTGAACAGAATCTCTGGGAATCCAAAGCGCGATTGCCTCTCGGCGATTATGATGTCGCTGGAAAGTGCCGCCTCGAAGCCTCCGCCCAGGCACTCGCCTTGCACCAGCGAAACGGTCGTGATGGGCAAGCCGTGGCCGATGTAGTTGTGGTGGAGCACGTCGACACAGGCTTTCCCGTAGTTCAGCAGGCCAGCTCGATCTCTTCGTTCGATCAATTGGATAAAGAGATCGAGGTCGCCACCAAGATTGAATACACCCGGTGCGCCGGAAGCCAGCACGGTGTACTCGACCGGCATCGGTTCCCCCAGGCATTCGACCCTTCCCTCGGTGTCCGAGACGAATCGGCAGTACTTCGCCAGATCTTTGAGAAGTTCCAGATTGAAGCTCGGCCGCGGACTTGGTGTCCAGCGCGACCAGATAGCGCGGCTGATCGGGTCATACACGGCGGAGAGCTGCGAAGAGAAGAAGTATTCAGACTGCCCGCTCGATCTATATAGATTTGCCTGATCAGTGACTTGCAGCAGAGCATGAGGGATGCGCATATCCATGGCGGGTCTCCTGAGCCGAGTTGTTGTAACAAAAAACCATCGTTCTTATGCTCTGCAGCGAAACGCTGAACAGAGTTTTAGAACGACTCTACGGGAAGTCAGGAATTTCACGCAAATCTAACAATCTGTGAGGATTTTGGGTACCCTATTGTTATTGTTAGAATTCTCTCGCCTAGCTCGATCATGAAGTCGGCATAAGAGGGTAAAACGCGAGGAATGGCTCTGTGATGAAATGGATTCTGCGCGGCTTTGCGCGCGCACTGTTCCGTGTGCAGGTCGACGGCTGGTTCGACGCGGCTGGCGAGCCCGCCCTGTTCGCGGCCAACCACCCGGCGCAGCTCGATAGCCTGCTGCTCTGGCTCTTCCTGCCTCGCGGCACGACGGTTGTCCTGCCGCGGGAGGAATTGCGTTCGACGTGGTTTCGCTTGGCGCTTCAGCTGGTCCCGCACCTTGTCGCGGAGATGAACGATCCCACCACCATTAAGAAAGTGATGCGTTTGCTCGCAGGCGGACGATCCGTCGCCCTGTACCCGGAAGGGCGGGTGTCGGACGCGCCAAGCGTCATGAAGGTGTATGAGGTCCCCGCGTTGATCGCGGCTAAGACGGGTGTGCCGGTGGTTGTGATCCGCATCCGCTATCGCCGGGGTTGGCCGGTGCGCGTGTTGTTCCGGGTGCGTTCTCCCGTCGGCATTTCCGGTGCGGATCAGGCGGCCTCCCGCGCGCGTCGCGCACGCGTTACCCAGGAACTGCAGCGTCTAATGGGAGCGGCTGCCTATGAGCAACGGCCCCGCACCACCGTTTTCGAAGCGTTTCTCGATGCGGCGCAAGAGCAAGGTTGGAGCACCCTGATCATCGAGGATCTGAAGGAGGAGCCGCGCTCGTACCGGGACCTGCTCAAGGGCTCGTTGAGCATCGGACGATGGCTGAGCAGGTCGAGCAAACCGGGTGAGAACGTGGGCATGCTGCTTCCCAACTCGATTCCAACCGTGTGCACTGTGCTTGGGCTCAGTGCGTTCGGCCGTGTGCCCGCTCTGCTCAACTACACCGCCGGGCCAAACGCTGTGCAGAGCGCCTGCGCCGCGGCGCGCGTGCGTACCGTCGTCACCTCACGCGCTTTCATCGAGCAGGCGCGGCTGAGCACCGTGGTTTCCGGGATCGCGGACCTGCAGCTGTTGTACCTGGAGGACATTCGTTCCCAGCTCACGCTCGGCGACAAGCTCTGGCTGATCACGCGCGCTCTGCGCAGCCCGCGGCGCGTGATCTCGCCAGGACACAGCCATGGGCCCGCAGTGGTGGTCTTCACGTCGGGCTCGGAGGCGCGGCCCAAGGGGGTGGTCTTGAGTCACGAGGCGATCCTGGCCAATATTGCGCAAATGGCGGCAGTGATCGACTTCACGCCCAGAGACAAGGTGCTTAATCCACTGCCCATCTATCACAGCTATAGCTTCACCGCAGGCATGATGCTTTGCCTGCTGACGGGAACCCAGCTTTTCCTGTATGTCTCACCTTTGCGCTACCGTGCCATCCCCGAAATCGCCCATCGCCGCAACTGTACTTATCTGTTCGGAACCAGCACCTTCCTCAGTTATTACGCGAAGCATGCTGATGCGCTGGACTTCCACTCCATCCGGCGCGTCATCTCAGGCGGCGAGAAGCTCGGTGCCGACGTGGCAAGGGTGTGGCAGGAGAAGTTCGGACTGCGCGTCTACCAGGGCTACGGTGCAACCGAATGCGCACCGGTGATCGCTTTGTCCACCCCCCGCGTCTTCAAGCCTGGCACCGTCGGTCCTCTGTTGCCCGGGCTCGACCATCGGCTCGAGAAACTCGAAGGCATTGATCGCGGAGGCGTCCTGCACCTGAAGGGCGTGCAGGTCATGCTCGGCTACTACCTGTATGACAATCCCGGCGTCATCGTGCCACCACGCTCCATCTATGGCGACGGCTGGTACAACACGGGCGACGTGGTCGACGTCGACGAGGACGGCGTGCTCACCGTGGTGGGGCGCGTCAAACGCTTTGCAAAGATCGCCGGCGAGATGGTGTCGCTCGACATTATCGAAGAGGTGGCGCGCGACGCCTCGCCGGGGTACCGTCATGCTGCGGTCCTGCGTACCGAGTCGGCGAGCGGAGAAACGACAGTGCTGTTCACGACCGACCCGAACCTTAATCGCAGTGCCCTGGTGCGCTCCGCACGCAAGCTCGGTCGGCCGGAATTGGCGCTGTCCAGGCGTATTCTGTGGATGCCCGAAATTCCCGTGCTCGCGTCGGGCAAGACCGACTACGTCGCGCTGGAAACCATGACGAAGGCTGCCAACGCTCCGGAGGCCGGTCCGGAGGACGGCGATGCACGCTCGACCGGCTGAAAGTCATTCGCGCTCCGCGCCGTGGGAAGCTAGGGATCTGGGGAAGCTCTGATCGAGTCTCGCAGGCACGACCGTGGCGTCGCGACGCCTTGCAGTCATCCGCACCTGACACAACGCGCGTTGTGAGACTTGATCAGAGCTTCCCTAGGGCTTGCCGTGGTAGCTGATGCGGTACACCACGTTCGCGTAGTCATCCGAAATGAGCAGACTGCCGTCGCGCAGCACCAGCAAGTCCACCGGGCGGCCCCAGACGCGCTCATCCTCCATCCAGCCCTCGGCGAAGACGTCCCACTTCTGCACTGCGTTGTCCTTCAGGGTGACCGTGATCACGCGGTAGCCGCTTTTCTTGCTGCGATTCCAGGAACCGTGCTGAGCAATGAAGATACGACCCTGGTACTCGGCCGGGAACATGGTGCCGGTATAGAACTTCAACCCGTCTGGAGCAACGTGCCCGCCTTGCTTCAAAGCCGGAGGCGTGAACTCTGAGCACTGGCGCTTGGCCCCGAACTCCGGGTCCGGCGTGTCCCCTTGGTGGCAGTACGGAAAGCCGAAGTTCATCCCCGCCTTAGGCGCATGATTGAGCTCGCAAGAGGGTAGGTCGTCACCCATCATGTCGCGGCCGTGATCGTTGAACCACAGCTCACGCGTATCCGGGTCCCAGTCGAAGCCCACCGTGTTGCGCACACCGCGCGCGAACACTTCGTAACCGCTGCCGTCGGGCCGTATGCGCGCGATCAGCGCATACCGGTCGGGGTCGGGCTCGCAGACGTTGAACGGTGCGCCCACCGGCACATACAGCCAGCCGTCGGGGCCGAAGGCGATGTACTTCCAGCCATGATGGCCGTCGCGTGGAAAGCGATCGGTGACCACGACCGGTTGCGTCGGGTTGTGCAGGTTGGCTTCGATAGCGTCGTACCGCAGGATCCGGCTGATCTCCGCCACGTACAGTGAGCCGCCGCGAAACGCTACGCCGTTGGGGGTATTGAGCCCTTTGGCAATGGTGAGCACCTCCGGCGATGCGCCCGCTCGTGGCACGAGAGCGAAGACACTGCCCTCCCGCTGTGTGCCGACAAACACTATGCCGTTGTCCCCGAGCGCGAGCGAGCGCGGACCAGGCACCGGGGCATAGACTTCAACCTGGAACCCCGGTGGTAACTTGATGCGCCGCAGTGGCAAATCCTGCGCGCATGCGGCCTGATTGAGCGCACATGCCGCGAGTACCATCAGTAACAACCTCACGATCCGCCTCATTCCGGTCTCCAGGGCACGGGGGTGGCCGCGCCACGCACGGGGCTGCCGCACCTGCTGGGCGTTTAGGATAGCCTCTTGAATTGTGGACGACAAACCGCCAGCTTATACGGCACCGTCCCGTCCAGCGGACAGAATCATGCGGGGAGTCGAGATATGAGCGAAGTCAGCGCCAGGGAAACCCTCGGCTTTCAGGCTGAAGTAAAACAGCTGCTGCACCTGATGGTGCACTCCTTGTACGGCAACAAGGAGATCTTCCTCCGCGAGCTCATCTCTAATGCATCGGACGCCTGCGACAAGCTGCGCTTCGAGGCGCTGGCGGACCAAGCCCTTTGGGAGTCTGATTCGGACCTCAAGATCCGCGTGAGCTACGACAAGGCCGGCCACACCATCACTGTGTCCGACAATGGCGTAGGCATGTCGCGCGACGAGGTGATCAGCAACATCGGCACCATCGCCAAATCCGGCACGCGCGAGTTTTTTCAAAGCCTGACGGGCGACCAGGCCAAGGACGCTCATCTCATCGGTCAGTTCGGTGTCGGGTTCTACTCCTCGTTTATCGTGGCGGACAAGGTTACGCTCGTCACGCGGCGCGCGGGCATGGGTGTGGAGCACGGCGTGCGCTGGGAAAGCGACGGGCAGGGCGACTACACGCTCGAGACAGTGACCAAGGAAGGCCGCGGCACGGACGTCATCCTGCGTCTGCGCGAGGGCGAGGGCGAACTGCTGTCCGGGTTCAGGCTGCGCTCGATTCTGCGCAAGTATTCAGATCACATCACGATCCCGGTTCTGATGAAGAAGGAGGAGTGGGACAAAGACAGGAAGGAGGAAGTGGCCAGGGATGAGGACGAGCAGATCAACCAGGCCTCCGCGCTGTGGGCCAGGCCGAAGTCGGAGATCACGGACGAGCAGCATCAGGAGTTCTACAAATACGTAGCACACGATTTTGAAGCGCCGCTGGCATGGACACATGCGCGTGTAGAAGGGAAGCAGGAGTATACGTTGCTGCTTTATCTGCCCGCGCATGCCCAATTCGATCTGTGGGATCGGGACCATCGCCACGGCGTCAAACTTTATGTGCAGCGCGTGTTCATTATGGAAGGCGCCGAGCAACTGGTGCCCGCCTACCTGCGCTTTGTCCGCGGTGTGATCGATTCCAACGACCTGCCGCTCAACGTATCGCGTGAGATCCTGCAGGAGTCCAAGGCGGTCGAAGCTATTCGGGCCGGCTCCGTAAAGCGCGTGCTGTCGCTGCTCGAGGAGCTCGCTGAAAACGACCAGGACAAGTTCGCCAAATTCTGGAAGCAATTCGGGCGCGTCTTCAAGGAAGGGCTGGGCGAGGACCACGCGAACAAAGAGCGTATCGCTAAGCTGGCGCGTTTCTCCTCGACGCGTGCCGAGAGCCAAGAACAGACCGTCTCATTGACCGACTACGTGTCACGGATGAAGGAAGGCCAGGACAAGATCTACTACATCACGGCCGACTCTTTAGTCGCTGCAAAGAGCAGCCCTCACCTCGAGATCTTCCGCAAGAAAGACGTCGAAGTCCTGCTGATGTATGACCGCGTGGACGAGTGGGCGATCTCTAACCTGACCGAGTTCGACGGCAAAAAGCTACAGTCCGTGGCGAAGGGCGACCTCGACCTCGGCAAGCTTCAGGACGAGGACGAAAAAAAGGAGCAGGAGAAGGAAGCCGGCGAGTTCAAGGATTTGACCGACAAGATCGCCAGAACCCTCGGTGAGAAAGTGAAGGAGGTCCGCGTCACTCATCGCCTCACCAGTTCGCCGGCGTGTCTGGTCTCGGATCAGTGGGGGATGAGTATGAACTTGGAGCGGCTGCTCAAAGCCGCCGGACAGACAGTTCCCGACGTCAAACCCATCCTCGAGGTCAATCCGCAACACCTACTCGTGAAGGGGCTCAAGTACGAATCGGACGAGAAGCGCTTTGCGGACTGGAGCTACATCCTATTTGACCAGGCGGTGCTGGCCGAAGGCGGGCAGCTTGATGATCCCGGCAGTTTCGTCAAGCGGCTCAACGAGCTGATGATTGCGCTGGCTGGTGGCGCAGGACCGAAGATCTGGACGCCGGGGGGCTAGACGACTAGAAGCGCAGTCGCGCGCCGAAGGTCAGCGCGTTGGCCTCGAGTTCACCGTTATCGGTTTGCCCTAGGCCCGTGTAGCGTTCGGACTGTGCACGTAACTCCAACCGGCCATTCACCTGATAGCTGACGCCAAAACCGTAAACCCTGCCTGGCCGCGAAGGCGTGTCTACTGAGAAGCTGCTGTAGGTTGCGTTGGGGGCGAAGTTGACGCCTAGCTTGGCGAAGAATGTCAGCGCGTCCGAAAGCTCGAAGGAGCCGACTCCAGCTAGACTCCATGCGCTCATTTGCTCGGCGGGCGTGGCGTACAGCACCGGGTCATCTGTGTTGACGCCAGAACCGAAGCTAGTGCGTGCCGCTTCCAGTGCGAATCCACGCGAGAAGCGGTATCCCCCGTAGAGCGTGGTGGCGGTGAGCCGATCGGTATCATGATTCAGCAGCTTGGCGCCGGGCACGCCGTTTAGCGACTGGCCGCCCGCATTGCCAAGCACCGCGACGCCGTTGCTAATGCCCGTGTAGAACCCAGGCTCATCGGCAATCGCCGGGGCAGCGAAGCAGGCTGCTGCAAATGTCAAAGCCAGGTAGGTGCAGCGCATGGTGCCCGCGCCGTCGCCGCTTTGAGACAGAGAGGAAAACATGGCCGTGTGAGACGATTTTGCTGCGCGAATACGCGAGCAAATCCTGCGCCCATCGAACGCGACACGATTTTGTGTGCGATCCGGAATGGACTCGCCATTCAACGCCGTGCAATGCCTGCGCGCACGATCGCGCTAATAGGTGCGCACGCGAAGGGCGCGGAGCAGCGACTCCTGGTCGGCGAGTGCTTCGTCCACGTTCGCCAGATCGGTCGCCAGCACTGCGCGCGCCTGATCTTCCTCGGCCGCGTTCCAGACGCTAACTTTGCCTGCGTCGAGTAGACGCAAGGCCTCCTTTTCGGCTTCCAATCCTTCACGAAAAATCTGCATCCCTTGGAGCTCGTCGAGCTTCACGATGCCTGGCGCGAGCCGTGCCTTCCGCCGGCCCACCTCGTACCAGGCTTCAGTCAGGCGCGGATTGGCCCGTACGGCTTGCTCGAGCAGACGTAATGCTTCGTCATCGTCCTGCGCCGCGAGTGCCTTGCGATAGATCCCAACGCCAGCAATCTCCGCTTTCTTCACCGATGGAGCTACGGGTCCCGGCGGCGGAGGCGAACTCGCTTTGCCACACCCCGTTACCAAAGCCGTGCTCACCGCAATTGTGAGGGCGAGTCCGAGAGAATGGAAAACGCAACCACGATGCACTCTTCTAGTGGAAGGACGTTGCAAGTGCACCGAAATGTGCTCAACTCTCATCGACTCATTCCCAAATAGCATTTGTCGTCAATCACAGCGCTCTCGCTTTCACAAAATGTGCCGTTCCTCGGCGAACCAAGGAACGACGATGCGACCTACAGCGGCATCGAGTCCAAACTCCTTTAACACTGTTTCCTAGCGGGCTGCGGTTCGCAGACAATCGCAACTGGAGTCTCGGGAGAGAAGCCGGCGGAATCGTGAAGCTTCTCCAACCGGCTCGTTCGTGAGTCGAGCTTGCTGCAGACTGCAGGTTTGGGGCGCTTCGTTCACGCGGCACGGCATGCAAAGAGAGCTCCGAGGATACGGGAGGTCAGACCATGAACGAAGAGATAGCGGCGCTGCGACACCGCGCTTTTGCGGTGAAGCTGGCGCTGCGCAGAGTAGCGGCATTTTTCAATGAGTTGAAGCGCGCTGGGGTGAGTGCGCAGGTGCCAGAGCTTGAGTACTTCGTAGCAGCACCACAGCTCAAGTTGCTCTTCGACGAATTTCAGGACGTACATACACGCTTGGAAACCTCCCTGTTCGAGGAGATAGTGCGGTTGTCCCTGGAAGCGGAGAAATCGGTCAACGCCTACGTGAAGAGACACTATGGCTTTGCTCCCGGCGACGACATCCAGATGGGGCATCCGAACTCAAACAGCCCGGTGCGGCTGCGGGTGCACAAGGTGTTTCTGCAAAGCGGCACCGATAGCGACGTCCGGGTCGACGCGAGCTTCCTGCAGATGGATGGCAACAAGGGGAGTCGCTGGGACGTCTATATGAAAGGTCCGGGCGAGTTCCAGTTCGAAAAGATACAGCGCAAGGAAGCGGTGACGCGCTAGCGGGCCAACGAAGACGGGCAGCCGTGGCTGCCCGTCTATGCATCCGACTGTTCGAAATCCGTCGTTAGCGGATCTGATTTTCTTCCTGCGCCCGCCGTACCACGTCTGCTTGGCGAAGGGTGTCATTGACGCCCTTCGCCTTGTCCAGGGCGTCGCGTTGTGTGCTGTACAACCGGCTCTGGCTAGACGCTTTGGGCGCATCTGAGTTTCCACCGCAACCCGCCAGCGCCAGCGCTGCAAACAGGGTGAACAGGAGCGTTCGCATCTGCCCCTCCGTCATTGTGAACCCCCGCTGTGACGCACATTCCATGCCGTACGCCGTGCTTACTGTTTGCAATTCGTTAACGCAACGATTCCACAGCAGTGCGGTATTGAACTGCGAATCGCGGGCTCAATGGCAGCCTCAACGCATCAATCGGGTTTGTGCCTGCGCGAGGATCGTGCCCACACTCTCTGGCAAGCTGTTCGCCGAACAGGCTGGTGCTGCATCCCGCTAACTGGAACCAGAACGGAATTCTCCTGCGCTAGACTCGCCTTCCGGCAGGTTGCCATGACAAATGAAAATCCGGATTTGTAACGCCGTGTAACAGGCGGGGCCTTTGCAACACCGCATTACCCAGCAGGCCCCACGCTGCCGCCGGTCCGAGGTATAAAGAGGCCGGAACATGAACGCTCAAGACCATATCCTGATCGTCGACGACGACCGCGAGATCCGCACTCTGCTCGGCGACTATTTGCAGAAGCACGGCTACCGGACCAGCGCGGTAGCTGAGGGCAAAGCCATGTGGAACGTGCTTGACGGCGCGCGCGTCGACCTCATCATTCTCGATGTGATGTTGCCGGGAGATGATGGCTTCGTGCTCTGTCGCAACCTGCGAGCGCGGGGAAATTGGCCCGTGATCATGCTTACAGCCAAGGGCGACGATACCGAGCGTATCGTAGGACTCGAGCTTGGTGCCGATGACTACATGCCCAAGCCCTTCAACCCGCGCGAACTGCTGGCACGGATCAAATCGGTGCTTCGCCGGCACCGTGCGGTGCCCGACAACCTGCAGCCGGAACGCGCTGTCGCGCTGCGCTTCGCCGGCTGGACTCTCGATCTCGCCGCGCGCAACCTGGTCTCGCCGCAACAAGTGGTGGTCGCGCTGTCGGGCGCGGAGTTCCGCCTGCTGCGCGTGTTTCTCAGCTATCCCAACCGCGTCCTCTCGCGCGATCAGCTTATGGATCTGACCGTCGGGCGCGAGGCCGATCCATTCGACCGCAGCGTAGATGTCCAGGTCAGCCGCTTGCGCCAGCGTCTGGGTGATGATGCACGAGAACCTGCCATCATCAAGACTGTACGCGGGGAGGGCTATGTCTTGGCTGCGGGAGTGGACCCGCTGTGATCGCTCGGGCAATGGACGCCGCGGTCGTCCCGTTTGCGCTTGAGGAGATCTGAAACTCCCATGCATCTGCGCTCCGATTCTTTGTTCGCCCGACTGGTGCTGACTTTCGTGCTCGGCATGGCGCTTACCATGCTGGTAACGCTGTGGGTGCAGTTTCCGGAGCGCGAAGCCTTCGTATTCCGCATCAGCGCATTGCGCGCCGCCTATCGCCTGGCCGACATGCTGAAGCTGATGGATCAACTGCCAAGCGGGAGCCGTACGAAGCTGGCTGCAATCGCCGCCGCGCGTCGGGTGGATACGACTTTGGGGACTCCCCCTCCAAGCGCTGCGTCACTCGAGCCGGGCTCGAGCGCCGCGGTCTTCCATGACGTGCTGGTCGAAGATCTCGGCCGCGACTGGCCGATCGTTGTGGAAGTGTCGCCGGCCCAGGTACCGCCCGAGACCGGCAACGCACCGCCTGCCGACGGCTTCGAGTTCAAGGGCCAGGCTCAGCTGTCCGACGGGACCTGGGTCGGTTTTCGGCTGCAGGAGCCGCGGCGTCTCCCGATCTGGCCGCGGCGCCTGATCACCAACATGCTTATCATTGTCGGCGTGCTGGCGCTGCTGTCCCTCGTCGCCGTGCGCTGGGTCACCCGGCCACTGCATCGGCTGGCGCAGGCGGCCGAAGGACTGGGCCGCAACATCAACCACGCGCCGTTGGTCGAGAACGGCCCGGCGGAGGTTCGGCGCGCAGCGCGCGCATTCAACGCGATGCAAGAACGCCTGTCGCGCTATATCCGCACTCGCACCGGCATCCTTGCCGCCATGTCGCATGATCTTAAGACGCCCATCACCCGGCTGCGCCTGCGGGCGGAGCTGCTCGAACAGCCTGAGCTGCATGAAAAGTTCGTGCGCGACCTGCGGGAGATGGAGGACATGGTCAACGCGACGCTCGGTTACATGAAAGGTCTCGATGATCTCGAGCCGCTACGGCCCGTGGATATCCGAGCGCTGGTCGGTGCCCTCGCAGCGGATTCCGAAGAGCTGCATCACCCCATCCACGTGCGCGGGGAGCCCATAGGCCCTTTTTGCGGCAAACCCGATGGCCTCAAACGCTGTCTGCAGAACCTGCTCGACAACGCCACGCGCTACGGGTGCGACGTGGAGCTTCAGATCGAAGACAGACCCGACGCCTTGACTTTGTGCGTGCGCGACAGCGGACCGGGGATCCCCGAACAAGAGCTCGAACGTGTGTTCGAACCCTTCTACCGTGTGGAGGCGTCGCGCAATCCCAGTACAGGCGGCAGCGGTTTGGGGCTGTCAATTGCGCGCAACCTCGCCCAGTCCATGGGCGGCGAAGTCACCTTGCGCAATCGCGAGGGCGGCGGACTCGAAGCCAAGGTGGTGCTGCCCCGCGGCGGATCGCCTCTGTCGACGTCAGCGGTCGCGAGTCGAAGCAGCACCAACCCTGTTACTAGTCCATCCGGCGCTAGCCCCTCGGACGTGATGTGAGGTCACGCTCCCGGCCGCTTGTCCCGATAGTTCGACAGCGAGCCCAGATGTCAGTGGCCCGGGACGCCTCGCAGTCAGGCCGATACGCCCACGGGTTGAAGGACTTGAAGAGTCGTGCGCACGACGAGCGGCTTGACTCGCTCCCGGTAAGCCTTCATGTGAGGTGCGACCAGGTGCGCGTTCAATTGCTCCAGTCCCGACCACTTTTCTACGATTGTTGCCACATCCGGACGCATCGGCACCTGAACCGCGATAGACGTTGCCAGATCCACGGCAGCGCCATATTCGATGCAGCCGACTTCGGCCTTCACCTTGGGTACGACCTGCGCGAACTCGTCGAGAAAGCGCTGACGAGCGCCTGGTTGAAGTTCGACGGTGGCAATGACGTGGATCATGGGATTTCCTCCTTCCTGTTTGTGTATCGAGTGCCGGTGGGTCGGGAGAAGCGACTGAGAGGGGTTTCAGTTCATCGCTTACCCGAGCGCATCAGGAACGCGAGTGCCACGCTGGCGAGTCCGAAGATGCAGGCGACGAGCAGGATCTTCGTGGCCAGCTCTCCCAGCGAGTCGCGTGGAATCACGTCGAGCACCACGAGCACACCCAGCAGCGCCAGCAAAACGATCGCAAGGGTCGCGGTAAGCTTCAGAACGCCAGCGAGCCCGGAACGCTGCGCGCCGATTTGCTCCGAATCTTGTGTCATGATCTTCATCCCCTCCGGAAAAAGCCACGCATGGCGGTCGAGCGACCGGCGCAGTGTACAGCGGATCGGCCGGGATTTCCGCCAGGTTGACGGCAACCGGTGGCATCAGAGAGGATGACGGCACCGAGCCGTCCCACCCGCAATGCCAGTGCCCGATGAACACACCTGTCCAGCCGGGAGTCCCTGATCCGTCACCGCGCTCCCCGCGCGTGGTGTTCTTCACTTTGGTGGCGCTGCTGCTGGTGGTTCTATGGCTGGTGCTGCTGGTGTTCCGGCCTTTCTTCATCACCCTCGGATTGGCCACCGCCCTGACCTTGCTGCTCAAGCCGATGCACTTGCGTTTGACCGGCTGGCTGAGCGGGCGAGAGTGGGCAGCCGCGCTGCTGATTGTGCTGGGAGTCACGGTGGTGATCCTCATCCCTGTGCTGGCGATCCTGGCCACGATCGCCACCCAGGCACTCTCGTTTTATGAGTGGGTGATGCCACATCTGCAGACTGTCGAGCTGGAAGAGTTCTGGACCCAGAATCTCCCCCCTCAACTCGAATGGTTGCAGCAACTTCCCGCGTTCGCTCAAGGCCGCTTGGCGGACTTCGTGTCCGCCGCACTGTCGCGGTTAGCCGGGGCGGCAAATAGCCTGATACAGGGCGCGGTGACGGGGCTGTCTGCTGCCGCGTTCGAACTCTTCTTGATGTTGATCATGTTGTACTTCTTTCTGCGCGACGGCCCTCAGTTCCGCGCACAGATCCGGCGGGTGTCGCCGCTATCGAAAGCGCAGGCGGACGAAGTGATTCACCAGGTGGCGGGTACCATGCGTGGCGCGCTCTCCGCGCTGCTGTTGGTGCCTGTCATTCAGGGTGCCTTGGCGACGATAGCCTACTGGGCGCTCGGCATTCCGAACGCGCTGCTATGGGGCGGGATCACGACGCTGGTCGCCTTTCTGCCGCTGATAGGCACGCCGCTGGTGTGGATCCCCATCTGCATCTACCTCGCTATCCAGGGCCAAGTGTGGCAGTGGGTCGTGCTTGCGGTCTACTGCGCCGTGGTCGTCAGCGCCATCGACAACGTGCTCCGGCCCTGGATCATGAAAGGCTCGACCAACATTCATCCGCTGTGGAGCTTCCTCGCCATCCTCGGCGGGCTCATCAGCTTCGGCGCGCTCGGCCTTCTGGTCGGGCCGCTCATCGTGTCGTTGGGGGTGTCGGCGTTGCGTATCTACGAGATGGATGTGCTGCGCGCCAGACCGTCCGCAGCCGAACCGCAACCGGTCCCACCCGCTCCCGTGGACCAGGTGCCCACCTGAGGCTAAATACCTGAGCTACTGAATTACGCCCAGATGGCCGTTGTGACTGCCCATGTACCAGAGCTTGCCGTTGGCATCGACGATCATCTTGCGGATGCCCACGTTCTCCGACGGCAGCTTGATCACGCGCATCTCGCCTGAGGCGGGATTCAGGCGCACGACCGTGTCGGTGCTGATCTCGTTGGTCCACACTATTCCGGCGCCATCGACAGTGACCGCGTAGGGTCCGCCGCGCCGACCCGCGGGCATTTCGTATTCGCGAAGTGCGGTTCCCGTCGCAGGATCGAAGTGCAGCAGCTTGCCGCTGCCGAACAGCGTGATCCATAGCGTCCCGTCGGGTGCGGCAGCCATCCGCCGCGGTGCGCTGCCGTTGCCGGTATCGAACTCGCTCATTCTTCCCGTCGCAGGATCCAGCTTGCCGAGCTTGTCCGCGGCCATGCGACAGAACCACACGTTGCCTTGGGCGTCGAGCGCGATCCCGTAGGGGTTGCCGCTCGATTTGTACTCGGCGATCTTGCCGGTGCGGGTATCGAGTCTGCCCAGGCGCCCACCGCCTTGCACCGTGAACCAGAGCGTGCCTTTGCCATCGCTCACCACCGTGTGCGGGTCGCCGCCGGACGGCGCCTTGTGCTCGTTCACCTTCCCCGTCTTCGGATCCAGATGTCCGATGGTGCCGTTGCCGTTGCCGGTGTACCAGACAGTGCCGTCTGCGTCTACCAGCAGACCATGCGGGTGCGCACCGCTCGGCAGATCCCATTCCCTGAAGGTCTGAGTCTGTGGGTCGAAGCGCGCGATCTTGTTTCCGTGCATCACGGCTATGTAGATGCTGCCGTCGGGTGCCGCGGCAGGGTCTCGCGCGAACTGAGGGGTGGGGACTTTCCACTCCTGTACCGTACCAGCGAAGTTCGGATTGGTGCCCGGCTTCACGGTGTAGTTGGAACCGCCCGCCCATGCGGCGACCATCCCTGAAAGCGCGGCGACGGTGCACGCGCTGCGAAAAAGCACGCTCATGGTGCATCTCCTCGTCTCGGCAAATCTTGCATACAAGCTTGCATGCACAGTGTTTCAAAGAGATAACTCACTCAGTATCCCCCGATTTGCACGCGCGTACGCTTCTTGCAAACGGCGCCACACGAGGACGGTGCGGCTCGGCGATGAGTCCGTCATGCCACGCATCGTTGGGGAGAGACCATGACTACGGCAGGCTCTGCCGCGCCCCGCTGGTGGGTGCCCGGCGATTGGAACGCGTTTTTCGGTTTCGGCACGAACATTCTGGTCAACCTGCTCGTATTGACCGGCCTGATGCGCTTCGTCCTGCACATGCCGGACGAGCTGGTCTTCGGGCGCATCCTTCCTGCCACCGGGCTGATGCTGTGCCTGAGCACGGTGTACTACGCATGGCTCGCCTACCGCCTTGCGAAGAGCACGGGGCGAACCGATGTGTGCGCGTTGCCCTCCGGCGTGAGCGTGCCGCATATGTTCGTGGTCACCTTCGTGATCATGCTGCCGATCACGATCAAGACCGGCGACCCGATCAAGGGCTGGGAAGCGGGGCTCACGTGGGTGTTCATCCAGAGCTTCGTGCTGATGATCGGCGGCTACCTCGGACCCTATATACGGAAGGTTACTCCGCGCGCCGCACTGCTCGGCACGCTGGCGGGCGTGTCGATCGCATTCATCTCGATGCGCCCAGCGCTCGAGATGTTCATGACGCCGGTGATCGGCATCGTGTGTTTTGCGATCATCCTCGTGAGCTGGTTCGGGGGCGTACGCTATTTCCGGGGCATTCCGGCTGGCCTGGTTGCGATTGCGGTGGGCTGCATCATCGCGTGGGGTTCCACAGCGCTGGGTCTGAACTACGGCGGCATGAGCCTCGAGAATCTCGGAGCCTCCTTCTCGAGCTTCGGATTCTCACTGCCGTTGCCGGCCTTCAACCACGTGTTCTCCGGCTTTCAGTTCCTCGGCGTCATCCTCGTCACCGCGATCCCGTTCGGCATCTACGACCTGGTCGAGGCATTGGACAACGTCGAGAGCGCATCCGTGGCCGGGGACAGCTACCCGACAACGCGCGTGCTGACCGCCGACGGTGTCATCAGCCTGATCGGCTGTCTGATGGGCAATCCCTTCATCAACGCGGTCTACATCGGCCATCCCGGGTGGAAAGCGATGGGCGGCCGCATTGGGTATTCGGCTGCCACAGGCGTTGTCGTGATCCTGCTCTGTGTGCTGGGCATCGTCTCAGTGATGATGGCGCTGATTCCGGTGGTCGCTATCTCGCCGATTCTCCTTTACATCGGCATGCTGATCGGCTCGCAGGCGTTCCAGGAGACGCCGAAGAGCCACGCGCCCGCGATCATTCTCGGTCTCGTCCCGCATGTGGCGGCCTGGGGCAAGCTGCAGATCGATAATGCCTTAGGTGCAGCCGGCACTTCAGCAGCTGCCGTCGGGTTCGACAAGCTCGGGCAGGTCGGCATCCTCTACAAAGGCCTCGCCGTGATGGGCGGCGGCGCGATTCTCGGTGGGTTGATGCTGTGCGCGATCGCTGTATTCGTGATCGAACGGGAGTTTACGAAAGCCGCCGTGTTCTCGCTGGTGGGGGCCGCCTTAACCTTCTTCGGCTTCATCCACGGCGAGGCGATCGGTGTCGGCCAGACGCCGTTGGTCGCGATCAGCTATCTCGGTGTGGCCGTGATTCTGTTCGGTTGCGCTAAGTATGCCGCGGTAGCGCCGAAGCCTGCGGAGCTGGCAGGACACGAAGCCCTGCACGCGGCGTCGGGCTCGGCCGGCTGAGGGACGCGACATGACCCGTAAGTCGATGGCCGCCGAGCCCTATGAGCTGGAGCTCGATCCCGCAACCACCGCGCTGCTCATCATAGACATGCAGCGTGATTTCGTGATGCCGGGCGGGTTCGGCGAGGCGCTGGGGAACGACGTGACACAGCTGCAGGTAACGATTGCCCCGACCAAGGCGGTGCTCGAAGCTGCACGCAGGATGCGCATGCTGGTCATTCACACGCGCGAAGGCCACCGCGCGGATCTCAGCGACTGCCCGCCCAGCAAGCTCGTGCGCGGCAAAGGAAAGACGCGCATCGGCGATCCGGGGCCGATGGGGCGCATCCTGGTGCGTGGTGAAATCGGCCACGATATCGTCCCGGAGCTGTACCCCAAGGCGGGCGAAGTCGTCATCGACAAACCCGGCAAGGGCGCGTTCTTCGCCACCGACCTGGAGCTGATCCTGCGCGACCGCGGGATCGAGACTCTGATCGTTTGCGGCGTGACGACGGAGGTGTGCGTGAACACCACCGTGCGCGAAGCCAACGACCGCGGTTACGAGTGCGTGGTGCTGTCCGACTGCGTAGGCTCGTACTTCCCCGAGTTCCAAAAGGCAGCCCTTGCCATGATCAAGGCCCAGGGCGGCATCTTCGGCTGGGTGTCCGATTCCAAGCGCGCGATCGCAGCGCTGTCGGCCTAAACCGCATCAGTTCTCCCCCACTCTACCCCTCCCCCGCTAGCGGAGGAGGGAGGGGCCGGCGACGTTCGGGTTGTCTCAACCGGCGCGAGATGTTTCAATCTCGCCAACCAACCGCCGGACGCCCCATGGAAAGCTACATCGTCGACTGGCTCAACCTCGGCGTGCGCTGGCTGCACTTCATCGCCGGCATTGCCTGGATCGGCGCCTCGCTTTACTTCGTCTGGCTCGACAACCACCTGGTCCCGCCCCGCGATCCGCTCGATCGGAATCGCGGCGTCTATGGCGAAGCCTGGTCGGTGCACGGTGGCGGCTTCTACCGCGCCCAGAAATACCTGCTCGGGCCGACGGGTGAGCCGCTCGCGGAGCCCCTTCACTGGTTCAAATGGGAAGCCTATGTCACTTGGCTTTCCGGCATGGCGCTGCTTGCGATTATCTACTGGTGGGGCGCGAGCGCGTATCTCATCGACCGCACCGTGCTGGAGCTATCGGTGCCTGCGGCAATCGCAATCTCGGCCGGCTCGCTCGTCGTCGGCTGGCTGGTCTACGATGGACTGTGCCGACTCGTGCACAACGAGCTCGCGCTCGGGGTGATCCTCTACGCGCTAACCGTCGCAGCGGGGTGGGGCTACGGGCAGATCTTCGGCGCCCGCGCGGCCTACCTTCACGTCGGTGCCTTGATCGGAACGATCATGGTGTGGAACGTGTATCTCCACATCATTCCCGGACAACGCAAGATGGTGGAGGCGATCCGCGCCGGCCGCGATCCGGATCCGCGTTATGGCGCGATCGGAAAGCAGCGCAGCGTGCACAACACGTACTTCACGTTGCCGGTGCTGTTCATCATGATCAGCAACCACTTTCCCATGACCTTCGGTCACCGTCACGCGTGGGCGGTGCTGGCTGTGATCATGCTGGCGGGCGCTCTGATCCGGCAGTACTTCGTTCTCCGACACAGCGGAAAGAATGCCTGGACCCTGCCGGTCATCGCGGTGATTTTCCTGGCGGGCCTGGTGATCTGGTTAGCACCTGCGCGCGGCCCCGCGAACGCGGCGGCGGACAAAGCGACGTTCGCCGAAGTCCGGCCGATCATCGCAGAGCGCTGCGCGGTTTGCCACGCGGAGAGACCGAGCTTTGCCGGCTTCCAGCAGCCGCCCGCTGGGGTGATGCTCGATACGCCGGAGCGGATCCGCGCCGCTGCTCCGCGCATCCAGCAGCAGGCGGTGAGCACGCAAGCGATGCCGCTTGGCAATCTCACCCACATGACCGATGAGGAGCGCACGCGGGTCGCGAGGTGGGTGGCACGCGGCGCACCGACTGACTGATATGCTGGACGCCGAGACTTGCAAACCAACCGCGTCATGCCGGCCCTGACCATCGAGCGCATCAACGCGATGACACCGCAAGCGTTGCTCGGCGCGCTGGGTGGTGTGTTCGAACATTCGCCCTGGATCGCCGAGGGTGCGTTGGCCGCGCGCCCGTTCGCGAGTGTCACGGCGCTGCACGAGGCCATGGTGAGTACCGTGAAGCGAGCTCCGCGCGAGCGGCAACTTGCGTTGCTCAACGCGCATCCCGAGTTGGCCGGAAAGGAAGCTCAGGCCGGTGCGTTGACCAGCAGCTCAACTGCAGAGCAGGCGAGTGCGGGTTTGAGCGCCCTTAGCCGCGAGGAGAATCAAGTCCTCGCGCGCTGGAACCGCGCGTATCGGAAAAAGTTCGGCTTTCCGTTCATCATCGCGGTGCGACAGCACAGCAAGGCGTCGATCTTCAGCGAGCTTGAGCGCCGGCTGGCCAACGACGTCGAGACCGAGCTGGACACCTGCCTCGAGCAGGTATTCCTCATCACGCGCCTGCGACTTGAGGTGTTGATCGCTGCGAAACCTGGGAGCGCAACATGACCACCGGCAGCGGCAGCCTCACTACCCATGTCCTGGATACGGCCAACGGCTGCCCGGCCGCGGGCATGAAGATCGAGTTTGCAGTACTCGAGAACGGCGCCTGGACCGATCTGAAAGTGATTCACACGAACGCCGACGGTCGCACCGACCAGCCGCTTGCGTCCGGCGCCGAGATGCGCAGGGGCGAGTTCAGGTTGTTGTTTCACGTCGCCGCGTACTTTCGAGCGAGAGGACCGGCCCTTTCCGATCCCCCGTTCCTCGACACCGTACCGGTGCGCTTCGGTATCGCCGATCCTTCAGCGCACTACCACGTGCCTCTGCTGTGCAGTCCTTGGAGTTACTCCACCTACCGCGGTAGTTGAAGCTAGTCGATCAGCGATCTTTCCACTCCGGCGGACGCTTTCCGATGAAAGCATCGATGCCTTCGCCCGCGTCCTCGGCCATCATGTTACAGGCCATCTCTTCGGCCGCGTATTGATAGGCGCCTTCCAGCCCCATCTCGAGGTGCTTGTAGAACATCCGTTTGCCGATGGTGACGGCGACGGCGGATTTGCCGACGATCTTCCGCGCCAGTTCGTTGACGGTCGCGTCGAGCTGCGAAGGGGGCACGGCTCGATTGATGAGCCCGCGCTGCACCGCAGTGTGGGCGTCGATGAAATCGCCAGTTAGCAGCATCTCCATCGCTTGCTTGCGCAGCAGATTGCGGCCCAGCGGCACGCTCGGCGTCGAGCAGAACAGCCCGACATTGATCCCGGACACGGCAAACGTCGCATTGTCCGAGGCGACCGCCAGGTCGCACTGGGCTACCAGCTGACAGCCGGCAGCGGTAGCGATGCCCTGCACGCGCGCGATGACGGGCTGCGGAATGCGCGTGATGCTGAGCATGACGCTGCTGCATTGAGCAAACAACTTCTGGTAGTAGGCCTTGCGCGGGTTGGAGCGCATCTGCTTGAGGTCGTGCCCGGCGCAGAACGCCGGTCCACTGCCGGCGATCACGACCACCCGCACCGACTCGTCCTTGCCGATGGCGTCGAGGGCGGATTGCAGGTCGGCGAGCAGCTGCTCCGACAGCGCGTTGTAATGCTTCGGCCGGTTCAGGGTCAGCGTCGTGATGCCCCCGGCGTCGTGCCGCAACAGAAGCTTCTCTTCGACGGGGGTGGCGACCGTGGTAGTCATGGCAAAAAACTCCCTTCCATTCCGTTGTGGCCATTATAGACGTCATCCCGGCGTCGGCACCCATGAAGGCTTGCATCCGGGCGGGACCCACATCTTTTCGCCAAGGTACTTTGGGGTCCGGCTCGCGCTGCGCTTGCCCGGAATGACATCTGCGCGCATTCGCGCGTTCAGATCTAGTGTTTCGCCGACCGTCGAGTCTTCCGGGTTGAAGCGGTCAGCTCGTGAGTTTAATGTCGGCGAAATATCTGTACACCTCGCAAGCGCCAGCGCGGGCGTTCTGCCGCTGAGCCCATAGCCCTGATGCGAGCGCTCGAGGTGGCAACGTCACCATCGTGCGAAAAACAGAGAGAACCTTAGAAATATGTCGCACGATTTTACAAGTCGTTCGACACCTTATCGATATCCTTGTCCAACCTTCTGTTTATATAGGCTCTTACTTATTTGGAATGTAAATTGCCGCAACATGCTCGTGGAGGGCAAAGACACGAGGACCGTGGCTGACCCGCCCAGTTTTGTTGCCCTCGGACGCGTAGCTACACAAAATAATGAGGAGACTGTCCGATGAACCTTAGAAATGCGGCATGTACCCTGATTTTGCTCGTGAGTGCAAGCGTGTCCGTCACCGCTATCTCGGCTGTGATCGTACAGCTGCCGACCCCGGGTTCTCTTACGCTCAGCAACGATTTCGAGACTAGCATCAACAACGCTGACGTCACGTTTGACGCCACTGCGTCGCTGGGCCTAGCAAGCGATTGGTCAGATAGTGTGACACCGTCTGGCGTTCAAGGACTGGTCGAGGCTAGGTCTAATGAACCTTTGATCGGCACCCTTTCGTCACCCCGCACTGCTGTGGGCATTTGGTTCGGCAACGATGACTTCAGCTTGGTCTTCAACGCCACCCTGGAGGCCTTTGACGGTCCCACGCTGCTTGGATCAGTGAGCGTGCAGTCCAACGCCAACGACTTCGCTGATCAATTCATCGGTCTTAGCAGCGACACGGCATTCGACAGCTTCCGTATCTCGTATCAACGTGAGGAGGCAGCGAACCTTTCCATCTACGTTGATGATCTGTATGTTGGTAATGCCTCGGCAGTTCCCGAACCCGGCACCATGGCACTGCTCGGCCTCGCTCTGGCCGGTCTCGGCCTCGCTCGTCGGAAGCCGCACTGAGTTGCCCGAGCGCATACGGACCCCGCCCGCGTGGCGGGGTTTTCATTTCCAGTACGCCTGTTGACGCACTAGAGACAATGGCGGTTGGTGTGCGGCTCAGGTATCGGCTCGAGCGTTGAACGTTGTGTTGGCGCAGCGGCACGCTCTTCTTCCCTTCCCTGACGAGACGACGACATTTCTTCCTTTCCGGGGCAGTAGCCCCAGCCGTTACAGCCGAGTTGTGTAGCGGCATGTGTATCTAGCGGGCATTAGCCTAGTCTCGGAAAGTCTTCTATTGAATCGGTTAGTGGCTGGCATTGACATTCGCGTCTAGAATGTTGCCCGAGGAGACCAGTCTCACGCGGCGACCACAAATGACGACCAGCACGCTGACGGATTACTTTGCCTGCGGCCACGCGGCTAGCGCCAACTGGCGTGCGGCAGCGGAGGCTGCGCTGGCGCAATGCGGGCCGGGGGTGCGCGGCGCCACCTTGGGCTTCGTCTACGCGACGGACGCGTTCGCGGAAGAATACGCCGATATCGTCGAGTTTCTGCGGCGCCGCACCGGTATCGCGCACTGGGTGGGAACGGTAGGCCTGGGGATCTGCGCCAGCGGGCGCGAGTATCTGGATGAGCCTGCGATCGCCCTGCTGTGCTGCAGCTTTCCGGCAAACGCCTTCCGTACTTTCTCGGGGCTGAAGGCGCCGCGCGACGTTAGCAAAGCAAAGTTGCAGTGGGCCGGGGGACCCGCGGCTTTCGCCGTCGTGCACGCTGACCCGGCCACGCAGTCCCTGACGTCGCTGGTGCGCGAGTTCGCCTCCCGCACCGAAAGCGGCTTCATCGTGGGGGGCCTGACCAGCTCGCGCGGACGGGCGGTGCAGTATGCGGATGGGGTGACCGACGGCGGACTTTCGGGCGTGGTCTTTTCCGACGAGGTTGTGGTCGCCACGCGGTTGACCCAAGGCTGTGCGCCGGTTGGCCCGAAGCACGTGGTCACCGACGCACGTCAGAACATCATCGTCGGCCTGGACGGGAGGCCAGCCCTAGACGTGTTCCGGGAGGACATCGGAAGCGAGCTTTCCGGCAACCTCACCTTGGTGGCGGGGCGAATCTTCGCCGCGCTCCCGATCGAAGGGAGCGATACCGGCGATTATCTGGTGCGCAACCTCGTGGGGCTCGACACCGGGCATAAGTTGGTAGCCGTGGGGGAGGCGGTGCGCCCCGGGCGTAGCATCATGTTCTGCCGGCGCGACCGCGGCAGCGCCAGCGACGATCTCGACCGTATGCTGACCAGCATCCGCAGCGGGCTGTTTCGCGAGCCCAAGGGCGGGGTGTACTTCTCCTGCGTGGGGCGCGGCGCGAGCCTGTTCGGCGAGAACTCCGAGGAGCTGCGCATCGTTCGCGACCGGTTGGGCGATGTCCCGATCGTGGGCTTCTTCTGCAACGGCGAGATCTCCCACAATCGGCTGTATGGGTACACCGGGGTCCTGACGCTGTTCATGTGACGTAAGTCATGCGCAACCTCGGGTTCACCTGGCTCGACGTGGTTGCGCTGCTGTCGAACGGTTCCACGTTCTTCGCCTCGACTACGCTGCTGATCCTCGGCGGCCCGTCCGCGCTGGTGGCATGACCTGACCCGCACACCCATCCCGGCGTCGTCATCGCGGAAGGGAGTAACCCGGGGTGGACCAGAAGGCGGGCTTAGCAACCCAACGGAGATCAACGAAGATGAACGACAGATCATCAATGAAAAGCTCACTTTCCGATTTGTTGCGCGCCTACGCTGCATCCCGCCGTTACCCGTTCCTGGACCGGGCCGAGTACTGGGAGGAGCGCCTCTCGCTGCACCTGAAAGACTTGGAGAGTTTGCTCGAAGCGCCCGTCGCTGGAGACACGGTGCTCATGCCGCCAAAGGCGAAACTGGAGGTGCTGCCTCCGTCTTCCGTGCCGGCCGCCTCGCCGTCGAGCCGCTCGACCGATCTCGGGTTTGCTTCGGCGGTGGAGATCGCTTCGCGCGTGCGCCAGCGCGAGCTGTCTCCTTTCGAAGTGGCGCGCGCCATCGTGGAGCGGGCAGATGCACACCGCTCGCTCAACGCTTTCATCACCTTGCGCCCGGAGGCCGTACTGCGCGAGGCGCGCCAGCTCGAAGATCGCCTCCAGTCGGGAGCGGACTTGGGGCCGCTAGCGGGCGTGCCGGTAGCGATCAAAGATCTCATGCACGTGAAGGGCTATCCCTTCACCTGCGGCACCAAAGCCCTGCCGGGCGACGAAGCAACCGGCGATGCGGTGGTTGTAGCGAAGCTGCGCGCGGCGGGCGCGCTGATCGTGGGCACCGCCAACCTGCACGAGCTCGCCTATGGCGTGACCAGCGCCAACCCGCACTTCGGACACGTGGCCAATCCGACTGCGCCGGGCCACATCCCGGGCGGTTCGAGCGGAGGGTCGGGTGCCGCAGTTGCAGCGGGACTCTCGGCGATAGCCGTGGGGACCGACACTGGAGGCTCGATCAGAATCCCTGCCGCCTGTTGCGGAATCGTGGGCTTCAAGGGCACGCACGAAGCGGTCAGTCGTGTGGGCGTATGGCCGCTGTCCGACACGCTGGACCACATCGGTCCGTTGGCGCGCAGCGTCGCCGATGCTGCTCTAGGCTTCGAGGTGATGGCCGGTCTGCCGCCCGGCTGCGTCGGCGCCAAGAGCATCGAGCGCCCGCGTCTGATCAAGCCGATGCCATACTTCTTCGATCAACTCGACGGGCCAATTCGAGAGCGCATCGAGGCGGTTCTGCGCAAACTAACCGGCGCGGGCGCAACGCTGGAGGAGCGTCGTATCGAAGCCGTTCAGTACGCGCCTACGGTGCAGTTCGTCACCATCGCCGCCGATGGCTGCCAATCCAACTGGGCGCTGCTGACTGGACGAGGGGATCGTATCGGCCCGGAGGTTCGTGTGCGCTTGGAGGTCGGCCAGTTCATCGCTGCCATCGACTACATCAAGGCGCAGCGCCTGCGCCGCCAGATCCGCGACAGCATGATCGCGGCGCTGAAGGATGCCGACGTGTTCGCGCTGCCTACGCTGCCCTTGTCAATCCCGAAGCAGGGGCTGACCACCATCGAGTTCGGCGGCCGCAAGATGCCGGTGCCCGGTGCAGTCACGCGGCTCTCTGGCGTGTTCAACTCCGCCGGCATGCCCGCGCTCAGCATCCCCTGCGGCACAGACAGCAAGGGGCTGCCCGTGTCGCTGCAACTCGTCGGCCGTCCCGGCGCCGACGCGACCGTGATCGCTGTCGGCAAATGGGCGGAGGCCGCGCTCGCAGAGTGAGGCGGAGGGGCGCCACCTGCCGACCGCTCGCGCTGAGCTTAGCCTGAAAGGCGGAGTCGAAGCGGCCCCATGAAGACCAGTGCATGGTCAACGTTCTTGGTTTCCGTATGGACTTGAGCGAGGACGGCTGAATGGCGTGGTACGACTTCGCGGCGCTGGAAAGCACCGAATTCGAAGCGAGCATCGACCTTTACCGCGCGGCGCCAGAGGGTGTGCGGGTCATGCACGCCATCGAGGTGTGCGACATAGGAGCGGCCACCTGCCTGACTTGTCGCGGAATCGAGCCCGCCGCGGTGTTTCGCCGGGCGGTTCGGCTCGGGGTCGGGCGGGCGACGAGCGCAGCGGAGCTCGACGACGTGCTCGCCCATATGAACGCGCGCAAACTGAGCTACGCCGTACCGGTTGCTCCACAGTCGCAGCCGTCCGGTCTGGCGTCGT
>JACXTT010002179.1_pt1 | contig 31382 bp, 31 predicted proteins | sample 9270951 | NCBI WGS metagenome assembly JACXTT01 (sample SAMN15532306, study PRJNA645909) | rock metagenome | isolation source: weathered quartz diorite | place: Puerto Rico | collected 2017-06-21
CTTGCCCCCGCGTCGAAAACGGTGGTGTATGACCTCTCCACGGAAGCCAATCATTTCAGCGGCCCTATGCAAAAAAGGCTGTCAGGCAATCCATCGGTGAACGACTGGAACCGGCTGGGGTATAAATACAATATAGCGGCCCCTTTTATATCGGTCAACTACAATGCGGATGATGGCATTTACCTGGGTGCTTCGCTGAAATATACCGTGCAGGGTTTCCACAAGGAGCCATTTAAGCTACAGCACAATTTAGCCATCAACCACTCGCTGGCCACGGATGCCTATAACTTTAAATACGGGCTGGATGTAACAGATGCTATCGGCAAAGCCGATTTTGTAGTACGGTCTGAACTGAGGGCGCCCAATAATACCATCAATTTCTTTGGGCTGGGCAATACATCGGTATACGATAAAAGCGGGGGCAAAAAGATAAGCTACTACCGCACCCGGTTTACCCTGGGCGACCTGGCCCTGATGCTGCGCTTCAAACCGGCACAGCATATCAGCATCAGCGCGGGTCCTTCCTTCCAGTATTTTTCTATGCAGCAGGACGAGAATAAAAGCCGGTTCATCAGCTTTCCCTCGCTCAACGGGCTGGACTCCGCCACCCTTTTTAAGAATAAGACATGGCTGGGCGGGCAGATCATCACTTCCATCGACAACCGCAATAATAAAATACTTCCCTCGCGCGGTATCAACTGGGAAACCCGGTTGCGGTACAACTACGGGCTCAGCACTATAAGCCACAATTATACCCAACTGAATTCCGAACTGGCGCTTTTTACCAGCTTCTCTTCCGCCTCCGGGCTGGTCATTGCCACCCGGTTTGGGGCCGGTATCAATTTTGGCAACTATGAATTTTACCAGGCCCAGTTTTTAAGCGGTACTGAAAACCTGCGGGGCTTTCGCAAATACCGTTTTGCCGGCGATAAAATGGCCTTTAACAATACGGAGCTGCGCGTTAAGCTGGCCGATTTTCAAACCTATCTTTTCCCGGGCCGGCTTGGCCTATTGTTCTTTAACGATGTGGGAAGGGTATGGGCAAAAGATAGTGCCGAAGGCAACTGGCACGACGGCTATGGCGCCGGCCTGTGGGTATCGCCGCTGGGCAGGTTTGTGCTGACCGTATCGGCCACGCATTCCAATGAAGGCACGCTGCCGCTGGTATCTTTTGGGTTCCAGTTTTAGGGTGAGCCGCTTTTGCCGGGCTGCAAGGCCGGCGCCAAAGCAACCCACCCGGCATATATTTTCTACCTTAGCGGTATGCGGTTCCTGCTTTTAGTTGCGTTGGCCGGGATGGCCTGTTCGGGTTGCTTTCGTCGTTTTAGCATGTCCAAAAAACAAGTGCATGCTTATTTCAGCGAAAAGAAGGTGCAGCCGGTATTCTTCACCATTCAAAACGATTCAGTTCGGTTGTTCTGCGCGGTTACGGGTGCGGATACACTTCCTCCTTTATTGCTTATTCACGGCGCGCCGGGCGCCTGGTATGGCAGTCGCAATATGCTGGCCGATACCGGGCTGCAGCGGCATTTCCAAATCATTGCTGTAGACCGGCCGGGCTATAACCTGTCGCGCTTCCACAACAAACGCAAAGCGGTAACCAGCATCGCCCTGCAGGCTACGGCCATACACGAAGCGCTGCGGCTTAACCGCTCCCATCATAAAGGCATTGTAGTGGGCAGTTCATACGGGGGCCCCATTGCCGCAAAGATGGCCATCGAATACCCCGATGCCTTTTACCACCTTGTTATGCTGGCCCCCGCCATCGACCCCGACAAAGAGAAGTTCTGGTGGTTTAATAAATACGCGCACCACGGTCCCATTAAATGGACCCTGCCCCGGGGCCTGCGACGCGCTACCGATGAGAAATATACCCATGTAAAGGAGCTGAAAAAGCTCCTGCCCCAATGGCAGCAGCTTACAGTGCCGGTAACCGTAGTACAGGGCACCGCCGACCGTATTGTAAATCCCGCCAATCTTGATTTTGCCCGGGTACAACTGGCCGGCAAGCAGGCCGAGTTCATTTCCCTGCCCGGTGTAAGCCACCTGGTGCGCTTTCAGCGGCCCGAGCTGGTAAAAACCATCCTGCTGCAGGCGGCGGCCAATAACCCGTAATAATTAGTTATTAATCAACCTATTAACTGGCAGGTACGCTTGCCTGGACAGGCGAGGTTGTAACAATCTGTCACCTGCATTCCCCCACCCCCTTGAAATCCCGAGGGGTGACGTTTTCTCTTTGATTAGCCTGTTTATACTAAATCTTCCCTTGTTCCTGCTACTATCCAGGACGTAGGATAAACGTAAGAAAGACGTAAGATAAACGTAGGATAAACGTAAGGTAGTTATAGGAAGACTAAACCCCGGATTTACTTACCGGCCAACTGTGGTGCTCTCAGCCCGGCGTCATCCGCGGGGAGTTAAATGACAAAGTCCCCGTAATCAATCATTTATTGATTACGGGGACTTCAAATATATAAGAAGTTGGTTATTTTAAATCATCGGTATTCACCCTCGTGGGAGAATCTTTGCCGCTAATGATGGTGCCGGAGCTCAGGGCAATGGCCTTAATTATACGGGCCATATTATCCATATCGAGCGTTTGTATTTCATCGCTCAGCTTGTGGTAATTGGGTTCATTGTCCATTTTAGAGGTAGAGATGGTATGCGCCGGAACGCCCTGCCGGGCCAGCGTGGCATTATCGCTCCGGTAAAAGAGGTTTTCTGCCGTATAGGGGTCCGGATAAAATGTAAACTCCGTTCCCTGCAGGTTCTTTTCCAATATCTTTCCCATATCCGTTTTTTCATAGCCGGTGATATAGGCAGAATTTTTGCCCCATTTGCTTTCGGTGCCAATCATTTCAATATTGAACATAGCCATGACCGTGGCAGGGTTGAACTGGCGGGAAAAATAATGCGAGCCAAAACCGCCTTCTTCTTCGCCGGTAAACGTGGCAAATACCAGCGTACGTTCATTGTCTCCTTTTGCCTTGAAATATTTTGCCAGCATGATGACTGCCGTTGTACCGGCAGCATCATCGTTGGCGCCATTGTAGATAGAATCGCCGTTTACCGGGTGTTTGGTAATACCCAGGTGATCATAGTGCCCGGAAAAAATAACGTACTCGTTCTTTTTGCTTTTGCCGGGCAGGACGCCCACCACGTTGGCCAGTTTTGCCGGCGTTATTTCCTGCCGGGCGTCTATGGTAACGCTGGTAACGTGGAGATCCGTTAAGATAAACACTACCGTTTTATCGGTATTGAATAGTTGCCGTCTAAAACCCGACAGCCGCGGAAAGGTTTTGGTAAAGCTGGTATCTACCAGCACAATGTAGTTTTTGCCGGCCTGCACGTATTTGGAGGCTTCGCTGAAAAGATTGCTGCCGGCATAGATGGCGGCTTTTTCATAGCCGGATGAGGAACCGTCGATTTTAATGATAGAGTCGGGGCTTACCACTACAACATTCTTTGTATCAACATCGGTACCGTTGAGCGTGGCAGTGGTGCTTACCGGTTTTGCACCAATAAGGCTGAATGGCTGCAAATAGCCGCCACCGCTAACCAGGGGTTGCAGGCCGATGGTATTAAATTCATTGGCTATAAATGCAGCCGCACGGTCAATGCCCGGGGTAAACACCTTGCGCCCTTCCATATCATCGGCGGAAAGTATTTTCTCGATGCGCTCCACTTCTTTGGCGTTGATGATCTTATCGATGTTCTGCGCCAATAAAAAAGAGGTTACTGTGGCCAATAACCCCGTGAGGATAAATTTTTTCATAATTGTATTAGGTCAGTTTTTTTGAAATGAGAAACAGAGAAATAAAAACAGAGAAATGAGAAAGTAGGGGTCCCTGTTTTTTATTTCTCTGTTTCTTATTTCTTATAAGCTCATCATTTCTTTAAACTTCACCGTTTGCCGCCGGCTCACTTCAATCTTTTCACCGCCTTTCAGTTCCAGCAGCAGGCCCCCGTTGAAATAGGGCTCTATTTTATCTATCAGGCGCAGGTTAACGATATGCTTGCGGTTGGCGCGGAAAAACGTTTTTTCATCCAGGCGTTCTTCCAGCGCGTTGAGCGATTTTAATATCAGCGGCTTATTGGGGCCAAAGAATACTTTGGCATAGTTGCCCACACTTTCAAACAGGCGGATTTCGCCAAGCTTCACAAACCAGCAGCGTTCGCCGTCTTTTACAAATACCTGGTCATCTTCATGCAGCATTTCGCGGTTTACGGTAATGCCGTTGGAAACGATTTGCTCTTTTTCTTCCTGTATATGCAGTTTCTGGATGGCGTCGGCCAGGCGCTTGGGCTCTACCGGTTTGAGCAGGTAGTCGAGTGCGTTTACCTCGAAGGCCTTGAGCGCGTATTCATCGTACGCCGTGGTAAAAATAACATGGGGCGCTTTATCCAGTTCCGCCAGCATGTCGAACCCGGTTTTGCCGGGCATCTGGATATCCAGGAAAACCAGGTCGGGGTTGATGGTCTCAATCTTTTCCAGTCCCTCGTTGGCATTGGCGCCTTCGGCTACCACTTCAATTTCGGGAAAGTCCATCAGCAATTTTTTCAGTTCGTTTCTCGCCAGCCGTTCGTCGTCGATAATAATAGCTTTAATCATGTGTGTATTTTTATGCCCCGGCCGCAACGGGCAGCAATACCCTGGCTTCTACCAGGTTGCCATTGACCTGCCGGATGGTAAAGTTAGCTTTCTCACCGAATAATAGCTGCAGCCTGTTTTGCGTACTGGCCAGGCCAAAACCGTCTACGTTCAGTCCCCCGTTCAGGTGACCGGTATTTTGCACCACCAGCTCGTGGTGATTGTTCCTGAAATCGGACACTATTTTTATGATACCGCCCCGCAGCTGTTTGCTGATGCCGTGCTTGATAGCATTTTCCACCAGGGTTTGCAGCATCATGGGCGGCACCGGCTGGTCCAGCGTATCTTCATCAATTTCATATTGAATCTGCAGGCGGTCCTCAAACCGGATGTATTCCAGGGCCAGGTAATCTTTTACAATGCCCAGCTCTTTTTCAAAAGGCACCGTTTCCAGCTTTTCGGCCTGCATGCTGCTGCGCAGTATATTGCTTAGCTCGGTTATGGCGTTGCGGGCACGCGAAGGGTTTTCATCTATCAGCGCCCGGATGCTGTTGAGCGCATTGAAAATGAAATGGGGATTGATATGCGATTTGATGGTTTTCAGCTCCAGCTCTTTTACCAGGGCTTCCAGCTTCAGCGTATCTACCTGCTGGCGGCGGCTTTTCTGTATATAATGATAAATGTAATAAATGCTGTTCCAGATAAAGAGATAGAAGAACGAGTTGAAGGCGTTGTTGATGATAACCTGCCCTATTGCGTATTGCGTTTGTCCTTTATTGCGCAGGTTGAGGGTGCGGATAACAAATGTTTCTGAAATACCCACCAGGAACGCAAACAGCACCGTGATAAGAACAAAATTAACCAGTTGCTGCTGCAGGGGCTGCATCAGCAGGTTAAAGCTGCGGATGGTAAACCGCATGATATGCGAGAAGATAATGCCTATAGCAATGTACGAGAGCAGCCGGTAAATAAATATATTATCGAACTTATCGAACGTATAGGCGAAAAACATGTTTATGAGAACAAAAACACTCCAGCCAAACAATTGGTAGAGCCAATAAGTTGGAATCCTTTTCAACATACTCATGGTACAAAGCTAAAATTAAACCCAGCCCCCGGTACCCGCATTTGTATGAATGGCCAAATGCTTCACCCAGCGGGGGGCCGATTTGGTAGTATTTTGCCGGGGTAAGGTACAAAAACGGCTCAAAATACACCGTTGTTGTATCACTGGTTGTAGCTGGTATACTACAAAGCGATTAGAGTGCGTTTTATGGTACGCAACCGGGTGGGTCGCCCTACAGGGGCGGCTCACCGTTGGGCAGCCCCCGGTTTGTTAAAACCTTAACAGGGGTATTTTGCACGGCAAGCCGCCGGGTTGCGTATCTTTGTTTATTCATTCTTTTACTATGGAAATTACCCCGGGACCATTACTTCAGGCCATACAATCGCCTGCCGATTTAAAGAAAATCGGCAAGGAACAGCTTTACCAGGTGTGCGATGAACTGCGCCAGTATATTATTGATGTGGTAAGCGTGTACGGCGGCCATTTTGGCGCCAGCCTGGGTGTGGTAGAACTTACTGTGGCCCTGCACTATATATACAATACCCCGTACGACCAGCTGGTATGGGACGTAGGCCACCAGGCTTACGGGCATAAAATTCTTACCGGGCGCCGCGATAATTTCTATACCAACCGCAAATACGGTGGATTGAGCGGTTTTCCCAAGAGAGGCGAAAGCGAATACGACAGCTTTGGGGTGGGGCATTCCTCTACCTCTATTTCGGCTGCGCTGGGCATGGCCATGGCCGCCAAATACAAGGGGGAAGACCGGAAGGCCGTGGCCGTTATCGGCGACGGGGCCCTGGGCGCTGGCATTGCCTTTGAAGGGATGAACCATGCGGGCGTGACCGATGCCGATATGCTCATTATCCTGAACGACAACTGTATGAGCATCGACCCCAATGTGGGGGCATTAAAGGAATACCTGACCGATATTACCACCTCGCGCACCTACAACCGGTTTAAAGATGATATATGGAAAGCACTAGGCAAGTTGCCGGTGGGCAAGCATTTCAGCCGCGAAATGGCCAGCAAGCTGGAGCATAGCATCAAAGGGTTTATCAGCAAAAGCAGCAACCTGTTTGAATCGATGAACCTCCGCTATTTTGGCCCTATCGACGGGCATAATATTACCAAGCTGACCGATACGCTGCAGGATTTAAAAAAGATACCCGGGCCCAAGCTGCTGCACGTGGTTACGGTAAAAGGCAAGGGCTATGCACTGGCGGAAAAAGACCAGACGCGCTGGCATGCGCCCGGCCTGTTTGACAAGATAACCGGCGAGATATACCGCAAGAAATACGATACCCCCCAACCGCCAAAATACCAGGATGTATTTGGCCATACCATTATAGAGCTGGCAGAGCAGAACAAAGCCATTTTTGGTATTACCCCTGCCATGCCCAGCGGATCTTCGCTCAAGCTTATGATGGATGCCATGCCCGACCGGGCCTTTGATGTAGGCATCTGCGAGCAACATGCGGTAACGCTAAGCGCGGGTATGGCTACACAGGGCATGCGGGTGTTTTGCAATATTTACTCTTCGTTTATGCAGCGGGCTTATGACCAGGTGGTGCATGATGTGGCCATACAAAACCTGCCGGTGGTATTCTGCCTCGACAGGGCGGGCCTGGTTGGAGAAGATGGCCCCACGCACCACGGGGCTTACGATATTTCGTATATGCGCTGCATTCCCAATATGATTATCAGTGCACCCATGAATGAAAGCGAACTGCGCAACCTCATGTACACGGCGCAATTGGATACTACGGTGCACCCGTTCGTTATCCGCTATCCCCGTGGCGAAGGCACTATGCCGGAATGGAAAACCGCTATGAAGGAAATTGCCATCGGCACCGGCCGCAGGCTGAAAGACGGCGAGGACATTGCCATTCTTTCGCTGGGGCACCCCGGCAATTTTGCGGCAGCAGCTATCCGTGAGCTGAAGAACGACGGGCTTAACCCCGCGCATTACGATATGCGTTTTGCCAAACCGCTGGATGAACAATTACTGCATGAAGTATTCGGCAAATTCAACCGCATTATTACGGTAGAAGACGGGGCTATTACCGGCGGCTTTGGCAGCGCTGTTGTGGAGTTTATGGCACAGCACAACTACAAGGCCGATATTAAACTGCTCGGCATTCCCGATCATATCATTGAGCATGGCACGCTGAAAGAGCTGCATAAGGAATGCGGTTATGATGCACAAGGCATTGCCGAAGCGGTAAAGGAAATGATGAAGGATAAGATAACCGTGAGCAGAACGCTGCTGGGATAGTATATACAATGAAGTCAGAGGTCTGAAGTCCGATCCTTTGCATCGCTCTCCAGGGCCTCTGACTTCAGACCTTTGACTTCCGTCCTCAATATTCCAGCACCCCCATCTTCCCGGATTCATACTTTGCAATGGCCTGCTGTATTTCTTCAAAGCTGTTCATCACAAAGGGGCCATAACTCACTACTTTTTCCTTAATGGGCTCGCCGCCGAATACCACCAGTTCGGCATCTTCCACGGCAGTAAATACCAGTTGGTTGCCATTGCGGCTGCTTTCGGCCAACTGGCCCGCTTTTATTTGTTCATTGACTATTTTAACGCTTCCCTGCAGCACGTAGAGGGCGGCCGTATCGGTTTCTTTTACCGGCACGGTTATTAACGCACCGGCCTTTATTTTGTAATGATAGAAGAATACCGGCGTATGCGTGGCAAGCGGCGATTGCCTGCCTTCCAGCGCTCCTATAATCACTTTTACCTGCCCGCTTTCCGATTCCATCAGCGGAAAGGACGATGCGGGGTAATGCTTAAACGAAGCCGGCAATTGTTTGTACTGCGCCGGCAGGTTAATCCATACCTGCAGCAATTGCACTTTGCCGCCTTCTCTTGCCAGGCCTTCCGCAGGACCTTCCGAATGCAGGATACCTTCGCCGGATGTCATCCAGTTTACATCGCCGGCCTGCGCCTGCTGGTTGTGCCCCTTGCTGTCGCGGTGAAAAAAGGCCCCATCCAGCAGGTAGGTCATTACCTCAAAGCCGGCATGCGGGTGCGGCGGTATGCGCACATCGTCTGTGGGCTCCAGGTTGTAAGGCTGCATGTGGTGTATGAGCAGGAAGGGGTCCAACTGCTTCATATTGCGGGTAGGCAATACATTCTTTATTTTGAAGATGCCTACTTTTTCATTTGTGGCCGTTTCTGTTTGCGCCACCGTTCTTGTTGTCATAACAACTCCTTTTTTAGTTGATAGTTGATAGAGGATGGTTGATAGCCGCCAAACGGGCTGCCCCTGTCAACTATCATCTACCCGCTATGAACTGTTTTGATGTTGTAACACCAATTAATATGCCATGTCGTATTTGCCGCCATTCCGGCCGGTCTGGCAGGTATTATGCAGGATTGACGGTGGGGTCGGCTGCGGGAATGTCTTCTTCGCGGTTTTCGTTAAACTCCACGATGAAGTTGTTGCGGCCCTCGCCGGTAAGGATGGTCATATAGCGCGCCTGGCAGAGCTCCAGCAGCGAAAGAAACAGGAAAAGGGCGTGTATACGGTTTTCGCAGATGTCGAACAGCTTTTCAAACGCCATGGTTTTTTCTTCCATTACCCGCGTAAGCATGGTTTCCCGGCTTTCTTCCATGGTATAGTTATAGCGCACCACGGTATGCACCGGGCGGTGGTTGCGGTCGTACACCCGCTGCATGGCCTTTTCAAAGGCCTTCATCAGTTTATAGAGAGTAATGTTTTGTATTTCGGTGCCTTCGCCGGTTTCTTCGCCAATCTGGGAAAGCTCTTTCTGCAGGTTGCCGCGTTTTACCATAAGCATGCGGATGGCTTCCATTTCGGCCATGGAGGCAGCAGCTTCCTTGTATTTTTTGTATTCGAGCAGTTTGTCGATCAGCTCCTGGCGGGGGTCAATTTCATTGCCGGCAGCATCCAGTTCCTTACGCGGCAGCAGCATCTTGGCTTTAATGCGCATAAGGGTGGATACAAACAGGATAAACTCGCTGGACAACTCAATGTTCAGCTTTTCCTGGTGGTGCACAAAATCCAGAAAATCGTTGATGATACGGGTTATGGGAATGTTGTAAATATCCAGTTCGTCGCGCTCGATAAAAAACAACAACAGGTCGAACGGACCTTCAAACTGGGCTAATTTTATCTGGTAGGATGGTGCACTCATTACAAAAAAATAAGGTCCCAGCTTATAATAGCCGGGACCAGGCAAATGTAAGGATTATTCACTTAAAATTTGACCGCAAAACCCACTGTGAGTAAAGAGCGGGTTTGGGTTCCGGCAGATTTTTTGTCAGCGCCAAACTGTCGCACGGCATCGTCATAAATAAGGTCGAAATTATAGGTGACATTCAACCATTTATTCACTTTCATTACCAGCGAGTTGGTCCAGAATACGGTTACATTCTGGGGGCGTGCCTTACCATCGGCGCTATCTCCCACACGTTTGTATTTCAGGTAGTTGGAATAGAAATCGGCGCGGCTGCTGAAGGTCACATTCTTCACAATTTCCTTTGCAAAGGTGGCCGATGCAAAGGCGCCCAGCTGGAATTTGACCTTTTGGGTGGGGTCTACCCCATAATTGGTGGCCAGCGGCACTTCGGTTTCGCCGGTAGGCAATACCCCGGTGGGGCTTACATAGCTGTAGGGATTGTTGGTCACAAATACCCAGCGGGCCGATACGGGCGAAACAAACAAATTGAAATAGGAACAGGGGTGCCAGGTAAAACCGGGCGCTACAACCAGGTAAGCGGGCGCCATAAAACCGGAGATGCGGTGCTGCAGGCCGTGACCGAAATAGTTGTATTCAAACCCGTCGGTAAACTGGGAGCGAAAATTGACCACGCCCGACAAATCGAATGCTTTGTTGAGGTTGTAGCCGATTTTGCTGACGAAATCAATTTTATCGTCCGTTTTACGAACACCGGTAGAAGCGGCATTCACCATGGCATAGCTGAGGTCGAGGTTATTGGCCCAGGTCCAGCGCCCGTCTTTTTTAATGGCAAAGGCATTGAGAAAAGCGGCGGTGGAAAACGAAAAGGTTTCCGCACCGGCGGCCCAGTTGTGGCTGCTGCCCTGGCCGATGTTCACCGATGCCAGCCCTCCTACTTTCCAGCCATGCTTGTGGGCGGTATCGTCTTTTATATCGCGTTCGGAAGTGCTTTTCATTTCTTTTACACCCGGGTCCTGTGCCATGGCAGTGGCGCTTATTGCAACCAGTATGGCTACCAGCGAAATGCGTTTCAATCTCATAACCAGTTATTTAATTTTCAAATATCCATTGGCCTCACAAAAACGCGGCCAATTTATCAGCAGGCAGCAAATGGCATGCCCGTGACAGACTGCAAGCTGCAAGCTACAGGCAGCCGTAAATACTCACGGCTTGCAGCTTGTAGCTCGCAGCTTAAAAAATTACCTACAAACCTTAACCAGGGTGCGTATAGCGGCCGACCGTTATTTTTTTAACGCATCGCGAATTTCCATCAGCAGTTTATCGGTAGAAGAGGGTGCGGGAGGAGGAGCCGGCGCTTCATCTTTTTTCTTCATAGCGGAATTGGCGGCTTTTACCACGAGGAAAAGCACAAAGGCAACAAGGATGAATTTAATTACGGCTGCCAGGAATTTGCCCGGTTTTACAGCGCCCCAGCTCAGGCTCTCCAGGTTTTCGGCATGTGCAGCCTTCAGTACGGGAGCAAGCAACAGCGGAGTAATAACATCCTCAACCAGGGACGACACAATGGCACCGAAAGCAGCGCCAATAATAACGGCAACAGCCAGCTCTACGACATTGCCCTTAAGTGCAAACGCTTTAAAGTCTTTTAGCATTCCCATGTTAATTCGTTTTTAGTGGAAGAAGTTTTGGAAGATAAACCCTCAACTAAGTTATAGTTATTCATTTAAATATTAATAAAAAATCTATTTTTTTAAGCCGGGGTATTGCATGCCTAATCCCGTGAGTACCTCTTTCACCTGTTTGGCAATGATATACTCCTTGTACCAGTTCTGATCTGCCGGCACGATAGTCCAGGGAATAGCATTGCAGTTTTCAAAACAGTCTTCGTAGTAGTTCATATAATCATCCCAGAGGGAGGCCTCTTTATAATCCTGCTCGTTGTATTTCCATTGCTTGGCGGGGTCTTTGATGCGCTCGTTGAGCCGTTCGTGCTGTTCTTTCGGCGATACGTGCAGGTAAAACTTAAGGATTTGCGTATGATTGTGCTCTGCCAGCAGCTGTTCAAAATCATTGATGGCTTTCATCCGTTTTTTGGCGGTCTTATCGTCGCACCATTTATGCACTCTTGTTATAAGTATATCTTCATAATGCGAGCGGTTGAACACCTGTATCATTCCTTTTGCCGGGGCATGGCTGTGTATGCGCCAGAGAAAATCGTGCGAGAGCTCTTCGGCTACCGGTGTTTTGTATGATTTTACCATTACGCCCTGCGGGTTCATCTTGCTGAAAACGCTTCTTACGGCGCCGTCCTTACCGCTGGCATCCATGCCCTGTATGACCACGAGCATGGAATGTTTGCCTTCGGCATACAGCAGGTTTTGCAATTCGTCGAGGTCATCGGTGAGCTTTATGAGTTTCTCTTTGGTAGCCTCTTTATCCATATCCTTTGGCGCGCGGGTGTCAATGTCACTTAGTTTTATTTTTCCCATACGGCATTGTTTTACTGAAGGTAAGTTTATTTTTTATGCGCCACCCCGAGCCCCATCGGGGCGACATGTTAGTAGTAGTAATAAAGAAATATAGCATTTAATGCAAAGAGCCCCTCCGGGGCTCGCTTCGGGCATAAAAAAATCCTGCCATAGGGCAGGATTCTCTTTACAATAGAATACGTGGCGGCAGGTTAAACAGCCATAATTTCCTTTTCTTTTTGTGCAAGATGTTTGTCTACAAGGGCAATGTATTTATCGGTAATGCCCTGTATTTCTTTTTCGGCATCCTTGCCCGCGTCTTCGCTCAGGCCGTCTTTCTGCAATTTCTTGATGCCTTCAATAGAATCGCGGCGGATATTGCGGATAGCCACTTTGGAATGCTCGCCTTCGCCGTTGGCCCGTTTTACCAGCTCCCTTCTTCTTTCTTCGGTTAAGGGGGGCAGGAAGAGGCGGATATTGGCGCCGTCGTTTTGCGGGGTGATACCGATATTGGAGGCCATGATGGCTTTTTCTATCGGCTGCAGCATATTCTTTTCCCAGGGTTGAATGGAAAGCGTTCTTGCATCCAGCACCGAAATATTACCAACCTGGTTAATGGGGGTGGGATTGCCGTAATAATCCACCACAATGCCGTCCAGCATGGTGGGGTTTGCTTTGCCTGCACGTACTTTTACAAGTTCTGCTTCGAGGTGGTTGATGGCTTTCTTCATAGCGTCTTCCGTTTGCGCTATGATTTTATCGGGTGTGTCTGGCATAACATTTAAGCATTAAACGGTGGCAAATCTACACAAACCTGAGGTAAATGTTGCCGGTTTTATTGCCGGTAGTTCTGTTAAAAATGGATTGCCCGGTTATTTTTGTTCCAGTACGGCGTCTTTGGTAAGCGGTACAATTTTAGAAGCAGGGCCTTCCACGCCGTTGCCGCTATGTGTTTTGGCCACAAACAGGCGTGGGCGACGAGTATAGTACAACATGCCGATGCCTACAAAAAATGCCGCAAACTGGCCCAGCAGGAGCCAGGTGCATCCAATGGAACGGAGGCTATAGGTGAGCACCATAAACAGCAGGTTGGCGGTAACCAGCACCAGGGTAATGGCGCGGTGCGATAGCCCTTTATCGAGCAGCAGGTGGTGTATATGATTGCGGTCGGGGCTAAACGGCGAACGGCGGTGGCTGATGCGGATGCTGAATACCCGAACCGTGTCCATCAACGGTATGAGCAATACGCTGAAACCTACGGCAGGAGCTGCCGCAATAGGGAAGGCAGCGCCCGGGGCATGCGAAACAGTAATGAATTTAATGACCAGGATGGAAAAGATCAATCCCAGCAGCAGCGAACCCGTGTCTCCCATAAAAATCTTTGCCGGTTGAAAATTGAAGATCAGGAAGGCGGCCAGTGAACCGGCCAGCGCAAACGATAGTATGGCATAGGGCAGCAAATCAACCGCGTAAAAATAAATGCCGAATGCGAGGCAGGCCATCAGTCCCAGGCTGCCCGCCAACCCGTCTACCCCATCAATAAGGTTAAACGAGTTGATGATAACAATTACCGTGAGGTAGGTAAAGAGCAGGCTGAACATGGGGGGCAATTCCTGTATGCCCAGGAAACCGTGCATGCTTTGTATCTGCACTCCTCCTTTGTATATAATAAGAAAAGCGGCCAGCACCTGGCCAATGAATTTTTTTATGGGCGATATATCGAGAATATCATCTTTTAGCCCGAGAAAGAAAATAACAAAGGCGGCGGCAAAAAAATATTGAAATTCGCCCGCATGAGCCAGCGGGATCATAACCAGGCAACTCAGTATAAACCCGGCAAAAATACCCAGGCCTCCCAGTGAGGGGATAGGCGTGTTGTGGATTTTCCTCGCATCAGGAACATCGTATAATTTTTTGCCTTCCGCAACAAAAATGATAACGGGTATTGCAAGGAAAGTGATAGTAAAGGCAATCGCTACTGTAAGTAAGATGTCAAACATTTACTAGGTTTTGGTTTAAAATACGATCCGTAAAACGGCAAACCAACCTGGTCCTTTCCTGTTTTTCCTGCCGCAATATACCAGAAGTTTTTGAAATCTTCATATTCGTTTAAAAAATCAACCGCAGAATGTTCTGAATGAAACGGTTTGGATGCAAAAATCGTATAAAAGTTTAGGGCCAAAATTAGCTTTTCCTTTGGAATATTAAATTAGCTTTGCGCTCACCTGAAAAAATCTTTTTATGGCAGAACTAAAAGCAATTGCTTCCCAGATACGCAGAGATATTGTTCGCATGGTTCATGGCGCCAACAGCGGCCACCCCGGTGGTTCACTGGGCTGTGCCGACTATTTTACCGCCCTGTACTTCAAGGTAATGAAGCACAACCCGCAGTTCAATATGAACGCCACCAATGAAGATGTTTTTTTCCTGTCCAACGGCCATATTTCCCCGGTTTTCTACTCTACCCTGGCCCGTGCCGGTTATTTTGATATAAAAGAGCTTGCCACGTTTCGTAAGCTGAACAGCCGCCTGCAGGGCCACCCCGCCACCCATGAGCACCTGCCCGGCATACGGGTGGCTTCGGGTTCGCTGGGACAGGGCATGAGCGTAGGCATCGGGGCTGCATTAACAAAAAAATTAAACGGTGAAAACACCGTTGTTTATACCCTGCATGGCGATGGCGAACTGGACGAAGGCCAGAACTGGGAGGCCATTATGTTTGCCGGCAGCAAGAAGGTAGACAATCTTATTAGTACGGTGGACTGGAACGGCCAGCAGATTGACGGAACGACCGATAAGGTAATGGGATTGGGTAGCCTGGACGCCAAATTCCTGGCTTTTGGCTGGGAAGTAATACACCTCGATAACGGTAATGATGTAGACGCAATAGCCGCCGCCCTGGAAAAAGCAAAAGGTTTTGTAGGCAAGGGCAAACCCATTGTTATATTAATGAAAACGGTTATGGGTAAAGGGGTGGATTTTATGGAAGGGCATCACGAATGGCATGGTATAGCGCCCAGTGATGAGCAGTTGAAGTCGGCGCTGGCGCAGTTGCCTGAAACATTGGGGGATTATTAGGTTGTTCGTTGGGCGTTGTTCGTTGCCGGGGTTTTCCGGCCAACGGCCATCAGGCAACGGATAACGTATCAGCTTCTCAGCTCAATGGGTTGTGCAGCAGCTTTCTTAGAAGGAAACCAGGAAGCCAGCAACGCTATCAATACTACGGTAAAGAATACCAGGGTTACATCGGTGGCCAGGAATTTAACGGGATAATAGTCTATCAGGAAGGTATTGCCTTCCAGCTTCAGTAGTTTGAACCGTACCTGCAGCCAGCCAATGGCAAAGGCCAGCAATACCCCGCCGCCGCCGCCTATCAGCGCCAGCAGCATACCCTCGCTCAGAAATATTTTTTGTATACCGGCGCTGCTACTACCCATGGCCTTGAGGATCTGGATGTCTTTTTGCTTTTCGAGCACCAGCATGGTCAGCGCCCCAATCATGGTAAAAGCGGCCACCACCAGTATAAAGGAAAGCAGCACGAAAATGAACCATTTCTCCGTTTGCATGGTCACATAAAGGCTGCGGTTTTGTTCGTAGCGGGTTTGAACCACGTAATTCTTGCCCAGCATGTCCTGCAGCCCCTTGCGCACCTTGAGCCCGTCTTCCGGGTTGACCAGCTTTAGCTCCGCTGCATTGTATTCATCGGCCGAAAGATTGAGCATGCGCTTTACAAAACCAAGGTTGGTGATAATATAATTATTGTCAAAATCCTGCTGGATGGCAAATGCCCCTGCAGTAGCAATATTGCCGGTGCTGAGCGATTGCAGCGGGTCGGTCATGTCAACAGTCCCGCCTTTTTTGGGCAGGTACACGGTCAGCGGCAGCATGGCCCGGTCGCTTTCCACCCCCAGGGCATTTTCTACCCCCGCGCCCAGTACGGCGGTGGGGTGATCGGGGGTGCCGGGCTCAAATTTGCCCCTTATCATTTTGTTGGCCACCCCGTTTGTTTTGCTGTATTGGTCGTCTACCCCCTTTATAAACACCAGGGTGCTCTGGTTATCGCCGTTCTGCACCTGGGCTTTTTCTTCCACTGTCATTGAAACGGCTTTGATGCCCGGCCAGCGGGCCAGGGCCTGTTGCTGTTGGGCATTGAGAGTCAATATTTTACCCTCAGCAGGGATAACCCGCAAATCGGTATAAAAATCGGTATAGAGCGATTTTACCAGGTCTTCAAACCCGTTGAATACGCTGAGGGATAAGATGAGCGCCGCTGTTCCAAACGCCATGGCCACCACGCTCACCCAGGCAATAATATTAATGGCGTTGGTGGATTTTTTGGCTTTGAAGTATCTCCAGGCGAATAGAAAGTTCATGGTGTTATGATTGGGCGTCCTGGCCCGGTGTTGGTTCCCCGCCTATTTTCTTAAACAATTCCTCCATTTTAAATACATGGTCCAGGGTATCGTCTACAAAATACCGGAATTCGGGAATGCGGCGCAGCTGGTGCTTTACGCGGGCTGCAATCTCCTTTTTTACCTCCCAGGCCTTTTCCTCTATCCTTTTCATGGCCGTTTCGGCGTTTTTGACCTGGAAAAAGCTCAGGTATATGCGGGCTTCCAGTAAATCGGGGGTTATTTTAACGGATGAAATGGACACCATACCGCCATCGAGCATATTCAGTCCCAGCCGTTGGAATACCTGCGTCATTTCTTCGTGCAAAAGACCGGCTATCTGTTTTTGTCGCTTTTTCTCCTCCATAAATCATGAGCTAATTAAACTGTAAATTTACAGTTTATTTCTGCCTTTTTGCCAGTTGTTGCCGGCAAAGAATGATTTTTGCAGCCCGGCGACCAGGCGTGAGACGTGAAACGATAAACGTGAGGCGATGGAGGGCGAATAAAAGGATTGGCATTAACACATTAACATGAAACGATTTTCGACGATTTTAAGGTATTTAAAGGATCAGAAACGCAATATTGGGTTTTACGTGTTCTTCAATTTATTGTCAGTTGTTTTTTCGCTGATATCACTCACCATGCTGGCGCCTTTTCTGCAATTGCTGTTTGGCAAAGAGCACATGGCCACGGCAAAGCCCCAGTTTGCCCCCACGGCCAACTGGTTGCTGGCTTATTTAAAATATTATATCAGTCAGCTCATTACCATCCATAGCCCGGTATACGCCCTTGGTTTTATTTGCATATCCGTGGTAGTGACTATTTTCTTTAAAAACCTGTTTACCTATTTATCGTATTATTCGCTAACGCCCATGCGCAACCACGTCATGACGCGTTTAAGGGCCGACCTCTATATTAAAATACTGCAGCTGCCCATCGGTTTTTTTACCGAGCAGCGCAAAGGCGATATCATTTCGCGCATGAGCAATGACGCCAACGAAATAGAATGGAGCGTAATGAGCACGCTGGAAGGCGTGGTACGCGATCCGCTCCAAATTCTTTTTTACCTTACCATGATGACGCTGTTAAGCCCCAAGCTGTCGTTGTTCCTGCTGATATTGCTGCCGCTCACCGGTTTTATTATTGGGCGGGTGAGCCGTTCGCTCAAAAAACAATCCACCGATGCGCAGGAGAAGCTGGGCACCCTGATGTCGATACTGGATGAAACCCTGGGCGGCCTAAGGGTAATCAAATCCTTCAATGCCGAAAAGCTGCTGAGCAGCCGTTTTCTCGGTACCAATACGGCACTCAATCATGTACGCAATAAGATGAATTTCCGGCGTGATATGGCCTCCCCCATGTCGGAGTTCCTGGGCGTGGTAGTATTGTCTATTATATTATGGTTTGGCGGGCAGCTGGTGCTTTCCGCCCCTCCCAATACGCCCGGCGTTCTCGGGGCAGAATCTTTTATTACCTATATCCTGATTTTTACCCAAATCATCAATCCCGCCAAATCGCTCTCCACCTCATTTTACAATGCGCAGCGCGGCAGTTCCGCTATCAAGCGCATCGAAGAAGTGCTGCAGGCGCCGGTAGTGGTGGAAGAAGCCGCTAACCCGGTTCCTTTTACTTCGTTTAACCATGGCATTGAATTCCGCAACGTAAGTTTTGGCTATGACGATATCACCATACTGGACAATATTAACCTGGACATTGAAAAAGGAAAAACCATTGCGCTGGTGGGCTCCTCCGGCGCCGGCAAATCAACGCTGGCCGATTTGGTGCCCCGCTTTCACGATGTGAGCGGCGGCGAGCTGCTGGTAGACGGGGTGAATATCAAAGACTATTCCCTGTATTCGCTGCGCAGCCAGATGAGTATTGTAACGCAGGAACCTATTTTATTTAACGATACCATTGCCAATAATATTTCACTGGGCATGACCAATGCCAGCGAGGAAGATATCATCCGCGCCGCCAAAGTGGCCAACGCGCATGATTTTATTATGCAGAAAGAAGAAGGCTATGCCACCAATATCGGCGACCGGGGCAGTAAGCTGAGCGGCGGCGAGCGCCAGCGTCTTACTATTGCCCGGGCGGTATTGAAAAACCCGCCCATCCTTATCCTGGACGAAGCCACTTCATCGCTCGATACCGAAAGCGAACGCCTGGTGCAGGACGCCATCAATAACATGATGCAAAACCGCACCAGCATCGTTATAGCCCACCGGCTGAGCACCATCCGCCATGCCAATGAAATCATTGTGCTGCAAAAAGGCAGGATTGTAGAGCGCGGCACACACGATCAATTGATGGCGCTGGAAGGCGGTTTTTACCGGAAGCTGGTAGAGATGCAAGAGGTGAAATAAATGGGAGAAATGTGGAAATGGGAAAATAAATTTGTAGCTGATATAAAAATGTACTGTTGAGATGCTGGACAAACTGGAAGCCATAAGAGCACGATTTAATGATATGGGCGTAGCCCTCACCAACCCGGAAGTGGTAAACAATAACCAGCGGTTTAGCGCCCTGAGCAAGGAGTACCGCAGCCTGGAAAAGATTGTCACCGCTTTTGATGCCTATAAGCAACTGCTGGGCGATATTGATTTTTATAAGGAAGCGCTCAACGGCGACGATGCCGAGCTGCGCGACCTGGCCAAGGCCGAACTGCCGGACATAGAAGATAAAAAACAGGAAATGGAAGCAGCCATCCGCCAGCTGCTGATACCCAAAGACCCGCAGGATGAAAAGAACGCCATCCTGGAAATCCGTGCCGGTACAGGTGGCGATGAGGCCAGCCTCTTTGCCGGCGATTTATTGCGCATGTACCTGAAGTATTGTGAGCGCCGCGGATGGAAAACCGCCATCCTCAGCGAAAGCGAAGGCACCGTAGGCGGGTACAAGGAAATACAGGTGGAAGTAGTGGGCGATGATGTATACGGTACCCTCAAATTTGAAAGCGGCGTACACCGGGTACAACGGGTACCCCACACCGAAGGCAGCGGGCGGGTGCATACCAGTGCGGCTACGGTAGCCGTAATGCCCGAAGCGGAAGAAGTGGATTTTGAGTTAAAGGAAAGCGATGTGAAGATGGAAACGGCACGCAGCGGTGGCGCCGGCGGGCAGAATGTAAACAAAGTGGAAACAAAGGTATTTTTGACACATATTCCTACCGGCGTGGTAGTGGTTTGCCAAACGGAGCGCAGCCAGCTGGGCAACCGCGAAAAAGCCATGCAGATGCTGCGTACCAAACTGTACGAGGAGCAGGTGCGCAAGCATGAAGAAGAAATTGCCCGCCAGCGCAAAAGCCTGGTGAGCACGGGCGACCGGAGCGCTAAAATCAGGACCTATAATTTCCCCCAGGGCCGCGTTACCGACCACCGCATCGGGCTTACCCTGTATAACCTGGACAGCGTGCTGAACGGCGATATACAGGAACTCATTGATAAACTATCATTTGCAGAGAATTCTGAAAAGATGGCAAAACAGGACTAAGAGCTCAAAGGAGAAAAAGAGGTATTGTACAGGCGTGCCACGGTTACCCTGGCTAAACAAACGAACCGTGGCACGCCTCCTTCCTATAAAACCTCTTTTTCTCTTTCCCCTCTGTGCGCCATTTCCCTCCTGCCGCGCAAAACTCCTTTTCCCCTTTTTCTCCTTTGAGCTCTTAGTCCCCCAGAAAAATTTTTATTTCCATTAAATAATTGTTATATTACATACAGAGTTGCGGCATAGCTTCTGTGCGTAAATGAAACTCCCGGTTTTAATTAATTCTTACCCCCGTCTCTGTTTACCTGGTTTGTGATACCCCGACTAATTATTAAAGCGGCGTCATTAAATATACTAACAGCCTGTAGTAGCGCGGCAAAGTTGCCATTAACCTGTTAGCCGTTAGTAGTTCCTGCAGCATTAAAGGCGTATTTAACCGTTAGGGATAACCCGGTAGAAAATAAGTAGAATTACCTAATTACCGCTGGTACGAATTAGGACACGTTCATGGAGATAATGGGACTATAACATTTCTTTGACGTTTTTATTAAGAAAGGATGGTAGCTTTGTATTATTAGAATAGTTCTTTACAACAACGCAGGCGGGCCAGGGAGGAACAGGGGGGAAGAATTTTTTTGACGGTTTAAACCTTCTTTAACGTTGGCCGTCACACTAATGGCATTTGTTTTGCGTTATACTAATAAGAAGTTCTTTTTAATGACTCTCACATAAGCAGTCAATTTTCTCATAAGCAGTTAGTTTTGGTTACGGTCCCTGTTTCTACAGGGACCATTTTTTTTATATATTGGTTCTCAATAACTTAATATTTGAGAGTCCATAGGCCAGGCCGGCGCCCGCCATATCTGCAATAATGTCTGCCAGGTCAAAACTGCGGCCCGGGATATAATCCCGCTGAATAAACTCCATTAAAACGCCATTAAAACAGGCAATTACATACACCCAGAAGAAAAGGATCTTTAATGTTTTTGGGGATTTTTGTCTCCGGTAAAAATAATAACACCACAGGTAAACGAACCCGCCAAACAGGGTAATGTGTACTATTTTATCCAGGTTGGGAATATGAAAGGAGTCGGGGTCCGGGAGGGAAGAACCCGGGAGGCATAAGAGTACCTGGATAAGGATGGTCCATCCCAGTGGCACGAACAATTTGCGAAACAGGTTATTAATCAAGTTGAATTTTTGCTAAAAATAATTAAAAAAGGTCCCGTAGCGGGACCTCTTTCAATATCTTCCGGAAATTTTTTTAACCTGCTTTTTACTGGTTTTGCCTGGTGCTACCAGACGACTCCATTTTATCCAGTGTGGGCGATTCGCTGCCGCCTTTTTTCTCGATGGTAATGGCAAAGGCGTCGGCCTTCTGGGTATTGTTCATCTTAATAATAAACTTTTCGTCGCTCACATCAAATACGCCCAGGTCTTTGGGTTTGCCGTTTATGAGCGCCCATAGCTGGTACTGTTTATCAGTAGGCAGTTTGGGCATGTTCTTTACCACCATATAAACGCTTTGCGACGTGGAATCCCAGAACACGTTGGCAGAAGATTTGGGCGCTATTTTGGTGCCTACCATATTCACTACGGTTACACTGTGCGCTTTGGCTGCCTCCCTTTCCTGGATAATCTTATCGAGGATACCCGATGTGGAATCGGATTTTTGTTTCAGTACTTCGTTGGCAGCCTGCAGTTCTTTGTTTTGCTCATTGGCATGCCAGGCATACCAGCCAATGCCAATTAAGAGAATTACGGAGGCGGCGGCCACGAAGCGTGCCCAGCCACCCGTGCGTACAGGAACTTTTTCGTTTTGCATGGTGATAACTTTTGTTTGATTTATAGAAGGATTATTGCCGGAAGTTGTCCCGATGACTTCTAAAAACCGAACCTTAACCTTTTCAGGGGGTGTTACCCTGTTGTCCATAGCATGCTGCTCCAGGCTTTTTTCAAATGCTTCGCGGGCCTGCTGCAGCTCGGGGTGAACAGCGGCGAGTTGTTCAAACTCGAGTTGCTCTTCGCGGCTGGCTAAACCCAGTACGTAGCTTTCGATGATACCACTTGATATGTATTCCCGGATGTTCACGTTATTTTAAATATTCTCTCAATTGTATTAATGCACTGCGAATTCTTGTTTTTACGGTTCCGAGGGGCAGTTTTTCTATTTCTGCTATTTCCTCGTGTGTGTATCCTTTAAAATAGGCCAGGTCAATTAAAAGCCGGTGTTCTTCTTTCAGTTGCCCTACCGCTTTTTTCAGACCTATATTATCCAGGAAGGGCTGAAGGGCGGTGCCGGTTTTTTCGGCCCAGGCAGCATCGGTTAAATCCTGGTTTTTCCGGCTGTTCTGGTATGCTTTTGACCGTATTACATCAATAGATAAATTACGGGCCACGTTAAGCATCCAGGTAAACAACCTTCCCTTACCGGTATCGTAAGAATCTATCTTCTTCCAGATGTTTACGAATACCTCCTGCAACACATCGTTCGCCATTTCCTGGTCCGCTATAATTTGTAAAATTATGCTGTACAATGCGCCTGAATAATGGTCATACAGGTAATTGAAAGCCGCATTATCCTTTGCTTTCAGCAAGGCAACCAGTTCCTGCTCGGTATATGTAACAGGATTACCCAAACGGTTGGTGATTTGTAGTAAAATAAGATACTAAAATCAGCGGGAGGACACACTTCTTATACATACGAAATATCAAAAAGGTTAGATTTATGCTATAACAGCCTGGTAAGCAGCGGCATCCAGGAGGGCTGCCACATCGGCGGGGTGATCTACCGTCATTTTTACCATCCAGCCCTTACCATAGGGGTCTGAATTAACCAGTTCCGGCTCATTGGCAAGCTCTGGATTGACCTCAGTAATGGTGCCGCTTACGGGCAGGAAAAGGTCGCTCACGGTCTTTACCGCTTCTACTGTGCCAAATACGGCTTCTGCTGCCAGTGGCTTACCCACAGTTTCAATTTCTACGTAAACAATATCGCCCAGTTCGCTTTGTGCAAAATCGGTAATGCCGATGGTAGCGGTAGTACCTTCCAGTTTAATCCATTCGTGGTCTTTGGTGTAGCGTAGCGTTTCCGGAACATTCATGACAATTAGTTTTGAGTAGTTTTGAGCTACAAAGATTAAGAAAACTCAATTTGAGATAAAAATATTTTTTCGATTCCTGGCTGCAAGCTGCAAGCCGCAAGCTGCAAGACCCTTGCCAGGTTTGCTTGTAGCTTGCAGCCTGGGGCTTGTAGCTTGTCACTCCCGGCTGTAGCTCCGCCGGGTTACCAGCCTTACCTTAATAATATGCAGGTTGGTAAGGGGGCGGTCGCCTCCGGCATGCCCACTGGTAGGCACGGCCGCAAGACTGTCAATGACCCGCATGCCCTGTATCACTTCCCCAAAAACGGTATAATTCTGGTCAAGATGGGGAGCTCCGCCCAGTGTTTTGTACACGTCGCGATGGCTGATGGGAAGTTTTCTTCCGTTGAGCCGGAAGGTTTCTACCGAATCCAATCCCGCGTCGGTAAATACTTTTCCCTCTACAATATAGAACTGGCTGCCGGAACTGGCTTTTTGCGGGTTTATATCATCGCCCAGGCGGGCCGCCGCCAGGGCACCTTTCTTATGAAACAGGTTGGGGCGAAATTCGGCGGGCAGGGTATAACCCGGGCCATCGCTACCCGGGGCTGCTCCCTGCGCGGAATGCCGGGAGGAAGGGTTGCCGCCCTGCACCATAAAGTTCTTAATGACACGGTGAAAAAGGAGGCTGTCGTAAAAATGCTGCTGTACGAGTTTCAGAAAATTATCCCGGTGCAGGGGCGTGGCATCCGAGAGGCGGATGATCATGGTGCCTTTGTCGGTCACCATTTCTACATCTTTATACAGGTCTTTACGGTGCAGGCCATTGGCCAGGCGGGGGTTGCAGGCCGCCAGCAGTATGCCCAACGCCAGCAGCCAGGATGTTTTTCTCATGTGGGGTTTTCTTACTGTTTAGTCAATAAAGCCGTTGGTAGCAAAATACAGCAGCACATGGTCTTTCATAAAATTTTCCTGCTCAATAAGGGTCATTACCGGCAGGGCTTTTAACTGGCGGAAATGCGGCCAGCCTTCTTCGTCGGCGCCTTCCAGTTCATAGTAACCGCTGGGCGAAAGCAGGGTGCATACGGCTACGTGCATAAGATCCTGTTTTTGCTCCTTGGTGAATTTATCGCGTATTTCGGCCAGCTCCTGTATCCCTACCAGGAAGAGGATGGCTTCCATATCGGGCTTTTTGCCAAAGCGTTCCACCAGCTTTTCTTCCAGTTTCCACCAGCGGGCCTGTAAATCGTCCTGTAGTTGCATGGGGCAAATGTAAGAAAGAAGCAGCGAGCTTTTAGCTGCGAGGGGCGCCTTCGGCGCCTGTTCCTGTTTTTTGCGCACAGAGTTAAAAGAGAAAAAGAGGCTTTTGCGGATTTCTCTTTTTCTCTTTTAGCTCTGCGCGCCCACTCTTCCTACCTATCTTTTATGGGAGGCCACCGTGCGTTACCTTCACAAAAAAAACGCCATGACGGTTCAAAAAGAGGCTTATACCATCTCTACCGATAAAGCGCGGTTGGATATTGCTTATATACATGCGTTTCTGCGTACCTCGTACTGGGCGGAAAATATACCGGTAGAAACGGTACGGAAAAGTATTGAGGGCTCGCTGTGCTTTGGGGTGTACGAGGGGAGCAGGCAGGTAGGTTTTGCGCGGGTGGTGACCGACTGCGCTACGTTTGGCTACCTGGCCGATGTATTTATTGATGCAGACCGGCGCGGCCGGGGTCTGAGCAAATGGCTAATGGAAACGATTATGCAGCACCCCGGGTTACAAGGCCTGCGCCGTTTTATGCTGGCTACCAGGGATGCACATGGGTTATATGCCCAATACGGGTTTACCCCGCTGGGCCTGCCGGAACGCTGGATGAATATCCACAAACCGGGCCTTTACCTTCCAACCACTTAAATCTTTTCTGCCACTACCGCTGTACCATAGGCCAGCACTTCGGTTACGCCGTTCATGACTTCATTGGCATCGTAGCGCATATTGATGACGGCGTTGGCGCCCCGCTGGGCGGCATGGATCATCATTTCCTGGAATGCTTCTTCCCGGGTTTTTTCGCAGAGCTCCACGTAAATGGATATGCGGCCGCCAAACAGGGTTTGAAAGCCGCCGGCCATATTGCCCAGCAGGCTGCGCGACCTTACGGTAATGCCCCTTACCACGCCGAGGTTTTTTACAATTTTATACCCGTTTAATTCAATGTTGGTGGTTACCATGCTGTAGTCTAACATAAACAAATGATTTGAACACTAATCTACGGTATTGTTCTGCTGCAGGTGGCGCCGGCGGGGGAATTTATTTAAGCGGCGGCGGGAGGCGTGTCACATTTCACGCCTTTTTTTCCTGCTCTTAGTATACAGTACCAGCCCCACCGCTACCATGGCCAGCTGCGCGGCGGCCCAGAACATGGTGCTGAAATCTTTTACCGGTTTGCCGGCCCAGGCCATAAACTCATGTTTGTGCAGCAGGGCAAAACTATATCCTTCCACCAGGGCCTTATCGTTGATGTGCAGGGCCAGCCTGCCGGTGCCGGTTTCTACATAGTAACGCTCATGGCTGTTGGTGGCATAGCTGAGTTTCCATACCGGCAGGCGTTTGTTTACAAAACCGTATTCGTCGGTAAACCTGGTGACCAGTTCTGTTTTTACAATTTCCGCGGGAGCATGTTTGCTGAATACCGTGGCCAGGTATTGCGCATATTGCGCTTCACCCTGCTCCAGTATGCTGTAATTATCGGCATTGACATATAAGGTAGTGGGCGCGGCCAGGCCATGCTTTGGCGCTTCATTAAATCGTTTGCCGGCGGCGGCTGGTGGCTGGCTACCGGCAGCAGGTGACCTGTTGATGGTAACCCGCCGGTGCCCGTTGCAGGGGTGTTGAACACCTGCCAGTAGCGGGTATTGTTCCACCGCACCAGCGAAATATTGGTAATGCGTTTAGCTGTGCCGATAGCCTCTTGAAGGCGGTTCAGATCCAGATGAATGTCTTTTACCAGGAATACCGGCTGCACCCTATTCCTGCCGGCATCTGCCGGGGCCAGTTTGCTCCAGGCATGAAAGCCGCCGCTGAAGGTAAACATCAGGGTAAACAGGGCTACCACGATGGAAGTCCAGCGGTGGTTTCTCCTTGCTTTCAATACTTCATGAAAAAGCATCACCGGGAGTGCAATGATGAGCGATACCGCTCTATGCCATTTATAAATATGCTGCTTCATGAATTAGTTTTTACCGAAATGAATGCTTAGACCCAATGTAAATTCGCGCGGATCGCCTAAATTATAGGTATACCCGTAGGTGGATTTGGCGGCCAGCACGGCATAGTATTGATTGAATGCATTGAGTGCATTTACCCACAATTCCAGCTGCTTTATGCGATAGCCGGCACGGATATTTAGTACATCAAATCCATTATAGCTGGTAGAATTGGTATTGTCCATCCAATAGCGCCCCTGGTGCTGCCATTCGGCGCCCAGCCGCAGCCCCTTTATCAATTTGGGTTTATACATTACTTCCGCATTGGCCATAAAATGCGGCGCGGCAGCCATTTCATGCCCGCTGTAGTCGATGCCTTTTTCCACATCCTGCACAAAACTATGTTTGGCATTGGTGGCGCTGAGGCGCAGCTTCCACTGGCCGGAAGGGCTGTAGGTAATACCGTATTCAATGCCCCGGTGATTGGTTTTCCCGGCATTCTGGTTTTGATAAGAGCCATCGGTTTGCCGAACGGAGATGATTTCATTGGTGCCTTTGAGCAGGTAGAGGCTGTAATCAATGTACAGTTTTGCTTCCAGCAGCGACCACCAGCCACCGATTTCATAATTGAAAAAGGTTTGCGGCAGCAGGTAGGGCACTTTAACGTTGTTAAACAGGTCGGTAACCTGCGGCGGCACATAACCCTGGCTGTAATTGGCATAGAAACCAAGTTGCCGGTAGTTATACGTAAAGCCCAGCTTTGGCGTAACGCGGTTGAAATCATTAATGGTGGAGGGCGAACCGGTAGACGCGGATGGCGGCAACCAATTGACGAAATTATACTGGTAATGATCATAGCGCAGGGCCGCTACCAGTTTCAATCCTTTAAACGGGGTATAATCGTAATTGATATACGAGGCCAGGTTGCTGATACCGGTTTTGTAATGACTGAGCAGGGAATCGGTATTGCGGTAGCTGGTATAATCGCCGCCGCTGTTGCGCGCAATGTTGATGTAATTAGCAATATAGGTACTGGGACTGATATCCATGCTTACCCCCGCTACGAGGTGGCTGTTCAGCTGTGACAGGGGCAGCACCTGCTGCACCATGAGCAAATAACTTTTAAATGAGCTGTTGTTGATTTGCCCGCGGGCCGCCAGGGGATTGCCCGCCACGTTGGCAACATAATACGAAGGGTTTTGCCCGGTGGAGTTATCGCGGTAAGCAGCGGTAAACTGTGTTTCGCCAAAACCTTTCCACTGGTGACTGAGCATAGAGCGGATGCGCAGGGCCGTTACCTTGCGGTAGTTAAACGTGTACTGCGTAGTATAGTTCTTCTGTGCAAAATGCGTGCTGTCCAGGCTACCGCCACCCATATCGCTGTAATAGTTTACATAGGTGGCGCTGTTGCTCCAGGTGGTGCTGTTGCTGATGTTATAATCGGCGCGCAGGGTAAACGCGGTTTTATGAAAATCGCTTTGCTCTACGGGGCCGTTGTTTCTATTGGCATAATAACCGCTGAGCAGCAGTCCCAGTTTGCCTACGGTAGTACCCGCCTGTGCATCTACCCGTTTATACCCGCTGTTGGTGGCCTGCAGGCTAAGCATGCCATTGGCCGATGGCGGGGGCGCCTGGGTAATTACGTTTACCGCGCCGCCGATGGCTTCTGCGCCATAGGCGGAAGAAGCAGGGCCTTTGATGATTTCTATTTGCTTTGCCGCCGCCGTATTCATTTCCAGCAGTGCATTGTGATTATAAACACCGGTGGTACGGATGGGAATACCATCTTCCAGGTATAAAAACAGGCTGCGGGTGCTCATGGGCTGGCGTATGCTCATTTCATGCTGTTCGTTGCCCAGGTTGACCATAAAAACACCGCTTACTTTGTTAACGAGGTAATCCAGGCGATTGGCTTTGGCCTCTTCGATGGCTTGTGTATTGATGGTAGCAATGGCTACCGGCACTTCGGTCCTTTTTTGTGCCGTGCGGCTGGCAGTGATCACCACCTGCTGCAGTTCATTGGTAAATAGAGAATCGGGTTGTTTTATGTTTGTTGTTTGCTGTGCCCATGCCATTACAGATAGCATGAGGGCACAGGTAAGCATGACCTGTCTTTTCATTGTATAATTTTTACGGCACCCTTATCTATGCGCAGGCAATAGCCTGCACGTATGGCGGGTGTTTGTTGAAAGTTGGGAACACGTGTACAGTAAATGAAGGGGAAAGACTATGCTATGGCAGGCGGGCGAAAGCGTGCATAAGCCCTGTCAACAGGTTTGTGTGAGGTGGCCGGGGCAAAAACTGTTTTTAGTGTTGTGCCGGTGGCCCGTACGGGCATATCAAAAAAAGCGCGGGAGGAGCATACTTCGCTTTTATTATCGGCTTTGCGTTCGGTGTTTTCTTTTTCCTTTTGTTCTTCCTGCTGCATTTTTTTCATTACCTGGCATTTACCATTACAATGCATCATAGGGCGGCCCTTGTTGACGCAGTTTTTGGCAAAAGCGGCGGGGTTGGCATAGTAGCTCATAAACAGAAGCGACTTGTTAAAGGTCTGCCCCATGAAGGCTGCCAGGAGGAATATGACGGCGAGTTGTTTGAGCATCTGCTTTGGATGCGCAAAAATAAGGGGAATTGCGTTTCCCGTATATGACATTTATCATGCAGGGCAGGCGGGTTGTTTTACCAGCATGGGGCGTCATGAATTAAAACGGCCGGTTCAAAGTTAGCATCCGTAACCAGCAACTGCTCCAGCAATTGGGCCGTTTGCTCTTTGGTTAAAGGAGCCGGGTGGTGGCTGGCCTGTACATAATGATCACGGGCTATTTTTTCCGACAGCTCTTGTACGGAATTTAGCTTCAGTTCTTTACCGAATTTGCCTGCCAGCCAGCTCACCAGCACGGTAAATGCTGCCCATGCCAATGCGCCTTTCCAGGTATAAAACAGGCTCACAAACGTAGTAGCGGCGCTTAATATGATAGCCCATTCCATCGAATCTTTCATAACCAGCAGCTGAACATTAATGCCCAGGGCTTTCTGAAATGCCTTTATAGCTTCGCGGCGGCCTTTGCGGGGGAAAAAGGTTTCCAGCCGGCTGTCGGGCCTGATAGCTGTTTTATCGATGTTTTGTGTATCGGCGATGGCGGAACGTATTTTATAGAACGCAGCAAATGAATGGTCTGTTTTTGGCAGCACTCCGGCGTAGTTATCGGCGGCGATGTGGGCACCTGTAATGGTGGTTAACGTTGTCATAAGTTTGAGTGTTTTCCGGGTAATGATTGAAACAATCGGGTACTTGTGACATTGGATTTGAGCGGTAATTCAAACGGGAGGATATAGACTTTAGCAGCTTTGGGGAGCTTATTCGTTCTACAAGATTACTATAAATACTGCTTACCTGCAAGCCTTTAATGGGCCGTTTTAACGTGGACCAAATTTGTCATACCTAAGCCACTGGATAAAAGGGGCTTTCCGGCCAGGGGGTGGAAAACTTTTGCAAAGTTTTATACCATCGGCGGGTAGAAGAGCGTGCTTTTGGGGCGGGTGGCAGCGCTGGCGTTGTGCTAATCGTAGCCGGCCACAGGGGGCGGATAATGGCTTTCCTGTATTGGGAAACGCCTTTTATCGTAACCCGTTTGGCTGTTTTTTTACGTGCTTTTCGTTTGGGCGGGCGGATGGCGATCATGAGTTCTACGACCACTGCTGATGCTTCGCGGCCCTCTTTGAGCAGCTTTGCGGCTATGCCGGTGAGCTTGCGGTAAAAGGGGTGTTTCCTGCGCCAGGCGGGCAGCATGTTATATACGGCCGAAGCCAGGCGGGAAGCGGCTCCTATACGTTTTGCCGATGCCATGGTATTGACAAATTCCACGGCTTTTTTTACGCGTTCGCCGGTGAGCGAACTGGCGCTGCGCATAAAATCGGCGTCGTACATGTGGTATATGCAGACAGGACCGAAGGTGCCGTATTTATCCGGTGGCGTGAGCAGCCTGGCCATGAAAAAATGGTTTTACCTAATTTACGAATTACTAACGGTATCAGTAACCACTAGGTGCAACTATTTTTTCTACTTTTTTGTATTGTGTGGCGGCGGGTAGCGCCAAAATGGATCCCTTCGCTTGTGTTGGCCGGGTGGCTGGGGGTGGAAAACAGGCACCCTCTCTCCTGATGTATATATGTAAATCGCTGCCTGGCAATGGTTTTACTCGGATTTTAGCATTACCTCATTATTACCATGTTCGTGTTTTCTTCGCTTAGCTGGGGAGCAAAAGTGCGCAGTAACTCCGGTGTTGGTAATAACATGGTACGGACAAGGGGATAGCAAAAGGGGTTCTTTTTTATGCAATTGCAGGTAGACAAGAGGTGGACGGACTGGAATTTTAGCCTACCGGGCATTAACAGGTGCTGGTTCCTGTAGTAATTTCAGTACCTAAACCTTAATCAAATGAAAAAAGAATTGATTGCCGAATTATTTAAAAAATTTGAACAGGCCTGCTACGAGTATAAGAATATTGAATGCTGGAGCGCGCGCGAGTTGCAGGAGATCTTTAACTACACAGAATGGCGGAATTTCCTGAAAGTAATTGAGAAGGCTAAAGAGGCCTGCAAAAATGCAGGAGAGACGGTTTCCAACCATTTTGTTGATGTCAACAAAATGGTTGAAGTTGGTAGCGGGGCACAACGAGAACTGCAGGATATTGCTCTTACTCGTTATGCCTGTTACCTGGTAGCGCAGAATGGCGATCCTGCTAAACCTTCCGTGGCTTTTGCCCAAACCTATTTTGCAGTACAGACCAGGCGGCAGGAGATCATTGAAAAGCGATTATTGGATGTGGCGCGGGTGGCTGCACGTGATAAACTTTCCCGGTCGGAAAAAAAGCTGTCGGGCATTATTTACGAACGGGGGGTAGACGAAAAAGGGTTTGCCGG
>JACXTT010002180.1_pt1 | contig 31354 bp, 29 predicted proteins | sample 9270951 | NCBI WGS metagenome assembly JACXTT01 (sample SAMN15532306, study PRJNA645909) | rock metagenome | isolation source: weathered quartz diorite | place: Puerto Rico | collected 2017-06-21
ATTACCACTGATAACCAGGACCGTGAGCGTCTGTGTGGTCTTTTCATCGTTGCCGAAGATCAAGCGTTTGCCAATTGCCTCGCCGGCTTCAGTATTCGGAAAGAGTTGTTCGGCGAGGGTCTTCGAAATGATGGTGACGAGTTCCGTGCCCGCTCGATCATCTGCTGCGAAACCGCGGCCACGCAAAAGGGGAATGCCCATCGTGTTCAGATAGTCGTTATCCACACGGGTGACCTGAACCCTGATGAACTTCGGCGCTGCGTTAGCGTCGGGCTGAAGCGCGGTACGTACGTTGTCGCCGCTGAAAGCCAGCGGCAGGCCGTCCGCGAGACTTGCGCCGGCCACGCCGTTTGCCTTGGCGAGATCGTCGCGCACGCTGAGGATTTTGAAATCCGCGTTGGGGATCTTGCCGGCGTCGACCTTCAACGGCACGGCGTACAACAGGTCCGATGCAAATCCAAGATCAGCGATTGCGGTGGAGCGGACGCGATCGAGCGAGATGCCGCTCAACACGATCAAAGGCACCGCGATCGCAACCTGCAACGCCGCCGTTACGCGCTGAACCCGACCGACACACCGACCGCCGACGCCTGCGTCGTCCTTCAAGGCAGAGAGGATCACCGGGCGACTGAAGCGAAGGGCCGGCAACAATCCGAACATGAGGCTGGTCAGGAGGCAGAGTCCCACAGCGAATCCAATCGTCGTCAGATTCACCTTTAGGGCGCCCTGTACAAAAGGCGGAAGCGACTCGTCGGTTAACAGGGACCGTAGCGACACAATGTTGAACAGCACAAGCGACGCGAGGATCGCTCCAATACCCGCCACGATGACCGCTTCGCTCAACATATACTGGATCAGCTGCCGGCGCGTGGCGCCGATTGCCTGGCGGATGGACTGTTCCCGTTCGCGCATCGCGCTGCGAACCTGCACCATGCCGGAAATATTCAGGCACACGACGAGCAACACCATTCCGGTTAGCGTCAGTCCGACCGCTTGAATCGCGTAAAGCCGCCACTTCACAAGGTTGCCGAATGCGTCATACGGGGCGGCGATACCGGACTTGTTCTCGTTCGTCGACGGATATTGTTTGGCCAACGACGAGGTGACCGCGGAAACTGCGGCACTCGCCTGCGCCACGCTGACTCCGGGCATCAGGCGTCCGTGGATAAACACCATCTCTTTGCTTCGGTCGGTACCGTCCGTACGAAAACGCGGATGACGTTCGAGCGGAAGAAAGACAGCCATTTGGCCGTTCCCAATCATGTGGCCATCAAATCCTTCCGGCGCGATGCCCACCACGACACGAGGAACATTGTCCAGTGTGAGCGTTTTGCCGATGATGTCGGGATCGGAGGCAAAATGGTTCTGCCAGTACCGGTATCCCAGAATCACCGCAGGCTCGGGATTGACTTGAGGCTGCGCGCTATCGCGCTTGCGCTCCGCCGCGCTGAAGCCCGCTCCGCGAAACAGCGGTACTCCGATCGTCTGGAAATAGTTTGTGGAGACAAACATTACCTTCGCGGAGTCTTTTTGTATCTCGCTTTGCCCGTACGTCCAGGCCACAAGCGTGGCTCCGGTATTGGCGTCGCGCAGATCGACGTAGTCTGGATAAGACCAGGTGTCGGTCGCCTCGCGCGAGCCCACTCGCGTCGTGAGGATTTCGACCAGTCCCTCGGTTTTCACGCCGGGCGGCTGTATTGTGAGTATTCGTGAGAGATATGGAATCGCGATGACGGGGGCCATGCCAATTCCCAACGACACGGCGCACACAAACGTAAAAGCTCGAGCTTTCGCAAGCGCGCGGCCGGCATGAATCAGGTCATTCCAAACACTGTTCAACATATTTTGCGATTTAAACATGAATTACTTTGTAATGAAAAGTAATTTATATTTAAGCCCACCCCCCTCCTTGCACTGCAGTTCATCGGTTCGCCGTTGTCGCGTACGACAAATCCGGTACCTGAACAGGCCGCGAGCTCCAGCGACCTGGATTGCACACTCCAGTCGAGAAAGTCCGCCTCCAACGACGGTGCCAGTTGCGGCATTGGCGGATTGAATCATCACGAGTCGGTCAGGATCGGGAAAGGGCAACGGCCGCAACAGTGCAGCTTCCCCGCTGAAAATTGCTGCTGTGGCGCCAATCCCAAGTGCCAGCGTCAGCAGCAATCGTGGTCAAGCCGGGCGTTCGCAGCAGGTTTTCATCAAGGGTGGGAACATCTACTCTTGAATCAATGAAATACAGTCTGGGACGGAGGAAGAGGGATTCGAACCCCCGGTGCCCTTCCGAGCACAACGGTTTTCAAGACCGCCGGTTTCAACCGCTCACCCATTCCTCCATGTTCGATCTTACCTGATTCCCGCAACTTACAAAGACTGTCACTATGTTTTCGTCGCCTGTTTCCAGACTCGGGGCACGATTGTCACTACTTTGTCACTGGTTGGAAGCTTGGCGATCGCACGCCGCTTGGCTTCGTCGTTCGAATGCGCGTAACGCATCGTCACGACGATCGTGGAGTGGCCCAAGAGTTCTTTCACGGTTACAAGGTCCGCTCCATTTCTGGTCAATCTTGAAGCGAACGTATGCCGGAACGTGTGCCATGTAATGCCCGACAGCCCGGCACGTTTGAGCGCGCCTTTAATCGCGAGCTTCAAGTCGTGGAACCGATCCCCGGTCGCCGGGTTGTAGAACACGTACGGACCGTGTTTGACGGCGTGCCGCGCCTCCAAAATCCCAAACGCCGTCTCATTGAGCGGAACCTCCAGGGTATGTCGCGTTTTCTTCATGATGATGTTCAACCGTCTTTGTTCAAGATCGACCTCCTGCCATTGCAATTCAAAGATGTCACCGCAGCGAAGCCCGGTGTTGATCGCGAATAAGATCAGTTCGCGCAGGTATGGCGGGGAATTGGCGAGCAATTTAAGCTCGTCTTCCAGACTGAGCGTTTGGAACTTGAGATTGTTTTCCGGGAGGAACTTGACGAACCGCACTGGATTGCTGCCCCTGTGCATGCCCCAACGCTCCGCCAGATTGAACATGTGCTTGAGCAGAGCCAGCTCCCGGTTAACGGTCGCCGGACGGACCTCTTTATTACGCTCCTGCTGGTATTGCTGCACATGAAGCGCTTGAATGTCGTCCAGATTCACGTCTCCGAAATGCTGTTTGAGATGCCCAAGCATCTGCTCGTCCCTTCGCCAAGATCGCTTATGCGTCTTGGCATAATCCAGGAACCGTTTGCCGAATTCTTCAAGCGAAACCGCGACGGGTTTGACGTAAACACCGCGCTGCACCTCTGAAATCCGCAACGCCAAAAACTTTTCAGCCTCGCGGCGATTCGAGGTTCCGGTCGATTCCTGAACTCGCTTTCCCTGCCGTGTGTAATAGTCCGCGTACCAGACTTGGCCGCGCCGGTAGAGTGCCATACAAAAATGCTCCTTCTACCTCTTGCCAGCCAAGCCCATTGTACCGCGCTGCCTGAACTCCTCAATGTCTTGAACGTCGAAGCGAAGTGAGCGCCCCAACTTCACGTGTGGCAGCCGTCCCTGATTGACCCAATTGTAGAGCGTCGCTTTCGCCACGCTCCAAAGGGCGGCGAGTTCATTGATATCGATCAGTTTTCGAGGGGAAGCGTCTTTGCTCGAATTCGTTGATGTGATGTCTTTGTATTGCATAGTCCGTCTGGGCCTTAGATAAGCCTGTTTTTGTCGGGGATGTCGCCATCGTAGTCAAACGTGGGTGGCCGGTTTTCGATACACCGTTCTCGATAGTTCGCCAAGGGATCTCTGACCATCATTTCGTGCCGGTTGCGTTGTATGGGTGTTTCCCCTTGTTTCGAACCAAATCGTTCCTTGCGGACAGCTTGCGCGGACTCTTCGCGACGCAAACGGCTGACATAGAGCCTGAACAACGAGTAGCTGATGCGAATACCGCTTTCTACAATCCGTTGATGTATGAGTTTCAGCGTGTGTCCTTTGGATCGCGCGGATTTGATGTCTGGCCAAATCAACCGGATCATGCTGATGAGCCGGGACGGTTCCTCAGTCTGGAGCGATCTCAGTCTTTCCGGGGACAACATATTTGCGCCGGGATCTCCTATATGAAAGGCGCTGGCGAAGGGGGTCTATGACAGAACGCGCGCATTTTTTCGGCGGTGCATCGGAATGCCGATCAACGTATCCAGATGCCGCGTTGAGAGGAGGATTTCGGGTGAACGTGTACGTTGTTGCGAACAACGAAGGCGAATGAATGGAACATAAAAAATGGCTGACGATCCTTTGGCTTCGATGTTTCAGGTGCCTCATCGATTGAAGTTAGTGCGTCCGACTATGTGGTGATACGGAAATTTTTTTGGCGGCGTTTGTCATACCCCCCTCGTGCCGGCGCCTTTCAATTAAGAGGTGCGAATATGGCGAGACGAAGCTTCCGATTACCGGAATTACTCGAAGAACGGATAGGGGGAGCCATCCGAGAGGACGGTTATTCCTCATTTGCGGTGTTTGTTCGGACAGCGCTCCAAAATGAACTGAAGAGGCGAGAGCAGCAAGCGGACGTGTCAAAGGTCGAGCAATCGATTGCCGAAGCGCTTGATCGTCAGAACGAAGCACAGAGGCGCGTGACCGCGACGCTTCAAGCTCACTTCGCATTCACCGACGCCATGGCGCGGATGATTCTCCATGACCTGCCGGAAGCTCCCGATGAAGTGCATTCCGCCGCCTTGGCGCGCGCGAAGGAGCGCCACGACAGGTTACTGAAGATGACCGCGCTGAGCATGAAGGGAAACGCGCGAGCGATCCTTGCGGAGCTGATTAACCATGATGAGTGAGGACAGAGAACGCGAATTCCACTTAAAATCGACGAAGCGCCGCCCGCCTCCGCCGGACGAAGCCAACCTGTGGAGCATCGCATTCAAGCGCGTGATGGACATCGCCCGGATGTCGAGCGCCCGTACCGGAACACATGCGCCGAATCGGACTACGCCGGCCTATAAGCAACGCTGTGCGATCCGCGTCACGTACTCAGCCAACAAGACGTCCGGCCAGTGGAGAGCACATGGCCGATATATTGCGCGCGAGAGCGCAACACACGAGCAGTCGCGCGGTCAGGAAGGCTTCGGTCCAGCTGGTTACGGCATCGCGATTGACAGCACTCTTCATCAATGGCAAAGCACCGGCGACAAGCGGCTGTTCAAGCTGATCATCTCGCCCGAATTTGGAGATCGCCTCGATCTAAGGAAGTTCACGCGAGACTTGATGACCGAGATGCAGCGTGATCTCGGAACTCGCCTAGAGTGGGTTGCAGCAGAACATCACAACACCGAACATCCTCATGTTCACGTCGCGTTGCGAGGGATCGACGAAAAAGGTCGCGCATTCCGCTTGGAACGGAACTACCTCCAGCACGGCATCCGAAGAAATGCAGAAGATCTCGCAACCGCGCTGCTTGGCTATCGAACGTGGCACGATGCCGAAGAGGCGCAGCGCCGTGAAATTCACCAGAAGCGCTACACCTCCTTGGATCGCATACTGACGTCAAGCGGGGCTGAAGAAACCTCACACGGTTTTGTCGTCAACACTGCCGAACGAAAATCAAAAACCGAGCGTTGTGCGCTGAATGCCCGCTTGCTCTTTCTTCAGAAGATGGGATTAGCCGAGCACCACGACGCCGAGCGCTGGCTAATTCGCTCCGACTTCGAAACGATTCTCCGCGCGATGCAACGAACCGATGACCGTCAGCGCAGTCTCGCTGCCCACGCTGTTCCGGTTTCCGATCCACGACTGCCGAGCCGAGTAACCGATATGGCGACGGTTCGGCAACTCGAAGGCCGCGTGTTAGGCCACGGTGAAGAAGAATCCTCAGGCCAAGCGTACATGATGCTCGAAGGAACGGATCACAACATCCATTTCATCTATCGCAACGCTGATCTGGACGCCGCTCGAAAGCAAGGCAAGCTGAAGCGGAATTCCTTCGTCCGCCTCACAAGTCAACTCGTCGATCAGGTACTTCGCGTCAAAGTCCTCTACTTCGGCAATGCCGAACTACTGCTTTCAAATCGAGATTACTTGCGCAATGCAGCACGGAATCTTATAAAGCGCGGAGTAGTTCCAAGCAAAAACTCTATCGCCGGATGGCTCGGTCAGTACGACAGCAAGATCGCAGTTGTGGCCAAAGACTTTATAATCGAACATGCCAATCACAGCATGGGAAGATCACCTACGTACGGAATGCATGAACTTTGAGAGCAAGGACTCGACTGCGCTTCCAAGAAGAGGACTCCGTTTGGTTCCGTGCGACGCTAGAATACTTTCATGCCACGGCGTGACAACGAAACAGAGCCTTTAATCATCGATCGGGCCGCAGCGGCGGAGATTCCATCAACCGATGCTGTGTGCGAATGGGCGCGAACCAAGCAGGCATTCATTTCCAGCGTTATGTCGGAACTGGCGGCGGAACGGAAAGCGGCGGCGGATGCCGTCCGCGCGGTCGGCGCAAGGCCGGTACTATTCGAGGAATTCGGTGGGCGTGATGCCGATCCCGAAGATGCCTATCTTGGGGAAGTGGAAACTGCGGATATTTATATCGGCATCCTCGGTCGCCGCTACGGCAAACCTTTAAGATCACGGTACTCGGCAACTCACACCGAGTATCTTCACGCGGAGAAACAAGGGCTACGCATAGCTGCCTGGGCGCTAGCCGCCAATGACCGCGAAGGGCACGAGCAATCCTTTCTTGAGGAGATCCGCACCTTCCACGTGATGCCAGAATTCAAGTCGCCAAACGACCTTAAAGTTCAGATCGAAGACCGTTTGAAGGCAATAGCAGCTGAGGACCTTGCGCCCTGGTGCAAACTTGGGAATATCGTCTTCCGGTGTATGGAAATCGTAGATCGTGGTAATGAGCTTTCGGTTTCTGCGCGAGTTCGTGCCGATGAAGTCGCACATGCGCTGGAAAGGCTTCGGGGAGACAGGCATGGCCGGGGAGGCGATGCACGATTCACGTGGTCAGGGCGCAGCCGATATGTGCAGGTGCAAAATGTGGAAACAACGACACGCTCAGCCCGGTCACGGGAAATAAGGCTCCGGTTTGAGGTGATCGATCCTCCGCAGGACTACCGCATTGAAATGAGCGTCGGCAATTTGAGCCCAAGCGACCTGACAGAGGCAGCGGTTCGCACCGCCTTGTTCGGGCAGCCGAATCCGCTTGGCGATAAGTATCTCGGGTTCATCGCAGAAACACCGGACCCGTTGGAGCCGCTCCGAAACGCGCGTATTTCAGACGAGATCGTCCGGCCTCTTTCGGAACTGTTGGTCGTTGATGCCCTCGTCGGCTCAGGTAGGGCTGCCCGAATCACTGAATTCAACCTGGGTACCGTTGTCCGGGGCGCTCGTCGACTGAAACTTTCTTGGGAGTCGCCTGGCCGATTTGTTGATGAACGAGGCGATACAAGGACTATTGAAGGCATTGTTCGCCTTTAAGGAATCATTGTTGGAAGCTTATGCTGGAGGCAGACCATGCCGCAGACTTTGAACGCGACTTGTTCACATTGTGGTCATCATGGAATTGTCGTCACACGACATGATGGAACTAATTACGAAGGTTACTGTCCGCACTGCAGAACGCCTCTTTTCGGTTTTTTCATTCTCACCGAAAAAGCGCAAAACGACGAAAGAGATACTGAAATTCCTTAGTCGTCCACTTCCTTTTCCTGGACGAAGTACCCGGGGTGTCCGGCAGGCTTATACTTGTTTTCCTGCTCACAGAATCTGTCGGCTTCTTCCTTGGTGTCGAATCTTGCCGGTAATTCCATTGCGCTCGGTCCCGGTTTGGTAGGCATCTGCTTGGACCAGACGAAGAACACTTTCTTTTTCGGCATAGTCTTCTATCAAAGATCGCTGACCGAAACTTGCGGGTACCTGCCGTCGATAACCTGTTTCCCGAATTCCAGACTGTGGATGGTTGCTTCGGCTTCGGTCGCGTAGGCACTTTTCGCATGGGCGTGTCGCACTCTCACATCCGCGCCGGTGTGCTTTTCGATAAAAATGTTTACTTGCCAACGGCCATCTTGCAGCTGGTCGGGCTGTGCTTCGATGACGTAGCCTTTGTAATTGACTCTATTGTTCATCGCTCAGAATTTGCGCCTCCTTCCGGCATTCAAAATGTGAACGCTGTTCATTTCTTAACGACCTTTACAATATCGAGCTTCTGAGTTTTTCCCGCTGAATCCTTCAGATACAAGCGGTCCTTCTCGACGGCGAAATCGACAGCAGTATTAACTTCAAGCTGCAGAGCCTTGTTAACCTCAGCGAAATAAGCTCTGTCCTCATCTTCGACGGCATAGGTCCACACTTTCCTTCGCTTCGAGACGATAGTGCCATTTACACCCGCTGTCTTCGTATACGAGTCGATCGAAACATCGACCAACCGCCCTCTTTTCCATTGTGGCTCTTTGCCGACTGCGGGTTCGACGAACAGAAAGAGGATTACTAACGCCATACATGTCCAAGAACAGGAGCGGAAGACATATGCAGCATTTCGGTTAAGAGAATTCATCCGATCTAGCCCTCCCACCGTTATCCGTAACGGCAATCGATCGAGCTCACGCGCTATTTGCGTCTTGTCGTAGGCGTCATCCCCGCCGCTTGAATCGATATGAAACCGAATTCTGGAGTAGCGGCTCATTGCCCAATTGCCCAGTTTCACTTCGGTCAACGGGTTGTTGTGGATGAGAATTGCTGAACATTGAATGGGACGCAGTCGGTCGGCCAGCACTTCGTTCGTTAGCCGTTCTATCCGCGTATCATGAGTTGCCACCGTTCATCGCCTCCTGAGTTCTCTTCCTACAGCTTCCCATGACAGTCAAGCATTAGTTCAACTCCTGTCCGTAGCGACGGATTCACCGAACCGGATAAATGCTACCAGCCAAATTGCAAACGATTGGTGCTGGTGATTCACCCATCAGATCGCCTGCCCCCCTTCGTGTCGGATTCGCAGTAATTATCGTCTCTGGTTAGAATCCGGATGTCTTCGCGATCCTGTTCAGCTTTAGAACCGCGAGAGCCGCGCTCTAATGCTCTCTTCTTCACTGCGATCAATTGCTCTTTCGAAATGATCTTTAGACGAAAAACACCGTGCGGCACAGCAATGCTATCCGGCTCGATGTCATCGAATTTCAAGGACTCAACTGACGCAAGCAGATCAACATAGAAAAGCTCTAAAGGTACTTTCGGGTTCGGCTTCGTCGCAAAATGATCAACAATTCTTTGGCTCTTTGTAGTTCCCATTCCCAGGCCTTGCAAAGCCTTTCGAAGTCGTTCCAGATTTGCCGGACTCGTTCGGACAACCACATCAAGATCCGGAGCGAATCGCATGTAGCCATACGAGCGGACGGCGTATCCGCCAACGACCACGAACTCGACTTCGTGGTCGTTGAGGGCATTTAGAAATCGCAGTTCCTCCCTCTGAAAGAATTTCAAATGGTGTCTCTGCATCATTCATGGCGGAGCTGCTCTTCACGTCCTGAGGTGTTTCTTCTTTAGTCTGTCCAAGGCTTCTGAAACTATTGCTCCAACCGCTCTCGCGTCCTTCTTTTCTTCGTCAAGATTACTCCAGATCCTGAACAGCTCGAATCGTACCTCAAACTCTGACAGAGCATTTTGTCTCACGGCCTCTTGCAGAAACTCGCGTGATTGTTTGATGACGTCGTCGACAAACTGAACTGGCGATCCCCCAATGGAGCGGTAATTGGCGGCATCACGAAAAGGCATTGCCCGTGCGAGCCAATGCCATTCGCGTCCGTCGCTTGTTTCGCGCAAGGTCTCATCAATCCCCAAGTCCCATTCGTCTTCACCCTTGGTCCGCGCCTTTGAAAACCATCGGATCAGATGGTCTTGCAATTTCGAATCAGTGTCAGTCCAAAGATGCGGCAGAGCAGACGCGGCGGACGCACGGTCAAACTGCGCACGCTGAGTCTCCGCTATTGTTTCAAGTAGTTGCACGACACGCGCTAGATGTTCTCCCTGGCTGTTGATGCCGGGATTCTGGTCGGCAGACGCAGGAACCACCGTATGATCAAGATCGCAAAGTTTTCTGAGGATCGCCGTATCGTCTTCGTGTTGAGCATGCAAGTCCTTCCGAAGCGCAAGCAGCAATCGATATATCCGAGCCAAGATGATAACCACCAGACCAATAATCAATCCGAGGACAATATGGCTTAAGCTCATGATAAAAAGAGCGCAAACGATTCGTGCGAAAAAAAAGCTTCCAGATTCAAGAACCTACGTAAGGCGACACTCACGAAACGTACACCTGCGGTCCGCTGGTCCGGAGCCGACCTTTTTCTACAAGCTCATCAACGCTCGTGCGGATCGCATCAGCCGATTCGCCTCGGAGTCGCTCGATCCCGAAGAGGCGCGCGATAACCTGCGGGATTTGTTCCCGCATCATTCCGAACTGGTCTTCGACGATATACAAGATCGCAAGTTGAAGTTCTTCCGATGGTATGTATTCCAACGGACGCCTTGTGTCGCCGTTAGGAACGCGAAAGTTCTGGCATGCGGTTCCTTTCACACGCAGAAATTGATCGCGAGTTTCGATAGACGATCTACACGCAAGCTGGATGGCACGTCCTACGTTCTGTTGTACGTTGGAGCCGGCACGCTCGATGCCGTGCAGTTCCTTCAAACGCTCAAGTAGCAAATCCTCGTGAATCGGGCCTTCGAAGCGCACGATGTCCGACACGGCGGATGCCAGCGTCAGCGCATGTACGCTTTGCAAAATATGATCGCGGCTATGGATCGGCCGACACACGAACGTGCAATAGGGAAGGCCGGACGAATATTTCCGTGAAGCTGGCGGGGCTTCAGTTTTCGAATTAACAGTCCGTTTGCGATCTGAAGCGTCCGTTTCGTCCCACGGCGGCGCTTGCACGATCGGCCGGCTTGCCGGCGCCGACGCGGCTTGTTCAATGCTTTTGAGCATTGAGTCGATCGCATGAACACGATCATGAAACCATTCCGTTGACCAAACACGATGGAGGCGCCATCCCATTCCGAGCAGCACCTCTTGTCGAAGGATATCGCGGTCGCGCGCAGTACGGGAACCGTGATACGTCGCTCCGTCACACTCTATACCAATCAGATAGCGCGTTGGATCTCGTCGGTCACGGATTGCAAGGTCGATACGATATCGGCTAGCACCGACCTGCGAATCGACCGTAAATCCTCGCTCAATGAGAACCTCGCGGACTGCGTCTTCGAAATCGTTGGTCTCAGCGTCCGTCAGTATCGCCTCATCCGAGGGCAAGACGGAGCGCTGCTCGGCAAACGCAATGAAATTCCGAAGCGACGTTGCTCCCCGGTTATGTGGGTTGACGCCGCCTAACTCATCCGACCGTAGGCTCGTGACAAGCATCGTCTCCCATTTCGCCCTGGTGACGAGAACATTGAGCCGACGCCACCCACCGTCGCTGTTGATTGGGCCGAAGTTGTAGCTCAAGCCACCATTGCTGTCCTTACCATAGCCAACGCTGATGAGCATGGTGTCCCGCTCGTCGCCCTGAACGTTTTCAAGCGATTTCACAAATACTCGCTCGGCTCGATTCGTGTCAAAAAACGGTTGAAGGTCCGGTCGTTCGGATAGTTCTTCTTGGATTGAGTCCTCAATGGCCTCCCGCTGTGTCGTATTCATGGCGACGATTCCCAATGATCGGTCGGGATACTTCACAAAGTGCTCCAACGCAAGGCGTGCCACGGTCCGCGCTTCCTGACGGTTCGTTCGGCTGCGGCCTCGGTCCCATATACCGTCCGCGACGTACACGAGGCGTACACCACGGCCTTCTGCGTGTGTGACTGATGACGGAAACGTTATCAGGCGATTGTCATAGAAATAATGGTTGGAGAATTTGATAAGCCGTTCGTCCCGGCTGCGATAATGCCAGCGCAGGAAGCATTCCTGAAACACTGGGACGATGGCGACGCAATCATCAAGGAGCGATTCTAACGGCTCCTGCGCTCCCTCGTTCTCTTCCTCTGGCTCTTCCTCTGCCATTAAAGCCGCTTCGAAAAAGGATGTTGGCGGCAATTGGTTCGCATCACCGGCAACGACGACGCGCTGCGCCCGCAGGATCGAAGGAATAGCTTCGGCTGTGGGCAGTTGCGACGCCTCATCAAACACGACTACGTCGAAGGAGATCACACCCGGTTTCAGGTAGGTTGACACTGAGATCGGGCTCATTAGCATGCACGGTTTGATCGCCTGTAGAACATGTGGAATCTCTGCAAAAAGTTTTCGAAGAGGCTTCACCCGTTTCTTCTTCTGCAATTCGTACCGCAGAATGCCCACTTCGCTTGCGGATGACCCGAGATTATCCTGCGCCGATCTGATGCGGCCTGAAGCTTGCGCTGCAACCGATTGTGCTCTCGTCGCGGCAAGCCGCCGGATCTTTCGATCCAACATCCGGAACTTGTCGATGAGATCCCCTCGGCGAGCACCGCTGAATTCCGCCAGCGGTTCTGCTTTCTGCGTCGCCGCGCTCGTCCAGACGGTATAGAACCGCCGTTGAAAGGCAACAGTTGCGGCTTCGGCGCTCGTGTTGCCAAGCGACTCAATGAACGGCGTAAGACCAAGCGTTCGGCACCTGCGCAAGATCCGGTCAAGCAGAACCCATTCCCGCATCTTGTCCATCGCGGAAAGCACCTCTTCCACGCGAGCAATGAGGTTGCGCAGTGGGATGTCGCCAGTCGAGAGGTTTTCGCTGAAGCCAGCTGGCCATCCAGTTTCAAGGGTTGCGGTTGCCTTCTTCAATCCTGCGTCTTGCGAGGGAAGAGCGTTGCGCAAGGCCGTGGCCGCCCTGCGCATTTCACCCGTTAACTCTTGGCAGCCAGCAGGTGCCTGCAGGCATGCGCCGCTAAGGGCCATCTGAAGCTTCTCCGCCAACCGAAACTGGGCTGCAGTGCGCCGCAGTTGTTCTGCGTCCTTTGCAGCGCCACCAACTCCTTGTTTCAGAGTGCTTGCGTTGTCATCAAACCACCGCTGCACTTCGACAAGTCGGCGTGCTATTACCGAGTGTGCGCGAATGGTTTTCTTATCCACGCGAGCGGCCGGCTTGCAGAGATGCTTCAATTCCGAACGCCACCGCCAGAACGCTGGCGACAGTGAGCTGTACCACAATTGGAATTTGGTATCGATCGCTGAAAGGATTTCGGCGGCTTCATGAAATGGCAGCGAGATGTAAGAGCGGAGTTGTTCCACTTTCGTGGCGAATTCCAAAGCAAGTCCGGAAGCCGTCTCAAATATGCTCGCTAAAGCCGCCAGTTCTTCGGATGAGTGCAGCCACCAATTGGGTGGCAATCGCTCGCTTCGGGAAAATTCCTCAAGCACCTCTGAAAATTGCTCCAACTGCGCGATTGTCAGTTGGTGGTTTTGCGGGATGACCGCAGATAGAAGTCCCAAGGACGCCAGCATCGATTTGCCTGACTCCGCCGACTTTTTAAGACCGGCTTCAATGTTCTCGTGTGCATCGAGGCCGATCTTCTCTGACGTAAAACCCCGCCATGGGTGCGTGGTTCTGGAATCGAACACGCTGGCCATCGTCGCGAGCTGGGTGAAAGCATCCAGGCACTCATCGAACCTTGGCCGGTCAATTGCCAGTGCGTCGTTTTCTGGTAGAGGAGCGCGAATATCCGGCGCTTTAACCAGCTTGGCCAGCTTGCCGATTGCCTGGTAGACGCTAAGCCCCAGCGGTTGGATGCGAGTGTGCAGCTCCCGCACATATCCGTTCAGCTCATTCCGGAGCTTCAGTAAGCTTTGCAGTTCTTCATGGAGTGCACCGTCCGGTTTCCCCGTCTCGGCCTCAAGCGTCCGGCGAAGCGCGTCGATGATTTTCATCTTGCCGGCCTTGGTGCTGTGGGCCTCAAGACAAAAGCGCTCTAGGCCAAGTTCTTTCAGGCGGTCGTGAACGACGTTCAGGGCCGCCATTTTCGCGCTGACAAAGAGAACTTTCTGATTCCTCGCCAGCGCGTCGGCGATGAGATTCGTGATCGTTTGGCTCTTTCCTGTGCCCGGCGGCCCATGGACAACAACGTTGCGGCCAACAGCCGCACATGTCAGCGCTTCCAGTTGGCTTGAGTCTGTTGGCAGAATCGGTATCGGTGAGTTCTCTGCTTGGAACACGGAATCCAAGTCATTCGGCAACGCCTCTGATTTGCCGGCCAGCACGGTTGCACGAGCGAGCGACGAGACCACTCGGTTCTGTCCCGCCAAATCTGTCATGGCCTTGAGATCGCGATAAATGACGAGTGATTCGAACGTGAAGGTACTCAGCCACACCGCGTCGGTCACGCGCCATCCCTGCTCGCGCACGGCTTTTTGCGTGGCTGTAAGAAACGATTGGAATGAGGTTTCTGTCGCCTCATCGGGAACATCAGGCAACTCGACCTTGTGCCGCTCTCGCAGGCAGTATTCGAGTGCAGGATTGAGCTGCATCTCCTCATCAGCAATGGTCAGTCGTAATGGGGCATCCGCCCCCTTGCTTTCAAGTTCACAGGGAACCATCCATAATGGGCTGACTGAATCGCCGAACAGTTCATCGTGCCAGTGCAATGCACCAAATGTCAGATGTAACGTCGTGACACCACGCTCTTCAACCGTCGTGCGAGCATTGTCATAGATCCGCCGCAGGCGCCGCATCAACTCTACAGGGGTAGCTTCAAATTCGAGATCTCCCGGTTCGACGCGGAGCTTCTGGTCCTGTTCTTCGGAGTTCTCGATAAGGAACGCTTCTGTTTCACCAGTCGACTCATTGACCAAACGTTTCTTTCGGACCAATGGCATCCGGAATTCGGTTTCTTCAATCACGAATTGCGCAAATAGGGCGGAGGATTCAGGAGTCATGACGCGCAGCTTTGCGACACGAGAGCGGTTCAGCCCCAGCAGTGGATTGGATTTGGTCAGATCCAGAACCTTTTCTTGCCAGCGGCGAATCTGCAGTCGGATTTTTTCCAGGTCTACATGGAATGAGACCGTACTCGCGGTTTTCTTATCTGCAGACATTTCCTTCGACTCGGTGCATTTATACGTCACCCGCTGGCGCATTCGCTTAAAAGGCGTTGTCGCGACATGATAACAAATGCATCACAACCCCAAGACAAGGGGACGCACCACGCGGGGCCAAGTCAAGGTTTTGGAACTGCACTAACGCGGTTAGTTTGATTCGGCAAAGGGTACCGCCTTCCAGTGCCGCCCGGATTTCCATAAAATGGAATTTCCATTTTATGGAACGCGTGTTACGATGCGGGCGTGATCGTCATCGGGACCGACTTGGTTGAGCGATATTTCGCGGACCGCGCCGGGAACCGAGGAATCAAAGCCGCCCGCGCTCAGTATGAAGCATGGCTTTCAATTGCGCAGGAAGCGAATTGGAAGACGCCGGCGGAAGTGAAGCAATCGCATCCGAAGGTGAGCGTCCTAAAGAGCGGAAGAGTCGTATTCAACATCAAGGCAAATGACTACCGTTTGGTCGCGCTGGTCCAGTATCGAGCTGGAGTGCTAATGATCCGTTTCTTCGGCAGTCATGAGGAATACGACGCTATCGATGCGGAGACTGTGTAATGAAAGCAACCTTAATTGTGGTCCAAAACGACGCCGATCATCGCAAAGCGAAGTCCATGATCGCGAAGCTTATGTTTTCGGGAAGCGCCGCCGCCAGGGCGCGGTTGGTGGCGCAAGCGCGGCTGGTGGAGGCTTATGAAAGAAGTCGGTGGCCGCGGCGGCCCGTTCGTCTTCCCGATCTGCTGACCTACCTGATGGAGCAGCACGGTCTGACGCGCGCCGACCTCGTGCCGCTACTGGGAACCGCTAGTCGTGTCAGCGAAGTCATGAGCGGCAAACGTGAGTTGAGCCTGACCATGGTGAAGCGGTTGCGAAAACGATTTCACATTCCAGCGGATTTGCTCATTTCATCGCGCGTCGCAGCATAGCGTGGCGCCGCTGCGCCAGCGAGGAAACGCTTTACAAATTGTCGGGGATTAACAACAACCCCCGACGTTTCGTAAACGTTGTGACAGTTGTGTCTGATGGGTGTTACACGTCCGTCCTGTCACTACTTTGTCACTGAAACCCGTCAAAAACAGGTGAAAAAGCGGGAAATCAGGTGAAGTTCAAAATGGCCGCAAGCTCGTGGCCGGAAAGAGGATTTGTTTGATTTTATTAAGCTTGCCGAAATGGGTGAAATCGCGTTTCAAGACCGCCGCCTTCAACCACTCGGCCATTCCTCCGCATCGAGGAATTCATTGTACTCCGGGGAACTCGAAATATTTAATCGTCAGGTCGTGTTCGCGATTTGCAGCTTTGGTGGTGAGTCGAACTTTGGGCGATATCGGGTCCGGATTTTTGATGATCACCGTGCCGGTGTCCGTAGCGCCCTGCACGGCGACGAACGATCTTCTGTCGGACTCGACGTCGATCTTCTGGCCATTCTTGAGCGTGACTCCCAGCAAAAACGGTTTACCTTTCTGGTATGTCAGGTCGATGCGCCGGATCGTACTGAGTTTCATCTCGCCGCGAAAATGCTTTTGGCGATACAGCAAAACGGCGTCGGAATCGCGATTTTCGATAAAGCCGCTGTACTGCGGGGTCTCGATGGCCAGTTGCTGACCGTCGAACAATCCCACAATGACTATCGGTTTGGGCGTCGTCTGCAATAACAACAAGGCGAGCAGATTCAAAACAACCATCAGAGTCTCTCCAGTGCGAGCGCGATTCCCATGCCGCCGCTGATGCACAGCGTGGCTAAACCGTAACGAGTCGCACGTTTCTGCATTTCATGAACAAGAGTGGTGACGATTCGCGCACCGGAACACCCGATCGGATGACCCAACGCGATGGCTCCGCCATTGACGTTCAGACGGGCCGGATCCATCGGCAGCTCGCGCATACATGCAATGACCTGAGCCGCGAACGCTTCGTTCAATTCGATGAGTCCGAAATCGTCGATTTTAAGCTTCGTCTTGGCGAGCAGCTTACGAATAGCCGGGACCGGAGCGATACCCATGATCTTCGGATCGACTCCAGCGGACGCATAGTCCACCACTTTCGCTAATGGCTTCACATTGCGGCGCGACGCCTCCGATTCCGACATCAAAACAACGGCAGCCGCGCCGTCCGTAATGCCGGAAGAATTGCCGGCGGTGACTGTGCCGGTTTTCGAAAACACGGGCGGCAATTTCTTCATATCGGCAAGCGAGACATCGGCTCGTACGTGCTCATCCAGAGTAAAGTCTCGAACCTCACCTTTCTTACCCTGAAGTTGAACCGGCACAATTTCCTCTCGAAAGCGTCCGTCCTGAATGGCTTTGGCCGCTCGACTCTGGCTGCGGACGGCGAAATCGTCTTGCTCGTCACGGGAGATGTTGTGCATTACCGCCAGGTTTTCGGCGGTTTCGCCCATCACCATCTGAGAAAGCGGACAAAAGAATCCGTCGCGATACATCCCATCCGTCAGCGGCTGATTCCCCATACGCAGACCCCAGCGACCATTGTCGACGAGGTAGGGAACTCGCGACATCGATTCGGTGCCGCCAGCAACCATGATCCTGGCATTGCCGAGCAGAATCTCCTGAGTTGCCAGCAGAAGCGCCTTCAGTCCAGAGCCGCAGGCCTTATTGACCGTGTATGCCGCGATCGATTCCGGTATCCCGGATCGATAGCTCACCTGGCGCGCCACGTTCGGTCCGTTCCCCGCCTGGCGAGCATGACCGATGATCGTTTCGTCCACCCATTCGGGCGCAACGCTCGCGCTCTTCAAAGCCGCCTTCACCGCAATGACCCCCAGATCCGCTGCCGTTAAATGCGCGAGAGAACCGCCAAATTTGCCGATGGGCGTTCTTGAGGCGGACGCAATCACTACGGTTTCCATAAGCTATTCAATATAATTCACCGGTGGAGACCGAAGAGTTAAAATTTCTTCTGGCACTCGAACCCACCTGGACCGTTTCCCTGAATGGACTTGAGTTTCAGACGATGGCGTCATCGGAGATCTTGATCGACGCCCGCACGATTCGACTCGGCAAATGGACTCGCAGAATTGAAGAAATCTCGTGGCTTCGTCCGAACGTTGTGCGAGTGAGCGGTTCCCAGAAAGTCCGTTCGAAGCGCGATAGTTTCACGCTCTACGCTGGGGAGCAGCTGCCGTCGGCAGCAGACCTCAGACGTCGCCGGCGAACATTTCAGGCGCAGCTCTCAAAGGCCCTGGCGGAACATTTTGGAACCCGCTCCGTGCAACGACAAACGCTTTCTTCGGATCGCGCGCACAGCATCGGCGGCGCATATCCGAGGTTCTTAGTGGGAAATCGAGCCGTGATCGCCGTGGATCCCGACGAGTCGCAGGCCGTGGTCAATTCGGTGATGCGTTCTGCGATTCTGTGGTCGGCGCTGATCCGGAAGCATGTGACGGTTGTAGCGCCGAAGTACCGGGCTTACACGATCGCGAATCGTCTTCGTGAAATGCCGGCACTCCGAGGCAGCTTCGAATGGTGCGAATGGGACGGAGAAAGGCTGGCACCGCTCGAATACGCCAGTGACGGTGTATGGACCGAAGTCCACGAGTTCAATCCACCGGACGCAGCCGCGGAGGTCTCGCGCATTCTTTCCGGCGTTTCATTACCGTTGAATGTTTTCCAAAACATCGCAGGACGAGCTGTATCCATTCGATTTCGAGGACTTGAAGTTGCACAGATTCGTGATGGCTGCACAAGTTATCCATTTGGACAGCCGCTGCAGACGGTCGTCGAGGAACTCGCCAGCCTTCGCCGGCATGGAAGCGTTCACCCATTGGCTCGCGCTCACCAGGAACAGTGGCTGGAGTCCAATATCATTGGAGAAATCGGCCGTCTGCTGCCTTCGATCAACCCGGATCACGTTTACCCACAGGTGCCGAGCTTCGTCGGCGAAGAACGGAACATTATCGATCTACTGGCGATTACGAAAGACGGCAGGCTGGTGGTGATGGAGATCAAGGCGTCGTCCGACCCGGATTTGCCGTTTCAGGCACTGGACTATTGGATTGCCGTCGAGCAGCACCGGAAAGCAGGCGACTTCCAAACCAAGGGTTACTTCAAAGGCATCACCATCAAAGATCAGCCGGCGCTGCTGGTTTTGGTCGCGCCTTTGCTGACGTTTCACAGAACGCTCGACCAGTTGCTGTCCGTGATTCCCGAAACGGTGCCGATATTGCGCATCGGGCTGAATCAAACATGGAAGAAAGAAATCAAAATCTTGCGCCGTCATGGAATAGTTAGTTAGGCTGGGGGCATCTAGAAGTCGGAGCACATCATGAATTCATTAAAGCGTCTGCTGGTGCTGATCATGGCGGTTTCGCTGGCGGTCAGCATTTCATTTGGACAGGGACCTAAAAAAGATGTCGGTTCGAAGGTTCCTATTCCAGATAAACCCGCTCCCATGGACAAGACAGCGGGCCCTCCAGAGAAAAACCAGTTGCCGCATGTCGATTCGTTGTCGATTGACGTGGACCTGGTCGATCTCGATGTGGTGGTGACCGATCCCAGCGGCAATCCGATCAGTGGAATGACGAAAGAGAATTTCAAGGTATTCGATGACAACGTCGAGCAGACGATCACGAACTTCAGCCCCACGGACGCCCCGCTCACCATTGTGCTGGTACTCGAGTTCGGCGATACCTTCGGGTATTGGTGGGACGATGTTGTTCAGCCAGCCGCAGGTTTCATCAGCTCTTTGCGCCCGGAGGACTGGGCGGCCCTCGTCGCATACGACATTCGGCCGGAGATTCTGACCGATTTCACAAAAAACAAGAACGAATTGCTCAACGGTCTGCGAAGACTTCGAGTCCCGGCCTACCACGAAACAAATTTGTATGACGCGGTTTGGGACACGATCGAGCGTCTGGAAAATGTCGACGGTAAGAAGGCGATGTTTCTGGTGAGCACCGGACTGGACACGATCAGCAAACACAGTTATCCCGATCTCCTGAAAAAAGCGCAGGCTTCGGATACGATGATTTATCCCGTCAGCATGGGCCAGCGCGCGCGGCTTTATTTCGAATCGCGCGGAATGTCCGGTGAAACGAGTATCACGTTCCTGCAGGCCGATAATGTCTTACGGTCGCTGGCCGAGGCAACCGGAGGGACCGCATTCTTTCCACGGTTCGAGGGGGAATTCCGGGGCATATTCGAAACCGTCAGCGCGCACCTCAGGAACCAATACAGTCTTGGGTTTGTGCCGACGAATCGAAAAACGGACGGTAAACTCCACAAACTGCGCGTCGAGGTGCCACCGCTCGACGTGAATCACAACGGCAAGCCGGTTAAATTGAAGGTCAAGCACAAGCAGGGTTATTACGCGCCGAAATCGTAGTTCACGGCGGCGAGCTAATACCCGCGATGCTTGTCGACCTGATTCATCAATTCCGTTCCCGCCTGGAAACGGCGAATGTTCTCGACAAAAATGTCCAGGATGCGATGCCACAGCATCGGCGAGATCGCGGAGATGTGCGGCGTGACGACGAGATTCCGCGTCGTGAATAAAGGATGACCATCCGGTAAAGGATCCGGGACAAAGACGTCGATGGCGGCGCCGGCGATGCGTTGATTGTTCAGCGCGTCAACCAGCGCGACCTGATCGACGATCTCCCCGCGGGCAATATTCACGAGAAACGAGGAAGACTTCATTTGATCGAGCTGCGGCCGTCCGATCATGCCCTCGGTTTCCGGCGTCGCAGGAGCCGCAATCACGACGTAGTCCGCCGACGGCAGAATCTCGCCGAGCCTTTCCGGCGTATAAAGCGCGTCCACAGCGTGGACGGGTTGATCGGCATTCTTGCGAATGCCCACAACTCGCATTCCGAATGCACTGGCTCTCTTTGCGATCTCGGATCCGATCCGGCCGACACCAACAATGCAAATCGTTTTTCCGTAAACTTCGCTGAACGTCACCGGTGATTCCCAAATCTCCCGTCGCGACCACCGCGAGTGCACCTGAGCTTCGCGGCATTCAACAAGCCGGCGCGAGAACTGCAGGATGAGCGCCATCGTGTGCTCCGCCATTGGTATGGCGTGAACGCCCTTCGAATTGCTCACCAGAATACGGCTGTTCACAACCTCCGGAATGAGAATCCACGTCAGTCCGGCCATTCCGGCGTGAATCCATTTCAGTTTCTTTGCGGCAGCGATATGTTCGGGCCGAACCGCCCAACACAGGAGAACGTCGGAGTTCGCGATTTCGACTGGAACTCGTTCCCGTGAGGTGAGCTTGACAATTTCAAAATCCGGGAAATCCCGACGCAACCGATCGACGGCCCAGTCCGGAAGTGTCCACATCGGAAACTCATCGTAGTAACACGTGGAAAGAATTTTCATCGGGAAACGGAGAATAGCATAATGATCGACGCCCTATGATTCGCCAACCCGCAGTTGCCGGTAAGTTTTATTCGAGTGACCCTCATGAACTGACCGCATCGGTTGAAGGGTTCATCGATCCGAAGGTTGTACGGATTCGGGCGATCGGCGCCGTTATCCCTCATGCGGGATACATGTACTCCGGGCACGTCGCGGGCGCCGTTTATTCACGGCTCGAACTTCCGAAAAGGGCTATCGTTCTTTGTCCGAACCACACGGGCTATGGTCCACCGCTCTCCATCATGCGATCCGGTGCGTGGCAAACACCACTCGGCGAGGCGGTCATCGACGAAGAACTTTGTGACGCGCTCATGAAGACAACCGGCTTGCTCCGAGACGACATGACGGCACACCGATTCGAACACGCTCTCGAAGTCCAGTTGCCGTTCATGCAGTACATCCTCGGCGCCGATCTGCGCTTCGTCCCGATTACCGTCGGCACGGGGGAATGGTTTCATCTGGAAACCGTGGGGAACGCGATGGCCGAGGTTATTCGTAATGTCGATTCACAAACGATGATCATCGCATCGAGCGATATGAACCATTACGAATCCGATAGTCTGACGCGCGTGAAGGATCGTAAAGCCATCGACAAAGTGCTCGCGCTTGACGCGCGCGGCCTCTACGATGTTGTCCGCCGCGAGCGGATTTCGATGTGCGGGTACGCACCCACAACGTCGATGCTGATTGCAGCCGGTCAACTGGGAGCGACCGCGGCGGAACTCGTCAAGTATGCGACATCGGGCGACGTCTCCGGTGATTTCGATCGTGTTGTCGGCTACGCCGGCATCGTCGTGACGTAGATCGATGTTGTGTCGTACCGCGATCGTCCTTACTGACGCTTCTTCGAAAGAATCTCGTCTTTCATCTTGCCCGCGCGCGCACGGGCGTAGTTGATCAGGCGGGCATCGGATTGGATCTTATCGAGAATCGGAACGAGCCGTTCCGGATCGGCAATGCGGTTGCTTTTCAACTCGGTTTCGATGTGTTCGAGCTGTTTGGGGATGGCGAGCTTGTCGAATTGAATGGCGTTGTCGATGTCGAGACCGATCATTTCCTCGTTGAAAACGCCTTCCACGAAGCCGACCAGATCGTTCACTTCCTTCCTTAACGAGTAATTGAACTCGGCTTCGCGCTTGCCGAAGGTCGACTCGAGGGTGACGTGCTTTTTTCCCAAATCCGCAACCTTCCGCCCGGATTCCCACGATTCACCATTCTCGACGTAATTCGTCGCGGCGATGATGCCTTGAAACCGGTCTCGCGCAGTCGGCGACAATGCAACGTCGAGCTTGATTTCGTCGAGGCCTCGCTTCTTCATGCGGACCTGACCTCTGCCATCCGGACTTAAATCGACACATTGGCGTTCGTACAGTCCTCGCGACTTCTCCACACAATAAGAAAAACGGGTGAACGACTGGGTCTGAGGTAACAACAGCAGGATGACGAGCAGAAGTTTCATACGGAAATGGTTTGAGTTTTGAATCGATATGAATGAACGTGACAGATCGCAACGGCCAGCGCATCCGATGCGTCGTATGGTTCCGGCAAAGCCGTCAGCCTCAGAAGTGCCCGCACCATCTGCTGAACCTGTGGCTTTTCGGCCCGGCCATAGCCGGTCACAGCGCTCTTCACTTCCAGAGGCGAGTATTCGAATATCGGCAAGTTGGCCTCTGCGGCGGCAAACATCGACACACCGCGAACGTGTCCGAGTTTGAGCGCGCTCTGGACGTTCGTCGCATAAAAAACGTTTTCGAACGCCGCCGCCTTGGGCTGTAGATCGCGGATGATTTCGGCGATCCCGGCATGAATGGATTTAAGCCTGCCGGGAAGGGAGTCTGAGGGCTTGACGCGGATGGCGCCACATTGAACCAAAACAGAATCGGCGCCATCGCAGTCGATGACGCCGTAACCGGTGACGCGGGAGCCGCAATCGATTCCGAGAACCCGCATGATCGGGATGGTCAGGAAATCGCTTCCGCCATCTCCGATTCTTCCATGTCGAAGTTGGCGTAGACGTGTTGAACGTCATCGTGATCGTCGAGCGCTTCCATCAGTTTCAACACCTGCTGCGCGTTTTTGCCTTCGACTTTGACGGTGTTCTGGGGAATCATCGAGATTTCGGAAGACGCCGGTTCGATACCTTTCGCCTTCAAAGCGTTGACCACTTCTTCAACCGCATTCGGAGCAGTGAAGACTTCATAGTTCGAACCGTCGACGCGAAAATCGTCGGCGCCGGCGTCCAGCACGATGGACATCACGGTGTCTTCGTCCGTTTTCGAGCCTTCAACGATGATGTATCCCTTCTTGTGAAACATCCATGCCACGCTTCCGGCTTCACCCATATTTCCCCCATTCTTGGAGAAAACATGACGAATCTCGCTGACGGTGCGATTCCTGTTATCGGTAACGGTTTCCACAATCAGCGCCACACCGCCGGGACCGTAGCCTTCGTAGACGACTTCCTCGATGGTCCCGCCTTCCAACTCGCCGGTGCCTTTCATGACCGCGCGCTTGATGTTGTCGGTGGGCATGTTCACGCCCTTGGCGTCGGCGATCGCCTTTCTCAGGCGGGGATTGCCGTCCGGGTCCCCTCCGCCGATGCGCGCCGCAATCGTGATTTCCTTGATGAGTTTCGTGAAGGCACGCCCGCGTTTGGCGTCGAGTGCGCCTTTCTTGTGTTTGATACTGTGCCATTTCGAGTGGCCAGACATAGCCCTCTCCTTCGTTCACCGTTTGGAGTCAAGTTTAACAAATAGGGCTAAACGGGCAAAGGGACAAAGCCATCACGTCGCCTGCATTCGCGATTCGTTACGGCTTCTTTTTACTCGGATCCAATGCGGGGGCTTTCTTGGGCCCCTGGTCGGTGGACTTTCCGGTCGATTTTCCGTTCTCATCGAGGACGTCGCCGAAGGTCAACCTGACGTCAGCCTCGAACTTTTTGTAGTTGGCGTACCGGATGATCTCGCGCATTCGGACCGGACCGCTCGAAAACTGCAGCGTATCGACGGCGCGGGTATAGGTCGGGAACCAGTACTTGTTGTCCACCTGCTCGCGATACGTTTCGAATTTCGGAAACAGATTTTCGCCGTTTTTGTCGCGAAGGTCGGGCACGGCTTTCCCGTAGGTCTTCACGATCTGCAGATCCTGATCATCCACCCAGATCCGGCCTTCGAAGTAGCGTTGATCCTTTTCGATTTTCTTTGGGCTGACTTCGAAAGCATAACAATCGATTTCGTCGATCTTTTCTTTCCCGCTGTATTTCAAGTTATATTTTTGAATGTCGTCGGACGTGAGGACGAATGGCTGGATCTCACGGAGATCTTGCAGGTCCTGGGACGTCATGCCGATGCGTCGAAGGGTGACCGCAGGAGCGTGGACGATTTTTTCCGTGCGCTTTCCCGACGAGTCGAAAATGATGTCGCTGACTTGATTAAACTCGCCGGTCACGCGGTCGTTGCCGTCCAGTTCCTGAACCTTGACGTCCTGACGGTACGTGTACGCGGCGCGCGCGATTTTGAATTCCTTTTCCTTTTCGGAAAAACGACGGATGATTTCCTCGACCGGTATGGGAGGTTGAGCGGTTGTCGGAGATGTTTGAGCGAAACCGGCCGATACACCTGTCAACAGTACCAGCGCAAAGGGAGCGATTCTTTTGAGGAACATAGTGTCTCCATTATAGTCCAGCCGTTGATTTGCGGTCTTCAATCAACTTAGGCTGTTTAGATCCTGTCACTTTTGAAAGGTGAGCGTAGATGGTTAAAGACGAATTGCTGCAAAGAATCCGGGCACATCAAATCAAGGTCGGCGTCATCGGATTGGGCTACGTTGGTCTCCCGCTGGTTTTGCGATTTGGCGAAGAACGCTTTTCGATCCTTGGTTTCGACGTGGACGCCGAGAAAGTACGCAAATTGAACGCCGGCGAATCCTATATCCGACACATCGAGTCCGCCCGGTTAAAGAGTCTACGAAATGAGCATCGATTTGAAGCCACAACGGACTTCAATCGACTGGCGGAAGCCGACGCCATCATTATCTGTGTGCCGACACCGCTGACTGCGAAGAAGGATCCCGATCTCCAATACATTGAAAAAACAGGTGAGTCCATACTGAGAACGTTGCGTAAAGGCCAGCTCATCTCGCTCGAAAGCACGACTTATCCCGGAACGACCGAGGAGATTCTGCTGGAGCGCTTCAAAGCCACAGGACTGGAAGTCGGCAAAGACTACTTCCTTGTGTTTTCTCCTGAGCGCGAGGATCCGGGAAACGCCAGGTTCTCAACACGGACGATTCCGAAGGTCGTCGGCGGGATCACAGCGGATTGCCTGGAACTGGGTGCCGCACTTTACGGCACCGTGATCGATCGAGTCATTCCGGTCTCATCGACGCGAGCCGCAGAACTCGTCAAGCTGCTCGAGAACATCTACCGTTCCGTGAACATTGCGCTCGTCAACGAATTGAAGCTGCTGTCGGACCGCATGAATATCGACATCTGGGAAGTCATCGATGCGGCAAGCACGAAGCCGTTCGGCTATACGCCGTTTTATCCGGGTCCCGGGCTCGGTGGCCACTGCATTCCAATCGACCCGTTCTACCTCTCATGGAAGGCCAAGGAATACGATTTCGCAACCCGGTTTATCCACCTGGCCGGCGAAATCAATACCGCGATGCCGCATCACGTCGTGGAACGGATCGGGGAAGCACTGAACCAGCGCTCCAAAGCTATTCGGGGTTCCCGAGTGGCTCTGCTTGGCGTGGCGTATAAGAAGGATGTGGACGATGTCCGCGAGTCCCCGGCACTCGAAATTATGGAATTGCTCGAGGCCCGCGGCGCCATTCTTTCGTACAGCGATCCGTATATTCCGCGCCTCCACAAGATGCGGGCCTATGACTTTTCCAATATGTCGTCCGTCCAATTGACGGCGGATTATTTGAAGTCACAGGATGTTGCGTTGATCACAACGGATCACAGCGTTTTCGATTACAACTGGATCGTCGAAAACGCTTCGCTGGTCGTCGACACGAGAAACGCCACGAGAAACGTGGCTCGCGGCCGGGAGAAGATCGTCCGCGCATGATGATAAAATCGAGGCTACTATGTTCACAGCATTGATTCTGAGCTTGTTTTTACAGGGCGTGGCCATGCCCAAAAGCAACCCAAACGGGACATGGCAATCGCTCTCGGGAACTCAGTTCGTTCTACGCCTCAATGGCTCGGACCTGAGCGTCCGGCTGGTAACCGGGTCCAATCCGCGCTATGTCCAATATGAGGTGAATCTCAAGAACGACCCGAGTGAAGTGAACACCTACGCCGGCAAAGGCTTCTTCGTTGCTAAACGTGAGGACAAGGAGTGCCGCTTCGAAACCGAGTGGAGCTTTATCGTCGTTTCCGACGACAGAATTATCGGCCACTCGACCGACATCACTCCCGACTGGGATACGTGCTCCATCACTCAAAAGGGAGAGGCCGCCCTCGATTTGAAGAGGAAATGACGGTTCGTGGACCCGGTAATTATTGTCGGGGAACCGTTATAATCGTCCGCCGGCGATGTGCAGCGCAACGAAGAATCTCAAAATTCGATGAGCAATGCAGCGGACGTAGCCCCTGGCCTGGGGCAGGTCACGGACACCCTCCTTCTAAACACTTCGGTGAGTCCGCGCCGCCGAGCTGCGCTACGGGCGATGCTGTTCGCTTACCTCGGCATTGTTCTTTGTCCCATCCAATATTGGCCATTGACCGGCGAAGTGGATAGCACTCTGATTTTCGCCTTGAACTACGGCCACGCTCATCAGCTCGTGATTGGACGGGATATTTTCTGGAACTGGGGGCCGCTTTCGCATCTTCTGTTTCCTATGGACATCGGGGGCCATCTGGCGCGAGGCCTGGCATTTCAGGCGATCGCATGGCTCATCTTGCTTTCGATCTTGTGGAATCTGTTTTATCGCTCCGGCTTGCGACTGAGACATCTCGTTTTCTTTTCCGTATTCCTGGGCCTCTCCGCGTCAGTCTCTGGCGGGGCAGACCAGGTACTTCTTCGCTGCGCCATGATCCTTCTGCTGCAATACAAAGTGCGTCAAGGTGTCTGGCGGTATATTGCAGCCCTGGCCATTCTCGGATTACTACCGTTGATCAATTTTAGTTGGGCAATGGCGACAGCCGGCACCGCGGTGGGATTGGTGGTTTATCCAGTCGTGAGCCGTCAGCCGGTACGCTGGCGGAACTTGTTACTTGCCGCCACGGTACCGCTCTGCGTTGCGGGAAGCCTGTACTGGCTAACGCTGGGATCGTTTCAGGTCTTTTCGAACTACCTCAAGGTCAGCACCGAACTTGCCCGGGGCTATAGCGTAGCAATGTCTGCGCCAGGCGCGATGACCGAACTGTTCGCAGCTCTCGAGGCGCTGTTCTTAGCAGCGATTGCTGTGTCCGCGGTCGCTCGCCATAACCGTGACATAGCCGATTTTCTGGTGTGCGTTCTGGCTGTGCCTCTCTTTGTCAGTTTCAAACATGGCTTTGTTGTTCAGGACGCTCACATTCATCATTACTTCTGCTTTGTTGCTTTGATCCTTGCGTTGGCGGCGCTGACCGCCCCTCTCCACAGCAAACGGACCGCCGCGCGATTCGCGGTCATCGCGCTGGCCTTCGGCCTCATCTGGCAGGACAACGTCGCCAGGGCCGGGCCGGATTTTGCCTTGACATCCACGGGACTCAAAACGGCACTCCATCTTCGAAATCTGCTGCGGCATGTGTCTTTGCGGCAAGCAGACGCACAAACCGCATTCCTTCCTGATCAGATTGTGGAAGAGGAAATAAAGTCCATTGTGCAGCACGAGCCGATAGCATCCCTGTCGACTCTTTACAATCACCTTTATGCCGGCGGGATGAATCTAGCGCTCTATCCGATAGTTCAAAGGTATTCGGCTTACACTCCATACCTCGACCAGTTGAACGCTACCTGGATCCGGGAGCATGGTCCACGGTTCCTGGTTTTCGACGGCAAGGCGAATGGCCGTCACCCCTGGACCGAGACACCGGCGATGTGGCTGGAGGTCTATCGTTGGTACGATACACGTCTGCTGGCTGTTCACAACCTGCTTCTCGAAAGGAGGGCCCAGCCACGATTCACTCGTCTCGAGCGTGTCGAACGGGCACAAATGCGCCTGGGAGAGGAATTCACCGTCTCGACCTCATCGCAGCCGGTTTTCTGGTCGATGGATTGCGCTTTGAGCAGAACCGGTGAAGCGCGCGCTCTGTTCTTCCGCGTGCCGCCAACGACCATGACGGTGCACTCGCGAGGCGGCGGCGTTGACGTCTTTCGAGTCCCGCTGGCAGTCCTTCGATCACCGTCGCCAGGAGGCAGCCTGCCCAGCAATCTGGCGGAGTTCGCCGCGGTCTTCCGTGGTGAATCCGGCAACGTGGAGAAACTCAGTTTTGGTGGGCCGGGAAGTAGTGCATACAACCCGACATGTTCCGTAGAATTCCTGCGTCCGCAATAATAAGAAATTGTGAGGCAATTCCAGGCGATTCCAATGTTTTTGAGAGTTGTATTCGTTGTTCTATTCGCTCTGACGCCCCTGCAATTGGCGGGTCAGAGCCTCTTTGACGTGTTCAGTTTTCCGAAAACAATCATCGCTACCGGACAAACCGAGGTTATCGGAACCATCAATGTCGCGCTTCAGCAGGGAACCACGCTGGCGGACACACTCGTGATCGACGTGTCCCCTTACAGAGTCACGAACGCCAACCCATCAGATATTCGAGTGATGCTGTTCGGTAACATCACGACCGGAGCGATTGCTATCGAAGCCCCTGAAGGCCGAGTTCGTATACCCGTGAATGCCGGCGCAAAGTCCGGGTTGATACGAATCGATGGGATTCGCGTTGCTGTTGCGGGAAAGAATGCAACCGCCATAGAAGCCAGGTTGAAATGGGCAGGAAATCAGAACCTTTTTCCATCCGCGATAACAGTGCGCGTCGTCGACCAGGTGCAATCCGGCCTTGTGGTCGAACCCGGTGACGATCGTTTCGCGATTTATGGCAATCTCGTTCTAGACAGCACAGCCAATTTCATTGTGAAGGAAGGTTTCAAATATGCCTTCACGAACACCAGCGATTTCGGCCAGACCGCCCCGACACGTCTGAAAATTCGACTTACCGAACTTCCTGGTGGCGTTTCGTTTCGCTTTCCGGCAACCGTCACCACACCCGACTCCAGCGCGACACTGACAACCGACGAGGGCACCGCCGTTGTTCTGCCACGCGCAGACGGCACAGCAGAAGTCACGTATAACTTCAATGGCGCTGGAAACAGCGCCGACGTGCTGGAGTCGTTCAAGATTCCGTACACAGTAACCGTGGTAGATAAAGTTGGAACGTCGCAGCCTTCGATTGATGTGACACTAGCCGCCGTCGGCGCAGCGGAACCCTCCGAGGCATTTCCTTCGACAGATATTCCGAGATTCGCAGCGGATTATTTGAACGTTCTGGAGGGAACATCGCGAATCATCACGAAGTCAATGTATTGGACAGGCATCGACTCGAGTTTGAACAATTCGTTGTTCGTCACGAATCCGTCGTTGTCTACAACAAACCTCACTTTCACGGCCACCAGGGCCGACGGTCAATTATTGTCGGGCGCGAGCGTCGTAAACCCGGCGAAGCGATCGCTATCTGCAAACCAGTCGCTTAACGAATCGCTGTCAAGTCTGTTCGGAACGGCCGCTGGAATTGCCACTGTTCGCATCGACACGACGAATTCCAGCGCCGTCGCGCTCGCCACTTCGACAGGCGCGGGTCTCGCCGAATCCTTGGCTTTGCCTGCACGCGGCACTGCATATTTCACAATCCCCTCCTACGACGAATCCGGGCGCATATCGTTGTTCAACCCGAGCAGTTCTGCGGTTTCAGGCACGCTTCGACTGCTTAACCCTCAAGGTGCGGTGCTCGGAACGAAGTCCCTGGCGATCGCTGCGCAGGCTACGGCAACGGCCTCAGTCACGGAACTCTTCCAACTCGTGTGCCCTGCCGTCTTTCCCAGTACGTGTTACAACGGACAACTCGTCGGTTCATTTGACGCCGCAGTCGTTGCTGTGGAATCGTCAGGATCGGCCGGCACGCTCAGTTTAGTCGTCGCTCAACCACCGGCGGAACTCGCGGCGCTGTACGTTCCTTTCTTCGCGAGCGGAAATGGCTTCGAAACGGATTTGAATCTCACCGGCGTTTCGGATCAAACCGTCACTGTCACAGCACAGATTTTCAACAACCAGGGCGTCGCAGCCGGGTCGCCGGAATCGATCACACTGGTCCCATCCGCAGCGTTCTCGTCAACAGTGACCCAACTTTTCAAACTGCAGACTTTCACAACAGGTTATATCCGGATTTCTGTGCCGCAGATGGCCAAAGGTCCGTGGTACTTTTACCCGCTCATACAGGGGTTCAGCCGAATCCGGACGAGCCAGGCGTCTACCGTTGTGCCGCTGTCCGGCTACCCGCTAAAAGATGGCGCGGTTCTGAACTCAGGAACAACCACTGAAGAATACCAGGGTCTGGCGATCGTGAATCCCAACGGCACCGTAGTCAGCGTGACGCTCGAAGTGCTGAACAGTGCCGGGACAGTGACGGAAACCCAGACGGTGAATCTTGGAGAGAACCAGATCGTGTCTCGATTGACCAGCCAGATTTTCTCTTCGCCGATCGCTGTCAATTCGGTGATTCGCATCACGGGTTCACTGCCGGTAGTCGCGACTTCGATCACCGGCACGTTCGCGGGTGACCTGCTGCGTTCGTCCACAGCACTCAAGTAAGTCGCAAAACGCCCTTTAACGAGCCCTTTTCCTCGCTACGCACAGATGTCCCGTATAATAGGACCCTGCTGGTGACCGGAATTGCGGTTTTCTACATTAACCACATCCATTCACAAGATAGTTGGTTGGCGCGGCT
>JACXTT010002181.1_pt1 | contig 31345 bp, 22 predicted proteins | sample 9270951 | NCBI WGS metagenome assembly JACXTT01 (sample SAMN15532306, study PRJNA645909) | rock metagenome | isolation source: weathered quartz diorite | place: Puerto Rico | collected 2017-06-21
ATCTCGATTGTGGTCGACGGCCAGGCGCTGACTGGGAGAAACCTGCTGGTTTCGGGCGAAGTGGTGTTGACCAGGGTTCCGCTGGGCAACTTAGCCGGCGGCCTGAGCCACAACGTGACCGTCACGCACGTCGGGCCTGACACAACCCGCTTCTTCTTCGATTTTTTCGAGATCGCCGTTCCTGTCTCCGAGCTTCCTGACATTCCTGCCGAGTCGAGCTTGACGCTGGCCACGGATTGGGACACCGACCACTCCATCGCGCTGGCTCCTGAGCGGACCGCATGGCTCATCCAGAAGCTGGGCTTTCACGGGCGGGCGAATCATTACGTCGGAGCTCTCTGGTTTTACGAGCTGGTGCGGCAGGGACATCAATACGCATCCGGCGCCGTGGAATTCACTGGTGCGCCCGTGTTTAGCGAGGTGACCGAAGTTACGATCACCCTGGGTCCCGATACCACTCATCTCCAGCACGTGAACCTGATCGGCGACACGGCCGAGAGCATCGCCAAGGCCTTCGAGCTGGTGATCAACGACGGATTCACGGCGATCTGGGCCGAATCGAGTGGAGCGCTGCTGACCATTAACGCGCGTGTGATGGGCGAAGAAGGCAACGCGATCGGATTGGGGGCCAGCCCGGCCACGGGCGGCTTTCTGGCCACCGCCAGCGGCGCCAATTTCACCGGCGGGGATAACGGCGACCTGGATTTCAGCGCCGACTTTCCTCTGAAAGGCTGGCGCACCGACCTCACCGCGACCCCGCGCATCAACCGTGCGGCGCGCGACTGGAGCCGCAGTTATTTCCAGGCGATGAACGGCTACGGCATCGAGGTAGCGGCGGCGTTCAGCACGGAGCTGCAGCACGGGGACTTTACAGTGACGGCCGGAATCGCCCAGCGTTATCCCAGCGGGAATCCCGTGCTTCTGAATACGCCCGCGCTGCAAACGAATTTTTCGCCCACCAGCGCTGCGTTCTGGCGTCAAGCCTACGCCGACCTGGCCGGACTCATGGTGGCGGTGGGACAGACGCCATTCCTGCAATTCGGCGAAGTGCAGTGGTGGTATTTTCCATACGACTTCAGCGGGCTGCCATTTTATGACGATTACACGGCCACTACTTTCGCTGCGGCATACGGTCGCCCGATGCACGTGTTCGTCACCACCGCCGAGGATCCGCAGGCCTATCCCGAGGAGGCGCAATTCCTGCCCGGTCTGATCGGAGCCTTTACGAACGGCATCATGGACTTCGTGCGCCTGACGCACCCGACGGCCAAATTCGAGGTGTTGTATGCGCCCGACGTCAACGATTTCCCGCTGACCCGCGTGATCAACTTTCCGCTGTCGGACTGGACGCCATCTGCGCTTGCCGTCCTCAAGACCGAGAACTTCACCTACACTGGAAATCGCGATCTGAACAAATGCCGGGACTCGGTGCTGCTGCCGATGCAGTTAGGTTTCGCCCGATCCCAGAGCAGTCACCTGGTCGGCATCGGGGACTACACGACGCCCTGGCTGAAAGAAGTCGGCATCGCGCGCTCCCAAGGAGTGGAATCGGTGGTGCTGTTCGCCCTCGATCAGTTTTGCCTGGTTGGCTACGACGCGCCGCTGGAGCGTTCTGACCGCCGGAGCTCTTTCATGGGTTCCTCTATGGTGTGAGTGGTATGGTTGTGATTGTCGACTCAATCCCGCAATATCTCGCGCGCCGCGTTGTAACCCGGAGCCCCCATCACCCCTCCGCCCGGATGCGCCCCGGAACCGCACAAATACAGCCCGCGCACCGGAGTCCGGTATGACCCCCAGCCCGCCGCCGGACGCAGCACGAACATCTGATCCAGGCTCATCTCGCCGTGAAAGATATTCCCGCCCGTCAACCCGAACCTCCGTTCCAGATCGAGCGGCGTCAACACCTGGCGGTGAACCACGATGCCGCGGATATTCGGAGCGTATTCGGCGATCAGGTCCAGCACACGCTCGGCGAACGGCTCGCGCAATTCGTCCCAGGACGCATCGCGCAGCGTGTAGGGCGCGTACTGCAGAAAGATGCCCATGATGTGGCATCCCGGCGGAGCGAGCGATGCATCGTACATCGTGGGAATCGTCATCTCGATCATGGGACGCTCCGACGGCCGGCCGTACTTGGCGTCGTCCCACGCGCGCTCCACATATTCGATCGACGGGCAGATGTGCATCGTGGCCCGGTGATGAGGACCCGGCGCGCCAGGCAAGCTGCGAAATTCCGGCAGACCCGAGAGAGCCATGTTCATCTTCAGTGACGTGCCTTCCGTGCGAAATCTGCGAATGGCCGAGACAAAATCCGGCGGCAGGTGCTTTTCTTCCACCAGCCGCAGGAACGTCACGTGGGGGTCGAGATTCGACGCTACGATTCCGGCTTCGATTTCCTCTCCGCTTTCGAGCACCACTCCGGCGGTCCGCCCGCCGCGCACCTGAATGCCGGCCACCCCCGCATTCACCCGGATCTCAGCGCCCTTCGCGCGCGCCGACGCCGCGATCGCCTCCGAAATCGCGCCCATGCCTCCGCGCACGAATCCCCACAGCCCGCGCTTTCCGCCGACGCCGCCCATGCAGTGATGCAGCAGAATGTATGCCGTCCCCGGTGAGCGCGGCCCGCCGTTGGCGCCGATAACTCCGTCGGTCGCCAGCGTCACCTTCACTTCCGGCGATTCGAACCACTCGTCCAGAAAATCGGACGCGCTTTGCGTGAATATCTTGATCAGCCCGGCGAGGTCCTTGCGGCCCAGCTTCATCGCGCGGGCGGCCAGCCGGAGGTACTCAAGAAAGTCTCCGGCTTTCGCTGGCGGAAACGCCGGCGGCGTCCTAAGCAGCATCGGCTCCACGAAAGCCGCCAGCCGCTCCAGGTGTTCTTCGAAATGCGGATAGGCCTCGGCGTCGCGCCGCGAAAACTTCGCGATCTCATCCAGCGTCTTACTCCGGTCCTGCCACATGAAGAAATAGCGGCCGTCCGGGAAGGGAGAAAAGAACGCCGGGTCCTTGGCGTCCACCTGATAGCCGAAGCGGACCAATTCCAGCTCATCCACGATGCGCTGTTGCATGAGACTGGAGAGGTACGAGGCTGTGGACACCTTGAAGCCAGGCCAAACCTCTTCCGTGACCGCGCAGCCGCCTACCAGTTCGCGGCGCTCCAACACCAGCACGCGGCGTCCGCCCTGCGCCAGATAAGCGGCGGCGACCAGCCCATTGTGGCCGGCCCCGACGATAACCGCGTCGTAACGGGCCATCTACTTCTTCCGGAACGCGACCACGGCCAGTGGCGGAAGAGTGATGGCGATGCTGTGATCCCGCCCGTATCGCGGCCTCGGGGAAGAGCGAACGCCGCCGCCATTTCCCAGGTTCGATCCGCCGAACTGCTCCGAGTCGGTGTTCAGAACCTCCTCGTAGAAGCCTGCCTCGCGCACGCCGAACTCATAGCCAAACCGCGGAACCGGAGTGAAGTTGCAGCAGATCAGCATGGCATTCGACGGATCGTTGGCGTGGCGGCTGAAAGCGATCACGGACGACTCCGCATCATGAAAGTCCACCCACTCGAAACCCTTGTAGTGGTAATCCACTTCGTATAGCGCGGGACTGCTGCGATACAGCCTGTTCAGCTCGCGCAGAAGAGCCTGCAACCCGCGGTGCGGTGCGAAGTTCAGCAGCTCCCAGTGGACCGAAGTGGCGTTATTCCATTCGTTGTACTCTCCGATTTCCGAACCCATGAAGAGCAGCTTCTTCCCCGGATGGGTGTACATGTAGGCGAAAAACGCCCGCGCGTTGGCGAATCGCTGCCACTCGTCGCCCGGCATTTTCGAGAGCAGCGACTTCTTTCCGTAAACGACCTCGTCGTGCGAAATTGGCAGCACGAAATTCTCGGTGAATGCGTAGAGCAGGCTGAAGGTGATGTTGTTGTGGTGATACTTCCGGAAGATAGACTCCTTCGAGAAGTAGTCCAGCATGTCGTGCATCCAGCCCATGTTCCATTTCATCGTGAAGCCCAGCCCGTTCAGGTAGACCGGCCGCGACACGCCGGAGAACGCGGTGGACTCCTCGGCGATGGTGATGGCGCCCGGAACGGCATGCGCCAGCTCATTAAACCGCCGCAGAAAATCGATCGCTTCCAGGTTCTCGTTACCGCCGTAGCGGTTCGGGATCCATTCGCCGGGCTTGCGGGAGTAATCCAGGTACAGCATGGACGCCACCGCGTCCACGCGCAGCCCGTCGATGTGATACTTCTTCAGCAGGAACAGGGCGTTCGAGATCAGAAACTCCCGCACCTCGCTGCGCCCGAAGTTGAAGATCAGCGTCCCCCAGTCGCGGTGTTCGCCCTGGCGCGGATCTTCGTGCTCGTAGAGCGCGGTCCCGTCGAAGCGGGCCAGCGCGTGCGCGTCTTTCGGAAAGTGCGCCGGCACCCAGTCGACAATCACGCCGATGCCCGCCTGATGGCACGAATCCACCAGGTACATGAAGTCCTCGGGAGCGCCGAAGCGCGACGTCGGGGCGAAATAGCCGCTGACCTGGTAGCCCCAGGAGCCTGAGAACGGATGCTCCATGATAGGCATCAGCTCGATGTGCGTAAACCCCATCTGCTTGACGTAGCTTACCAGCGTCACCGCCAGTTCGCGGTAGCTGAGCGCGCGGCCTTCGGGCCCGCGCATCCACGATTCCAGGTGGACTTCGTAAACCGACACCGGCTGCTTCAGCAAGTCGGTGCGGCCGCGGCGCTCCATCCACTCGCCGTCCTGCCATTGATGCCGGTCCAGCGGCCACACGATGGACGCGCTCTTAGGAGGCGTTTCGGAATAAAAGGCCAGCGGGTCCGCTTTCTGTTCCTGGTGCCCGTGGAACCGCGATCGGACGTTGAATTTATAGGTGGCCCCGGCGCTTAGCTCAGGCATGAAGATCTCCCACACACCGCCATCGCGGCGGCGCATCGGATGACGCCTGGAGTCCCAGTGGTTGAAATCCCCGATCAGAGAGACTGTTTCCGCATTAGGAGCCCACACCGCGAACCGCACGCCGCCGACGCCTTCGGACTCCGTCAAGTGCGCGCCCAGACTGTTGTACGTCTCGTAGAGCGTGCCTTCCGAGTGCAGGTGCAGGTCAAACGAGCTGATCTGCGGCGGAAAACGGTAAGGGTCTTCGATTGTGACCGCGTCGTCGTTGCCAAAACTCAGGCGGAGGCGATATGTTTCGGGCTCGCCATCCAACTGCGCCGCGAACAACCCGTGCTCGTGTTTCTTCGCCATCGGGTAGGCAGTTTCCCCAATGACCGCCTCCGCGCTTTGCGCGTGCGGCAGGAATGCCCAGACTTCCCAGCGGTTGCGAGTCTTCGTTTTGCGGACGCGATGTGGACCCAGGACTCGGAACGGATCGCCGTGGTATCCGCCGACGATCGCCTCCATGTCGGAAACAGTCATAATTGAGTCGGAATGTCCATTGTAGCCGAGTTGCCCAAGGCGGAACTCCATCTGCACTTGGAGGGCTCGGTGGAGCCGGAAACGCTTTGCGAACTGGCGCCGGAGGCCACGCCGGAGCATGTCCGCGCAAGGTATCAGTACGCTGATTTCACCGGCTTCATCGAGAGTTTCAAGTGGGTGGTGACGCTGCTCAAGAAACCGGAGGACTACGCGCTGGTCACCCGCCGGCTGCTGGCGCGCCTGGAGCAGGAGAACGTGAAGTACGCTGAAATTACGCTCTCGGCCGGAGTCGTTCTGTGGAAGAAGCAAAATCTGGCTGAGGTGCATCACGCGATCCGCGAAGCGGCGGCCGCATCCAGCGTCCAGGTGTGGTGGATCTTCGACGCGATCCGGCATCTTGGAGCCGCCCACGTGCTCGCAGTCGCCGAGGAAGCGGCAAAGTTTGTGGATAACGGCGTAGTCGCCTTCGGCATCGGCGGCGACGAAGCGCGCGGGCCGGCGGAGTGGTCCCGCGACGCGTTCGCCGTCGCCCGATCGGCCGGGCTCCGGCTGGTCGCGCACGCCGGCGAGACAACGGGTCCGGAGTCGGTGCGCGCCGCGCTCCAAATCGGCGCGGAGCGGATCGGCCACGGCATCCGCGCCGCCGAGGACCTCAGCCTGATGCGGCTGCTTGCGGAGCGCGACATCCCGCTGGAAGTCTGCGTCTCCAGCAATGTTGCCACGGGCGCGGTGGCTCAGTTGGAGGAGCATCCCCTGCGTCGCCTCTTCAACGCCGGCGTGCCGATCGTGCTCAACACCGACGATCCGGCGATGTTTCACACTACGCTGACCCGCGAGTACGAGATCGCCCGCCGGCATTTCGGGTTCTCGGATGAAGAACTCGCCGCGCTGGCCCGCAACAGTCTCCGCTATGCCTTCCGCTACAATGACAATTGCTCCACAAACTCTCTGATTTCTTTGTCACGCTCGGACCCTGGGGCGTAATTCTCATCTCCTTCATCGACTCCGCCGGAATCCCCATGGCCGTGGGGCTCGACGCGTTGATCATCCTGCTTGCCATTCGCAGTCCCGAGCAGACCCTGCTCAACGTCACACTGGCAGTTCTCGGTTCGGCGGGCGGCACGTTATTCCTCTACTTCGCCGCGCGCAAGGGCGGTGAGAAGTTTCTCCACCAGGAAGCGCCGGAATCGAAGCGGGCCAAATTTCACGCCTGGTTTCACCGCTACGGGCTGCTGACAGTGCTGGTGCCGGCCATGGTCCCGGTGCCCATGCCGATGAAGGCGTTCGTGATTCTCGCCGGCGTATTTGGAGAGTCCGCGGCGGCGTTCATCGGCGTGGTGCTTCTGGCTCGCGCGATCCGCTACGGCGGTGAGGCCTACCTCGCCCATCAGCTCGGCATGGGCGCGACTCAGTATTTAAAGGACCACACCTGGCACCTGGCAGCCTTTACGTTCCTGCTGTTCGGATTTCTCTATCTGCTGGCGCGATTGCGCGACCGCCGGCGGAGTCTAAGTTGATAGAATGTTCCGCATCATGACGCAGCGCCGCAATTTCCTCAAGACCGCCCTCCTTTCCGGGGCTCCGCTGCTGCCCGGCGCTGCGCGCGCCGCCGGCAAAGGCGCGGTGATCCGGAAGGTGGAAGTCCTGCCCACCAGCGTGCAGTTTCAGCACACCTTCGTCATCGGACGCGGGCAGGTGGGCACGGCAGGACAAGGCGGGCGCTACGTCTACGTGCGCGTGGAATCCGAGGACGGCCACGTCGGATGGGGCGAGACCAACACGATTCCAAGCTGGAGCTACGAGACGCTCGAAAGCGTCGTCAGCACCATCCGCCATTACCTCGCGCCGATCGTGATCGGGCGCACCGCCTTCGATCAGGTCTATTTTCAACGCCAGTTTGACGAGCGGCTGACGCCCGCCGTGAGCCACGGTTTTCCTTTCGCCAAGAGCGCCATCCTCGGCGCGGTGATGGATCTCGCCGGACAGATCACCGGCCAGCCACTGCACCAGATGCTCGGCGGGAAGTTCAAGGACAAGATCGAGCTGTGCTACGCGCTGTCCATCGACACGCCGAAAGCGATGGCGGAGGTCGCCGCGTCGTACCCCTACGTCAGATGCTTCAAGTTGAAAGTGGCGGGCGACGCCGACGTGGACAACAAGCGCGTGCGAGCGGTGCAGGAAGCCCGGCCCGACGTCGACATCTGGCTGGATGCGAACCAGAGCTACCGCCCCATTCACCTGGAGAGCTTTCTCAAAAAGATCGAAAGCGTTTCGACCGTGCGCTGCCTGGAGCAGCCGGTCAAGAGCATCGACTGGTTCGGCATGAAACGCGCCCGCGACCGCAGTGCGCTCCCCATCGCGCTCGACGAGGGCTGCTTCAATTCCTACGACGTGGCGCGCTTGGCGCGCATGGAAGCCGGCGACCTGGTGGTGCTGAAAGTCGCCAAGGCCGGCGGGTTGTGGGGCTGCCAGCGCAGCGCCGTGGTCGCTGAGGCAAACGGCCTCGGCCTGCTTGGCAGCGGTCTCACCGAATCCGGCATTGGCCTCATCGCCGCGATCCACCTTTACTCGACGCTGGAATTGCTCCTGCCGCCCGAGTTGAACGGCCAGGAGTTTCTCGCCGACCTGATGGCCGACGGCATCCAGATCGAAGGCTGCACCGTCACTGTCCCGGATGGCCCTGGCCTCGGCATAAAGGTCAAGGAAGACAAGATCCGCGCCAACGCCATTCGCATCGAAGTCTGAGGCGCGCGCGGCGTGCCTTGAAACCCTCCACTCGCTTCCAGTATCGTGCAAGGCATGATCTTCGAGCATCCCGCCAAAGTCAAAGCCCTGCAACAGCGCCTCACCGCCTTCATGGACGAGTTCATCTACCCCAACGAGCCCGTCTACTGGCGTCAGATTGAAGAGGGCGACCGCTGGCAGCCGGTGCCCGTCATCGAAGATCTCAAGCCCAAAGCGCGCGAGGCCGGCCTCTGGAATCTTTTCCTTCCCGAAAGTGAACTCGGCGCTGGGCTCACTAACCTGGAATATGCGCCGCTGTGCGAGATCATGGGCCGCTCGCCGATGGCGGCGGAGGTCTTCAACTGCTCCGCGCCGGACACCGGGAACATGGAGGTGCTAGTCCGCTACGGTACGCCCGCGCAAAAGCAGAAGTGGCTGAAGCCGCTGCTGGACGGCGAAATCCGCTCCTGCTACGCCATGACCGAGCCCGGCGTCGCCTCCTCTGACGCCACCAACATCTGCGCCCGCATCGTGCGCGACGGCGGCCACTACGTCCTTAACGGCCGCAAATGGTGGACTTCCGGGGCCGGTGACCCGCGTTGCCGCATCGCCATCTTCATGGGGAAGACGGACCCCAACGCGCCGCGCCACCAGCAGCAATCCATGATCCTGGTGCCGATGGAGACGCCCGGCGTCAAAGTGTTACGCATGCTCAACGTTTTTGGATACGACCACGCCCCGCACGGCCACGCCGAAGTGGACTTCACCGACGTCCGCGTCCCCGCCACGAATCTGCTGCTCGGCGAAGGCCGCGGCTTCGAGATCGCGCAGGGACGCCTGGGCCCTGGTCGCATCCACCACTGCATGCGACTCATCGGAGTGGCCGAGCGCGCGCTGGAGGCCATGTGCCGCCGCACTTCGTCGCGCGTCGCCTTCGGCAAACCCATCGCCGAGCAGGGGACCATCCGCGCCGACATCGCTAATTCGCGGATCGAGATCGAACAGGCGCGCCTGCTGACGCTGAAAGCCGCGTACATGATGGATACGGTGGGGAACAAGGTCGCCCGCGCCGAGATCGCCATGATCAAAGTGGTTGCGCCTAACCTTGCGCTACGCGTGCTGGACCGCGCGATCCAGGCGCACGGCGGCGCCGGGATCTGCGACGATTTCCCGCTGGCCTGGGGCTGGGCGAACGCGCGTACGCTGCGCCTGGCCGACGGACCGGACGAAGTCCACATGGAAGCCGTCGCCAGGCTGGAGCTGAAAAAGCTGGCCGGAGCGAAAGCGTGAGAAGCTACCGCAAGGAGCTGTGGTTCGAGGTCCCGTCGCGGCGTGGGCTGGTCAACATCACTCCCGACGTGGCGCAATGTGTGCGCGAGAGCGGCGTCAAGGAAGGCCTGGTCCTGGTGAACGCGATGCACATCACCGCCTCGGTCTTCATCAACGACGACGAGAGCGGGCTTCACCAGGACTACGACAAGTGGCTGGAAAAACTTGCGCCGCACGAGCCCGTGTCGCAGTACCTGCACAACCGCACCGGCGAGGACAACGCCGACGCCCACATGAAGCGCCAGCTCATGGGCCGCGAAGTCGTGGTCGCGATCACCAACGGCAAGCTCGACTTCGGCCCGTGGGAGCAGATCTTTTACGGCGAATTCGACGGCCGGCGTAGGAAGCGCGCGCTGGTCAAGATCATCGGCGAGTGATTTGTATCAGAGGAAGATCAGCGCGCGCGCCAGCGCTTCCACGCTTCCAGCAGGTCCTTGCCCTTGTAACGAATCGTCCGGTCGTCCAGCACCTCCGCCCCCTCGCGCAGTGAAGCGTCCGGGTGCAGCGAATTCCGCGTCGTGTACTCCACCTGAAACGTCACCGGCCCTGAAATCCGGTACGGCTGGATCTTGCCGATCTTCGCCATCGACCGCCGCGCCGCCTCGCGGATGCGGTTCCGCGCCTCCTCGGCCGAAAGTGTGATGCAGGCGTAACGCGCCAAGCCCTCCTTCACCACGGCCAGCTCCGCCTCCGGCACGATCGATTTCAATTCGTCCGCCGCGGCTTGGTCGCCGCTGAGAAAAATCACCGGTGTGCCGAACCATCCGGCCAGCGCGACGCGCGTTTCGATTTCCCCCACCGGCTTGCCATTCATGAGAAGGTTCTGAATGCCAAGCGAGGAATAGCTGTGCGCCATGATACCCCCGCGCACGTTGGCCAGGCTGTGCTGTCCGAGAAAGCCCATGGCGGCGTAACCGCGCTCGGCCGTCATTGCGTAGCCGGGATCGCCCATCAGCAGTTTGGCCTTGGGGTGGATGGTCAGAGCGGAAAGCGTCTGGCTGCCGTCGTGCCCGTCCCACACCACAACTTCATCCGCGCCTCCGGCCAGAAAGCCTTCCACCGCGGCGTTGATCTCGCCGGTCAGCAGTTGCCGCATCTCCGAGTCTTTCGGATCGGTCTGATCCTGACGGCACACTCCGGCCACGCCTTCGGCGTCGGTGATCAGAAAGATCGTCTTGCGCGGCTGGGCGCAGAGAACGGCGCACAGTGAGCAGACCAGCGTCAGGCGGATCGCGAGCATGCGGGTAGTATAAACCCCGGCGATGACAGCTTTCTCCTGCTCTCCGGTTTGGCGCTCGCCGCCTGCGCTGTTTTAGCGCGAAGCAACCTCCAACGTCGCCGGCTTTTCATCGAAGCCGGCGAACTCACGGTAGCCCGACTTCGTACCCACCACATCCTCCACCGCCGCACGCAACAGCTCCGCGACGCTCCAGGCCTGGGCGAAACAACCCCGCGGCGTATGCGGCGGCTCCCCGTCGAAGATCTCCGAAACCTGCCCCAGCCCCGCTTCGCTCAGATGCTTCCCAAAACCGGCCAGCCATTTGCGCGCCTGCTCCCGGCCGGCGTCTCCGTGGACGCGGACATACGCCGTCAGGAACGGACCCATCAGCCAGGCCCAGACCGTTCCCTGATGATAAGCCGAATCGCGCTCCAGCACTCTGCCCTCGTAGCGGCCGCGATACTGCGGATCGGTCCGCGCCAGGCTACGCAGGCCGAAAGGCGTCAGCAACTCCCGCTCCACCAGCTCAAGGATGCGCCGCGATTTTTCCGCACCCAATATCGTGTAGCTCAGGCTCAGCGCGAAGATCTGATTAGGGCGGATCGACGCATCCCGCTCCTCTCCGCGCACCGTGTCGTAGAGGCCTCCCTGCTCCTCGTTCCAGAACAGGCGGGCAAAGCTGCGGCGCGCGTTCACGGCCATTTCGCCGTATTTGTCGGCTAGCCCCGCTTCGCCGAACTCCCGCGCGAACCGCTCCATGATCCGCAGCGCGTTGTACCACAACGCCTGAATCTCCACCGGCTTGCCGCGCCGGGGTGTCACCACCCAGTCGCCGGCCTTGGCGTCCATCCAGGTCAACTGGACTCCGGATTCGCCCGCCAGCAGCAAGCCATCCTCGTCCATGTGGATCCCGTATCGCGTCCCTTGCTCGTACCAGGTGAGGATTTCCTTCATCGGCGCGTAGAGATTCTCACGCACGAATTTCGAATCGTCCAGAGCGCGCGCCGCCTCCACGAACCAGAGCGCGGCGTCCACGGTGTTGTACTCGGCCGGCTGTCCGCCGTCGGGAAACAGGTTGGGCAGCATTCCGCGATCCACGTGCGAGGCGAATTCCAAAAGAATCTCGCGGGCTACCTCCGCGCGGTCGGTGGCGATCGCCAGCCCGGGAAGGGAAATCATCGTATCGCGGCCCCAGTCGGTGAACCAGGGATATCCCGCCAGCACGGTCTGTCCCGTGCGGCTGTCGGATTCGCGGGTGGCAACGAACTGATCCGCGGCCACCGCCAGCGACCGCACAAGTTCATCACCCGACGGCGCTTTGCTCGCCAGCGCGAGCCGCCGCCGCGTCTCTACGGTGCGGAAGGTGGCCGCGGCCGCCGCGTCGTGCGGCGCGATGGAGGCGATCACCGACACCTGCGCTTTCTTTGAGAGATCGAAGCGCAGCGCGCAAGGGTTGTATAGATCCTCCACGCAATCCAGGCCCCGCTCCCGCTCCACCGAATAGAGGAAATTCCTGTACCAGAAACCGTTCGTATGCACTTCCGCCGGATCGTGCGCCAAGTGCAGCGAAGGCAGCCCGGAGTACGGCGTCACCACGACGGAGCCCTGCCGCACATCGACGTACCCGTTGAGCGAACCGTTTTCGTGTGTGGTCCCGTGATAATCGCGGAATGCGATCAGCGGGCGCAGCTCCAGCCGCACCTCGTCCTTGCTCGCCGCCCGCACCAGGTACTGCACCACCGTGCTGTTCTCGCCGTGGATCATGAAGACGGTTTTCTCGATCTCCACGTCTTCCACCACGTACTGGAACACTGGAAACGGATCCAGCCGGAAGCGCCGCAGGTATTCGAAACCCCGCGGATGCACCACGTCGCCACCGTAGCGGTTTGCCGAAAACTCGTAGCGGCGTCCGTTGATCAGCAGCGCTTCTTCGAATTTCGAAAGCAGCACGTAGCGCTGCACCGGCGGCTTCAGGGACGCAGTCAGCAGCGCGTGATACCTGCGCGTGTGCAGCCCGCCCACCGTGCCGCTGGAAAATCCGCCCAGTCCGTTGGTTTCCAGCCATTCCCGCGACGACGACGCTTCCAGGTCGCCGCAGATCTCTTGTCCTAGATCCACCATCGCCATCTTTATTCTCCGCCGCTTTCCCCTTTTCCGCTCTGCTTCACCAGCCGGACTACGTGGCCGTCCGGATCGCGCACCACTTCTTCGCGGCCGTCGAAGACCATCACGGTCTCGCGCCGCACCAGGTCGCACACTGAATCGTTCGCCGGATTGTCGCGCCCGTTGCCCGGCGTCAGATACTCCAGAAATTCCACTCCCAGGCCGGCGGGCGCTCGCAGCGCGGTGATCCGCAGCCGAGCGCCGGCGACGTTGTTCAGCCGCTCCTGCTCGATCCCGTAGTTCTCGCTCGCGCCGGCCAGGCGCATGCCGAGCGAATCGCGATAAAACTTCAAGCTTGTCTCGGTGTTGCCCACCACGATCGCCGTGTGGTCGATTCCCAGGAACAGCCGGCCATCTCGCTTTTGCCACTTCGAGTCGCCCTTGTCCGGCGGAAACCAGAGAATCTCCAGCGGGTGGCCGTCCGGATCGGCGAAGTAATAAGCTCTGATTCCGCCCGCGTTCTTGTTCCACGCCGGCAGCGTTTGCGGACCTTGCGACAACCCGCGGACCCGGTTCTTCTCGAGCACGCCGTACGCCTGGTCCATGTCGCTGACGATGATCGCCACGTGCTGAAACCAGCGGTCGTTGCTCCTGGAGTCCGCCGGAATGGCCGTGCCCGGCGTCCCGCAGGAGGTCAGCTCGATGAATTCGTCTCCCAGACGCAGTCGCGCATACCCGGCATTTGCAGCGACCTTCTGGAACCCCAGGATACCGCTGTAAAAGTTGACGGCCTTGCCGATATCGGACACGGTCATCCGTACCGAGTCAATGTCCGTCACCGCCGCCTGGGCGGCTAGGCTCCACAGCGCCAGTAGCGCCGGCGCAATCCGTCTGATGATTTCGCGTTTCATTTCACCCACTCCAACTGCCGAAGTGGTAGTTGCGCGGAAGCAGCAAGTTCTTTTCGGTCCGTGACGTGACGCAAGCGTTCTCGCCTCCGTTTTCGACCCTCTATTCAAGCTGGGAGCAAAGGCAGGAGGGCAGGGCAGACTGGATCGGACTTAACTCTGACCGCCCCTCAGACAGTTAAGCTACCGAAGTTGCACCGAAAGATGCAGCGCCGGCCGTTGTGATGATGCATTTTGGCGCAGAAGACGCGATGGAGCCCACGCTGCCGCACGTAAAGCTCCCCCGCCGCAAGCATCCCCGCCACTGGCGCGATGTAATAAACCCACCAGGCCGTCCACACTCCCGCGTTCAGCGCCGACCCGAACGTGCGGGCAGGGTTCATGCTCATGCCCGAAAGCGGTGCCTCGATGCTGATATAGGCCGCCACCAGCGCGCCGACGAAGAAAGGCGTGAACCGCGACAGCCTGACGTGGTTGGAAACGTGAAGGACTACCGACATCAGGAGAAAAGAAATCGTCGCTTCGGCCACAAACGCGGCAGCGACGCCGGCCGGTCCGGGCACGGTGACGACGTAGTTCACGCTCCGGTCCCGGACCGCGTGGAAGATCAAAGCGGAGAGCAGGACTCCGGCCGTGCCGCCGGCGAACTGGGCCGTGACGTAGAAAAACGCATCCACGCGGTCGATCTTACCGAGCCGGAGGAACGTCAACGTGGTCGCCGGATTCATGTGCGCGCCGGACTGCTTGCCCCACGGCGAGAGAATGATGGTCACCGCCGTGACGCCCATGGCCAGCCCTCCCAGGACACGGCGCACCGCCGGGTCCGGAATGGCCTGATGGACGGGGGAACCGGGGTAATCCAGCAGCACCCCGGACAGGCATGCCGAAACCATGAAGCACCCCAGCGCCGCGGCTTCCATTAGGTATTCAGGCCAGTGTTGCCGGAGTGCGTCGCGCATGGCTGCTGCCCGCATAGTTGCAGAGACCCGGGAAATTGTTCCCCATCCGGGAAGCAAGCCGCCTTATCCCAGCACCTTCCGCCCCTGCCGGTAAGCCACATTCGCCATGTGGGGACCCGCCACCGCCGCCGCCGCGATCTCCACCGTGCAATTCGGCTGCTTCCGCGACCGGATGCAGTCCAGAAAATTCTGCTGGTGCACCTCGGCCGAATCCTTGTCCGGCATTTCGCCGATGGCTTCTTTCGCCGTGCCCGCCAGCCACGGCTTGTCGCTGCCGCCGGGATCCTTATATAGGCGATACCCGCGCTGGTCCATGACCATCGTCGCCTTCTCGCCCTGAAATACGATCGACCAGCCGGCCTCGTACGCCGTGCCGTAATTCAAGGTCCAGGTCGCCATCATGTCCGGATACTCGAAGACCGCGGTAAACACGTCCGGCACTTCGCCGTTCCGCGCGTTGCAGATGTAGCCGTTGCACACCGCCGATTTCGGCGACTGGTTGTTCGTCATCCATTGGACGACGTCCATCAGGTGCGTCCCCTGATCGGTCATGTTTCCGCCCGAGTAGTCCCAAAATCCGCGCCACCAGCGAAACCGCCTCGGCTGCAGCTCCCGCCGCGGCGCCGGTCCCAGGAAGCGATCCCAGTCGAGCTTGCCTTCAAGCGGGGTATCCAGCAGCGGCACGTCGAAATGCCAGTTCCATTGCGCCTTGGCCAGCGAAACCCGGCCCAGCGCGCCGTCGTCGATCAGCTTCTTCGCGTTGCGGACAAACGGCATGCTCCGTCGCTGCATGCCGATCTGCACGATGCGGTCGGTCTTGCGCACCGCCGCCACCATCTGCCCGCTCTCCTCCATCGACATGGAAAACGGCTTCTCCAGATACACGTCTTTGCCGGCATGGAGCGCGGCGAACAGATGCGGCCGGTGCTGATGATCCGGCGTCGCGATCATCACGAAGTCCATGCCGGGCTGCCGTAGCAGCTCTTCGGAATCGACGTATGCCTTTACGCCCTTAGGCGAATTCTCCACAGCCTTATCGAGGAAAGGCTGATACACGTCGCACACCGCGATGCATTGCGCTCCCAGCTTCTGAAACGCGCGGTGCAGCCATGTCCCTCGGCTCCCAGTGCCGATCGCGCCAAAGGCAGGCCGGTCGTTAGCGCCTCGCGCACTCGAAGGAAGAAACAGTGGCGCCGCGGCCGCCGTCTTCAGCAGATCACGTCGTTTCATGCCCCCAGTATAGGCGACGTGGCCCAGACGTTCTTGTCAGTGGTGGGCGAACGGCAGACTCTTACCGGCCCCCGGCCGGCAGTAGCCTGCGCTACGGATCAGTCACGGGACCAGCGCGAGGCTGGCGACAGTGCGCGCGCCGGTGCGTAGCTCGTTCACGATTTTGCCATCGGCGCCGATTTCGAGCAAGCGGCGCCCGGTGTAATCGGATACCAGGAACGCGCCGCCGGCCAGCGGCTGGATGCCGGAGGCCCAGCCCATTTGGATCTCCAATTTCGATCCGCCGACGGAGCGGACGATCTTGCCGGACGGATCGACCTCGACCACTTCGCCGGGGTCGGTCATGCCGATCAGCGTGTTGCCGTTGGCCAGGCGCCACCCCTGGTAAGGGCGTCGTTTGGCGCCGCCTTCGCCGGTGAAGCTCCAGACGATTTTCCCGGCCTGGTCGACCTCGATGATCTTCCCGTCGGCCTCGATGGAGATGAGCGTGGTGCCGGCCGGCGTGCGCAGGCTGCGGCGCATGCGCATATTGGCCAGGTCGGGGCTTTCGTACTTCCAGACGACCTTGCCTCTGCGCTCCACTTCGATCACCTTGCCCAGTTGGGCGTCGCCGATGAGAGTATTGCCGTTGGGCAGGCGCTGGGCGCTGATGGGATGCTCCAGTCCTTCGGCTGGACCGTAGATCCAGACGGGCTGGCGGTGAGCGTCGATCTCCACGACCTGATGCCAGGGTCCGATGGTGTAGAGAACGTGGCCGTCGGGGAGAGCCTGCACGTCGTGGCCGCGAAGGTTGGGGACGGTCCACAACTCGCGGCCGGAGGGCCATTCCATCATGACCACTTCACCTTTGGGGCCGTGGTCGGAGATGAGGACGCGCCGCTGCGCGGGACGGGCGAGCAGGTGTTTGTCGAAGAACTCGACCATGCGGCGCTCGGCGCGCTCGGCGTCGGCGCCCTTGAAGCCGTGGTCGGCGCCTTCCAGCGTCTCGAGCTCGCCTTCGGCGCCGACGGCTTTCAGGCGATCCATGAGCCAGAGTGACTGCTCGTAAGCGACGTAGCGGTCTTTGGTGCCGTGGATGCTGAGTATGGGCGGCGCGGACGGAGTGACCCAGTTGAGCGGGCTGGATTTGATATGGGCGGCGCGGGCGTGGTCCAGGTCTCCGCCGAGGAAGAGCGGAAGCACTTCGGCCGCATCGACGCTTTTTCCGTAGGATTTGGTGAAGTCGGTGGGGCCGTAGTAGCTGACCACGCAGGAGACGCTGCTGGACTGATCGAGGTTGGGGCCGCTGCCCTCGAATTCGGGCACGCCGTTGGTGAGGCCGAGGAACAGGGCGAGGTGTCCGCCGGCGGAGCCGCCGGTGACGCCGACGCGCGCGGGGTCGATGCGGAAGCGCCGGGAGTTGGCGCGGAGGAAGCGGACGGCGGCCTTGGCGTCGTGCACGGGAGCGGGAAACTGGTTGCGCGGGGCCAGCCGGTAGGTAATGGTGGCGGCGACGTAGCCGTGCTGGGCGAGGCGGAGGATCAGCGGGTGGTAGCCTTCGCGCTTCCCGGCGCGGAATCCTCCGCCGTGAATCGCCACAATCAAAGGATACGGGCCGGGGCCGTTGGGCCGGGCGATATCCATAGCCACACGGCCGCCGACGTTGGAGTACTCGATGTCCTTCTCAAAGACGACGTTTTCCGGGACCGTTTGCGCCGAGGCGGCGGTGCAGAGGAGCGAGAGGCAGACGACGAGGGTTTTCATAGAGGAGACCTGAGTAGTGTATCCCGGCGCGGCGACGGTTGCAGGACGCGCGTGCCGGAGCAAAGGCTCCTCAAGAACCGTTGGAGCCGGGACTCCCCGATTCTCGCCCGCGGACTTCTATTTTGAGCCGGTATCAGCGGGATGCACGGTAACGAGCGGGAATTATTCGAATCGGAGGCGTTCGAACGCGCCCGGAGATATTGCCGGGAATTAACTGCCTGGAATTAACAAACGCCTGGTCCGGAGGTTTGATACAATCCGGCGCCAGGGGGATATCTATGAGGCTTTGCACAGGCGGGCTCGCGTCTGTTCTGGCCGTGTTTTCCAGCGCCGCTTGGGCGCAGCAAACAACGGCAACCTTTTACGCCGTGGTAAACGACCCTACCGGCGGATCCATTCCGGAAGCCAGCGTCACGTTGACTCATGAGGGCATAGGCGCGGCCGTAACCAGAACCACAAGCTCCACTGGTGAAGCGGTCTTCGACTTCCTTCGCGTGGGCACCTACAGCTTGCGGATTGAGGCAAAGGGCTTCAAGCGGCTGCAGAGCACCGGGATAGAACTGGCGGCGGCGCAGAACGTGCGGCAGGTATTTGTGATGGAGATTGGCGCCACCACGGAAACGGTGAACGTGCAGGGTAGCGCGCCGCTGATTAACACGGTCTCGTCCGAACAGTTGAATACTTTCGAAACGAATAAGATTACGGAGCTTCCGATCTTCCGGCGCAACTATACGAACCTGCTGGCGATCAACAGCGGGGTGACTATGGCGGCGGAGGGCGTACGGATGAACGGCATCGGGAAAAACGGCGTCTCCTACACGGTGGACGGAACCGACGCCGGGGGCAATCCGGAGGGCCGCTACTCTTCGAACTATCTGCAGCCCAATCTGATCGACATCATGAGCATCGAGGCCATCCAGGAAGTCCACACGATCAAGGGAGTTCCACCGGCCGAGTACGGCAATATGGTGGCCGGGCAGGTAAACCTGCTCAGCCGCTCTGGCACGAACCAGTGGCACGGAAGCCTGTTCGAGAATTTCCGGTCGGAGGATTTGGACGCCCGCCACCAGCGCCTCGATACCAAGCCCGGCTTGACCTTCAATCAATTCGGCGGCTCGGCCGGCGGGCCGATCAAGCGCGACCGGATTTTCATTTTTTGGCGTCTACGAGGGCTACCGCGAACGGGCGTTTACCCTGGTGCAGGAGACTCTCATGACGGCGCGGCTGCGCGACGAGGCGCTGCGTGTGACGCCGTCCTATAAGCTGTATCTGGACTATCTGCCGCTTCCCAATCAACCCGTTGGGCCCAACGACGACACCGGGCTCTACATCAACCCGACCTCTTCGCGGCGCGACGACGATCACGCCGACATCAAGGGCGACATACGGGTGGGACAGAACAGCACGCTGTCGCTCAGCTATACGCGCGGCCGCCCGAACCAGCTGATGCCGCGTCATTACCTGAATGGGGCCAACGACCGGCTCTTCCGCATCTGGGACGAACGAGGAACCGTCAGCTACATCACGGGCGGCGCCAAATGGACCTCGGAGTCGCGATTCGGTTATCACCTTACCGACATGCACCGGGAGGACGCGTTCTTCTTCCAGCAGTTCGACCCGAACAACAAGAATGAGCAGTTGCCGTTCGGCCGGCGAGTGCCCCGCCTAAGCTACCCCGGCGTGGCGAATCCGGACCAGGAGCTATACCTGATGGAGGGCCGCACCTATAACTTCGATCAGAAATACGCGCGGCACCTGGGCAAGCAATCCTGGAAGTTCGGCGTCACCATCCGGCGCGACTGCTGCCGGCGCAATAATCCCGAGGCGCCCAACATCGCCTACAGCTCCCGCGCCGATTTCATCAATAACGTCACCAATTCGGTCGGGCCGACGTACGGAAACGGAGACTACACGGCTAAGATGTACCAGGTCGGCATATTCGCACAGACCGACTGGCGCGTGCGCAGCGATCTCACTTTGAACCTGGGAATCCGCTACGATTCCTTCTCGCACCTGGTCCCGGAAGCGAGCGATAAGGCTCCGCAGACCGGCATCTACAATCCGAACGGACTGCTGAACTCCAATTTCAACGTCGGACCGACGCGGCCGCGCGACAACCCGTACGAGTCCGACAACTGGGTCAACCTGGGACCGCGGATCGGATTCGCTTACAACGCCGGCGGCAGCGGCAAGACCGTGGTTCGTGGCGGCTTTGGAATGCTGTTCAGCGGGCAAGTAGCGGGCGCGATGTGGGCGCACGTACAGCCCACTCCTTCCGCGCCGTTCCGCTTCAACTTTATCCGGGCCGACACGACTCGCCTGGGCATCCGCTGGCCGACTTACAACGACGACCTGATCCGTATCATCGATTCCGAAACGGCGAGCCGGGGCTGGATCAACACGTTTTCGGTAGTAAATCCCCACCTGCAGAATCCGTACACCATGCAGTTCACTCTGGGCGTCCAGCGCGACATCACCTCCAACCTGGCGCTGGAGACGGCCTTCGTGGGGAACCGCGGGGTGAAGTTTCTGATGCAGCGGTGGATGAACGAGCCGGACCGTTCAACCGGGCTTCGCCCGAATCCGCGGCTCAACGTGAACTATTATGTCGACGAGTCGCAGCAGACGTCTTACATGTCGTGGCAGACCTCGCTGCGTAAGCGCTTCTCTTACGGCTTGAGCGGCAGCGTCCATTACACCTGGGGCAAGAGCCTCTCCACCGCCGGCGGCGACATCGGCGCTTACTATCAAGGGGAAGCCGACGCGCGCACGCAGGAGTTCTTCAATCCCAGGGCGGATCGAGGGCCGAGCACCGGCGACATCACCCACTACTTCACCAGTGAGTGGACGTACGAGCTGCCGCGCTTCCGCGGCCTGAGCAGCGCTCCGGCGCGATACCTGCTCGGAGGCTGGCAGGTCTCCGGCATTCTGCTGGCCCGGACCGGAATCCCCGTGCAGCTTTCTCAGACCGGGACCGGACTGAACGTGTCCCGGCCGGACTACATCGGCGGCCAGGCGATATTGGGCGACTACACCAAGACGCTCAAATACCTTAACCCGGCGGCGTTCGCCCTGGTTCCGATCAATCCCGTTTCGCGCATCGTGGTGCGGCCGGGGAACGTAGGGAACAATGCGTTCCGCGAGCCGGGCGCTTGGAACCTGAACGTCGGACTGGCGAAGGATTTCGCCATAACCGAGCGTGCCCGGCTGAGGCTGGGAATGGACGGGTTCAACTTCCTGAATCACACGAACCTGAGCGGGCTGGTGACCAGCATCAACAACCGGTTCTTCGGCGAGCTGCAGGGTACCGGGGGTGCGCGGCAGATTCAGTTGAATGCGCGGCTGAACTGGTAGACGCTTCCGATTCATCCTGGCAGTCGCGCAACCACCATACCTGCGCCACAATGGACGTTTATCCATGGATGTCCCGAAGGAGTTTCGCCAGGACTTTGACGCGTTTCCGCAAGTGCTGCGGGCGCTGCTGGACGCCGAACTGGCGGCGGGCAATGAAGTCGCCGAGTTCGGCCACGGCTTTCCCGCTCCCCCAGTCGGCGCCTACATCAAGCTGGCCCGCCCGGTGACCACGCGCGCTCGCGAGTCCGGCGACGGCCTGCGCTTCCGCGATTACAACAGCTCCATTTATTCGGGCGAGTTCACGGACGAGCGCGGCCACTTTTTCATCCTGGAACCGCCGGCGCCCGAGGAGCCCGAGCCGGATATGGATGCGATCCGCGCCGCCCACTCCGGCGGGAGTTCGTGGACGGCGGCGAGGCCCGCGGGCCCACCCGCGGCGATTCCGGAGCGGCCGCTCCCGGCCGCGCCTGAATCCGCGTTCCAGCGGTTCCTGCGCAGCATGGTGATGGATTACGACAAGTGGCACGACGGCGAGGGCTACGATCTGGACGCGCTGCGCGAGGCGACGCCGAACGAGCGCGTGGCGATCCAGACGACACTTCTTGCGCGAGGCGTCCGGGATTGGCGGGATGTGGAAGCGCTGGCCGCGCTGGACACGCCAGGTGCGCGGCAAGCCCTGCAGGCGGCCGCCAATCACGCCGATCCGCAAATCAGGCTGGCGGTGGCGCGCCACTCGGAAGCACTGGTTCCCGGCGAGAAGCGTGTGGAGTCGCTGGTGAAGGCGCTCCAAACGGCGAAGTTTTACGGCGGGCTGACGCAGGCGCTGGACGAGGTGGAGGATTTCCATCCGCCCGAGGTGGTGGAAGCCTTGTTCCGTGGCGCGCTAAACCGCGAAGGCGAAGCAGCGGTGCATTTCGCGGCGATGCTGACGTTCGTTCATGGAAAAGCGAGCGAACCGTTCGACATGGAGCAGCGGCCGTTTTTCCTAAGGTTTCACACCGAGGATGCGGCCGAGCGGGAAGCTGTGTTTCGGAAATTGTGCGAGCGCCTTGGCGTGGAAGCATCGCGTTATTTGGATTCGCAGCTTAGCCGTCGCCCCGCTCGGTAACGGATTGAGTCTGATCCGATTACGGCGGAGCCGCGCTTGCCCAGCCGGTCAGGTTCCATCGAAGCGAAGGCGTGCAAATTTGAGACACTTCTCTGATGGCGCGCGAGAAGGAGATCGAGTTCTTGGCTCCCGGCGGCGGTCTGGACGGGATCTTCCTCTGGCACTCGGAGCCGTCTACATGGCACTTCACTTCAGCAGGCGCGGTGCTCACGATTCAACCGGACGGTTCCACCGACTTCTGGCGCCGGACGCACTACGGATTCGATGCCGACAACGGCCACTTCCTGCACACACCCGTAGCCGGGGCGTTCCGCATGTCGGCACGGATCCGCTTTGGGCCGCTACATCAATACGACCAGGCGGGCCTGATGGTGAGAATCTCGGAGGACTGCTGGCTCAAGACTTCGATCGAGTTCGAGCCGGGGCTTGCAAACCGGCTGGGCGCGGTGGTGACCAATTCCGGTTACTCGGACTGGTCGACGCAGGACGTGGCGAAAGGGGTCACCGAGTTCCGCCTCAGCATTATACGGCGAGGGGCGGATTACACCCTGGACGCGAGCGTCGACGGACGCAAGTGGCGCCAGATCCGGCTGGCCCGGCTAATCGAAGACACGGGCACAACGGCGGTGATGTGCGGAGTGTATGCCTGTTGCCCGAAAGAAGCCGGATTTTCGGCGTCGTTCGATGAATTCCGTATCCAAATGTTGGATTAACCGGGCCGCGGCTTCCAGATTCGACGAAGTCCAGCCCACGACATGAGTGAAACGGGCGTCTCTGCGGCGTCACTACCAGTCATGACTTCCCGATTCTTCTGGTTTGTGATCCTGCCGGCCGGATTCTTGAGCGCGCCGCTGGCGGCCTGGAACTCCACCGGACACCGTGCAGTCGCCGCAATCGCTTATAAGAAACTCGATGAGGCAACGAAACAAAAAATCGCCGTCATCCTCCGGCAGCATCCGGACTTCAGCACCTGGACCCAGGGTGTTCAAACGCTGAACGAAGAAGACGAAAACCGCGTGGCATTTATCGCGGCGGCCACATGGCCCGACGCCATCAAAAGCGATCCGCGGTTTCACGAAACCGGGGACCCCGACACAAGCCACCTTCACCTTCCCGGCTTTCCGGACATGGAACGGCATCGCAACTGGCATTTCATCGACCGGCCGATCAATCCTGACAACCTGGCTATACCGCCGCTGGATCCGGACAATGCATTGGCAATCATAAATGAATTTATCGCCGCGCTGAAGAAGCCGGATGTGGAGGCGGAGGAGAAGGCGTTCATGCTGCCTTGGCTCCTGCACCTGATTGGAGACGTACACCAACCGCTTCACAGTTCGTCGCGCTACGCGGCCTTTCAGAAGAAAGATGCGGCCGGCCGATTCAAAGGCGACCGTGGCGGAAACGACGTCGAATTGTTCGGGACCGGCGGCAATCTGCACAGCTTTTGGGACGGTCTGGTGGGTAGCGCGCAGAGCGACACCTTCGTCACGGCGCTGTCCAACAAGCTGATGGCGGATTTCCCGGAGACGGCGGGCCCCGTGCTGACGCCGGAAACATGGATCGACGAGAGCTTCGAAGCAGCGAAGAACGTCGCGTACCAGTTTTCGGAGAAGGGGACGCACAACGATCCGGCCAGGCTCAGCAACGACTATCGGAAGAACGCGCGGGAGACAGCTCGGCAGCGGGTGGCTGTCGCGGGTTACCGGCTGAGCGGAGTGCTGAAGGATGTTTTTTAGGACCGGAAAAACGGGCAAGTCTGTCGGTTTTGGTTGGTTTCCCTGAGGTTTGTGTGTGTAAGCTTCGAGGCGAGTCTCGGCGTGGCGGAAACGAGTGTCCGCGCCACGTCGATTCGAAGTGAACTACCTGGAGCGGGCGTTCATTAATCCTGGCGGAGCGCTGTCATCGGGTCCACGCGCAGAGCGCGGCGGGCGGGGATCAGGTTGGCGGCCAGGGCGACGGCGGCCAAGGCGGCCGTGGCCAGGACGTAAGCCGCTGGATCGGCGGGCGGCACCCGGAAAAGTATCTTTTCGAGGAAGCGCGAACCGGCCAGGGCGAGTGCGAGGCCCACGGCCAATCCCGCCCAGACGTATTTCATTCCGTCCAGGACGATCATCCGCATCAACTCCGCCGGGCGCGCGCCGAGCGCGACGCGTATTCCGATTTCCTGCGTGCGGCGGGCGACGGAATGGGCGATCACTCCGTAGACTCCCGTGGCGGCCAGCGCAAGGGCGGCGGCGGCGAAGGCGGCCAGCAGAAACATCGACACGCGGGCGCGCCAGAGCTGGTCGGCGATGGCTTTCTCCATTGGAAGGACGCGAGAAACAACGGCATTGGGCTCCACGGAAGCAACGGCCCGTCGGGCGGCGCCGGCAAATGCGGCGGGATCGGTGCGGGTTCGCACCATCAGGGTGAAATAGCCTTCGGCTTCGTCCGATCGCTGGGCGAGCGGCAGGAAAAGTTCAGGCACGGCATCGGCGGACCAGTTGCTCTGCTTCAGATCGTTAACGATACCGACGATCGTCCGCCACTCCGGATTCCGCGCCGGGCCAAGGGCGATGCGCTTTCCCAGGGCGTCCTCACCGGGCCAGTGTCGTCGCGCCATGGTTTCATTGACAATGGCGACGCCGGGCGCGTTGGCGCGGTCGGCGAGGGCAAAGTCGCGGCCGCGCAGCACCGGGACGCCCAGGGCGGCAAAGTAGCCGGGCGTAGCGACGCGGTAGACCGCGGAGGGCAGCTCGGACACCGGAACCGCGCGGCCTTCGATCTGAAAGCTCAGCGACCAGATGTCGCCGGCTAGGGGAACGTGATTGGTTCCGCCGGCGGCTTCCACGCCGGGCGCCTGGCGGACGCGGTCCAGCACTTCCTCATAGAAAGGCGCACGGCGCGGTTTGGGATCGCGGACCGTGCCGCCGGTAGAGACCTCGAAGCTCAGCAAGTTCCTGGCTTCAAATCCCGGCGTGAGCCCGCGCAGCCGGAGGAAGCTCTTAATCAGCAGGCCGGCGCCGGCCAGCAGCACCACAGCCAGGGCGACCTCGGCGGCGGTAAGCCAGCGCCGCGCACGGGCCTGCGCGACGCCGCCGGAAGTTCCGCGAGCGCCGTCGCGCAACGCGTCAAAAAGATTCAGCCGCGCGGCTCGCCAGGCGGGCGCTAGCCCGGCGGCGATTCCGGCCAACACGCTGACACCGATGGTGAAGGCCATCACCCAGGAGTCGATGGCAACCTCGTCGCCGCGCGGCAGTTCCCTGGGTGGAAGCGTCGCCAGCAGCGCCGAGACGCCCCAGCGGGCCAGCACCAGTCCCGCGGCGCCCCCGGCCAGCGAGAGAACCAGGCTTTCGGCGATGAGATGGCGCAGCAGATCGGCGCGGCCGGCGCCGATGGCCAGCCGCACGGCGATCTCCCGGCCGCGGGAGGCGGCGCGCGCCAGTATCAGGCCGGCGGCATTGGCGCAGGAAATCAGCAGCAGCAGGCCCACGGTTCCGAGCATCAGCAGCAGGACCGGGCGCACCGGGCCCGAGACTTTCTCCGCCAGCGCCGTGACGCGGATGCTGAGCCGCGCGTTGCTGTCGGGATACTGGCGGGCCAGCTCGGAAGCGATCGCGCCGAGGTCGGCTTGCGCCTGCTCTACCGTCATGCCCGGTTTCAGGCGGGCGAAGACGCGTAGAGAGCGTCCTCCGCGGTCGGCACGGCGCGCGCTCAGGTCGAGCGGCGTCCACACTTCGGCATTGGTGATCCAAAAAGGGGCGAAGCGGAAGGAGGGTGGCATGACGCCGGCGATTTCCCAGTCCGCGCTGTTCACGGTGACGGTGCGGCCGATCACCTGGCGGTCGCCTCCGAAGCGGCGCTGCCAGAAGCCGTGACTGAGGACGAGCTGGTGCGCGCGGCCGGGTTGATCGTCGCCGGCGGAGAAGGTCCGCCCGAGGATGGGCCCGACGCCCAGGATCGGAAAGATTTCCGGCGAGACGGAGATGCCGCCGATGCGCTCCGTCGCGCCGCCGCCGGAGAGATTCGCCGACCAGGCCTGCGCGGCGCCGGCGGCGGTGAACGAGCGATTAAGCCGCTGGTAATCGAAATAGTCGGCGGGTGAGACTGGGAAGACGCCTTCGTGCAGGGCGACCACCAACCGGTCGGGCTCGCGGTAGGCGAGCGGCTTGAGTAGCACGGCCTTCACGACGCTGAAGATGGCCGTGTTGGCGCCGATGCCGAGAGCGAAGCCGAAGACGGCGATGGCGGCGAAGGCGGGGGATTTAGACAGGGATCGGGCGGCAAGACGGAAATCGCGCCAGAGAGCCGGCATGTCCATTTATACTGGCCGGCCCGGAGGCGGTTACGCGCCGTCGGCTACTTTTTCTTTTTGGCGGAGACCGCCGCACTCTTGAGAATCTCTTCAATCATGGCGCGGGTGTTCTTTTCCTGATCCTTGAAGAAAGGGTCGGAGCCCAGATACTGTCCGCGAATCGCGCCCTTGCGATCGATGAAGACATAAATCGGCACGGTGAACGGACTCTGCGGAGGGTGCTGGAGAAAATCGGAAACCGCGGCGCGCGGGGCCCAGCCCACGGGAAACGCCGTCTGGTAGCGGGAGATGAAGTTGCGGTACAGAACCTGCGAGTTCTCATTGAACGCCGCGCCGATGATTTGCAGACCCTTGGGACCGTATTCCTGCTGGAGAGTATTCAGCAGACCGGCCGACTTCTGGCAATGCGGGCAGGTGGTGAAGAAGAGAAAGAGCAGGACTGGCTTGCCGCGGGTGGAGCTGAGCAAAGTCTGGCCGGAGAGGCCGGCGCCGGCGATGATGAACTCGGGCGCCTGCCGGGGCGACGGCGCGGTGGCGGCCGGAGCCACGCAAACCGCGAGCAGGCACACAGCCAACAACCGCGTCATCGTCAGCTTGCCTTCTTTGCCGCGGCAGTAGCCGTTTTCTTCGCTGCCGGCGCGGCGGGTTTGGCGGCCGACATCTTGAGCATTTCCTCGATAGTCTGGCGGAGATTCTGGTCCTGATTCTGGAAGAACGGATCGTCCCCGAGGAACTGGTGACGGATAATTCCCTGCCGGTCGATAAAGACCAGCGAAGGAACGTAGAGCTGGACCATTTCCGAATGCTGGAGATATTCGAGCGTGGTCTCGCGCGTGACCCATCCCACCGGGAAAACCGGATGATAGGTCTTGATGAAATCCCCCACCAGCATGTTGGACATCGGGTTGAACGCCGCGGCGAGAAATTGCACGCCCTTCGGCGCGAATTCGGCGTGCAGCGCGTTCAGCTTCCCGGTGAGAGCCTGGCAGTGCGGGCAGGTGGTGGAAATCAACGCCAGGACGACGACTTTGCCGCGAAACTGGCTGATCAGCGTCTGGCCGGCGGGCGTCATTCTGATCGCAAGCTCCGGCGACGGCCGTGGAACAGGCGCGGCGGCGAACATGGGCAGAGCCGCGCAGAAAGCCAACGAAAGTGGGAGAATTTGAGTCCGCATCGATTTCATTTTCAGTGTAGCAAAGCTCCGGCGCACAGCCGTCAAGCAAGTTCTGGGATACCATGGACCCCAGAACACTTGATAAACTTCCCTCCTTTCTCCAGCCCAGAGTGTCTCGCGCCGCAAATGCGGGACGCGCACACGTGACGGCGAAGTCCGGCGCCACGCATGCCGGCCTGTTTCGCGGCTGGTGGATCGTCGGCGTAGCGATGATCGGCCAGAGCATGAGCGTAGGCACAGTGCTGGTCTATGCGTTCGGCGTGTTCGCCAAGCCCCTGGCGCACGATTTCGGGACGAACCGGGCGTCCATTTCTCTGGCGCTCTCGCTGCTCAACCTCATGGTGACACTCTCCTCGCCGTGGGCGGGACGGCTGGTCGACCGGCTGGGCGGGCGGCGCGTGATCGCCGGCTCCACCGCGATGATGGCGTTTTGTCTGCTGGCGCTTTCGATGACGCGCACCGAACTCCGGCAGCTCTACGCTTTATACGCGCTGGCCGGAATCCTGGGTGCCGGCGCGACGCCGGTGGCATACGGCCGTGTTGTGGCCAACTGGTTCGACCGGAAGCGCGGCTTCGCTCTTGGGCTGGCCAGCGCCGGCATCGGCCTGGGCGGGATGATTATGCCGTCGCTGGCGCAATTCGCCATCGACCGCGGCGGGTGGCGGCAGGCTTACGTGGCGCTGGCCGGAGTGTGCCTGGCGATTGCCGTCCCCGTGCTGTGGCTGTTTCTAAGAGGTACTCCGGAAGAAGTGGGCCTTGTTCCGGACGGCGGGGCGAGCGCGGAACCGCTACGCCTCGAAGAACCGGCGCGCGACCTGAGTGTGGTCGAGGCTCTGCGGACGCGCTCGTTCTGGCAAATGTGCGGCGTCTTTTCAATGGTGTCGGCGTGCGCGCTGGGCAGCATCGCCCATCTTTCGTCGATGCTGACGGACCAGGGCGCGACAGGCCGGAGCGCGGCGCTGGCGACCTCTCTTTTCGGGGCGGCGACTCTCGGCGGACGCATCGCCGCCGGCTACCTGGTGGACCGCGTCTTCGCGCCGTATGTCGCGGCGGCTCTCTTCGCGGGTGCGGCCGCCGGGCTGGAGATCCTGCGGACCGGTATGGGCGGCCTGTGGCCGTTTTTCGCGGCGGCGCTGCTGGGCCTGGCGTTGGGCGCGGAAGCCGACATCATGCCGTTTCTGGTGAGCCGCTATTTCGGGATGCGCTCGATGGGGACTCTGTTCGGCTGCGTGTTCGGCGCCTATACCGTGGGCGCGGCGGCGGGACCGTTCCTGCTGGGCGCGGGTTTTGACGCGACCGGATCGTACCGGACGCCGCTGGCGTACGCGATCGGGGTGATGGCGCTGGCGGTCGCTGGGACGCTGACGCTGGGCAGGTATCGTCCTGCGCAGTGACACGGGCGGACAGCGGCAAAGACACAGGCGGGAAATCCTGTGTCACGACGTCACCAGTACAGCTTCAAAGCGACCTGCATCTGGCGCTGCGTGTTGGCCTGATTGGTCACCAGGCCGAACGAGGTGGAGTCGAGACTGTTGTTTCCCGTCCCGAACACCGTGCGGTTGAACAAATTGAAGGCCTCCCAGCGGAAATCCAAGCGGCGCGATTCGCCGAACAGCGGGAAGGACTTGCCCAGGCTGATGTTCTCGTTGAATGTCGGGAAAGCGCGCACCTTGGGATTGAACCGCGTCACGTTGCCGAAGGCGATGGGCTGCGCCGGGAAGACGCTCCGGTCGAGGAAACGGTCCACTTGCGGATCGAAGCTGTCGCCCTTCAGCGGAGCGCGCCAGTTGTCGTAGCTGGTCACGGTGGGCCGGGTGCCGCCGTTGAAGATCGGCAGCGGGTTGTTGCGCGCCAGGGCGATGGGGAATCCGCTGAAGTAGCTCTGGATCCCGCCCAGACGCCAACCGCCGAGCACGCCGTTCACGAGCCCGCCCTTGTTCAGCCAACGCTTACCCTTGCCGAACGGCAGCTCATAAATCGTCGACATCTTGACGGCGTGAGTCTGGTCGTAGCGGCCGATCGATTTCTCCAGGCCGCGGTTGTATTGATCCTGCGACGTGGTGCTTCCGTCGTAACTGTCGGAATCGGTGATCAGCTTGGAGAACGTGTAGTTCCACTGGAAGGTCAGGCCGCCCGAGTAGCGCCGCTCCGCCTTCAGCACCAGCGAATGATAGGTTGAGTGGCCGCTCTTGTCTCCGCCCTGGGCGCCGGTGGCGATGTTCAGATACTGCGGATAGGGCCGCACCGACTGCGCCACGTTGCGGGTGGTCCGCTGGATGCTGGGGTTGGTGAAATTCGGATAGGGCAGTCCGATTCCGGCCTGCTGCGCCAGAGCGCCGCCGGCGGGGGAGTTCAGGATATTGACCGCCTGCTGGGCGCCGTACTGCGAAATCAGCCGGTTCAGAAGCGGCGTCGGAACCTGGTTGATATTCACCAATCCGGTCTGCAGGCGCGTGCCCACCGTAGCGTTGTAGCCGGCCTCGAAAACCGTATTCGCCGACAACTGGCGCTGGATGGAGAAGGTCCAGTAGAGGTTCTCCGGCGCGCGCACGGCATCGCTCAACTGCCAGAAATCGACGTTCAGGTTGTTTTGGAACGACGGGTCCAGCAGCGGCGGAAGCGGATAGGACGGCAGACCCTGGTCCAGCTTGAAAGCCGGCGTGATGCCCAGATCGCCCGACGCGAACGAGTACTGCCCGATGAAGCCGTAGTAGTGTCCGGAGCCGCTGACCACGGTCACCTTGCTGAACGAACGCCCGAATGCCGAGCGCAGCACGGTCTTCGGGTTCAGCGTATAGGCCAACCCCAAGCGCGGACCCCATCCGGAATACCAGCCCGGCACCAGGCTGCGTGTATTTTCGCGTCCCGGACCGAAACCGGCGAAGCGCAGCGCGCCGGGATAGTTGTTGACCGCCGGATTCGGCCGGTCCGGCGTGAAGTCTGAATATTTGTCGCCCTCGTTTTCCACCGGTGGGCGCGTGAACTCGTAGCGAAGCCCGAGGTTCACCGTGAGGCGCGACGAGAGCCGCCAGTCGTCCTGGGCGTAGAAGCCGTAGTACTGGTAAAGCTGCGCCACGAAGCGGTTCGTCTCGGTGGCGCCGGATTGCGCGTCCCCCAGAAGGAAGCTGGCGAATGAACTGCCGCTCGTGAAACTGGCCGCACCGGGAACCGAAGTGCCCTGGAAGCTGAAGCCCGCCGATCCCATGATGTTCTGCTGGCCGTAGCCGTTGGCGCGCTGGCTCTGGAAAGCACCGCCGAATTTGAAGGTGTGCTTGCCGCGGATGTAGCTCAAGTCTTCCTTGATCGACCAAAGAGGCTGCTCCGTGCCGTTATACGAAGTGGATCCCCAGCCGGAAAATTCAGTGAACGACGCCACCGGGAAATTCACGTCGCAATCCGGCACGTTCTTCATGCAGATCTTATCTTTCCAGCTCTTGCCGGCGTTGGCCGAGGCGCTGACCTTATAGAACTGGTTGCCGCCGATGGAGAAGTGGTTCACCATGCGGGGCGTCAGCGTCCAATCGTGCGTCACGCGGTACGCTTCGGTCTCGAACGTCTGCACTTGCCCATCCCACAGCGGCAGCGGCAATCCGGGAGGCCCGCCCGGACCAACGGTCGTGTTGAAGTTGCTGTTGTTGTAAAAGAAGCCGAGGCGATGTTTGGCGTTGAGGGTGTGGTCCACCTTGAGGCTGTACTTGTTTTGCGGCGAAACCACCGATCCGCCGGTGGAGATGTAGTTGTTCCGGACGTAGTCGATGCCGCCGGGTG
>JACXTT010002182.1_pt1 | contig 31342 bp, 26 predicted proteins | sample 9270951 | NCBI WGS metagenome assembly JACXTT01 (sample SAMN15532306, study PRJNA645909) | rock metagenome | isolation source: weathered quartz diorite | place: Puerto Rico | collected 2017-06-21
TTCAACTACGCCTTTGCCCCCAAACTGGGCGTAGCGATCCCTCGCACAGTCATCCTGCCGGCACAATTGCAACCGCCAGGCACCACGGACCGTTCCATGCGCAATCTGCGGTTCCCGCTGGACTGGGACGAGGTCTTCTCCTACATCGGCTTTCCGGCGTTTCTCAAGCCGTTCAGCGGAGGCGGATGGAAGAACGTCTACCCGGTAAATTCCCCGGAGCAATTCTTCAACGCGTACAACGATACCGGCGATCTCTGCATGACCTTGCAGCAGGGCATCGATTTCGAGGAATATTTCCGCTGCTACGTAGTGGGGCAGGAGCGGGTGCATATTATGCCCTATGACCCTCGCCAGCCGCATGACAAGCGCTACGTGAAGGGCGCACCGCCGGTTTCGCTGGAGATGCAAATGCGGCTGGAGAAGGACTGCCTGACCATCTGCCGCGCTCTGGGCTACGACCTGAACACCGTTGAGTTCGCAGTACAGGGGGGCGTTCCCTACGCCATCGACTTTTTGAATCCGGCGCCTGATGCGGACTTCAATTCCGTGGGCCAAGAAAATTTTGACTGGATCGTCGGCAATGTGGCGGACCTGGCGGTCGGGCTTGCCAACAGTCCGTTCGACCCGTCGAAAGAGCTGCGCTGGGCGTCGTTCCTGAATGGAAGGTAAGGCAAGTGCGCCCGTCTTTCAGCATCGGCATTGAAGAGGAGTACCAGACTATCGACCCCGGGACGCGGGATCTGCGTTCGCACATCGATGCCGAGATCCTGGAGAAGGGCAAGAAGCTGCTGAAGGAACGCGTGAAGGCCGAGATGCACCAATCGGTGGTCGAGGTCGGCACGGGCGTTTGCCGGAATATTCAGGAGGCGCGCACGGACGTGATGGAGGTCCGGCGTGGCATCATCGATCTGGCGCGGGAGAACGGCCTGCGCGTCGCCGCCGCCGCCACCCATCCCTTCGCCGACTGGCGCGCCCAGGAGATCTATCCGGACCAGCGCTATCACGACATCGTCGAGGAACTGCAGATGGTGGCGCGGGCCAACCTGATCTTCGGGCTGCACGTGCATATCGGAGTGGAGGATCGCGAAACCGCTATCCACCTGATGAACGCGGCTCGCTATTTCGTCCCTCACCTGCTGGCGCTATCCACCAACTCGCCATTCTGGCTGGGCATGGAGACGGGCCTGAAATCGTACCGCTGCAAGGTCTTCGACCGCTTTCCGCGCACGAACATTCCGGATTACTTCCCGAGTTGGGGAGAATACGAAAGCTTTGTCGGGCTGCTGGTTCGGACCGGCTGCATCGACAACGCCAAGAAAATCTGGTGGGACATCCGGCCGCATCCCACCTTCCTGACCCTGGAATTCCGTGTTTGCGACATCCCGATGCGCGCGGACGAAACGCTCGCCATCGCCGCGCTGATCCAGGCGACTGTGGCCAAGCTCTACAAGCTGCACGCTGCCAACCAGGGCTTCCGGCTATACCGCCGGGCGCTGCTGATGGAGAACAAGTGGCGCGCCGCCCGGTGGGGACTGGACGGCAAGCTGATCGACTTCGGAAAGAAAGAAGAAGTCCCAATGCGGGAACTAATGCTCGAGTACCTGGACCTGGTGGACGACGTGCTCGACGAATTGGGCTCCCGCAAGGAAGTGGAGTACATCCACACCATGCTCGATCGCGGCACCGGGGCCGACCGGCAGCTCAAGGTCTGGCGCGAGACCAACGATTTGAAGCAAGTGGTGGACTACATCATCGCCGAAACCGAAGCCGGCATCACCGACGCCGGCGGCGGGAAGCACGAAGTGAGGGGCGCTTGAATTTCGACTCAGAATTAAGCCCCGGGGCGCGCAACGCCGTGATCACCTGCCTGCGCGTGCAGCCGTCCGAGAAGGCGACCGTGATCACAGACGAAGCATGCCGCGAGATCGCCGCAGCCCTCACCGCGGAACTCGAACGCGCCGGAGCGCGTTACAACCAGTGGGTGTTGGAAGAGTTGGCTCCGCGGCCTCTAGCCGACATGCCGCGCGTGGTGCTGGACGATCTGGAAACGAGCCATGTGTCCATCTTTGCCGTGCACGCCCAGGCCAACGAGCTGAAGACCCGCATGCAGATGACCGAGGTGGTGAACCGCCGCAAGATCCGGCACGGCCACATGGTGAACATCGACCGACGCATCATGCTGGAAGGCATGCGAGCGGACTTCCTGGAAGTGGACCGCATCTCGACCAAGGTCTGGCAGATGGCCAGCGCGGCCAAATCCATCCGCGCCACCACTCCTGCCGGCACAGGAATCACGGCCGAGCTGACGCCGGAATATAAATGGCTGAAGACCAGCGGGATCATCAGCCCGAACAAGTGGGGCAACCTCCCCGGCGGCGAGACATTCACCACGCCGCTCGAAGTGAACGGCACCTATGTGATCGATGGCGTGGTGGGCGATTACCTCTGCGCCAAGTACGGCGACCTTCGCGAAGCACCGCTGACCATCCGTGTAGAAGGCAACCGGCTGACTGAAGCCCACAGCGAAAACCGCGCGCTGGAAGATGAATTCTGGAAGTACACGCACACCGACGAGAACAGCGACCGCGTCGGCGAATTCGCCATCGGCACCAACATCGGCGTGCGCGACGTGATCGGCAACATCCTGCAGGATGAAAAGATCCCCGGCGTGCACATCGCCTTCGGCAACCCTTATGGCGACCACACCGGCGCGAAATGGTATTCGTCCACACACATCGACGTTGTGGGCCGCAACTTCGACATCTGGGTGGACGGCGTGCAAATCATGCAAGGCGGACGCTTCATCGAGGCCGCGCTGGGATGATCCCGGAGCTTCGCCGCCGTTTCAACGAAACCTTTTCAACCGAAAAGTACCAGGCGTTTCTGAAAGGCATGGAAGCCCGGACCGGCGCGCCGCTCAAGTTCCGACATTCGGAAACGCCCTGCTTCTTCCCGAACGCCCTGGTCCGGCAGATGGCCGCGGCGGGCCGGGAGCTGATCGTGGAGCTGGCCGGCAACCCCTCGTATCGTACGCTCTCCGACGCCTCCATCCCCGGCGAGTTTCGCGTGCCCGGCGACGAAGGCCGGCCCGTCTTCGTCCAGGTGGATTTCGGAATCGCCGCCGACGGGCGGCCGCGCCTGGTGGAGATCCAGGGATTCCCATCGCTCTACGCCTATCAGCCGGCGCTGGCCGAGCAGTACATCGAATCCTTTGATCTTGACCCGAACCTGCGCTATCTCGTCGATCCACCCGATTCGGACGCGTACTTACGGCTGCTGCGCCGGGCGATCGTGGGTAGTCACGACCCGGAAAACGTCATTCTTCTGGAAATCGACCCGCTCCACCAGAAGACGCTGGCCGACTTCACGCTGACAGAAAAACTGCTCGGCGTGCGGAGCGTCTGCATCACGAAGGTGGAAAAGGAAGGGAGCAGGCTTTATTACCGCCGCGCCGGCCGCCGCGTGCCGGTGCATCGCATCTACAACCGGGCCATCGTCGACGAGATCCAGCGGCGGCGAATTACTCCGGCCTTCCGCTTCACCGATCCGCTGGACGTGGAATGGGCCGGCCATCCCAACTGGTATTTCCGCATCAGCAAGTTTTCGATTCCCTACCTGACTCACTGGACCGTGCCGCGGACTTGGTTTCTCGACAAGCTCAAGAAGGTTCCCAAAGACCTGGAGAACTACGTCCTGAAGCCACTGTACTCGTTTGCCGGGCTCGGGGTGAAGGTGGGAGTCACGCGCGCCGACATCGACGCGATTCCGTCCGGCGAGCGGCACAACTACATCCTGCAGGAACGCGTGGATTTCGCCGCAACCATCGACACGCCCCACGGCCCGACCAAAGCCGAGGTCCGAGTGATGTACATCTGGGACGACGAACTGACGGCCGGCCCGCTGCTGGTGCGCATGGGGCGCGGCAAGATGATGGGAGTGGACCATAACCGGGACATGGAGTGGGTGGGCGCCTCTGCGGGGTTGTATCCGGCCATATAATGGTGGCTTCGGAAAACGGAAAGCGGGAGAGTTGCCATGACGCACGAATCGACGAGAAGAGGTTTCCTGGGCGGAGCGGCGGCGGTGGCCGTTTCGCAAGCAAGCGGCGCGCAGCAGGCCACGCATTCGACCAGCCTCAAGCTGGGCGTAGCGAGCTATTCCCTTCGCAAGCTGCCCAGGGCTCAAGCGCTGGACGCCATCAAACAACTTCGGACGCCGTACGTGAGCATCAAAGAGAATCACATCCCCTACAAGGGCACGCCGGAAGAGTGGGCCGAGGGCCGGCGCGCGTTCGAGGCCGCGGGGCTGAAGATCTTGAGCGGCGGCAATAACAGCATCCAGAAGGACAACGACGAGGACGTCGAGTTCTTCTTCAAGTACGCCAAAGCCTGCGGGATGCCGATGCTGGTGATCGCCCCGACCGCCGAGACGCTGCCCAGGATCGAGAAGTTCGTCAAGCAGTACGACATCCGCGTGGCGCTTCACAATCATGGTCCTGAAGACAAGCACTTCCCCACGCCGCAGAGCGCCCTGAAGGCCATGAAGAACATGGATCCGCGGATGGGTATGTGCATCGACGTCGGCCACACCGCCCGCACCGGAGTGGACGTGGTGGAGTCGATCCGCGAGGCCGGCTCGCGTTTGTTCGACATGCACGTGAAGGACCTGCGCGATCTCAAGGACAAGGACAGCCAGGTGGCGGTCGGCGAAGGCGCGATGCCGATCGTGGCGATTTTCCGCCAGCTCAAAAAGATGAATTACCAGGGCGGCGTGATGCTGGAGTACGAGATCAACGCCGACAATCCGCTGCCCGGCATGATGCAATCGTTCGCATACATGCGCGGCGTCCTGGATGGACTGGCGTAGCCGGAGTTCGCTCACTTTTTTTAGACCAGGCAGCCTTCAGCCGGCAGGACGCGGCTGAAGGCGCGTATAGAATGACTTCCGCCGACGCCTTTGTCGCCGCCCGCGACCTCCTACTAAAGCACCGTGAGGATTACTCCGCGGCGTGCCGTGAATTCGCCTGGCCGAAGATGGAGCAGTTCAACTGGGCGCTCGACTATTTCGATCGCATGGCCGAAGGGAACCTGCGAACCGCGCTTCGCGTTGTGTCAGAGAGCGGCGGCTCCGAGGAGTTCAGCTTCTCCGCCATGTCGAAACGCTCCAGCTGCGCGGCCAACTATCTGCGCCGGATGGGCGTTCGCCGGGGAGACCGCATCCTGCTCATGCTCGGCAATGACCCGCCCCTGTGGGAAGCCATGCTCGGCGCTTTCAAGCTTGGCGCCGTGGTGATTCCCGCTACACCGCTGCTGGTACATTCCGACCTCGCCGACCGGCTGGAGCGCGGCCACGTCCGCCACGTGATCGCATCCGCCTCACAGACCTTCAAGTTCGCGGCTCTGCCCGGCGATTATACGCGAATCGCAGCCTGCGGTGAATCCGACGGGTGGCAGCGCTTTGCCGACGCGTCCGGCGAGCCTGCCGCATTTACCCCTGATGGCCCGACGCGCGCGGACGATCCGCTACTGCTGTATTTCACCTCCGGCACCACGTCCAAGCCGAAGCTCGTGCTGCACTCACACCGCAGCTATCCGGTGGGCCTCCTATCGACGCTCTACTGGCTGGGCCTGCGGGAAGGCGACGTCCACTGGAACATCAGCTCGCCCGGATGGGCCAAGCACGCCTGGAGCTGTTTTTTTGCCCCGTGGACCGCCGGTGCGACAGTCTTCATTTACAACTACGCACGGTTTAATGCCCCGGACGTGCTCCGCGTTCTGGTCCAGGAGCGCGTCACCAGCCTTTGCGCGCCGCCCACCGTGTGGCGGATGATCATCCAGGAACCGCTCTCGGAATACGCCATGGGGTTGCGCTCCGCGATCAGCGCCGGCGAGCCGCTGAACCCGGAAGTGATCGAGCAGGTGCGTTCGGCGTGGGGGCTCACCATCCGTGATGGATACGGTCAGACCGAGACCACGGCCCTGATCGGCAACTCTCCCGGCGCGCCGGTGACGGCGGGCTCGATGGGCCGTCCCATGCCCGGCTATTGCATCGTGCTGCTGGATGCGGACGGCAAGCCCGCTGATGAAGGCGAGGTATGCATCGACCTTTCGGAACGGCCGGCGGGGCTGATGCTCGGCTATTCGGGCGACGCCGAAAAGACCGCCGACGCCACCCGCGACGGCTATTACCGCACCGGCGACATCGCGCGGCGGGACGCGGCCGGCGCCATTACGTTCATCGGCCGCGCCGACGACGTCTTCAAAGCCAGCGACTACCGCCTCAGCCCGTTCGAGTTGGAGAGCGTGCTGATTGAGCATCCGGCGGTGGCCGAGGCTGCGGTCGCGCCCAGTCCCGATCCGCTGCGGCTGGCCGTGCCGAAGGCGTTCCTGGCTCTGGCGCCCGGCCACACGCCGTGCGCCGAGCTGGCCCGCGACATCTTCGCGTTCACGCGGGAGCGGCTGGCCCCCTACAAGCGCATCCGGCGGCTCGAATTCTGCGAGTTGCCGAAGACCGTCTCCGGCAAGATCCGCCGCGTCGACTTGCGCCGCAGGGAGCAGGACCGCGACACTGCATCCGCTCGCGCCCCACATGAGTATTTCCTCGAAGATTTCCAGGATGTCTGACGTGGCGCTTTACTGAAGAACCCCGACCTTCAGGCTGGACGCGGTTCGGCCGCCCCAATACACTCGCTCGGTCGCTTTCTGAAAGTCGGTCTCCTTGGCATCGCCGATGTTCATGAACTTCTGCGGATTGCGGTCCACCAGTGGAAACCAGGTGCTCTGAATCTGGACCATGATGCGGTGGCCGCGGCGGAAGGTGTGGTAGACGTCGTTCATCCGGTATTCCACTGCCGCCACCTTGCCGGGTTCGAACGGCGTGGGTGTGTCGAAGCCGGTGCGAAACTTGCCGCGGAACACTTCGCCCCGCAGCAACTGCTGGTAGCCGCCCATGCGTGTCAGGTGCGGGTCCACCGGCGGCGCGGTCTGGCCGAATTGCAGCGGGGCGGGGGGCGGTGGGGGAGGCGATAGCGCGGGTTGATCGTAGTTGTCCGGGTACACGTCAATCAGCTTCACGATCCAGTCCGAATCCGTTCCCGTGGTGGACACGAACAGGCTGGGACGCACCGGTCCGGCGATAGTCACGTCCTCCTCCAGCACCTCCGACTCGTACACCAGAACGTCCGGCCGCGTCGACGCGAACCGCTGGTCGTCGGTCATGTACTCCCGCGTCATCGATGTCGCCGTGGCCCAGGTATACGGCACCGGTTTCGCCGGATCGCTGACGTATTCGTCGAATCCGCCGTCCACCGGTTTGCTGAACGACAGCTTGCCCTTGGCGCCAAGGTACAACTCCTTCGGACGCGTCTCGCGCGGCGGCCACTGGTCCTGCTTGCGCCACAGGTTGGCGCCGGTCTCGAATACCCATGCCTTGGGCTGCTTCAGCTCGCCCTTGTCTTTCAGATAGAAATTGAAAAAAGGCAGCTCGATCTGCTCGCGGTAATATTCGGCCGTCTTGGAATTGAACCGCACATCGCCCAGGGAATCGCCGGTGTCGGTACCGGACCAGCCTCCGTGCCGCCACGGCCCCATCACCAGAAAATTGCGCTCTGCCGGCGTGGTCTTCTCCACCGTTTCGAACACTTGCAGCGCCCCGTAAATGTTCTCCGCGTCGAACCATCCGCCCACCGTCAGCACCGCCGGCTTGATGGCCTTCAGGTGCGGGCGCAGGTTGCGCGCCTTCCAAAACTCGTCGTAGCTATCGTGCTTCATCATTTCGTTCCAGAACGCGACGTCGTTCTTGAAATGCTTTTCGTTGGCATTGGCCAGCGGCCCCATCTTCAGATAGAAGCGATAACCGTCCGGCATCCCGTAGTCGAACGAGGGTTGGGGCTTCTCGGTCGGCTCCGGGCGCGGGCGTCCGAAGGCCGCGAAGAAATTGAAAGCGTGCGGAAGGTAGAAGGCGCCGTTGCGGTGGAAGTCGTCCCCGGTGAACCAGTCGACGATGGGCGCTTGCGGCGAGGCCGCCTTGTGCGCCAGATGCGCGTCGATCATGCCCGCAGCCACGTAGAAGCCCGGGTAGGAGATGCCCCACGTCCCCACGCGGCCGTTGTTGTTGGGCAGATTCTTCACCAGCCAGTCGATGGTGTCGTAGGTGTCGGTGCTTTCGTCGACGTCAGCCGCGCCGCGTTTCACGGCCCGGTGCGGGGTCATATTCGTATGCTCGCCTTCCGACAAATAGCGCCCGCGCACATCCTGGTAGACGATGATGTACCCTTCCTTGGCCACCAGCGCCGAGGGTCCGATGTCGGCTTTGTAGCGGTCCGGCCCGTACGGCCCGACGTTGTAAGGCGTCCGCATGAGCAGGATCGGATACTTCTGCGACAGGTCTTTCGGCGTGTACACGGCCGTGAACAGCTTTTTCCCGTCGCGCACGGCAATCCGGTATTCGTACTTCGTGTAATTGGCTTTGACCCATTCCAGGCCCTGAGCCGCCAGTAGTGGCGCAACACTCCCCAAGAGCAACAGCCGTCGAAGCATCTCTCTAGACTACCTCCACGAGGTAGAATCTTGAAGATGTCTCAGCCCAACCCCAGCCTGATCTTCCAGACGCTGAATGCCCACCAGCAGACCGCGGCGCTCAAAGCGGCAATCGAACTCGACTTGTTCACAGCGATAGGCGACGGCTCCACCACGCCCGACGCTATCGCTCACCGCGTCAAGGCCGACGCCCGGGCCGTGCGCATCCTCTGCGACTTCCTCACAATCATGGGCTTCCTCTCGAAGGCCGGCCATCATTATGCGCTGACGCCGGACTCCGCGTTGTTCCTCAACCGCAAGTCGCCGGCCTACCTCGGGTCCATCGCGAGCTTCCTCGGCTCGGAACCAGTCATCGCCCCGTTCCGCGATCTGACGGCCATCGTCCGCCGCGGCGGCGCTGCTCCCGACGCCACTACGATTGCGCCGGGGCATCCCGTCTGGGTCGAGTTCGCCCGCAGCATGGCGCCGCTGACCGCGATCACCGCGCAAGGAATCGCCGAACTGGTCGGAGCTTCGTCCGGACGGAAGATGAAGGTTCTCGACATCGCCGCCGGCCACGGCATGTTCGGCATCACCATCGCCAAGGCAAACCCGCAGGCCGAGGTCGTCGCCGTCGATTGGCCGGAGGTGCTCGAGGTCGCCTGGGAGAACGCCCGCGCCCACCGCGTCGCCGAGCGCTTCAGCACCATCCCCGGCAGCGCCTTCGACGTCAATTTCCGCTCCGGCTACGACGTCGTGCTGCTGACGAACTTCCTCCACCACTTCGATCCGGCAACGAATGAGCAGCTACTGAAGCGCATCCTCTCGGCGCTCGACCCCTCGGGAGTCGTCGCCACTCTCGAGTTCGTCCCCAACGACGACCGCGTCTCGCCGCCCGCCGCGGCCGCGTTCAGCATGATCATGCTCGGCACCACTCCCGCCGGCGACGCCTACACGTTTTCGGAATTCGACCGGATGTTTCGCAACGCGGGCTTTTCCGACAACACGATTCACGGCATGCCGCCCACCGAACAATCGGTGGTCCTGTCGAAAATCTGATGAACTAAGAACATGTCCTGGAAACTTTGGGCGCTTGCGCTGGTTCTGTGCCCGGCGGCCGCCCTTCGCGCGCAAACGGCCTGCCCCCCGACGCCCACGTACTCCCGCTGCGAAATCGTCTTCGAGTTGAACGACGCCGAGTCCCAGGCGCATCCCAATCCCTACGTCTCGGTCCAGATCCACGCGGAGTTCCGCTCGCCGCGGCACAAAACATTCCTGCTGCCCGCTTTCTGGGACGGTGGCCGGCGGATGGTGATCCGCTTCACACCGATGGATGCCGGCGACTGGGACTACCGCATCTCCGGCAACATTGAGCGCTTTGCCGGCGGTACGGGCAAGCTCACCGCCACCGCGTCCAACGCCGCAGGCTTCATCAAGCCGGCCAACGTCCACCACTTCACTTACAGCGAAGAGATGAAGCCGCACCTCTGGATGGGCGATACCTGCTACCCCTTCGCGCTGCTCGAAATGCCGGTGTTCAAGCAGCTCATCGACAGGCGCGCCGCCCAGAAGTTCAACCACATCCGCGGCCTGGTCCTGGGATCCGCCGATCAGGCGGCGAAGGTTTTCCCGTCGCCGGACCAGATCGACGTGGCGCACTTTCGCGCCCTCGACGAGCGGATCGCGTACATGAATTCCAAGGAGATCGTCGCCGACCTCGTCCTCGGCGGGCCGCGGAATGAGCTCACCCGGCTGTTCCCCACCTGGCAGGCGCGCGAACGTTTCGTCCGCTACCTGGTCTCCCGCTATTCCGCCTACAACATCACCTGGCAAGGCGTGCAGGAGTTCGAGGGTTACGATAACGGCCGCGACCTGCTCAAGGAGATCGGCCTGCTGCTCAAGAAGCTGGATCCTTATCAGCACCCGCGCTCCACGCATACCACATCAACGTCCGCCCCGTTGTTGAGCGACGGCTGGATGGACTACGTGGTCTACAACTCCGCCGATAGAGCGCTGGGCGCGATCGAGCATCAGCTCAACGGCGCACCCCAGGTCAACACCGGCTTGGGCGTGGAAGGCGAGCTTTCGGCCGACGAATTCCGGCGCCGCCTGTGGGACTCCACGATGAACGGCGAGTACGTCACCTTCGCCAACGCAGGCTCGATGGGTGCGAAGGGCGCCGTCGACTCGAATTCGTTCGACTCTCCGGCCGCCAAACAAATGACCGCCTGGTACGACATCATGTCGCGCACCCGCTGGTGGGATCTGCAGCCGTTCTTCGACGTCGACGGCGGGCGCGCGCTGGCGCTCGAAACCATCGAGTACTTCGTCTACCTGGATAAGCCCGGTCCGGTCGAAGTGCTGGTGGAGAAGCACGGCTACGACGTCTACTGGATCAACCCGCTGAACGGTGAGTTCGTCCATGAGAAGAAGGATTTCAAGGGCGAGAAGTTTTCGGGCGAGCCGCCCGACAACACGCACGACTGGATTCTGCACCTCTCGCGCGACGGCAAGAAAGAAGGCATGGCGAAGTCCTATAAGTTCGAAGCGCGCCACGTGATCCTGCAGGAAGTGGAGCAGACTCCCGCCAAAGCGCCTTATGAAATCGAGGAGCCCGCCGGCGACGACGTTTCGGCGTCCAAGCCCGGGCCTTTTGCCGCGAAGATCAAGCGTGAGACTCGCGCCACGCGCGCCATGATGTGGCTCTGGACGGGCGAAGTGGCAGCCGACGGCCAGGGCTACCGCGTGCTGGGAACGGGCGCGAAGGGCACGCTTGCCATCCCGAAAGGACTCGCCTTGAACTACCCGGCGGTGCTCTCGCTCCGCCTCACCGCCATGAACGGCGTGGGAAAGGTGTACTCGGTGGACAAGATCCTCCGTCTCACCCAGTGATACTCGCCGTCGACACCACTCACGAGTTCGGCAGCCTGGCGCTGGTGGACGGGGGCCGGACCATCGAGGAGATCCCGCTTCACTCACCCGAAGGCTTCGGCCAAATCCTTTTCGGACACTTGGAGCGGCTGCTGGAGCGCCACGCTCTGACGGTCCAGGGCGTGGACTGCTTTGCCGCCGCGTCCGGCCCAGGCAGTTTCACCGGCGTCCGCATCGGCCTGGCCTGCGTCAAGGGCTTGGCTGAAGCCACCGGACGGCCGGTGGTCCCGGTTTCCAACCTTCGCGCCATGGCGTCGTTCGGGACCGCGCGCCGCCGCGCCGTGCTGTCCGATGCCCGGCGAGGTGAGATCTACGCCGGGGTCTACGGCCCGGACTTGCAGCCGCTGGCCTCGGAGGTGGTGATGGCGCTCCCCGCCTTCCTGGCCTCGCTTCCTGCTGAAGGGGTAGAATTCATCGCCGGGGACTTCACGCCGTTCCTGGTGGCGCTGCTCGCGTCCCCCCTCGCCGACTCCCCTCGCGTGACCAGTCCGCGCTCACTGGCCGCCGCCATCGGCGGGATTGCGGAGTCCGACTGGCGTGCCGGACGGGCCGTTGATGCGGCCGCTGTCGACGCTAACTACGTCCGCCGTGCCGACGCCCAACTGCTGTGGAAAGAGTCGTGACACAGGCGTTCTCGCCTGAGTCGCACGTGTCCGACAGCAATCACGCTACTTGTCTGTCGCCGCTACCTTCACCACCGCATAGGTGAACTGCTTCCCGTCGTCCAGCAGAAGCTGGTGCGGCGTTTTGGCCGGGATAAAGACCATGTCGCCCGCACCGAGCGTCTTCTTCCCGCCGTCGCGAATCCGCGAGCCACGGATCTCGCCAGGCGCCGTGATGCGCGCGCTCTCGATCATGCCGCCGATCACCAGCGTCGCGTCGCCGCTCTCCACAACGAAGATATCGTGCATGCCGTCATGCTGCTCCGCCTCGCCGGGAGCTTCGCGGTGCGAGACCTGCATGCTGTAGTTGCTGCCTTTGCCAAGAGCCTCCGAAGCCAGTTTCTTGCCGACCATGCCCTGCTCCATCTGTTTCAACTGGTTCGCGGTCCAGTGATGAAATCCGGCCGGGTCCGCGGCCGCCAGCGGCAGCGCCAGGCACATCCAAAGCAGTCTTCGCGTCATGTTAGCTCCTTCAACGTTCGATTCTACGCCGGTTGCGCGCCGCCCGGGCCGGCCACGGCCCGCAGGACGGGGATACGCTGGTCGGCCGGAGGCAGCGCCGGAAAGTCCGTGAACGGCTCGCTCTGATACCAATAAGCCACGGAGTAATAGTTATCCGCCCTGTGGTTCGCGTGGCCGTGCTCGATCGTGTGCTTCAGGTAACGCGAGAAGGTCACCGGGTTGTCGGCGTGCCAACGATACAGGCAGTACCGCCCGCCGGCCCGCTCGGCCGCCGAGATCAAGTGCGATCCATTATAAAGATGGGCAAAGGGAATGGCCGTATCCCGTCCGCCGAAATCCCAGGCGCCGCAGAAGTAGTCCTCCAGCCCGGTGCCCGTGATGGACGGCTTCGACTCGTCGTCGATGAAGATCATGTCGTCGCCTTCGCCCATCCAGAACTCCTGGTTCTGCAGGACCCCCAGCGTCACGCCCATCAGGTGCCCGCGCCCCCGAGTTTCCATGAAAACGTAGTTTTCCTTGCCATCCAGGTTGCGCAGGCGGTTGGCGTCACCATTATTCTTCCAGTCGTTGGTGGTGGCGGCGGTGGGCGACTTCTGGCGGTATTGCGCGTGGAAGTACATCACGTCGCCGGGCAGCTCGCGCGGCTTCTGATAGTCGATGTTCGAATAGAACGCCCCGACCTGAATCTTGCCCTCGTTGGTGGCCGTGATCCGCGCGGCCTTCCGGTAGGGCATGGCGAAGTAACAGTTCAGCGCCTTGATGGAGGAGCAGTTCAGGAATGCAGACTGGTAGATGGAATAGATTCCCAGGTTCAGCCCGAACAGGTCCCCGACCGGCGTCTCCACGCTGGGCTTCGAAGCGCCGTCCCAGTACATCCGGATGACGATTTCTTTGAGATGATCCGGGCTCTGGGCGGCGATGGTGAACCAGATATGCGAGATCACGCCGGCCCCTTCGTCGGCGAACAATTCCTGGGTGGCGCCGGGCGCGATCTGGAAGCGGTCGGCGTTGCCGCCATCGCGGGCGAAGCTCGACTGCTTCAGCGACCGGTAATCCTGGGCCCGCGCGTAGCGCGGCAGGTAGCGGGCATCGCCGCGTCCTGGACCCTGTCCCTGACCCTGCGCCTGCGCCCCGCCAGCCTCGGCCGCAGCCAGGCCGCCGGCATGCAATATGCGCTGTAAGAATCCTCTTCGTTGAAACACGTCTGGCCTCCTTGACTAATCCACGCGCTTATTACTCTAACCCCAGCAATCGCGCCGGGTTGGTCTTGGCCATGCGGTCGACCTCGGCTTCGGAAAAGCCCTGACCGCGCATCCCGCGGAAAAACGCTTCGAGCCCGTCCGGATGCAGCGGATTTCCGGCCTGTCCCAGGTCGCTCGATAGAATGCAATGCTCCACTCCTACCGCACGGATAGCCTTGGCGTAATCGCTAAAGTCGAACGATTTGTTCGGCCCGATCAACGCGTTGTACACGAACTCCAGGTACGCGCCGGCGGCGGCCGCCTGCTTCATCTGCTCCACGGACATTCCGACCGGCGCCAGCATGGCGTGCGTGACCACGATGCGCTCCACGCCCGCCTTCTTCCCTTCACGGACCAGCAGCAGATCCTCAGCCGGGGTGGAATGCCCGGTGGCCAGAGTCAGCTTGTGCCGGGCGCAAAGCGCCAGCACCTCCTGAACCTCCGGAAGCAGCTTGCTGTTTCGCGAAACCGAAACAAACGGGCGGGTCTCCTTGGAGTACTTCACCTGGTTCTCGGCGTCGAATGTCGGCATCCAGACGACACGGCCCCACCCGCCCTTGACGCGGGTCATGCGCTCCACGGCCGCCGGGTTTACGCCGCCCACGGTCAGGTTGAGGGCGATGCCGCCGAACAACTCGATCCCCGGGGCCTCCTTGCGCGCCAGGTAGGCCAGGGATGCCGTTGGCTCGTAATGGTTTTTCAACAAAAGCGCACGGATGCCCTTCGACCGGGCGAGCTTGGCGAGATCGATCGCGTCGATCGAGCGAGGCACGCTGTCAGGGTCGGAATGGGCGTGAATGTCCACTACCCCCTTCAGGCTCTGGCCTGAAACCGGCCCGGCCAATAACCCTAATACCATCACCCAGGTCCGTAACATGGGCCCTATTCTAACAACGTCATTGCTGTTGCCGGAATTCATCTGGGCAATAGAAAATTTGAATTGGACGCTCCCTCGAACGTGCCCCTATTCTGAAGTTGTACGAAGGAGAAGGCCAATGAGCCCTCAATCCATCGAGATGCCCCTACCAGGAAATTCCCAGGTCGCTCTTTTACACCGCATCAGCAACATTGTCAGCTCGAACCTGAGTCTGGAAAAAATGTTGCAGGAGTTGATTTCACTTACGGTCCAGGTTACGTCGTGCGACGCGTGCCTGGTATACCTCATCGATCATGCGAGCGGCGAGATCGTGTTGCGGGCTTCCCAGCTCCCGCACGACGCCGAAATCGGCAACGTTCGTTTACATATGGGCGAAGGCATCACCGGCTGGGTGGCGGTTCACCGCTCGGTGGTCGCCCTTCCCGATCACGCCGCGGCCGATCCGCGGTTCAAACAGGTCAGCGCGCTTCCGGAAGACACTTACGAAGCATTCCTCTCCGTGCCTTTGATCGCCGGCGGCGAGGTCATCGGCGTGATCAACGTGCATCATAAGGATTCACGCCACCACACGCCGGACGAGGTAGCGCTGCTTTCCTTCGTCGGGGAGCAGATGGGCGGCGCTATCGCCAAATCGCGGCTGGCGGTGCAAACCGAGAGCGCGATGAAGCGTCTGGAAACGCTTACCTCGATCGCCGAAGCGGTCTCTGCGGAGAGCTATCTGGACCGTATCCTGCATTCGATTTCAAGCATGCTGGCCGATTCTTTCGACGCCCAGGTGTGCTCCATCATGCTGGTCGACGAAGAAAAGCGGGAACTCAATCTGAGCGCGGCCAGGGCGGCTTCGTCGGATTACCTCGACCGGCGCACGCTGAAGATCGACGAGTCGCTGATCGGCCAGACCATCACGGAAGGGCGTCCGCTGACCTTTCCCAACGTGCTTGAAGACTCGCGCTTCCGCTATCCGGAGCTGGCGAAGAAGCTGGGCCTGGCGTCGCTGCTCTCGGTCCCGCTGTTCGCGCGCGACCGGATCATCGGCGTCATCAACGTTTATACCAAGACGCCGTGGATTTTCACCGACGAGGAGATCGACTTCGTCAAGGTGGTGGCCAGCCAGACGGCCACGGCGGTGGAGAACGCCCGGCTGATGAGCGAGACGCTGGAGATGAAGCGTACGCTTGAAGCCCGCAAGCTGGTGGAGCGCGCCAAGGGGATCCTGCAGTACAAACACAATCTGACGGAGGAAGAAGCCTACCTTCGGCTGCGCAACGAGAGCCGCCGCCTGCGGCGTCCGATGCGGGATCTGGCGGAGGCCATCATCCTGGCCGATGACCTTGAGCGCAAGGATGTTCCGGCCGATTCAATAAGAAGATCGGTCCAATAAAAAAGTTCGTCTTGTCGGGGATGTGCGATTCGCATATCCTCGATCTGAACCAGTGTAAAAACCTGACCCCGCCGTCAGCCCACTCGCCTCGTAGCGCCGGGTAATCCATTCCAGATCCACTCTGGACTTACAGGATGGAATCCATTTTTCGGCTCCCATTCAACATTATCGCGGGCTGCTATGACGAAAGAAAAAAGTGAATGGCGGCGCTGGGACGCCTGGCGCGTTCTTCAAAGCCCCTGAATCCAAATCCTAGAAGATGGAGTGTGCTTGTTGATGACAATGTCGATATCGCAAAAGTTTGCCAGATTGCGGGTCCGGCTCGGGGATCCGGAGTGGCGCCGTTACGGCGCTCTTATATTAACCGGAAAGGTCGCGGCCATCGGACTGTTGCTGCTGGTTGCGATGTTTGTGGACCCCGGCCTGCTGGGTCAGAAGACTTTTGCCGCAGACCCGGTCTTGAAAGGGAATGACATCGTCAATCCCATCAACACGGTCTGGACTCTCGTAGCGGCATTCCTGGTATTCGGGATGCAAGTCGGCTTCACGATGCTGGAAGCCGGGTTCTGCCGCTCTCGCGAAACAGTCAACGTGCTGATGGAGTGCATCGTCGATACCTGCCTCTGCGGCCTGTTGTTCTTCGCCTTCGGTTTTTCCTTCATGTTCAGCCACGGTAACGGCTTCATCGGCTTACAGTGGTTCTTTCTGAACGGCGTGCCGGCCACCTATGAGGCAACGGGAGTAGCGTTCCTGGCGTTCTGGCTGTTCCAGTTTGCTTTTGCCGATACCTGCTCCACGATCACCTCAGGGGCGATGATCGGGCGAACCGGATTCGTCGGCGATCTGCTCTACAGTCTTGCTGTTTCCGGCTTCATCTATCCGATCATCGGCCACTGGGCCTGGGGTCCGGACGGCTTTCTGGCGACCATGGGCAGCGCGGGCAACTTCTTGCCGTCGTTGGGAACGAGTTTCCACGACTTCGCCGGCTCCACGGTGGTTCACACGATCGGCGGGTTTATCGCTCTGGCCGGGGCCATCGTTCTTGGCCCGCGCTTGGGACGCAAATTCAAGCGCGACGGCGGTGGGCCCATGCTGCCGCACGACCTGACGATCGCGGCTTCGGGCGGCCTGCTTCTGTGGTTCGGATGGTATGGCTTCAATCCCGGCAGTACGCTCTCCGCGATGGACTTCGAGGGCATCGGACGCGTAGCGGCGAACACGACGCTGGCGGCCTGCGCTGCCGGACTTGTGGCCATGTCGGTGGCTTACGCGAAGAACAAGACCTGGGATGTGAGCTACACGGTGAACGGCTTCCTGGCGGGCCTTGTGGCGATCACTTGCCCGTGCTACTGGGTGAGCCCGGCCGGTGCGGTGATGCTGGGCGGGGTCGCCGGCGTGGTCGTTTATCTTGGGGTGGAACTGCTGGAATGGCTCCGCATCGACGATCCTATCGGCGCGGTGCCGGTACACGGCTTCTGCGGCATCTGGGGTACGCTGTCGCTGGGGTTGTTTGCCTGCGGGAAATACGGAGCCACCGGACCGATCGCGGCCGATAATTCCGCTCCCCTCACGGGGCTGTTTTACGGCGGCGGAACCACGGTGCTGGCGGCCCAGGCAATCGGCAGCCTCATTGTTACTTGCGCTACCTTCGGAACGGCGCTGGCGGTGATGTACGTGGTGAACGCGATGGGCCTGCTACGCGTTTCTCCGGAAGGCGAGACCCTCGGCCTGGATCTCCACGAGCACGGGATCTCGGCGTATCCGGAGTATGTGATTTCGGCTGTCAGTAAGCCGGCGGCGTTGGTGATCGGTGGATCGGCCAAACCCGCCCACCAGGTCGGAGTGCAAATGAACCCCAGCGAGGCTTCATAGAAACCTGGGCTGTAGCCAAAATATCGGAGTGACGATTCCGAAGGCAGGCTTCAAACGCCTGCCTTCGGATTTTGATGCAGAGTGCCTCGCGAAAGGCATCATGGAAACAATCCTCTAAGCGATGAAACGCGGGCTACTGCCTGCTGGAGGCTGCGGACGGCGCTCTGAACTATTCCAGTTTCGCGTCCATCGAGATCTTGGCGTTCAACAGACGCGAGATCGGACAACCGCTCTTTGCATTCCCAGCGGCTGTATCAAAAGCGGCCTGATCCGCCCCCGGCACTTTCGCCCTCACGTCGAGGTGGCTCGACGTGACGGTGAACCCGGCGTCCGTCTTCTCCAAAGTCACCGTCGCGGTTGTCCGAATGCTCTCAGCCGTCAAGTTCATACCTCCGAGCTGAGCCGACAAGGCCATCGAAAAGCAGCCGGCGTGCGCCGCCGCGATCAGTTCCTCCGGATTCGTCCCGATTCCGTCTTCAAAACGCGTGGAGAAGGAGTACTGGGTTTCCGACAACACACCACTTTGCGTCGAGATGGCTCCCTTACCCTTCTTGAGATCGCCGCGCCATTCCGCCGAGGCAGTTCTATTCATTGTTTCAAGTCCCTCCGGTCTTTGATGCTACCGCGATCCGGGGACTGGCGGGCGGACGGGCCGTGCAGGGAGCTATCAGCAGCGGGCGGCAGGAACTCCTCCAATTCGGCCTGTTCGGGCTGCACCAGGCCCTTGAAGGCGATCCTGATCAGGGGCGGGGCAACAAGAGTGGTCGCCACCGACATGAAGACGACGACGCTGTAGACGTCCTGACGGATGATGCCGTAGCCCAGCCCGATCTGCGCCACTACCATTCCCACTTCGCCGCGTGGGATCATGCCGACGCCGATGCGCAGTGCATCCGCCTTGCCCAGCCTTAAGGCTCCCAGGCCGCAGCCGATGAATTTCGAGGCCACCGCGGCAGCCAGGATCACCAGGGCTAGCGCGATCAGGGCCGGCTCGGAGAACGCGCGTAGATTCACTTTGAGTCCGATACCCGCCAGAAAGAACGGCACCAGCAGCTCAGTCACACCGTGGGTCATCTCGCGGACCCGGGGCCCTGTGGTATCCGCCAGCGCCATGCCGGCAAGGAACGCTCCAACGATCGCCGCCACTCCGGTATACACCGCCGCGAGCGATAGAGCGAAGAGCAGGCACATGGCCAGCGCGAAATGTGCCTCACCCACACGCAGGTTTTCGGTCGCTTTGGGCACCACCACGCCCATCGCCCGCGTGCCCCACTTGGCGACGACCACGGTGAAGCCGCAGGCCAGCAGCCCGGTCAGCGCCAGTTGGAGCCAGTCCGGCTTTCCGTGCGTCAGGCTGCCGACCACGGCGAGCACCAGCAGGCCCATCACGTCGTCGATCACCGCCGCTGCCAGAATGATTTTGCTGGCCCTGGCGCGCAGTAGATTCTTCGCGGCAAGTACTCGAGCCGTAATCCCCACGCTCGTCGCCACCATCGCCGCGCCCACAAAGACGGCTTCATTTTGAGACGCGCCCCATCCCATCAGAATTGCCCAGCCGGTCAGAAACGGGACCACCACACCAGTGGCGGCCACTAGCGAGGCGGAGCCGCCCAGCTTCATGAGTTCGTGCGCCTTCACTTCCAGGCCAACCCGGAACAGCAGGAACATCGCACCCAGATCGGCCAGCGCGTTGAGCAGGCCGGTTGGCGCGATCCAGTTGAGCACCCCCGGCCCGATCAGGACGCCGGCCAGGATTTCACCGACGATTCCCGGCTGGCCCAGCCGCTCGAACAGTTCCGCCAGAAGTTTTGCCGATGCGAAAACCAGCAGCATGGCGAGCGGAATCTTCGCCGCCTCCGGCGACCCGGAAAGCAGGAAGGAGAGCGGTATTGTCAGATCGAACACGCGAATCCTGATTTCCGTCCTGGGTGTTGCGCTAGTATACCGCGGCCTTTCCGAGCTCGCGATACTTTCTGAGAAGTTCATACATCACCACGCCGCCGGCCGTGGCCACATTGAGGGAATGCTTGGTTCCGAGCATAGGGATGCGGATGTGGACCTCGCAAAGCCGGGCGACCTCCGGCCGGATGCCGTCTACTTCGTGGCCGAAGACCAGGCACACCGGGAAGGCCGGCTTCCAGTCGAACAGGTCGACTGCGTGGACGCTGGTCTCGATGGCCGCGACCTGGTGTCCGCGAGCGGCGAGATCGCGCAGCAGACCGGCCGGGTCGGCGGTGCGCTCCCAACTCACGGTTTGCTCGGCGCCGAGAGCGGTCTTGGCCACTCCACGCTTTTCCGCTGACGGAGAGATGCCAGACAGGTACAGTTTTGCGATGCCGGCGCCATCGGCGGTGCGGAAAAACGCGCCGACGTTGTACATGCTCCGCACGTTGTCCAGCAGAATCGAGACGGGCAGCTTGCCGATGCCGTCGTAGGCCGCCGCGGCGGCGGTCGCCTGATAGGGGAGTCGCTCCATTCGCTCTCTAATTGTTACAATTCAAGCGAATGGACATCTATGAGGAGCTGACGCGCCTGCGCAGGCTGGGGCAAAAGTGCGCGATGGCCACCATCGTCCAGGTGCGCGGTTCCATTCCCAGCTATGAAAGCGCCAAGCTGCTGGTGCGCGAAGACGGATCGATGATCGGCACCATTGGGGGCGGCTGCGTGGAAGCCGAAGTCTGGAATGCCGCGCGCGAGGTGATCGAGACGGAGAGGCCGAAGCACCTTACCTTCAATCTCGGCCAGGATGCGGCCTATGACAATGGCCTGATCTGCGGCGGGCAGCTCGACGTCTTCGTCGAGCCGGTGGTACCGGCGCCGCGGGCGTTCATCTTTGGGGCTGGGCATATCTCAAAGAGCCTGAGCAAAGTCTCCACCCTGGCTGGCTTCGCCACTATCATCATCGACAACCGCGAGGCGTTCGCCAACCGGGAGCGGTTCCCGGAGGCCGACGAGATTTACGCCGAGGAGTACGAGGAAGTCTTCCCTAAACTCGAGATCAACGAGACTTCCTACGTGATCGTCGTCACCCGCGGCCATCGCGACGACATGCGGGTGCTGAAGTGGGCGGTTACCACCCGCGCACGCTACGTGGCTATGATCGGCAGCAAACGCAAGGTGATCGGCGTGGTCAAGGAACTTGAAAAGGAAGGAATCCCACGGGAGGCGATGGAACGCATCTACGCGCCCATGGGCCTGGAGATCGGCGCGGTTTCGCCGGAGGAGATCGCTGTATCCGTGGCCGCCGAGATGATCGCGGTACGCCGCAACCCGGACCCCGCGTGGAAGACCGCCGCCAAGTCGATTTTCGCGCACGAGAACACTCGTGCGCTTTTGAAGTGAGTGTCGCCGGCATCATCCTGTCCGCGGGAGAATCCCGCCGCATGGGTTCGCCCAAAGCTCTACTGGAACTGGAGGGGGAAACCTTTCTGGACCGGCTCACCCGCTTGTTCGCCGCGGTCTGCGATCCGGTGATCGTCGTTCTCGGCCACGGTCCAAGCGCCATCCGCGCGGGTGTGCGCCATCCCGAGCGGGCGCGATTTGTGGAGAACCCGGACTACGCGCTCGGCATGTTCAGTTCTCTGCAATGCGGCCTGCGTGCCGTTCCCGCGGAGTCGGCCGGGGTGCTGATGACGCCGGTGGACCACCCGGCCGTGGAGGCCAGTACGATCGCCGCATTGCTGGACGACCGCGATACGCTGATCGCCGTGCCGGTCTTCGAGGGACATCGCGGGCACCCTCTTTATTTCCGGCGTGAACTGATCGCGGAGTTTCTCAAGTTACCCCCGGATTCCAGGGCGCGCGTGGTGATGGACCGGCACGCCTCCGAAATCCGCTGCGTGGAAACCGCCGATCCGGGAATCCGCTCCGACATCGACGACCTGGCCGCCTATGCCCGGCTGATCGGGGCAGCCACTCCGTGAGGATTCCCCGTGTCACCGCATGGCGTGTGGTACTGCTGGCGCTGGCACTGTTTCTGATGGTCGGCGTGGGCGCGCCGTATCTTAGCGCGGATCGTTTCGGCAAGAGCGTGCAGGCAGCGCTGGAATCTTCGCTGCGGCGCAAGGTCGAGATCGGGAAGGTCCGCTTCGACCTGTTCCGCGGTCCGGGTTTCCGGCTGGAGCAGGTGGTGATCCACGAAGACCCGGCGTTCGGCATCGAGCCGTTGGCCTGGGTGGATGAACTTGAAGCGCGTCCCAGCCTGTTCGCCCTGCTCACCGGCCGGCTGGAATTCGCGTCGCTGCGTCTAGGCGATCCAGTGGTCAACCTGACCAAAACGACGCGCTGGAATTTCGAACGACTGCTGGATTTCAAAGTACTGGCCGCGGCGCCGCGCATCTCCGTTCGCAATGGGCGCATCAATTTTAAATTCGGCGATACCAAATCGGTTTTCTATCTCACCAGCGCGGACCTGGACCTGGAGGCGCCGGCGAATTCGGGCGGCGACTGGCGGGTGGAGTTCTCGGGCGAACCGGCGCGCACCGACCGGCCCGCCCACGGCCTCGGCACCTTCGCCGGCAAAGGCCTGTGGCGCCGAGTGGATGGCCAGGATTCGCTCGATCTAGACCTGGAACTGCAGCGCAGCCCGCTGGGGGAAATCACGGCGCTGGTCTACGGGCGCGACATCGGCGTCCATGGATCCATCTCGTCGCGGATTCGCTTGAAGGGTCCGGCCGGCGCCGTCGCGGTCAGAGGCCAGTTGCGACTGGAGGAACTGCACCGCTACGATCAAACGCCAATGCGCGGGGCGGCCTGGCCGCTGCCGTTTCGCGGCGTGCTGAACCTCAATTCCCAAAACCTGAGCCTGGAATCGCTGGCCGATTCCAAGCAGGCGATGCCGATTTCCGTGCGCTTCAAAGTGGCGCAGTACCTGGCGGCCGAGCCGCGCTGGGGCGTCAACCTGACGTGGAAAGGCTTTCCGGCCGAGCCGCTGGCGCCTCTGGCCCGTCACCTGGGCCTGACGCTGCCGGAGAGAATAAAGCTCGAGGGCGCCTTGGACGGCGCGCTGGGATATTCCGGGCAGGGCAGCTTGCAGGGAGTGGTCTCTTTCGACAAAACCGCTGTGACCGTGGCAGACGCCGCGCCGCTGACCGTGGCCAAAGGCCAGGTAACATTCGACGGGGACGTGATCCGCCTGGCCGCGGCGCGAGTGGAGGCGGCCCGCTTGGAAGAATCAGAGAACGACGCGGTCGCCGTGGAGGCCGAATATCGGTGGTCGAGCCAGGATTTGAGCGTGAGCCTCAGCACGGATTCGGTGGGGGTGAAAACGCTGCCGCTGGCCGCGCTCGGCGCGCCGGCGCCGCTGGTCGGCTCGCTCGACTCCGGATCGTGGAAGGGCAAGCTGCGCTACCGACGCTCGGGGGCGGAGCCTGGGGAATGGTCGGGCCAGATCCAATTGCGGAAAGCGGCCGTTCCGATACCGGGGCTGGCCGATTCGGTGACCATCCGCAGCGCGTCGGCGCAGATTCAGGGTGCGCGCGTTACCGTAGACAAAGTGGAGGGCTCAGCCGGCAACTTGGATTTTTCGGGCTCTTACAGATATGAGCCGGGCGCGGCGCGGCCGCACCGTTTCCAGCTCACGGCCGTCGCGCTTGACGGAGAGGAATGGGAGCGCCTGTTCCAGCCAACACTTCGGCGGGGAGGAAGCTTTCTGCAGCGGACGCTCGGCCTGGGACGCGCGCCGCTTCCGGACTGGCTGGAGACGCGGCACGCGGAAGGCGCGCTGTGGGTGGAGACGCTGCGCGTGGCCGGCGCAGAGTTCAAGAATGTTCGCACGAGGATAGTCTGGGACGCGGCGCGCGTTCAGTTTCTGGATGCGGCCGCGGAAACCGGTGGCGGCGTGGCCGCCGCACACGGCCTGTTGAACCTGGCGGGGAATAGTCCGGCTTACAAGTTGTCTCTGCGCGTGGAGCGCGTCGAATACCTGGGCGGAACGATGGAAGGTGAAGCCGAAATCGAGACCGCCGGGCTGGGGTCGGAATTGGTGCGCGGGCTGAAAGCTCAAGGGCGCTTTTCCGTCGACGACCTGGAAGTGGGCGCGTTGGGTCCGGTGAGTTCGTTGACGGGCGAGTTCCGCGTATCGCCTCAGGCCGGGATGGTTCTTTCGGGTCTGCAGTTAAAGACCGAGGCTGAGGTCTTTACCGGCCAGGGCGCGGCGCAAAAGGACGGGAAACTGGTGCTGCAGTTGACCAGCGGAGAGCGGAAACTGCGCGTGTCGGGCACGCTGGCTCAGCTGCGGGCGGAGTAGCTATAGAGGAGCACGGTTTCAGAACCGCTTGCTAACGCGAGCGGCTCGGTTTTGAGGAGGTTTGCTCGATGGCGGCGTCGCCGCCTTCCTCATCGTCCGCCGGCTCATTCAAGTGGTGGTAATAAGTGAGCGCACCCATGGCGATAGCGACGAACAAGGCCGTGACCAGCCAGCGCACCGAGCGGGCATTCCAGCCCGATTCGCCCTCGTAGGCGCTCTGGGTCGCCTTGACCGCGCAGAAAGCCAGCAGCGCTACCAACGATAACTGCCAGTACCACGGCATCAGGTCCAGATGACTCTGTCCCCCGGCCTGGCTCCAGACGAAATACAGCGCCGGGAGCGAGATCAGGAACTCGATCACGTAAAGAATTCGAGGAAGTCGGGGGTCCATTGAGTACGCGGGGCCGGGGGTTCGCTTCCTATCTTACGTTATCCTGGATTGCAGAAGCTCTCCGCTTATGGTCGAGGTACGCTCCCAACTGGTCCGCTCGCGGTACAGCTTCGCCAATGCAGCCCAGCTTGCTTTCGACTCCATTCGCTCCCACAAGCTGCGCAGCTTCCTGACGCTGCTTGGCGTCATAATTGGCGTAGCCAGCGTGATCCTGGTGGGCGCCGCCATCGAAGGCCTGGGCGCATTCGCCGAGCAGACTACGACGCAGTTCCTGGGCGCCGACAGCTACCTGATCGGCCAGATTCTCAGCGCCCAGCGGATGAGCCGCAAAGAGTTTTTCGACAAGGTGCGGCGCAACAGGCAGTTCCGCATGGAGGACCTGGTCTACCTCCAACAAGTGAACGGAGAGTCCAATCTCTACAGCGCCTACCATCAGACCATCCTGATGGTGGAACATGGCGACCGCCAGGCCGATGGAACCAGCGTTTTGGGAGCCAGCGCATCGCTCGCCGCCATCCGGGAGCTGAAGCTGGCCGACGGACGTTTCTTCACCGACCAGGAAGAGCGCCTCAAGCAGCCGGTGGCGGTGATCGGCGAGGAGATCCGCACGGAACTGTTCGGCGAAAACGCGTCTGTGCTTGGCCGAACGATCAAAGTGCAGGGCATCGAATTCCTCATCATCGGCCTGCAGGAAAAACTTGGCTCCGCCTTCGGACGGGCCCAGGATCGCGTGGTCTACATTCCGGTGACTATGTACGGCCGGATGTTCGGCACCAAGGGCATGATCCTCTATGGCCGGGCGCGCCCCGGCGCTGGCTTCGGGCTGGAGGAATCCGTGGACCTGACGCGGGCGGCGCTGCGCAGCCGTTTCCACACTCCCATCGGCAAAGAGGACAACTTCGACGTCCTGACGCCGGAGGCGGTGCGCGGCTTTGTGGAACAGATCCTGGCCCTGGTGGCCGCGGTGGTGGTTCCGGTGACTTCGATCTCGCTGGTCGTGGGCGGAATCGTGATCATGAACATCATGCTGGTCAGCGTGACCGAGCGCACCCGCGAGATCGGCATCCGCAAAGCGGTGGGCGCGCGGCGCGGCGACATCATGCAACAGGTTCTTATCGAGGCGGTGCTTCTTGCGGGCGTCGGCGGGCTGCTCGGCGTGGCGCTGGGCGCACTGGTCACCACGCTGCTCTCCCGCATTTTCGAGATTACGATGCGGATCACCTGGTTCTACGTGGCGTTGTCGATCGGCGTGTCGAGCGTGGTCGGCATCGTCTCCGGCTGGTATCCCGCGGCGCGGGCGTCGAAGCTCGATCCGGTCGTCGCGTTAAGGGCGGAGTAGTGCATGGCTGTAGTCACCCCATCCCAGAACATTCAGATGGCGCTGACCGCGGTCTGGGTGCACCGCTTCCGTTCGCTGCTCACAATCCTCGGAATCGTGATCGGCATCACCACCGTGGTAACCGTGGCCTCCCTGCTCGGAGGCCTGCGCGCGGGGATCGTCACCTTCTTCCAGGAACTCGGTCCGGATAACATTTTTATTTCCCGCTACAGCGGCGACCCCAGCAGCCCGCGCGTCTCCCAAAAGGAGGCCCGGCGGCGGCAGATCCGCCCGGAATACGCGGCGATGCTGAAGCGCTGGTCCACCTCGGTGGAGGACGTCGGGCTCACCATGTTCCTCCAGCCGTTTCAAGTCGGGAGGGCATTCACGGCGCGCGTGCCGGGCTTCGAATCCGACTCGGTGTATTTCGTCGCCACGATGCCGAACGCCTTCGATATCTCCCCGCGCGAGCTGACCGCTGGCCGTGTGATCGAACCGGAAGACGAGGCGCGCGCCGACCGCGTGGCCGTCATCGGAGCCGACCTGGCCGGCGCGCTATATCCGGGAACCAATCCAGTAGAACAGACCTTCATGCTGGATGGATCGGAGTATCGCGTCGTCGGCGTGTACGCCAAGGCGAAGGGCGGATTCTTCGGCCAGAATCAACAGGACGTGCAGGTGACCATCCCTCTGCGCACGGCGCAACTCCGCTATCCCCAGGTGGACAGCTACTTCATTACAGCCAAGGCCAAAGCGGGCCGGCGGGCGGAGGCGTATGAGGAGGTGGAAGCCCTGATGCGGAAGATCCGCCGCCTGCCACCGGGCGCCGAGAACGACTTCAATCTTTCCACGCCGGACCAGATCGTCCAGCAGTTCGACCGCATCACGGGCGTCATCGGGCTGATCGCGATCTCCATCTCCGGCCTCGGCCTGCTGGTCGGCGGCATCGGCGTGATGAACATCATGCTGGTCAGCGTCACGGAGCGCACCCGCGAAATCGGAGTGCGGAAAGCCATCGGGGCGCGCAATCGCGACATCATCGGCCAGTTCCTGATCGAGGCAATGACGCTGACCGGGCTGGGCGGCACAATCGGGATCGTGATCGCGGTGCTGGTGACCATGCTGATCGGCGCGCTGGTGCCGTCGCTCCCTTCGCAGGTGCCCGGATGGGCCGTGGTAACGGCTTTCGTGGTGTCGGTGTCGGTAGGCGTATTCTTCGGCGTGTGGCCGGCGGTGAAGGCGGCGCGGCTGGATCCGGTGGAAGCGCTGCGCTACGAGTAGGCTGGGCAGGGCCGAAGTCTGGGCGAAGTCTGCCGGGCGGCGTGCGCTACAATGCCCGTAGGTCGAGCTTCCCACCATGACTCACTCGCACCAGGATCTCCCTCCGACTCTTGGCGCTCTCCGCAGCAGTGTCTGGACGGATGAGCGGATTGCCCGCAGGGGCGTCAAAGACGAACTGCGCGACAACCTGATCTGCCGGCTCAAGAAGAAGGAGCCCCTGTTTTCGGGCATCGTTGGATACGAGGATAGCGTGGTGCCGCAGATGGTCAACGCGATCCTCTCCCGGCACAACTTCATCCTTCTGGGACTGCGCGGGCAGGCCAAGACGCGGCTTATCCGGATGATGACCGATCTCCTCGACGAGGCCACGCCCTACGTCGCCGGCTGCGAGATTCATGACAATCCTTATGAGCCTATTTGCCGGCGGTGCCGCGAGCTGGTAGAGGAGCGAGGCGATCTGACGCCGATCGCCTGGCTGGGCCGCCATGAGCGCTACGTGGAAAAGCTGGCCACTCCTGACGTTACTATCGCCGATATGATCGGCGACATCGATCCCATCAAGGCGGCGCGCGGCGGCCAGGAGCTGTCGAACGAGCTGACTGTCCACTACGGGCTCTTGCCTCGCGCCAATCGCGGAATCTTCGCCATCAACGAGTTGCCCGACCTGGCCGGAAAGATCCAGGTAGGGTTGTTCAACATCATGCAGGAGGGCGACGTTCAGATCAAAGGCTACCCGGTGCGCCTGCCCATCGACGTGATGCTGGTGTTCACGGCGAACCCGGAGGACTACACCGCCCGCGGCAAGATCATCACACCGCTCAAGGACCGCATCGGAAGCGAGATCCGCACGCACTACCCGTCATCGCTGGAACACGGAATCGAGATCACCCGGCAGGAAGCCTGGTTGGAGCGGAAGTCGGCCGCCTCCACCCGCGTGCCTCACTACATTCACGAAGTCGTGGAGCAGTTGGCCTTCTTCGCGAGGGAGGACAAGCGCGTCGACAAGCGCTCCGGCGTCTCGCAGCGCCTTCCGATCTCGGCAATGGAAAACGTGGTGTCGAACGCCGAGCGCCGCGCGCTGCGTTCGGCCGAAGACCTGGCGGTGCCGCGGATCGTGGACATCTACTCGGCGCTGCCGTCCATCACCGGGAAAATCGAGTTGGAGTATGAAGGAGAATTAAAAGGCGGCGACGCCGTGGCGCGCGACCTGATCCGGATGGCGGTGGGCCGCGTCTACAGCCAGTATTTCGAGGGCGTGAACGTGTCGCAGATCATTACCTGGTTCGAAATCGGAGGCTCGCTGAAGCTGGACGAGAGCGTGCCGTCGGACCAGATGGTGCGGCAGTTGACGCCAATCCAGGGATTGATGGAGAAAACCGCGGCGCTGGGCTTGAGCTCGAACGAGCCGGACGCGATGCGGGCGTCGGCAGCAGAATTCATTCTGGAAGGGCTGTACGCGCACCGGCGGATCAGCCGCTCGGAAGAGCGCGGATACGTGGCCGAGGAAAAGAAGCGGGAGCCGCCGAAGGAAGAGGGCGGCCGGCCGCGCCGGCAGTTCAACTAAATGAAGTGGATCAAGTACTCGAAGTACACGGGTGAGGACTTCGGCATCGACGCCGAAGACCTTTTGCAGGCACTGCAGGATTATTTTCTGCAGAGCGGCTTCAACGCCCAGTCGATGTACTGGGACGAATTGAACGAGCACACACTCGACGATTTGAAAAAGGCCATCCTGCAGGCCCTGGAACAGGGCAAGCTGTTCAGCGACGAGCGCATGCAGGAGCTGATGGAGCGCCTGCAGAATCTCTCGCCCGAGCAGATGCAGCAGTTGCTCGACCGCATGGTTCAGAAGTTGATGGAAGAAGGCTATATCCAGCCCGAGGAACAGCCCGCCGAAGCCCGTCCGGGCGCGGCCGGCGGAAATGGGCAGCCGGGGAAGGTGAAGTTCGAGGTCACCGACAAGTCGCTGGACTTTCTGGGATTCAAGACGCTGAAGGATCTTCTGGGTTCGCTGGGGCATTCCAGCTTCGGACGGCACGACACGCGCGACTTGGCCACTGGGATCGAAACGGGCGGAGCGTCGAAGCAGTACGAGTTCGGCGACGTGTTGAACCTGAATATCTCGGAGACTTTGTTCTCGGCGGTGAAGCGCGAGGGGCTCGGCGTGCCGCTGAATCTGGAATATTCGGACCTGCACGTCAACCAGTGCGAGTATCAGAGCTCCTGCGCAACGGTGCTGATGCTGGATTGCAGCCACAGCATGATCCTGTACGGCGAGGATCGCTTCACTCCGGCCAAGAAAGTGGCGCTGGCGCTGGCGCATCTGATCCGGACGCAGTATCCCGGCGACAGCCTGCATTGCGTGTTGTTCCACGATACGGCCGAGGAGCTGGACGTCAGCCAGATCGCCCGCGTGCAGGTGGGTCCTTACTACACCAACACCCGCGACGGACTGATCCTGGCGCAGCGCATCCTGGAGCGTGAGAAGAAGGACATGCGGCAGATCGTCATGATCACCGACGGCAAGCCGTCCGCGCTGACGCTCGACGACGGGCGGATGTACCGCAACGCTTTCGGCCTGGACCCGCTGGTGATCAGCAAGACGCTGGAAGAGGTCAACCGCTGCAAGAAGCAGGGGATTCTCATCAACACTTTTATGCTGGCGAGTGACTACGGCCTGGTGAACTTCGTCCAGAAAGTCACGGAGATGTGCCGCGGCAAGGCGTACTTCACCACGCCGTATACGCTCGGGCAGTACCTGCTGATGGATTATATGAACCGCAAGACGCGGACCATTCACTGAGTCTGATCTGCGCCACGTCGCAAGCTACAATGCCATCTGATGAGCAAAACCGCGTTTTTGTTTCCCGGCCAGGGATCTCAGGCGGCCGGAATGGGGAAGAGCCTGGCCGACGCGTTCCCTTCGGCGCGAAGCGTCTTTGAAGAAGCCGACGCCGCGCTCGGATTCGCAATCTCGAAGCTGTGCTTCGAAGGGCCGGAAGATCAGCTCAAGCTCACCGAGAATACGCAGCCCGCGCTGGTCACCGTCTCGACGGCGGCGCTGGCGGTGCTGCGCGAGAACGGATTCGCGCCGGACTACGTGGCGGGGCACTCACTCGGCGAGTACTCCGCGCTGGTGGCTGCCGGCAGTCTGCGTTTCGGCGACGCGGTGCGACTGGTGCGCGCGCGCGGACGCTACATGCAGGAAGCGGTGCCGCCTGGCGTCGGCGCGATGGCGGCGCTTCTGAAGATGCCGGAGGAGGCGCTGGACGCGGTGCTAGCCGAGGCCGCGCAGGGCGAGGTGGTGACTGCGGCGAACTTGAACTCGCCGGACCAGATCGTGATCGCGGGGCACGCCGCCGCGGTCGGCCGGGCGTGCGAACTGGCGAAAGCGGCCGGAGCGAAGCGCGCCGTTCCGCTGCCGGTCAGCGCGCCATTCCACTGCCCGCTCATGCGGCCTGCACAGGAGCGGCTGAAGCCGGATCTGGACGCGACGGCGTTCGCCGAGCTAGCCGTGCCGCTGGTCAACAACTGGCAGGCGCGCGAAGTGCGGTCCGGAGCAGAGGCGCGGGAAGGCTTGTATCAGCAGGTGCCGAATCCCGTACGCTGGGCCGACACGATCCGCTATCTGGCGGCGCAAGGCGTGGAGCGCTTCATCGAAGTCGGCGCGGGCGGCGTGCTCACGGGCCTGCTGCGGAATATCGATCCGGCGTTGAAGGGCGCGAGGTTTGGGGAGGCGTCTGATCTGGAAAGGCTGGCCGCGGCGTAGGAGCGCATCAGGCGAAAAATTCGTCCACGGCGACGCGGAAGCCGGGCAGCGGATCGCCGGCATCGAGAGTTTCCGAAGACGCCAGGGTCAGCGGTTGAGAGCCCGGGCGCAGGACGAACAGACTGCGCTCCCCGGGATCGATCAGCCAGACGGCGCGGGTCCCGTTCGCGAAGTAAACTTCCGCCTTCCGAAACAGTTCGAGCAGGCGATCATCCGGTGAGCGGATCTCGACCGCAAGATCAGGCGCACGGTCGAGGAACTTGAAGTCGTAGGAGCCGGACCCCAGCACGACCGCTACGTCCGGTTGATAAAAGCGTGTCCGACCGCCGGCAGTGAGGCGGCAGGGCAGTCCGGAAAAGGATCTCCCCCCCCCTTTCACGCCGAAATACCGACC